>Ga0209040_10000389_pt1 | contig 33267 bp, 33 predicted proteins | sample BogFormECP12_OM3_FD_188240 | JGI IMG/M metagenome (GOLD analysis project Ga0209040, IMG submission 188240) | Bog forest soil microbial communities from Calvert Island, British Columbia, Canada - ECP12_OM3 (SPAdes) (version 2) | ecosystem: Environmental > Aquatic > Freshwater > Wetlands > Bog ... | reverse complement strand
GTTCCACTTCGAGCCGGTGATCTCGTCTGCCACGGCGGGCTCGACCACGACAATCTTCTTGTGCTCCTCGGCGACCGGCACCATGGCGAGCGCGGCCGCCGACGACGTCGTGCCCACGGCGATGTCGGCGCCGTCGTCCTCGTAAGCCTCGGCGAGCGCGGTCTTGGCGATGTCGGGCTTGCTCTGGTCGTCCTTCGCGATGACGACGATCTTGCGCCCGCTAACCTCCATCGTGCCTTTGGTCGCGTATTCAAGCCCCATCATGAAGCCGGTTTCGGTCTGCTTGGCGTAGGCCTGCAGCGGGCCGGTGAGGCCGCGGATGAGCGCGATCTTCACGTCGTCGGCGCGGGCCGCGCCGATCAGGGTCAGCAGCGCGGCGGCGGCTGCAAGGAGTCTGATGCGGAAAGCCATGCCGGCTCCTGAAGGGAGTTGAGGGCGATAGTGCGCGATCGGTCGCGAGTTGCGCTGAAGCGCGCAGACCAAATTGGAGATTAGCGCCCGGTCCTTGGGAGTGACAAGGCGGTTTCTTGAGCGAGCTTCGAAAGCCGCAGCGATCGGCGAAGGTCGACGGCGAGAGCCGCAGCGGGTAGGATGTGGGCGCTGGGTGAACGGGGCCATCGCCATGGCCGACCCTTTGGATTTATGGCGCCTGATGTGGTCGACGGCCGTCTCCGGCGCCCTTGATCACATTGCCGGCTCTCTGCCGCGACCTGAAGCGGTCGCGCCGCCGGAGTCTGCCGAGCCCTTCGACCTGTCGGGCTTCCCGATAGTGGGGCGCGTTCGTCTCGAGCTCGCAACGATGCGTCTCCTCGAACAGCGCGAACCCGCCTCGCCGCAGGCTTCTCCGATTCTCATCGTGGCCCCCTACGCGGTGCATGACGCCGCGATCGCGGACTTGGCCGAAGGGCACAGCATCGCCCAAGCGCTCGCCCGATCCGGCCTGGGCCACATCGCGCTTACGTTCTGGAAGTCCGCCACGGTCGAAATGCGCGACTACGGCATCGACGCTTACCTTTCTGATCTGAACGTCGCGGTCGACGACCTCGGAGGGCGCGCGTCGCTCGTGGGCTTGTGCCAGGGCGGATGGCTCGCGGCGGCCTACGCCGCGCGCTTTCCCCACAAGGCGGCGAAGCTCGTATTGGCCGGCGCGCCGATCGATCCCGGCGCCGGAGAATCGGGCATCACGAGAACGCTCGCCTCCGTCTCGGCGACGACGATCGCCCAGCTCATCGCCTTTAGCGGCGGGCGGGTGCTGGGCGCCGTGTCTTCCGCCCTGTGGTCCGACTCACTCGCCCCCGAATTCAACGCCGAGGCGGCGCTGCAGGGAGAGGACGATCCAGCGATCGTCGAGAGGTTCGACGCCTGGAACGCGAGGACCGTCGATCTGCCGGGCATCTACTTTCGCCAGACGTCGGAATGGGTGTTCCGCGAGCAGCGCCTCGCGCGCGGCGCCTTCCCGGCGCTCGGGCGGCTCATCCGGCTCGAGGACATCGCCTGCCCGATCTTCGTCGTCGCGGCGGCCGACGACGAGATTGTGACCCTGCCGCAGACGCTCGCGGTCAAGCGCCTCTGCCCGCGCACGCGAGTCGAGATCCGCGTCGCGCCCGGACGCCACCTGTCGCAGTTCGTGGGACGGAAGACGCTGACCGCGGTTTGGCCGGAGGTCGCTCGCTGGCTCCGGTGAAAGCCGGGGTCGCGAACGAGGAGCCGGCCCGCGGAACACCGGGGACGAGACCCGACCTAGCTCGCGTCAAGGGGGCTGCGCTCGCTCGAGCGGCTCCTTCGGATGTTCACGCTGCAACGTCCGGTCGATGTCGAGCGTGCTCTCGACGCCGATCGCGTCGAAGTTGACTGCGAGCCAGGCCTGGGCGTCCTCGCGGCCGAGGTCGCGTAGCTCCTGAAGAAACCGCCAGGAGACGTCGAACTTGGTCAAGCTGTTGTACCGCTCGAGCGCTCCTGCTCCGCCGATTCGATGGAACCGCGGGAGTTGGTATGTCTCGCTCCGCAGGAGGCCTGAGCGAACAAGGCGCGCCGCGAAATCGACGACTTCGAGTTCGCCCATCAGGCTCGCGTTGAGGGTGATCTCGTTGACGCGGTCGGCGATGCCCTCAGGCGTTCTTGGAACGTCCTCGCGCTCGATCGGATTGATTTGCACGATGATCGTGTCGCGGCACTGCGTCTCGTAGAACAGCGGCCAGAGCGGCGGATTGCCGGTGAAGCCGCCGTCCCAATAGAATTGATCGCCGATCTGAACCGCCTGAACGACCTGCGGCACGCAGGCCGACGCCATAACGTGGTCGACCGTCAAGAGCTCCCTGCGGAAGACCTCGCCGCGTCCAGTTTTCACGTTGGTGGCCGCAACAAACAGTTTCGGCGCGTCGCCCGAGCGGAGAGCCTCGAAGTTGACGAGCCCGGCGAGAACGCCGCGCAGCGGGTTGAGGTTGAGCGGGTTCAGCTCATATGGGCTCACGGTCCGCGACAACGCGTCGGCCAAGCCGCTGACCAGGCGCTCGGCGGGCCAGGCGTAACGCAACGGGTCGATCCAGGCCTCGAGAAGCTTGAGGTGAGCCGGCGCGATCGGGCCTTCGGTCGAGACCGAACGCCAAAGTCTGTCGAGCTTCTCGCGCGCGCCCTTTCGTGCGCCCTCAGCGAAACCGGCCGCAAACGCGACCCCGTTCACTGCGCCCGCGCTCGCGCCGCTGATTGCGCCGATCTCGATCCGCTCGTCCTCGATCAGCGCGTCGATCACGCCCCAGGAATAGGCCCCATGCGAACCGCCGCCCTGGAGCGCGAGGTTGACGATTTTGACGGTCGCGCTGTTCATGCCGCTGTCCAGCCGCCGTCCATGGAAATGTTGGCGCCGGTGATCTGCGCGGCCGCGTCTGAGCAAAGATAGACGACCAGCGCTGCGACCTGCTCGACCGTCACAAACTCCTTGGTCGGCTGAGCGAGGAGCATCACATCCTTGATCACCTGCTCGCGCGTCATGCTGCGCGTCTTCATCGTGTCCGGGATCTGGTTCTCGACGAGCGGCGTCCAGACATAGCCGGGCGAGATGCAGTTTGCGGTGACCCCGAAAGTGGCAAGTTCGAGCGCGACCGTCTTGGTCAGACCCGCAAGGCCGTGCTTCGCCGCCACATAGGCCGCCTTGAAGGGCGAAGCGACGAGCGAATGGGCCGAGGCGGTGTTGACGATGCGGCCCCATTTCCGCGCCTTCATCCCCGGAACGGCCGCGCGGATCGTGTGGAAGGCGGAGGACAGATTGATCGCGAGGATCATGTCCCACTTCTCGGGAGGGAAATCCTCGATGGGCGAAACGAACTGTATGCCGGCGTTGTTGACGAGGATGTCGACGCCGCCCATGCGCGCCGTAGCGTCGGCGACGAGCGCCTCGGCCTCCGCGCCGTTCGACATGTCGGCTGCGTTGTAGAAGGCCTTGACGCCGAACTCCTTTTCAATTCCCGCGCGCGTTCCTTCGATCGTCGCCTTATCGCCGAAGCCGTTGAGCATGACGTCAGCGCCCTCCTTGGCGAGCGCCCGGGCGATGGCGAGGCCGATTCCGCTCGTGGAACCGGTGACGACGGCGTGGCGTTTGGCGAGCGACATGGGGGCTTGTCTCCGGGAGTTTTGGCTTCTCGTTCGAGTGGGATTCTTCGCCGCGTCATAGGGCATTTGGCGGGCGATGGCGATGCAGCCTGCGGCGTTGACGTGGCCAGCCGTAGTTACTATCATGTAGCTACATGGGGACGTCGGTGCGGTGGATTTGGTCAGTCGACAAGAATAAGACCAACAAGGCCAAACATGGAATTAGTTTTGAGACCGCGCAGCTTGTGTTCGACGACCCTCTGGCGATGAGCCGACGCGACTCGCATCCGGACGGCGACCGTTGGCAAACGATTGGACGCATCGGTCCGACAATTGTCTTTGTGGTCCATACCTCCCCGGAGTTCGACGATGCGACCGACGAGAAGACGGGGCGGATCATGAGCGCCCGCAAGGCCGCGAGGAATGAGAGACGAGCCTATGAGGAAGGGGATTTCTGATCGTTTGACGCCGGAGCAGAAGGCCGAACTCGAGTCTTTGGCTCCTCTTCCAGAGGAAGAGATTGACGCCTCCGACATCCCGGAGCAGCGGGATTGGTCAGGAGCGCGCCGTGGGATCTTCTACCGTCCCGTCAAGCGCCAGATCACCCTTCGCCTTGACGCTGATCTGATTGACTGGTTCAAACGCCATCCGAAGCACCGCACCGGCTATCAGACGCGGATCAATCAGGCGTTGCGCGAATATGTCGCGCAACAGGGTCGAGATTGAGGGCGAGGGGCAACTTGATCAGCCTCCCCTTTCCGCTTGCCGAAATCCAGCCCACCTTCGGCCCTCAGCCGCGCCGTAAGACGGTCGGCGTGCGGGTCGGCCAAAGGCCGTCGACCGTCACGGTCGGCGGATCGGCGCCGATCGTCGTCCAGTCCATGACCAACACCGACACCGCCGACGTCGAGGCGACGGCGCGTCAGGTCGCGGCGCTCGCCCGCGCCGGCTCGGAGATGGTTCGGATCACCGTCGATCGCAACGAGGCGGCGGCCGCCGTGCCGCATATCCGCGATCGGCTCGCCGCGATGGGCGTCCGCGCGCCGCTCATCGGCGACTTCCACTATATCGGCCACAAGCTGCTCGCCGAGCATCCGGCCTGCGCCGAGGCGCTCGACAAGTACCGCGTCAATCCCGGCAACGTCGGCTTCAAGAACAAGCGCGACCTTCAGTTCGGCCAGATCGTCGAGACCGCGATCCGCAACGACAAGGCGGTGCGCATCGGCGCGAACTGGGGCTCGCTCGACCAGGAGCTGCTCACGCATCTTATGGACGAGAACGCGCAGAGCCCGGCGCCACGGGAGGCGCGCGAGGTGACGCGCGAGGCGATGGTCCGGTCGGCGCTCATGTCGGCGGCCCGGGCCGAGGAGATCGGCTTGCCGCGCTCGTCCATCATCCTGTCCGCAAAAGTCTCGGCGGTGCAGGACCTCATCGCCGTCTATCGGATGCTGGCCGAGCGCTCCGACTACGCGCTGCACTTGGGCCTGACCGAAGCGGGCATGGGCTCGAAGGGGATCGTCGCCTCATCGGCGGCGCTTGGCGTGCTGCTTCAGGAGGGCGTCGGCGACACGATCCGCATTTCGCTGACCCCCGAGCCCGGCGGCGACCGCACTCAGGAAGTGCGCGTCGCGCAGGAGCTTCTGCAGACCATGGGCTTCCGCGTCTTCGCCCCGCAGGTCGCGGCCTGTCCCGGCTGCGGGCGGACGACCTCGACCGTGTTCCAGGAGCTGGCGCGCGACATCCAGAACCACCTCTCGGAATCAATGCCGCAGTGGCGCGCGCTCTATCCCGGCGTCGAGAGCCTCAACGTCGCGGTCATGGGCTGCATCGTCAACGGCCCCGGCGAGAGCAAGCATGCCGACATCGGCGTTTCGTTGCCCGGCACGGGCGAGGCGCCAGCCGCGCCGGTCTTCGTGGACGGGGTCAAGACCGTGACGCTGCGGGGGCCGCGCATCGCCGAGGAGTTCAAGGCGCTGGTCGAGGGCTATGTCGTGCGCCGCTTCGGCGGCGGCGCGAAGGCGGCGGAATAGGATCGCCCCTTCGTCCATGATGAAGCGCCAGGCGCGTAGCAGCCGCTGGCCCGCGAGTTGCGAAACGCATCATCGGCCAGAGAGCAGCCTGAGCCAGGGTGCGAGGTGGAAGGCGCTCATGAGCGCGTACATTGGCGCCATTCCGGTCAGCGCCGACCCCTCTCGCGCCGCCGAACACAGCATGTCCGGCATGCCTGCGCCGTGGATGGCGGCGAGCGCGGCCATGATCGCGAAGGTCGGCGCGGCCACCAGCGATAGGAGGGCGGCCGCGCGCGCTTCAGATTGCTTCCGACCCAGAGCGACGCCGGAATCGGCGGCGTTCATCAATCTGAGACCGGCTGCTCGTCGCGCTTGCGGAAGGCGGCCTCGCCGGCGTCGGACACCTCGACCCACTTCGCGTTCGGCTCGGCCTCGACGTCGTAGTTGTCGTGCCAGTTCCACCACTTGTAGGGCCGCGACTGGGGGTAGCCATCGGGCGAGTCCTCCCAGGTTTCCTGGCGCCCGAGCGGCGTGAGGTCGAGATAGCTCCAGGTGGTCCCCATCGCCTCGTCGCCGCGGTTATTGATGAAGTAGGTGCGGAAGAGCTTGTCGCCGTCGCGGAAGAACACGTTATGGCCGTGCCATTCGTCGACGCCGAAGTCCGCGTCGAAACTGTCGGTGGTGGTGTACCAGGGCATCGTCCAGCCCATCCGCGCCTTGAGGCGCGCAATGTCCGCCTGCGGCGCCCGCGAGGCGTAGGCCAGGGTGGTGTCGCGTGCGTTGAGATGCGCGAGATGACCGACCTGATCGGCGCCGAACGAGCAGCCGCGGCAGGCATGGTCCGGCCAGCCGAACACGCCCGGCTCGAAGAAGGCGCGATAGACGATGAGTTGCCGGCGGCCCTCGAACAGGTCGAGCAAACTCACCCGGCCCCGGGGACCCTCGAATGCGTAAGCCTTCGTGACCGCCATCCACGGCGCCCGCCGGCGTTCGGCGGCCAAGGCGTCGCGGGCCCGCGTCAGCGCCTTTTCCTTCACCAGCATCTGCTGGCGCGCGGCCTCCCAGGCCTCGGACGACACCACCGGCGGCGTGTTTGCGCCGTTCGCCGCGAAGCTGCCGGTCGCGCTTGCTATCTGGGTTCGCATATCATTGGCTCCTTCGTTCCACTGGCTCCTTCGCGCCGCGGCGCTGCCGCGCGCTTGAGGAATTCCTTACGGCCGCCGATCGCAACGGCGGGAGTGACAATCGTGGCGGGATTTGCGTGACGGGATTTTGCGTGGCGGGATTTCGATGGACTCGCTGATTACGGCTGCGGCGCAGGCTCTCGCGGCGGGCGACCTCCTTGGCGCGTTGAAGCGGGTGGGGCTGCGCGAGGACCCGCCGGCGCTCGCGCTCCGCGGCATCGCGATGGCGCAGCTCGGCGACTTCCTGCGCGCGAAGACCCTCCTGCAGAGCGCGGCGCGAGCCTTTGGTCCTCGGGAAACCGTGGCGCGCGCGCGCTGCGTCGTCGCCGAGGCGGAGATCGCGCTCGTCTCGCGCGACCTCGGCTGGCCGCCGAAGGCGCTCGCGGCGGCGCGGGCGACGCTCGCAAAGCACGGCGACCGCATCAACGCCGCGCACGCGCGGCATCTCGAGGTCCGGCGTCTTCTTCTTCTTGGACGCCTGGACGACGCCGAGCGCCCGCTCGGCGAGCTCGATCCGACGCCATTTCCGCCCGCCTCCCGGGCGGCCTACGAATTGGTTGTGGCGGCGATCGCGACACGACGCCTGCGCATTGCGGGGGCGCGCGCGGCGCTCGCGCGGGCTGAGCGCGCGGCGCGCGAGGCGGGCGTTCCCGGCCTGATGGCGGAGGTGGAAAGCGCATCCCTTATCCTCAAGGCGCCGGCGGCGCGCTTGATTGTGCGCGGCGAGGAGCGGTTGCTGCGGCTCGAAGAGGTGGAGGCGGCGCTCACGTCCGCCGCCTTCGTGGTCGACGCCTGCCGACACGTCGTGCGGGCGGGCGCCGCAGTCGTGTCGCTCGCGCGGCGCCCGGTGTTGTTCGCACTCGCTCGGGCGCTAGGCGAAGCCTGGCCCAACGACCTCTCGCGGCACGCGCTCGTCAGGCGAGCCTTCCGCGCCAAGGACGCCGACGAATCGCATCGCGCGCGCTTGCGGGTGGAAATCGGTCGGCTTCGCGCCGTGCTCCGATCGCTTGCCGGCGTGACCGCGACCGCGAACGGATTTGTGCTCGCGCCCCGCGCCGACGATGTGATTGTGCTGGCGCCGCCGGTCGAGAGTCAGCACGCGTCGATGATGGCGTTGCTCGCCGACGGCGAGTCGTGGTCAAGCTCGGGTCTGGCGCTCGCGCTCGGGGACAGTCCGCGCACCGTGCAGCGGGCGCTCGACTCGCTTGCGCAGGCGGGCAAGGCGCAGTTTCATGGGCGCGGGCGCGCGCGGCGCTGGATCGCCGCGCCAGCGCCGGGTTTCGCGACAACCTTGTTACTCCCCGGCCCGCTGCCGAGCGACTAAAGTGAAGGCATGAAGACCTCAGTAGCCGAAATCCTGCGCGAGTATGGCCCTTTTCCGGGTGGCGGGCGCGTGGCCGGCGTATCCTATGATGGCAAGCACGTGTGGTACGCGTCGGGCGACAAGCTGAACGCCTTCGATCCGGAGAGCGGCGAAACAGCGCGATCCTTCGACGTCGCCGCCCACGCGGGAACCGCCTTCGACGGTAAGCACCTCTTTCAGATCGCCGAGGACCGCATCCAAAAGATCGATCCGCAGACTGGCCGCGTCCTCTCGACGATACCGGCGCCAGGCGGCGGCGGCGATTCGGGGCTCGCCTGGGCCGAAGGGTCGCTGTGGGTGGGGCAGTATCGGAGCCGCCAGATCCATGAGGTCGATCCCGAGACCGGAGCGATCCGGCGCACGATCGAATCCAACCGGGTGGTCACCGGGGTCACCTGGGTCGACGGCGAGCTCTGGCACGGCGTCTGGGAAGGCGAGGAGAGCGACGTGAGACGCGTCGATCCGCGAACGGGAGAGGTCCTGGAGAGACTCCAGCTGCCTGCCGGAATGGGCGTGTCCGGGCTCGAGTCCGATGGCCAGGATCGCTTCTTCTGCGGGGGCGGAAGCAGCGGAAAGGTGCGAGCCATCCGTCGGCCAAAACGCGCCGCGCCGGCGGCGCCATGACCAAAGAGCCTTAAGGCCCTGCGTTCCCCTGTCGCTGCGCTCGCTTGCCTTGACATCGCGCGTCCGTCGCATAGGTGAGCCCGCGAGGCGGCCTTGTACGAACCCGTTTGGCACAGGAACGAGCATTTGTCGGATCTGCACGCGCTGATCCGAGCCCGACCGCTCGGCCTCCTCATCAGCTGCGGCCCTAGCGGCCTCGTCGCCAACGCCATGCCCTTCCTCATCGACCCTGCCGCCTCAAGGCTCGGGACGCTGAGGGCGCATATGGCGCGCGCCAATCCGCAGTGGCGCGAACTTGAGCAGGCGCCTGACGCGCTTGTCGTGTTCCAAGGCGCGGAGCATTATGTGACGCCCTCCTGGTACGCGACCAAGCGCGAGACGGGCAAGGTCGTGCCGACCTGGAATTATGTGATGGTGCAGGCGCGCGGGCAGGCGAAGGCGATCCACGACGACGCCTGGCTCGCCGGCCAAATCGAAGCGCTGACCAACCAGCGCGAAGCCGCACGCGACCCGCCCTGGGCGGTTCAAGACGCCCCGCCCGACTTCATCGCCATGCAGCGGCGGGCGATCGTGGGCCTCGAAATCGAGATCCGCGACATCCGGGGAAAGTGGAAAACGAGCCAGAACCGACCCGCCGCCGACCGCGCGGGCGTCGTGGCCGGGCTCGAGGCGCTGGGCGACGAGGCGGCGCTCGCGATGGCCGCGCTTGTTCGAGAAGCGGGGCTCGATTAGCCTCCCGCTGTCCAGCCGCCGCCCCTTGAAGCAGCGGTTAAACCCCACGACTAAGGAGAATGGGAATGGCCGACACGATCAAGCCGCTCTACTCCGCGTATGCAACCGCGATCGGCGGGCGCAACGGCCACACCCGCTCCGACGACGGGCTGGTGGATATGAACCTGTCGGTGCCGAAGGAGATGGGCGGCCCCGGCAAGCCGGGAACGGGAACGCCAGAGCACCTGTTCGCGGCCGGCTACGCCGCCTGCTTCGGCGGCGCGGTCGACTTCGTCGCCAAGCAGCACAAGAAGGACGCCTCGAAGGCGACCGTCAAATGCGCGGTCACGATCGGCCCGCGCGACGGCGGCGGCTTCGGCCTTATGGTCGCGCTCGACGTGACCGACGCAAGCTTGCCGACGGCGGAGTTGCAAGCGCTCATGCAGGAGGCGCACGAGAAGATCTGCCCCTATAGCCATGCGACGCGCGGCAACGTCGACGTCAAGCTGACCGCCCACGGCGCCTAGGCGACCGCCTACCGGCGCGGCCGAAAACGCAGACAGCCGGCAAACCGTTGGCGTTGGTCAGACGGCAAGCTCGATGCGGATCGGCGTGTGGTCGGACGCCTTGTCCTTAGCCCGCATCGCCTTGTCGATCTCGACCGATTTGAGCCGGTCCGCCGCCTGCGGCGAGAGCAGGAGGTGGTCGATGCGAATGCCGTTGTTCTTCTGCCAGGCGCCGGCCTGGTAGTCCCAAAAGGTGAAAAGGCCGCCTTTGTCGGTGACGGCGCGCAGCGCGTCGGTGAAGCCAAGCGCCAAAAGCTCGCGCCATTTCGCGCGCGTCTCGGGCAGGAAGAGCGCGTCAGAAGTCCAGATCTCGGGAACGGCTGCGTCTTCAGGGGCCGGGATCACGTTGAAGTCGCCGGCCAGCACAAGCGGCTCCTCGTATTCGAGGAGCTTTCTCGCGTGGCTGATGAGCCGGTCCATGAAGCCGAGCTTGTAGGGGTATTTGTCGCTGTTCGGCGGGTTGCCGTTCGGCAGGTAGACGCTGGCCAAGCGCACGACGCCCGTCTCCGCCGGGATCACCGCCTCGATGTAGCGCGACTGGACGTCGGCGTCGTCGCCGGGGAGGCCGCGCGCGACCTCAAAGGGACGCTTGGCCAGAATGGCGACGCCGTTGAACCCCTTCTGCCCGTGCGTCTCGACGTTGTAGCCAAGGTCTTCGACCTCAAGGCGCGGGAACTGCTCGTCGGTGCATTTGATCTCCTGCAGGCAGAGCGCGTCCGGGCTCGCTTGCTTGAGGTAGTCGAGGAGATGGCTGATCCGCTGGCGGATCGAGTTGACGTTCCAGGTGGCGATGCGCAGGGGAGGGCTCCTCAAAACGAGCGGCGACGGCGGCGGACGCTATGAGAGACATTTGGCCAGCTTCGTAAGCTGATCGTCGAGCGTCTGTTCGCGCCAGCCGACTTCCTTCTCCACGTTGGCGCCCAGCGCCGCAAGGCGGGCGCGTTCTACGGCGATCACCTCCGCCTTGAGGGCGTCGGCCTCCGCATAGCGGCCGAGCCCAACGAGGGCTTCGACCTTCGTCGCGCCGATCCAGAACGCGTCGTCGGGCGGGAAATCGCGGGCCTTGAGCTTGCCCTCACAGATGTCGAGCACGCGCGTGCGGACTCGGCGAGCCAGCACCCGGTCCGCTGTGGCCTCGTCGCCCTGAGATAGCGAGGCGCGGACGTCGAGCATGAAGGCGTAGTTGATGCCGTTATAGTAGTCGTTCTTGAGATAGAAGCCGCGCTCGTAGGCGCTAATGCCGTGATCGAGATCGGCGCGATCCTGACCCGTCTCCCATAACCTTTTGTGCACCGCGCCCCATAGGCCGACCGTCTCCGCGTCCGCGGACGTCGCCGGGGAGAGCTCAGCGAGGATGGCCTTCGCTTGCTGCAAAGCCGTGAGCTTGTCGGGAAGCCCGGATTTATATGTGGCGAGCGCGAGTTGCTGCAGGATGAAGGGGTCCTGCGGCTGCATCGTGCGCAGGCGCTTCAGATAGGCGATCGCCATGACCCAGTCGGACGAGTCCCTCGCGAGCCGGAAACTGTCCATCAAGTCGGCGAAGCTCTTGCTGTCGGTTGGCGCGCTCATTGGAGCGGGCGCGGCCGCCATGGCCTTGGCGGCGGCGGCCATCTCGGCGCGCGTCAGCGAGGGAAGAAAGAGATAGACCGGGCTGTCGACCTCCCCTTTGTTGGCGAGTTCGACAAGCTTTTGCTTCAGCGCCTCCTTGACGCGAAGCACCTCGCCGTACCCGATCTCCTTGCCGAGATGCTCGTATTTGAGGATACTGATGTGGCTGAGGTCAAACGGGAAGCTGAAATTGTTTTCGGCCATCACGATGGTGGTGTTCGGCCGCAAGGCGTGCCGCACCCCGAGTTCGTAGATCGCGTTGGCGTTCGAAGTCAAGAGATCGGCCACCACCACGTCGGCGTTGAGCAGGTTCTCGTACATGGGTTTGTCGATCACCGTTGAGTGAATGATCTTATCGGCTCGAATACAATCGAGCCCCGCGTCCGTCACCGTCGGACCGATGATGTACTCGAAGGTCTTGTTGAGGTCGAGGACGCGCTGAGGGTTCGACTGAAAGTCGGTTTTCTCGCCGAATCCCATCACCACAAAGCAGGACTTCTTGTCGCCGTTCATGAATGAAAATCCTTCGTCAATTGAATCTTGGGGCTAGCATTTTGGCGCGTGAGGGAAGGGGGCCTGCTCCATCCGAAAAAAAGCCTGGATGGCCGCCTCATTTTCATGAGTTTGACACGCCGATTCAAGAATAAAAAGATCGGCGCAGAGCTAAAGTGGCCTCCGGCCCCGCGCGCATTTTTAGCCGTAGCCGGCGGGGGAAAGGGCATGATTTTCCATCGGAGCCCGGTCACGTCCGTCTTGGTCCGCCTCCTCATCGCGGGTCGCGGCCTTTTGCAGACGCCCTGGCGCCGCGCCTTGAGTTTTGGACTCATCAGCTTGGCGCTTGGCAGCGGCATTGCGTTGACGGAAGCTGGCGGATGCGCGCGCTGCGGAGGCGAAGCCGCAAATCCCGCCGCGGCGGTCGCGCCTGAGGTCTTTGTCCCGCGGATGGAGCCGAACTTCCGCGAAGACAAGCCAAGGCGACACGCGTCCCGAACCTCCCTCAGGAGAGTGGATGCGGCCGGCGGCGATTACACCGTCTGCGTGCGGGAATGCGACGGCGGCTTCTTCCCGGTCACCTATTTCGGTGCCAAGAGCCGCGCCGACAGCCTCGAGCAGGTCTGTCAGGCCCTGTGCCCGAACGCGAGGGTCGCTCTTTATTCGTTCCCGTTCGGAGGGACGATCGACGAGGCGGTTTCGTCGTCCGGCGAGCCCTACGACAGCCTGCCGAACGCGCACAAATTCGAGCATGCCCGCGACGCCAGCTGCTCCTGCCGGCCGCCGGGACAGAGCTGGGCGGAAGCGCTCGCGGCGGCTGAGGCCAGATACGGGCATGGCGCGCATGACATTCTGGTGACCGAGGAGCAATCGGCCCGCATGTCGCGCCCGGCGGCGGACTCGGAGCGCACGGCTTCCGGCATCTCAAAGAGCGCAGCCGCCGGACTCGAAGCGCCGCTTGTCCTCGACATGAACGGCGTCGACACGCGCCTCGGCGCCGCGACGGCGAAGATGAGCCGCGCCGCATCCGGCATCGAGGACGAGGATAGCGATGCTCCGCTGCGTTTCGGCTTGCAGCAGGGCAAAGTGATCGAAGAAAACGGACCGGGTGGATCGCAGCGGCGGGTGCGCGTCCTTCCGGTCACGTTCTAGGATTTCTGGCCGGCATCCGTCTTGGCGTCGAAGTCTTCCGGACCATCCGGCTGTCCCCGACGCTGGCGTCGGCGCCGGCGCGCCTTTAAGAGTTCGCCCCTCACCTCCGAGGGGACCTGGACGTTTTGAACGCTCCGACCACCGCCCGCGCGCACCCCCGTCCCGTGTTTACGGAAGGGTCTTTGATGCGTCACGTCGTGGTGATGACCTCGACGGGCGCGATCGGGCTCATGGCGGTGTTCGCCGTCGACCTCCTTTCGCTCTTCTGGGTCTCGCGCCTGGGAAACCAGGCCCTCCAGGCGGCGATCGGCTATATCGGACTTGCAACCTTCTTTGCGATGTCGGTCAACATCGGCCTCACCATTGCGACGTCCGCGACGGTGTCGCGGGCGGTCGGCTCAGGCGACCGCGCGCGGGGGCGCCGGCTTGCATCGTCGTCTCTCATGATCACGGCCTTCCTGTCGGTTGGCGTGGCCGCGCTCATGTTCGCCTTCCGCGACTGGGCTCTTGCCCGGCTCTTGCACGCAAGCGGCGAGCCGATGCGAGTCGCCTCGAATATCCTCGCCATCACTCTGCCGGCCAACCCGTTGATGGCGCTCGGAATGGCGATGGCGGGCGTGCTCAGGGCGGTCGGCGACGCGAGGCGCGCGATGTATGTGACGCTGTCGGGCGCCATCGTCACCGCCATTCTCGATCCCCTGCTCATCTTCGGCTTTGGGCTCGGCGTCTACGGCGCGGCATGGGCGATGGTCGCAGCGCGATGCTCCTTTCTCGCGGTTGGCTGGCGTGGCTCGGTGCGCGTGCATGACATGGTGGCGCCGCCGGACTTCCATTCCGCGCGCCGGGACTTCGGTCGCATCATGGCCATCGGCTTTCCAGCCATCATGGCCAATCTCGCGACGCCAGTCGGCGCGGCGTACACCGTGCGGGTCTTCTCAGACATCGGCGAGGCCGCGATCGCCGCCACGGCCGTCATCGATCGCGTCACGCCGGTCGCTTTCGGCGTCATTTTCGCGCTCACCGGCTCGATCGGACCGATCATCGGGCAGAACTTCGGCGCCCGACTCATGGACCGCGTGACGCGAGCGCTGACCGATTCCTTCCTTCTTTCGACCGCCTACGTGCTGGTCGCGTGGGCGGCGCTGGCGGTCAGCGCGCCGTTCCTCGCGCAGGCGTTCGACGCCAAAGGCGAGAGCGCCGGCTATGTCCAGTTCTATTTCGAGTATGGGGTGAGCCTCTGGCTCTTTCTCTCCTGTCTGTTCGTCGCCAACACCGCGTTCAACAACCTTGGTTTCCCCTTCCTCACGATGGCGTTCAACTGGGGACGCGCGACGCTTGGCACCATTCCCTTCGTTACGGTCGGCGCGCGCTACGGCGGCGTGAAGGGCGGAATGGTCGGCGTGGCGCTTGGCTCCGCCATCTTTGGGCTCATTGCTGTCGCGACCGCCTATGTCACAACCGACCGGCTCGCCAAACGCGTCAAGGCGATGAAGCACGCGATTTGAGGAATGCGGCGCCATCGTGGCGGTCATTTGCATTGTCTATACGCCCCAACTATCTAGCCGGGAACCGCCGGCGTGCCGGCCAAACGGGTATCCGCCTTTATGGCTCGCGACGTCGTCGACGAGGAAATTGTTGAATCCCGCGACGCGCTTGCCGCATGGTTCGAGGCGGGATGCAAGCGGACGGGGCCGCTCAGGGTCGGGACCGAGCACGAGAAAATCCCATTCTACAAAGAGGGCCTCGCGCCGGTTCCTTACGAGGGCGAGCGGGGGATCGCGGCGCTGCTCGAAGGCGTGAACGCTCGGCTCGGCTGGGAGCGCATTGAGGACGGCGGCCGTCTCATCGGCCTTTACGACGCGGCCCGCGGCGGCGCCATCTCGTTGGAGCCGGGCGGACAGTTCGAGCTTTCCGGCGCGCCGCTCGAAACCGCGCACGAGACCGCGGCCGAACTCGAGCGCCATCTTGCGGTCACGCGCGCCGTCGGCGACTCCCTCGGCATGGGCTTCCTTTCGCTCGGCATGGGCCCAAAGTGGACCCTCGCCGAAACGCCGGCCATGCCGAAGAGCCGGTACGGCATCATGAAACGCTATATGCCGAGGGTCGGGACTCGCGGGCTCGACATGATGTTTCGCACCTCCACCGTGCAGGCCAACCTCGACTACCGCAATGAGGCCGACATGGTCGCGAAACTGAGGGTCGGCATTGCGCTCCAGCCTGCGATCACCGCGCTCTTCGCCAATTCGCCGTTCACCGATGGGAAGCTCAACGGCTTCCTTTCCATGCGCTCGCAGATCTGGCGCGACACCGACGCCGACCGCACGGGCATGCTGCCGTTTGTCTTCGAGACGGGCATGGGCTTTGAGCGCTACGTCGATTACGCGCTCGACGTGCCGCTCTATTTTTTGAAGCGCGGCTCAACCTATGTCGACGTCGCCGGGGCGAGCTTTCGCGATCTGCTCGCCGGGAAGCTCGCGGCGGCGCCGGGCGAGCGCGCGACGATGTCCGACTGGGCGAACCATCTCTCGACCATCTTTCCCGAGGTGCGGCTCAAGCGCTATCTCGAGATGCGCGGCGCGGACGTCGGGCCGTCGGGCCGCATCGTCGCCCTCTCAGCGCTCATGATCGGCCTCTACTACGACGCTGAGGCGCTTGAGGCCGCGCAGGATCTCATCCGCGAATGGAGCGCGGAGGACCGCCAAAAACTGCGCGACGAAGCTCCCCGGCTCGGGCTCGCGGCAAAGGTTCGCGGGCGAGACCTGCGCTCGGTGGCGACGGAGATGCTTGCGATCGCGCGCGCCGGATTGGCCCGGCGCATGCGTCTGAACGACCAGGGCGAAGACGAACGGTCGTGGCTCGCGCCGCTCGAGGCGATCGCCAAGAGCGGGCGGTCGCCGGCGCATGAGTGGATCGACCGCTATCTGGGTGCGTGGCGGCGGTCGGTCGATCCGGCGTTCAGCGAGGCGGTTTTCTAGAGCTTGCCGTTCTCAAGTGGAATCGACGGGGTCGTGATATACTCGCCTGCGCCCACGGCGCCCGCTACGCCCGACCGAACCCTTCTCGGTCTCGTCGACATCGACGCCAGCAATCGGTCGTAGACATCCACGTATTTCTTCGCTTCGTTCTCCCAGACGAAGGTTTCTCTCGTCAGCCGCGCAGCCTCGTCCCCGCAGCGGTCGCGCAACGCATCGTCGCGCATGAGGCTGAGGCAGGCCTCGGCGAGGCCCGCCGGATCAAGCGTGGGAGCATAAGCTCCTGCCTCCCCGAGGAGCCTTTTGGTCTCTCGCAAGGGGTAGCAAGCGGTGGGAATGCCGAGCGCGCAATATTCAAACACCTTGTTCATGCTCATCACGTCGTTCGCTGCGTTGAACGGGTCAGGGATGACGCCGATGTCGAACGCGCTGATGTGCGCGAGAAGCCTGCGGCCGCTGAGATAGCCGGTGAACACGACAAAGTCCGCGACGCCCAACTCGTCGACGAGACGCCGCACCCCTTCAAGAGCCGGGCCGCTTCCGACGATGACCGCGCGAAAATCGTCAAAGCGCTTCTCGCGCACGAGATGGCTTATTGCGCGGACAAAATGGTCGACGCCATCCTGCTCGTTTATCACGCCGATGTAGCCGATGACGAACCGTCGCCCGGCCCGAAGGCCCGGCTCTGGTTCGACACGGTAAATGCGTCGATGGTCCGGGACTCCGTATACGGTCTCGATGCGGGAAGGGTCTTTGCCCGCCCGGCTCCCCGCGATCTCCTTGAAGGTGGCGTTAGCGGTGATAACGGCGTCCGCTATGGCGTAGGAGCACCGCTCAAAGAACAGGAGCGCCTGATGGAGAAATTTCCTGTTCCCGTATTTGACGACGAACAGCTCCGGGCTCAGATCGTGCTGCTCATAAAGGAAGCGCTTGCCGATGAGCTTGAACGGCGCGGCGACGAGAAAAATGAGGTCGGGCGGGTTGCAAGCCTGGATGACGGAGAAACCCTGTTCTCGCCAGACTTTCACCAAGAGGCGCGCCTGATGAAACAACGCCGCCGAATACTCGCGGAAGTAAGCAAGCGTCCCGCTCCGCTCCGGCGGCAGCGGGTGCCGGTAAATGGCGACGCCGTCGAGGATCTCGAAGGACGCAGGAAACGACGCGTTCGAGGGACAAATTACTGACACCCGCCAGCCCGCGCGTCTCAGCGCCTGCGCCTCCTGCCAAACGCGACGGTCGAAAGGGACCGGCAGGTTTTCGACCAAAATCACGCACGAACGGTGAGACCGCCGCTTGCCGTCATGATCGCGGCTCCGCCGCAGAGGCGGATCATTTTGCAGACGGGCGTTTTGCTTCGCTACGCGTAGAAGACTGCTCGCCGCCTGGATCTGAGCTTGCGCGCGGAGAGCGACGCTGGCGATTTTCGTGAAATGCGAAGATGTCGCTTTGACGTAGGCGTTCATAAGCGTGCCCCCCAGGCTTGGGGGGCCCCCGCCCCCAAGTTGACGTGCGCCTACAATACGCCTTTTGAGGGATAGTTAAAGCGGCTGTTCACATCGCCGGTCGCCCACTCACTCCACAAATAGGCGTAGGCGGCACTGCGGGGCCGCCAGCCGGTGTCCTTGTACGGTCGCCGCAGGAACGAGGGTTCCGGACAAGGGCGACGGGGAGGGGGCGACCCTTCGCGCGTTCGCATTAGGGGTCGAAATTCAAGCTACGAACTGACGCCGCGCCGCTGACAGGACAGTCCCGCACCCGACCTTGAGGCGGCTCCGGGCCGTCTTATGCTCTTTCAGGCAATGCGCGATGCGCTCGCCGCCCGGCTCAATCCCGGCGCAGAGGCGCTCGATGTCCGGCTTGCAGCACCGCCTGACCCCCTGCATCCGCGCCATCCGCGTTCGACAGCAATGCGATGAGGAAAGGCGGCAGAGGACCCAGTCAGCGCTGCTTGCAGCTCACCGGAAGCTGGCGTCGTGGCTGGCGTCGATGAGGAACCGGCCGTCGAAACCGGATCCGCCCGGCCTTGGAGCGAGCGCGGCACCGCCTCCTGGCAACGCCGGCAAAGGCCGTAAGAAAAGCGGCGCGCCCATTCTTTCTTCGGCGGCAAAGTCGGAGCCGGCGGCGACGTAGCCGCGTATGCGGGCGCATCCATATTTGTTTGCGGCGTTCTCCCGGCAAAACGCGCTTCCGCTCGCCTTTAGCGACAACCCATCGGCTCTCGCCTGTCCGGCGTCCGCAAGCGCCATCAGCGCCAAAGCCAAACTTGCAGCCGTCCCTGCAATCCTATTCCGCATCCCCGACTCGCCGGTCACTTCGGTCCGGCATGAAGCGACATCGTGGCGGCAACGTGGCGCGGCGGGCGCGCCCCTAGAGCGGCCGGCGTGCTGTGTTCCGCCAATCACCAAGCGTCGCCTGGATAAGCGCGAGCGCCGCCACCGCAGCCGTATCGGCGCGCAGCACTCGTGGGCCGAGGCTCAGGCGGAGGGCGCGCGGGAGCGCGAGGATGGCCTCGCGCTCGTCCTCTTCGAAACCGCCTTCGGGGCCGATGAGAAGGCCGACGCCGTCGTTCGCGCCGATGCCGAGAAGCGCATCGAGTGGCCCCGCCTCAGGCGCGTCCTCGTCGCAGAAGACGAGCAGCCGTTCGGCCGGCCATGAGGCGAGAACCTTCTGGAGCGGCTCGAGGGCCATAACCTCCGGCGCCCAGACGACGCCGCATTGCTCGCAGGCCTCAATCGCATTGGCCTTGAGCCGCTCGAGGTTGAGCCGCCCGACCTGGGTGCGCTTCGTCATGACTGGGACGAGCCGCCGCGCCCCCATCTCCACCGCCTTTTGCGCCAGGTAGTCGAGGCGGGCGTGTTTGAGCGGCGCGAACAGGAGATCGACGTCCGGCGGCGCTGCTTGTGGCCGCGTCCGCTCGCCGACTGAGAGCGAGGCGCCCTTTCGCGGCCCGCCGGCGAGCGAGCTTGCGAATTCACCGTCGCGCCCGTTGAACGCGAGCACGCGCGCGCCAGGGCGCATTCTGAGCACATTGGCAAGATAATTGGCCTGCTCGGGCGTGAGGGCGATCGCGGCGCCTTCAGAGAGGGGAGCGCTAACAAACAGGCGGGGGGTGTGAAACTCGACTCGGGCCATTGGGGTTAAGGCGAAAAAGCATTCGCCTTTAGCATTTGCGCGGCCAGTCCGTAACGGGCGCGCGCGGCGCGCGAACGAGACAGCGGGAAAGTCTGGAGGACCGCGATGAGGATGTGGCTGAAGCTGGCCGCGGGCTTGGCGGCGATGGCCGCGCCGGCGGCGCTGCCTGAGGACGCGTTCTCCGCGGACGCCGCACATCCCGCCGTCGTCGAACTGTTCCAGAGTCAGGGGTGCTCCGACTGCCCGCCCGCCGTCGCCAACGTGACCGCGGTTAGCGACCGGGCGGACGTCGTCGCGCTCGTCTTCGCCATCGACTACTGGGATCGACTCGGCTGGAAAGACACGTTCTCGAAACCCGAGTGGACGGCGCGCCAGTACGCCTATGCGCGATCGCTGAAGTCGGACGGCGTCTATACGCCGCAGGTCGTCGTCAACGGACGGGTCGATGGAACTGGGCTCGACCCGTCCGGCCTCGCCGCGCTCATGAGCCGCGGCGATCGCGGCGCGGCCGGCCCCAGCGTCGTCTTCGCGAGCGGCGCGGTGGCGGTCGGGCAGGGCGCGTCGCCCGCCGGCGGCGCCGATGTGTGGCTTGTTCGCTACGACCCGCGCGTCATCGAGGTTGCGGTCAAGCGCGGCGAGAACGCGGGCCGCACCTTGCCGCACAAGAACGTCGTGCGCGAGATGGTCCTCCTCGGCCAATGGAAGGGCGAGGCAGCCTCATTCCGGCTGCCGGTTAAGGGCGACTTGGCGCTCGCCGAGGCGGCGATCGTGCAACGCGCCGGCGCCGGACCGGTTATCGCGGCGGCGAAGCGGTAAAACTGCATCGGCCGCGGTCTGCGGGCGCCTCCGAGCGGCTCCGCTGAGCGTCGAGCGCGTCGCGCCTTATGGCGGCGAAGCGGCTGGTCAAGCTCTTAGGCGCGGTTTCGTGGCCGCAAGGAGCAGACCGCTTTGACTCACGGCCTCCGGGCCGCGAAAAGGCGATCGCCGCAATCTCCCTTGCGACAATTTGAGCAGTTGATCCCGTCGGGAATTGATCCACGTTTGCCCACTGCATGTCCACCATGCCCGCGGGGGAGAAGGCGTGGATATCATTGCGCTCAAATCGGCTCTTGCTCATGTCGAAAAGGCGATTGCCGTCGGCGAGCAGAGCATCGCCGCGGAGAGAAAGCTGATCGCCGAATTGGAGCGCGCCGGAGCGGACGCAAGGGCCCAGAAACAGGCCTTCGAGAACCTGAAAAAAGAACAATGGCGCCGCATCCAGCGTCGCGAAATACTGACCCAGGAGCTCGCTGCCGACGGATGCTAGCCGACGAAAGTCAGGGGGCAACCTCGGGCGCAAAAGCGGCGACGCAAATCCAATTCACACAATCTCCAGCGCCCGGCCGGCGCCGGCAAAGGCCGAGATCGCGAAGTCCACGTCCTCGGATGTAAGCGCGGCGGACATCTGCACGCGGATGCGCGCCGCGCCCTTCGGAACCACGGGATAGAAGAAGCCGGCGACATAGACGCCGCGTTGGTCCAGCGCCTTTGCGAGGTTCTGCGCCAGCCGCGCCTCGCCCAGCATGACCGGAATGATTGGGGTTATGCCCGGCAGAGTCTTGAAACCAGCCTTTTCGACGCCTGCGCGGAAGCGGCGCGCGTGCTCCTGCAAAAGCGCGCGGCGGTCGTCGGAGCCAATCGCGATCTCGAGCGCCTTCAAGGCGCCCGCGGCAACAGGCGGCGCGAGCGAATTCGAGAAAAGATAAGGCCGCGCGCGCTGGCGCAGCAAGTCCACGATCGGCTGCGCCGCCGCGACGAATCCGCCCATGCCGCCGCCGAGCGTCTTGCCGAACGTGCCGGTGACGATGTCGACGCGGTCGCCGACGCCGGTCAAGGCGGGCGTGCCGCGCCCCTTCTCCCCGAGGTGGCCGGTGGCGTGCGCGTCGTCGATGAGGACCATGGCGCCGTAGCGGTCGGCGAGCGCGCAGATCTCGGGCAGCCTCGCGACATAGCCGTCCATCGAGAAGACGCCGTCGGTCGCGATGAGCTTGAAGCGCGCGCCGTCTCCGTCGGCTTGTTTGAGCCGGTCCTGAAGCTCGTGCATGTCGGAATTGGCGTATCGGTAGCGCCGCGCCTTGGAGAGCCGCACGCCGTCGATGATCGAGGCGTGATTGAGGCTGTCGGAAATGATGGCGTCGGTTTCGTCGAGCAGCGCCTCGAACACGCCGCCGTTGGCGTCGAAGCAGGCGGCGAAGATGATGGCGTCGTCCTTGCCGAGGTGCTTTGCGATCGCCTGTTCGAGTTCGCGGTGCAGAGTTTGAGCGCCGCAGATGAAGCGCACCGAGGCCATGCCGAAGCCGAATTCGTCCATCGCGCTTTTCGCCGCGGCGATGATTTCGGGATGGTCGGCGAGGCCGAGATAATTGTTGGCGCAGAGATTGAGCATGTCGCGCGCGCCGCTCGCGGCCTTGACGCGGATATGGCCGCCCTGCGGGCCGGTCAGCAGGCGTTCGCGCTTCATAAGTCCGGCGGACTCGATCTCGTCAAGGGATGCGCGAGTGCGGTTTAGGAAGGCGTCTGACATGCCGCCGAGCATATCAGCCCGAGGAGGCCGCTCAAGCCGAAGAAAATCCTTGCTCTGCGCCAGTCCTCGATGTTGACAATTCTTTCGGCGCGCGGATCTTGCGCCGGCTTTCGTCGCAAACGCCCCGGCTTCAAGGCTCACGCGCCCCAGTCGACAAGCGCTTCGCCACGGTGGATCGCCTCCCCCTTCGGCGTCAGCCGCCCGTCCGCCTCATGCAAAACCAGCGGCGGGGCGACGCGAAACGGCGCCTTCGATCCCTTGACGCCGCAAACAAGCACACGATGGGCGGCGCCGCCCTGCCGCGGATAAACGGGAAGGAGCGCGATCGCGCCGAGGCGGTTTTCCGCCGCTTCGAGGATCGTCGCCAGCGCCTCGGGACGATGGACAATCGCGAAACGCCCGCCGGGCTTGAGGATCGCGAGGCACGCGCGGATCCAGTTGACAAGCGGCGCGCCCGCCGCCGTCGCCTCCGCGTGCACATGCGCCCGCGCCCGACTCGGATTGGGCGAAACGCGCACCGAACGACTCTCGTAGAACGGCGGATTGGTGACAACCGCATCGGCCGAACTGTCGTTCACTCCAGCTCCGCGCCGCGCCCGCGCGTCAAGTATGTCGAGCCGCAGCGTCCGCGCGCGGCCCTCAAGACCGTTGCGCGCCGCGTTGTCGGCGGCGAAGCGCACGAGCGCCGGGTCGACCTCGATGAGATCGACCCTCACGCCCTTTGAACGCAGCGCGAGCGCGAGCCCAACCGCGCCGACCCCGGCCCCGGCGTCGACAATCCTTCCCTCGGCGACGCCGACCGCAGCGGCGAGCAGAGCAGCGTCGGATCCCACCCGGTGTGCGGACTTCGGCTGAGCGAGCGTGAGTTTGCCGCCAAGCCATAGGTCGAGAGAGCATTCACAGGCCGTCTCGAGAACCGCCTCCGCCCGGGCCTCAGGCATCGCGCAGTTCGCCGGCGAGACCGGCCTCGGCGAGGATTCGGCGCGCGCGCGCTTCGTCCATCGCTTCGACAAGAATCCGCCGCGGCAGGAATCCGAGCGAGCCCTCGACGGCGGCCATATGCTGGTCGGCGACGAAAAAGCGGATGTGTTCGGATGTGAGAATAGACTCGATCACGCTGATCAGGACGAGATCGTTCGTGCGCAGGATTTCGACCAACGAGAAGCCCCTTTAGGCGCACTTGCCGCATCGTTTGTGCGTCTTTATGGTCGCGCGGGCTGACTGGCAAGGAAAAGCGATCTTGGGACTTGTCATTCCGATCGAAGAGAAGTCGCCCGATCGCCTGATCGAGCCCTTGTCCGCGCTCGTCGCAGCCGACATGGAGCGGGTGAACCAGACGATTCTCTCGCGTACGGGCTCGGACGTTGCGCTTATTCCCGAGGTCGCCAATCACCTGATCTCATCGGGCGGCAAGCGCTTGAGGCCGATCCTTACGCTCGCGACCGCGGGAATTAGCGGCTATGCGGGAGCAGGGCACATCAAGCTCGCCGCCGCAGTCGAGTTCATGCACACTGCGACGCTTCTTCATGATGACGTTGTTGACGAAAGCCACATGCGGCGCGGCAAGACCGCGGCGCGCGTGCTCTGGGGCAACGAAGCGAGCGTGCTCGTCGGCGATTTCCTGCTCGGCCAGGCCTTCAAGATGATGGTCGAGGTCGGGTCGCTGCCGTGTCTCGAAGTGCTGTCCAACGCGGCTGCGGTCATCGCTGAAGGCGAGGTCATGCAGCTTTCGGCCGCGAAGGACACCGAGACGACCGAGGAGGCGTATCTCGCGGTCATCCGCGCCAAGACCGCGGCATTGTTCGCGGCCGCCTGCGAGGTCGGGCCCATCCTCGCCGGGCGCGGCAGAGCAGTAGCCGCGGCCTGCCGCGGCTACGGGGTCAATCTCGGCGTCGCCTTTCAGCTGGTTGACGATGTTCTCGACTACGGCGGCTCCTCGGCCAAGCTCGGCAAGAACGTCGGCGACGATTTTCGCGAGGGCAAAATCACGCTGCCGGTCGTGCTCGCCTTTCGGCGCGGCTCGCCGTCAGAGCGTGATTTCTGGCGGCGGGCGCTCGAGGACGGGCGAATCGCGGATGGCGACCTCGAATTCGCCCTCGCTGCGATGCGGCGTCATCGGGCGCTCGAGGACACGCTGGAGCGCGCCCGGCACTACGGGGCCATGGCGCGTGACGCGCTCGAACTGTTTGCCGCTTCGCCCTGGAAGCACGCGCTCATCGACGCGGTCGAGTTCGCGGTGAGCCGCGCGCATTAGGCGTCGATCCGCTCTCCGGAGTTATTCGTGACATGGAACGCGAGCGGCTGTAACATGTTACGTTAGTCTGGAACCCCGTGCGATGCCGACCGCAAAGCGCCAGCCCGTTTCGCTATCGAAGCGCATGGCGTCTTATCGCCCGCGAATGCGGGCTGCCCGCCTTCGTCCCGTGCAAATCTGGGTTCCCGACGTCAACGCGCCCGGCTTCGCCGAAGCCTGCCGCAGGCAAGCTCGCGCCATCGCCAGGAGCGACCCTGCCGGAGAGGAAATCATGCGCTTTGTCGCGAGCGTCTACGAGCGGCCGCAGACCTGACGGCGAGGACAATCCGTCACCGTCGACTACCGGAAGCCGAGGCCGGCTCTCGTCGTGCAAAAGCGATCTGTTCAGCGAACTGCCCTCAGCCGCCGACCGAGGCAGTCCGTCTCATCGCCGGCAGCCGACGGCGATGATATTCGAGGCGTAGACATGCATATGCAAATTCTCGGATCGGGGGACGCGTTCGGCTCTGGCGGTCGCCTGAACACGTGCTTCCTTGTTGATCGCGGCGACGCTAGTTTCCTGGTCGATTGCGGCGCCTCGGCCATGATTTCCATCCGGCGGTTTGACATCGATCCCAACTGGATTTGCGCGATTGTCTTGTCGCATTTGCACGGAGACCACTTTGGCGGGCTTCCATTCTTCATTCTGGATGCGCAACTCGTCAGTCGCCGGACGCGCCCGCTCGTCATTGTCGGACCCAAGAGCCTTTCCGCTCGGCTCGATGCTCTTATGGAGGCTTGTTTTCCCGGCTCGTCAAAGGTGGAGCGCAAGTTCTCATTAGAGATCGTTGAATTGGAGCCGTCCGAGCCAACGCAAATTGCGTCCATTGACGCGACGGTCACTGGCCACCTCGTCCAACATCCCAGCGGAGCCCCTTCGATGGGACTGCGAATCGAATGCGATGGCCGGCTGATCGCTTATACCGGTGACACCGAATGGATCGACAATCTCATCAATATCGGCCGAGGGGCCGATGTTTTGCTGGCCGAAGCCTACTCATTCGAACGCAAAATTCGCTTCCACCTAGATTTTCTGACCCTCAAGCAGAAGTTGCCGTTGATTGGCGCAAAGCGCGTGTTCCTGACCCACATGTCGTTGGACATGCTTGGACGAACGGCAGAATGGTTTTCGGGATGTGAGGTCGCCGATGACGGTTTGCGGATTAATTTTTGAGTCGTGATGGCTGGCCGCTAGCGCCGATTCGTCTCCAGACGCAATTGGCTCCACATGCATCGCCTCATTCGACGTATCTGCGCCCGTATCTCCGTCCCAATCCCGTCAGCAGCTGGTACCCGATCGTGCCGCTGCGCGCGGCAAAATCGTCGAGCGCGACGCCATGGCCGAAGAACTCGGCGCGCGCGCCCGGCCCGCTGATCTCAGGCGGCTCACTCAGTTCGGGCAGCCCTTGGGCTGCCCGTCGAGCCCCTCGGTCTTCCGTTCGAAGCTCGCCGTCTCGTTTTCCCAGTCGATGGTCACGACGTAAATCCCGTCGAAATCCTTCCCGTCCCAGTCCGGGACCTGGCCTGGGTCGCCGCCGCCGTCCTTGATCAGCTTGCGCGCGACCTCCGGAATGACTGTGTGCTCCCAGGCGACGAGAACAAGCGCGTCTCGATAGCCCTTGTCCTCGACCGCCTTGCGAAGGCTCTTGGCGTCGTCGAAGCCGATCTGGACGTCGACTGGCATGCCGAGCGCGATCGCGGTCGGCTCGATCGTCGCCAGCGGGCGAATGTAGTCGTAATCCTCGCCCTTGTCGGTCTTCTGCTCGGACGGGTTGGGCGCAAAAATCGCGACCGGCTTTGGCGACGCCGCGTCGGGATAAAAAGCCTTCGCCAGCGCCGCGGGCAGTTTGAGTGCGCGATTCAGGCCCTGACAGTCGAGTTGCCCGAGTCCCTCCTTGGGTTTCTCGCCGTGACGGATGAAGACGACGGTCTCCTTCGCAAACGCGCTGGTCGCGAAGAGCACGGAGGCGGCGGCGAGTAACAAAAATTTGGCGTAAAGCATACCGGTCTCCCAGCTAAGGATGCTCCCAGCAAGACGATCGGCGCCAACCGCGGCAGAGAGCGATCATGTACGCTAGGCGGAGGGGGCTTGGCCGTAAACCCGCCGGTATCTCCGTCCCAATCCCGTCAGCAACTGATAGCCGATGGTCCCGCAGCGGCCCGCGAAGTCGTCGAGCGCGACGCCATGGCCGAAGAACTCGGCGCGCGCGCCGGGCCCGACCGCGTCGTCAGGCAGGTCGGTTACGTCCGCGACGCAAAGGTCCATCGAGACGCGGCCGACGAGCGGGCAGCGGCGCCCGGCGATCATCACCTCCGCGCCCTTCTTGCCGAGCATGGCGCCCGCCGTGCGCGGCAGGCCGTCGGCGTAACCGGCGAGCACGGTTGCGAGCCGTGTCCGGCGCAGCGCGGTCCATTGCGCGTTGTAGCCGCTCGTCATGCCAGGCTCAATCCAGCGCGTCTGCTGCACCGCGACCGAAAGCGACACGACCGGCCGCATCGGGTTCGGCTTATCCGGACACGGGTTGCCGCCGTAGAGCGCGTAGCCTGGCCGCGCAAGATCGTGCAGCGGGGCGGCCGGCAGGAACATGCCCGACGAATTCGCGAGCGAGGCCTTCAGAGCCGGGAACGCCGCCCGGGCGGCGGCGAACAGCGCCATCTGCTTCGCGTTGATCGGGTCGTCGGGAAGTTCCGACGAAACGAAATGGCTCATGAGGAGTTCTGCGCCGCTTGCGGCGCCGCGCCGCTTCATCGCGCTTTTGAGCGCCGCGAGAGAGTCGAAGCCGAGCCGGCTCATGCCGGTGTCGAGGTGCAGCGCAGAAGGAAAAGCCTGGCCGCGCGCGCTTGCGAAAGCGGACCAGCGCTCGAGCTCGCCCTCCGATCCGATCACCGGGCGCAGATCGTGCGCCGCGTAGTCCGCAGGCGCCGCGCCCGCCTCGAGCCCGTTCAGGACGTAGATCGTCGCCTCGGGCAATAGGCCCCGCAAGGCGGCGCCCTCGGAAAGCTGGGCGACAAAAAAGTCGCGCGCCCCCGCCGCCCAAAGGGCCGGGGCCGCCTTGTCGAGGCCGATCCCATAGGCGTCGGCCTTGACGACGGCCGCGCAGGCGCCCGGCGCCGCGCGGCGGGCAAGCTTGCGCCAATTGTCGGCGAGCGCACCAAGATCAATCGTGAGCCGGCCGGGCGGCCCGGAGGTTGACGCCGCGCTCACGAAAAGGGGCTTTTCCATCACCGCTGTCGGAATGTGGCGCCAATTATCGGTGCAAAGACTAGGCGCACGACATCGCCTTAACAATATGTAATGCCCTAAGACTACGACATCGCCTCGATTTCGCCGTTGTCGCTGGCGAAGAGCCTGCCGGCGCGCTAGCTCGCATTCGATTCGAAGGCGTATTTTCGCGATGACCCCTGTAACCCGCAGGCAAGCCCTGCAGATCGGCGCACGCGGCGCGCTCGCGGCTTGGCTCGCCCGTTCGCTCCCCGCCTTCGCCGACGAGGGGGTCGAGACGCATGGCCTCTCGTCGTTCGGCGATCTCGCGCTTCCCGCCGACTTCCCGCACTTTACTTACGTCAATCCCGAGGCGCCGAGGGGCGGCCTGCTGTCGCTGCAGATCACCGGCACGAGCGGCAACCAGAATTTCGAGACCTTCGACACGCTCAACATCTACAGCTGGAAGGGCAACGGCGCGGCCGGCATGTCGGCGACCTTCGACACGCTGATGACCGCCAACGGCGACGAGCCCGATTCGGTCTATGGCCTGCTCGCGCAATCGGTGCGCGTCTCGAAGGATAAGCTCGACTATCGCTTCAATCTGCGCCCCGAGGCGCGCTTCTCCGACGGCGCGAAAGCGACAGCCGCCGACGTCGCCTTCTCGCTCAATATCCTGAAGGAGAAGGGCCACCCGATCTACGCCCAGCTCCTCAAGGAGGTCGATTCCGCCGTCCCCGAGGGCGACGATGTCGTACATGTGCGCTTCGTCGAGGGCAGGAGCCGCGACGCCCATCTCATCGTCGTCGGCATGCCGGTCTTCTCAGCCGCCTGGTGGAAGGGCCGCGATTTCACTGCGCCAACGCTCGACGCGCCGCTCGGCTCGGGTCCCTACAAGGTGAAGACGTTCGAGCAGGGCCGCTTCATCGAATTCGAGCGCGACCCGAACTACTGGGGCGCGAAACTGCCGGTCAACCTCGGCCACAACAATTTTGACCGGCTCCGCTTCGAATATTACCGCGAGCGCCAGGTCGCCTTCGAAGCGTTCAAGGCAGGCGCGATCAACTACCACGAGGAGTTCACCTCGCGCTTCTGGGCGACGGCCTACGACTTCCCAGCGGTGAACGAGGGGCGGATCAAGAAGGAGACGCTGCACGACGGCGCGCCCTCGCGCACGCAAGGCTGGTACCTCAACACCCGCCGCGATCAGTTCAAGGACCCGCGCGTGCGCGAGGCGATCGGGCTGTGCTTCGACTTCGAGTGGACCAACAAGAACATTATGTATTCCGCCTACAGGCGGGTCGTCTCGTTCTTTCCCAACAGCGACATGGAGGCGAAGGGTAAGCCCACGCCCGACGAGCTCAAGCTGCTCGAGCCGATGCGCGCCAAGCTCTCGCCGGAAGTGTTCGGCGAGCCCTACATGCCGCCGGTCAGCGACGGCTCGGGCAGCGACCGCACGCTGCTCAAGCGCGCCTACGAGCTGCTGCTCGCCGCCGGCTGCAAGCGCGACGGCGGCGCGATGAAGCTGCCGGACGGCAGACCGGTCACGATCGAATTCCTCGATTCTTCGAGCGCGCTGCAGCCGCACACGATGCCCTTTATCCAAAATTTGGCGAAGCTCGGCGTTCAGGCGAATATGCGCATCGTCGACGCCGCGCAGTATAAGAGCCGCACCGACGCCTTCGACTATGACGTCGTCACCGCGGCCAGCGGCGGCTCGACCACGCCGGGCGTGGACCTGCGCAATGTCTATACGTCGGAAGCGGCGAAACAGAACGCCTCCCGCAATCTCGCCGGGGTGTCCGACCCGGCGGTCGATTCCCTCGTCGAGATTATCGCCGCCGCCCAGTCGCGCCCCGAACTCAACGCCGCCTGCCGGGCGCTCGACCGCGTTTTGCGCGCCGGCCGCTACTGGGTCCCGATGTGGTATCGCGACACCTACTGGGTCGCCTATTGGGACGCGTTCTCGCGGGCCGAGCGGCAGCCGAAGCTCGGCGTCGGCGCGCCCGGCACGTGGTGGTGGGACGAAGAAAAGGCCAAGAAGATTGGGCTCTGACCGGAATGCGTTGTGATAGAGTTCGGGCTGAACAGCTCAGGCGAATGCGGGTAACTCCCGAGACGCTCCTCGTCCTGAGGAGCCACGCACAGCGTGGCGTCTCGAAGGACGCTCCAGCCCGCACAAACGACGCCGCCTCCTGGACCATCCTTCGAGACGCGATGCTCCGCATCTCTCCTCAGGATGAGGCGATGGTTTGCAGCGCCGACCGGGCGCGCGATCGCCCACCTCCGCCTGGCGCCTGATGCTCGCCTATATCGTCCGCCGGCTCGTGCTCATGATCCCGACGATCCTCGGGATCATGGCCGTATCCTTCGCCATCGTGCAGTTCGTGCCGGGAGGGCCAGTCGAGCGCGCCATCGCCCAACTGCAAGGCGCCGACCAGAGCTCCACCGCCGGCTTCGGCGGCGGCAGCGGACAGATCGGCGGCGCCGCCGCGCAGGCCGGCGGCGACATCGCCTCGCGCTATCGCGGCAGCCAGGGCCTCGATCCCAAGTTCATCAAGGAACTGGAGAAGCAGTACGGTTTCGACAAGCCGGCGCTCGAGCGCTTCTTCATTCTCGTGCGCGACTATGCGACCTTCAACTTCGGCAAGAGCTACTACCGCGACTCGCCGGTCTTGAAGCTCATCGAGGAAAAGCTGCCGGTCTCGATCTCGCTTGGGCTGTGGATGACGTTCATCTCCTACGCCATCTCGATTCCGCTCGGCGTCCGCAAGGCGGTCAAAGACGGCACGCGCTTCGACACCGCGACTTCGGCGATCGTCATCTTCGGCTATGCGATCCCGAACTTTTTGTTCGCGGTGCTGTTGATCGTGCTCTTCTGCGGCGGCTCCTTCTGGCAGATCTTCCCCTTGCGCGGCCTCACCTCGGATAATTTCGCCGAGCTCGACTGGCCGCACAAGATTCTCGACTACCTCTGGCACATCACGCTGCCGGTGGCGGCGCTCGTGCTCGGCTCCTTCGCCACGACCACGCTTCTGACCAAGAACTCCTTCCTCGACGAGATCAAGAAGGCCTATGTGCAGACCGCGCGGATGAAGGGGCTCTCCGAGCGCAGCGTGCTCTACGGGCATGTCTTTCGCAACGCGATGCTGATCGTCATCGCGGGCTTCCCCGGGGCCTTCCTCGCCGCCTTCTTCACCGGCTCGCTCCTCATCGAGCAGGTGTTCTCGCTCGACGGGCTCGGCTATCTTTCCTACGATTCGCTGATCCAGCGCGACTATCCGGTGGTGCTCGCCAACCTCTACATCTTCGCCCTCCTCGGCCTCGTCGTGAACCTCATCTCCGACATCACCTACACCGTGATCGATCCGCGCATCGATTTCGAGACGCGCGAGGTGTGAGGGTGAGCGAGACCCGTCATCGCGAGCGCCGCCCGGATCAAGTCCAGGGGGAAGCAATCCAGGGGAAAGTAGGGGACCCTACGGCCCCTGGATTGCCTCGTCGCTTCGCTCCTCGCAACGACGGCGGCCGCGCCCTGCGCATCTCGCCGATGAACCGCCGGCGGCTCGACAACTTCCGCCGCAACAAGCGCGGCGCCTGGTCGCTGCGCATCTTCCTCGTTCTGTTCGCCTGCGCGCTCTGCGCCAATTTCATCGCCAACGACCGGCCGATCCTCGCCTACTACAAGGGCGAGCTCCTCTTTCCGGTGTTCGTCGACTATCCCGAGGACAAGTTCGGCGGCTTCCAGGCGCACGCCGACTTCCGCGATCCCTTCGTCGCCGGCGAGGTCAAGGCGAACGGCTTTATGATCTGGCCGCCGATCCGTTTCGCCAATTCGACCACCATCCTCAATCCGCCGACGCCCTTACCCACGCCGCCGACCTGGCTCTTGAGCGACAAGACGTGCCGCGCCGCGCTCGAGAAGCAGGGGTTCAAGGACGCCTCGATCGTCGCCTCGCCGTGCTCAAAGCTCGAGCCCTTGTGGCTCGGCTCCGACCAGGACGGCCACGACATCGTCGCGCGCCTTCTCTACGGCTTTCGCATCTCGGTCCTGTTCGGATTGATCCTCGCCGGCATTTCCTCGGTCATCGGCGTGTTCGCCGGAGCGGTGCAGGGCTATTTCGGCGGCTGGCTCGATCTTGCGATGCAGCGGGTGATCGAGATCTGGTCGTCGCTGCCGCATCTCTACATTCTCATCATCCTCTCGGCGATGCTCGCCCCGAGCTTCTCCGTGCTCTTGACGATCCTGCTTTTGTTCTCCTGGGTGAGTCTCGTGCATGTCGTGCGCGCGGAATTCTTGCGCGCCCGCAACTTCGAATATGTCAACGCCGCCCGCGCGCTCGGCGTCTCCAACGCGAGGATCATCGTCAAGCACGTGCTGCCGAATGCAATGGTCGCGACGCTCACGTTCCTGCCTTTCATCGTCAATTCGTCGATCAGCACGCTGACCTCGCTCGATTTCCTGGGGCTCGGCATGCCGCCGGGCGCGCCCTCGCTCGGCGAGCTTTTGCTGCAGGGCAAGTCGAACCTCTCGGCGCCGTGGATCGGCCTCTCCGCGTTTGCGGTGATCGCGCTCATGCTGTCGCTCTTGATCTTCATTGGCGAAGCGGTGCGCGACGCGTTCGATCCGAGGAAGACCTTCTCGTGAGGGACGAGCCGCCGCTCATCGAGGTGCGCAACCTCTCGATCGCCTTCTCGCAAGGCGGCGAGCGCAAGGCGGTGGTCGAGCGCGTCTCGTTCCGCGTCGAGAAGGGGCGCGCGATGGCGCTCGTTGGCGAATCAGGTTCGGGCAAGACGGTGACGGCGCAGGCGATCGTCCGCCTCCTGCCGCAGCCGGCGGCGAGCTACCCGACCGGCGAGATTTTCTTCCGCGGCCGCGACGTGCTCAAGATGACGGACGCGGAACTGCGCGAGATGCGCGGCGGCAGCGTCACCATGGTCTTCCAGGAGCCGATGACGTCGCTGAACCCGCTGCACACGATCGCGCGGCAGCTCGGCGAGATCATCGCGCTGCATCACGGGCGCACGGCGGCGACGAAAAAGCGCATCGTCGAGCTGCTCGACGAAGTCGGCATCGTCGATCCGGCCTCACGCCTCGGCGCCTTTCCGCACCAGCTCTCGGGCGGCCAGCGCCAGCGCGTCATGATCGCCATGGCGCTCGCCAACCGGCCGGACCTGCTCATCGCCGACGAGCCGACGACCGCTCTCGACGTCACCGTGCAGGCGCAGATTTTGAAGCTGCTCAAGGATCTGCAGACCAGGCTCGGCATGGCGATGCTGTTCATCACCCACGACCTCAACGTCGTCAGGAAAATCGCCGACGACGTCATCGTCATGCAGAAGGGCGAGATCGTCGAGGCCGGCCGCATGGCCGAGGTGTTCGCCAATCCGCAGCACCCCTATACGCGCGCGCTGCTCGCCGCCGAGCCCAAGGGCGATCCGCCGCCGGCCGACAAGAGCGCGCCTGCCATCGCCGGCGCGAAGGACTTGCGGGTCTGGTTTCCGATCAAGCGGGGCCTGTTGCGCCGCACGGTCGGCTACGTGAAAGCGGTGGACGGCGTCTCGCTCGAAGTGCGCGAGGGCGAGACGGTCGGCGTCGTCGGCGAATCCGGCTCCGGCAAGACGACGCTCGGCCTCGCGATGCTGCGCCTCATCCGCTCCGAAGGGCCGATCGCCTTTCTCGGCCGCGCGATCGACGGCTTGGGCTCGAAGGCGATGCGGCCGCTCCGGCGCGACATGCAGATCGTGTTCCAGGACCCGTTCGGCTCGCTCTCGCCTCGCATGTCGGTGGCCGAGATCGTCGAGGAAGGC
>Ga0209040_10000388_pt1 | contig 33284 bp, 32 predicted proteins | sample BogFormECP12_OM3_FD_188240 | JGI IMG/M metagenome (GOLD analysis project Ga0209040, IMG submission 188240) | Bog forest soil microbial communities from Calvert Island, British Columbia, Canada - ECP12_OM3 (SPAdes) (version 2) | ecosystem: Environmental > Aquatic > Freshwater > Wetlands > Bog ... | reverse complement strand
CTCGACAAGGAGGGCATCAGCGCCGAACTCATCGATCTGGCCACGTTGAGCCCCATCGACAGCGCCACGATTTTGGCTTCGGTCGCAAAGACCGGGCGCCTCGTCATCGTCCACGAGGCCGTGCGCAATCTCGGCGTCGGCGCGGAGATCGCCGCCATCGTCGCCGAGCACGGTCTCTACGACCTGCAGGCGCCCATCCAGCGCGTCACGGGCTTCGACACGATCATGCCCTTGTTCCGGCTCGAACATGATTACATACCGAGCGTGCAGCGGATCGTCGACGCCGTGCAACTCACCTTGGCCGACTAGAGCTTAAGCCTATGACGACATTCAAGCTTCCCGATTTGGGCGAGGGTCTAGCCGAGGCCGAGATCATCGAATGGCACGTCCAGCTGGGCGAGCGCGTCGTCGTCGATCAGCGCATGGTATCGGTGGAAACGGCGAAAGCCGTCGTGGAACTGCCCGTGCCCTTCGGCGGCGTGGTGACCGCGCTGCACGCGGCGGCCGGCGATATCGTTCCCACCGGCGCGGCGCTCATCGATGTCGATATGGGCACAGGCAGCGTCGTCGGCAGCATGCCGGCGACCAGCGACGAGGAATTCGTCGAGACCGTCCGGATCGACGGCGCACGCAATGCCGCGCCGGCACGCGGCCGCGCGGTGCCGGTGGCGCGCGCGCTCGCCAAGCGTCTGGGCGTGGATCTGGCGACCGTCGACGGCACGGGCCAGGGCGGCTTGATCACGCTCGACGACGTCCTGCAGCGTGCACACGTGCCGGCATCGGCTCCGGCGATCGCGAAGATGGCGGCGCACGCGGGCACGGTGCTGGCGCCGTTGCGCGGTTCGCGCCGGGCGATGGCAAATACCATGTCTCTCGCGCGCGACCAGGTCGCCCTGTCGACCGTCTGCGACGACGCCGACATTCATTATTGGCGCGAGAGCGGCAACTACATGGTGCGGCTGATGCGCGCAATGACGCAGGCGTGTCGTGCCGAACCGGCCTTGAATGCCTGGTACGATGCAGCCGACAATTCGCGGCTACTGCTCAAGCACATCGATTTGGGGGTCGCTGTAGACACGCCGGGAGGTCTCATCGTGCCGGTGCTGCGCAATATCGAAAATAAGTCGCCCGAAGAACTGCGCGCGGCGCTCGTGGTTCAGAAGGAAGCGGCGCGCCAGCGCAGCGTGACCGGCGAGGACTTGCGCGATTTCACGCTGATGCTGTCGAATTTCGGCACCTTGGCTGGACGCTACGGCATTCCCCAAGTGGTGCCGCCGGCAGTGGCGATTCTGGGAGCGGGAAAAGTGCGGCGCGATGCCGTGGTCGTCGGTTCTGCGATCGAGGCGCACTCGCGTATGCCGCTGTCCTTGAGCTTCGATCACCGCTGCGTCACCGGCGCCGAAGCCTGTCGATTTTTGGCCGCCGTGATTGCGGATTTGGAAAAAACTGAATAACAGAGCTGGAATGAGCACGGGGCCCGCCGCGCGCGGGCTCGAGCGCACAGCGAGGGGGTTGGTACAAATGTCAATCGGTCCGCCCAAGTCGATGTCGCCCGCAGCAAGGTCGAGCTTTCTGCGGAGTTTCTATGCAACCGTGGATAAGGAGGATCTCGCGAGTCACGAATCGCGCGCCTTGGCTGCGATCGCCTGGTCGCATCTGGCCTTTGCGGGCAAGCGCCGCCGCGGCCACGCCCTGGTGCGCGTCTTCAACCCGACATTGCGCGAAAACGGCTTCGCCTCGGCTCATACGATCGTCGAAATGGTTAACGACGATATGCCGTTTCTCGTCGATTCGATCAGCCTCGCGCTGTCGCGGCGCAGTCTCGCGCTGCATTTTTTGGCGCATCCGATTTTTTCAGCGTTGCGCGACCGCGCCGGAATTTTGCAGGGAATACGCCCGCGCGAGGAAGGCGGCACCGACAAGCATTGGGGATTGGAGTCGTTTCAGCATCTTGAAATCGACCGCGTCATCGATGCGGCCAGCATGCGGTCCTTGTGCCTCGAGATCGAGGGGAATCTGCACGACGTGCGCGCCGCATGCGCCGACTGGCAGGCGATTCAGGCGGCCGCGCACGAGACGGCCGACGCGCTCGCCGCGAATCACGCGAACTACGACGCCAACGAGGTCAATGAGACGCGCGCTCTGCTCGCCTGGATGGTCAATAATCACTTCACGTTCCTGGGATACAGCGAGTACCGGCTGCACGGCGGGCGCGGCAAGGAATCGATCGAGCGCATCGCGGTCAGCGGCCTCGGGATTCTGCGTCCCGGGCACCGGCCGCCGGAGACGACGACGCGGACCCTGTCGAGCGACATTCGACGCCAAAGCCGCTCGCGCGATCTGACGCTGGTCACCAAGGCCAATTCCACCTCGACGGTGCATCGACCCGGGTATTTGGACTACGTCGGCGTCAAACAATTTGGAATGATCGGGCGCCTCAAGGGAAAGCTGATCGGCGAGCGCCGATTCCTGGGGCTCTGGACTTCGTCGGCTTACAACAGCAATCCGCGCGACATCCCATTGCTCGGGCACAAGGTCACCCAGGTCGCCGAGCATTTCACGTTCGCACCCGATAGTCACGACGGCAAGGCGCTGCAGCACATCTTGGGATCGCTGCCGCGCGACGAGCTGTTCCAGGCCAGCGTTCCCGATCTGATCCGCATCGTGACCGGAATTTTCGGCTTGCAGGAGCGGCCGCGCGTGCGGTTCCTGTGCCGGCGCGATCCGTTCCGCCGCTTCTACTCGTGCCTGGTCTTCGTGCCGCGAGAGAAATACAACACGCAGGTGCGCGAGCGCATCGAGCAGGTGATCCGCGAGGCCTTTTCGGCGTTCAGCCTCGAATCGCAGGTTCAGATCGCGCAATCGAACCTCGCGCATCTGCACATCGTCGCGCGCACGCTGCCGCATGATGAGCGGCACGTCGACACCGCCGCGATCGAGCGACAGATCTCCGCGGCGGTGCGCTCGTGGGCGGATATGTTCAAGACCGCGCTGTTGGCGCGTTTCGACGAAGCCTCCGCGTTGAACCTCTATGACAAATACGGTCCGGCGTTTCCGGCCGCTTATCGCGAGGACTTCTCGGCCGAGACGGCCGCTTCCGACGTTTCGTTTCTCGAGGCCGTCGAGAAGGACCCGGCGCGATTGCATTTGGACATCTACCGGCCCGACGCGCGCCGGCGCGATGAGTTCTTTCTGAAGATCTACCGGGGCGGCAACGCGATACCGATTTCCGATCTGTTGCCGATGCTCGAGAACATGGGGCTGCGCGTCATCGCCGAGCGTCCCTATCAACTCGATATCTCGGTCGCATCGAAGGGTTGGATACAGGACCTCGAACTCGAGCTGCGCTCCACGGCAACGCCGAAATTCGAGTCGCTGGCGGCCGAGATCAAGCACACGTTTACGGCGGTCTGGACAGGCCGCATGGATAACGACAGCCTCAACCGCTTGACGCTGTGCGCGGGCGTACCCTGGCAACTGATCGTGGTGATGCGCGCCTATTGCCGCTATCTGCTGCAGACCGGACTGCCGTTCAGCTTGGGCTACATCGCCGACGTGCTGGTGCGCCATGCGACGGTCGCGCGCCTGCTCACCGATTTGTTCGTCGCCCGATTCAATCCTGCGATCTCACCGCCTGTGCGAACCCGCATGCTCAAGGGATTGGACGGAAAACTGCGTGCCGCGATCGAGGCGGTCGAGGGCTCGGACGAAGATCGCATCCTGCGCGCGGTATGGAACGCGCTGGCGGCGACGCTGCGCACCAATGCGTATCAAACGACCGCCTCCGGTCAACGCAAGGAGTATCTCTCCTTCAAGATCGAGAGCCAAAAACTGCGGGAATTGCCGCTGCCGAAGCCGCTGTACGAAATCTTCGTGTTTTCGCCGCGCATGGAGGGAGTGCACCTGCGCATGGGACTGGTAGCGCGCGGCGGGATCCGCTGGTCCGACCGGCGCGAAGACTTCCGTACCGAGATCCTCGGGCTCATGAAGGCGCAAAACGTCAAGAACACCGTGATCGTGCCGGTCGGCGCGAAGGGTGGATTCGTTTTGAAGCGCACCGCTTTCGACAGCCGCGAGGCGCAGCAAGCCGAGGTCATCGTCTGCTACCAAACGCTGATTCGAGGGCTGCTCGATCTCACCGACAACATCGTCGCGGACAAGCTCGTCGCGCCCGAGGCCGTCGTCCGCCACGACCGCGACGACCCTTATCTCGTGGTCGCGGCCGACAAGGGCACGGCCACCTTCTCGGACATTGCGAACGCGCTGTCGGCCGAATACGGTTTTTGGCTCGGCGATGCATTCGCATCGGGCGGCTCGGTCGGCTACGACCACAAGAAGATGGCGATCACCGCTCGCGGTGCGTGGGAGTGCGTCAAGCGCCACTTCCGCGAAGCCGGCACCGACATTCAGCGCCAGCCGTTCACGGTCTCAGGGATCGGCGACATGGCGGGAGACGTGTTCGGCAACGGCATGCTGCAGTCGCCGCAGATCCGGCTGGTCGCTGCATTCAATCATCAGCACATCTTCATCGACCCTGAGCCCGACGCCGCGCTTTCAATGCGCGAGCGGCGGCGCCTCTTCGACCTGCCGCGCTCCTCTTGGGACGACTACTCGCGCAAACTCATTTCCAAGGGCGGCGGCATCTACGCGCGCAGCCTCAAGAGTTTGAGCCTGTCGCGCGAAGCGCAAGGATTGCTCGGACTGCCCGCGAGCGCGACGCCCAACGAGGTCATCAAGGCGATACTGCGGTTACCGGTCGACTTGCTGTGGAACGGCGGAATCGGCACCTATGTGAAGGCGAGCGACGAAAGCCACGGCGACGTCGGCGACCGCAGCAATGATCAGGTGCGAGTCGACGCCAGCGAATTGCGGTGCAAAGTCGTCGGCGAAGGCGGCAACCTCGGATTCTCGCAGCGCGGGCGCATCGAATACGCGAGGCGCGGCGGCCGGCTAAATACGGATTTCATCGACAACTCGGCCGGCGTGAATTGCTCCGACGTCGAGGTCAACCTGAAGATATTGTTGAACGGCGCGGTCCAAGCCAAGGAGCTGACGCGGGCGGCGCGCGACAAGCTGCTCGTGCAAATGACCGGCGAAGTCGCGGCCTTGGTCCTGCGCAACAACTACCTGCAGAGCCAAGCGATCAGTTCGCTGGAATGCCAGGCCAAACAGCGTCTCGGCGAGGATGCCGAGATGATACGCACGCTCGAGCGCTCCGGGGACTTGAATCGCGCACTCGAATTTCTTCCGACCGAGGAGGAGATTGCTGAGCGGCGCAAGGCCGGCGCCGGACTCGCGCGGCCCGAACTCGCGATCGTGCTGAGCTACGGCAAGATCTGGGCCTACAAGGCATTGATCCACTCCGACGTGCCCGAGGACGTCTATTTGTCGGCGGAGCTCGCGCGCTATTTTCCCGGTCCGGTGCAGAGGCGCTTCGCGAACCGCTTGAAGCGCCATCGCCTGCGCCGCGAGATCATCGCGACCGCGATCACCAACAGCATGATCAACCGCATGGGTCCGGTGTTCCCGGTGCGCGCGCAGGCCGACACCGGCGCGGATCTGGCGGCAATTGCCCGAGCCTACACGATCGCGCGCGAAGTGCTCGAGATCAGAAGCCTCTGGTCCGAGATCGAAGACCTCGACAATCGGATCGCGGCGTCCGTGCAGTACGCGGCGATCGAACAATCCACACGCATCCTGCGGCACATGAGCTATTGGCTGCTGACGAATCAGCGCAACGATCTCGACATCGATCGGGCCGTGCGGCACTTCCAGCCCGGCACCGCCGAGTTGAAGCGCCAATTGGCGAGCATTCTCGGAAGCGCCGAGCAAACCCGGTTCGCGCAGGACCGCGCGAAGCTCGTCGCAGAGCGCGTACCGGAGTCGCTCGCGACGCGCATCGCGTCGCTCGATGCCCTGCACGGGGCGCTCGACGTGGTCGAGGTCTCGAAGGCGACGCGGCTCCCCGTCACCGACGCGGGACGCGCCTATTTCGATCTCGGCGAGCGCATCGGTCTTGCGTGGATCAAACAGCAAATCGAGTCGCTGGCCGCCGAAGGCCATTGGCACTCGGTCGCGCGCAGCGCGCTCAGAGACGATCTGTACGCGCTACAGCGCAAGATCGCGGGCGCGGCGCTCGCGCACGGAGGGGCGGGTCCGCAGGGGCGTGTCGACCATTGGATCGGCGCGCATGCGACCGAGATTGCCTACCTCAAGGGTTTGATCGGCGACATCGGCGCGGCATCGAGCCCGGATTTCGCGACGCTGTCGGTCGCACTGCAGTCGGTCAGGCGTCTCGCCGGACCATGACGAGCGCGGCGATGAATCGTGCTGACGCGTTCGGCAGGAACTATTTGCAAGGGCGCATTTCCGGCGAATTCGCCCTCGCCGCGCACATCGGCGTCGTTGTCGAGTCCGCCGACGACAGCGGGCTCAAGCTGCGCGCGCCGCTGCTGCCGAACGCCAATGACAAGGGCACGGCGTTCGGCGGCAGCCTGTTCGCGGTCGCGGTGCTCGCCGGCTGGGCCTGGCTCGCGCGCTACCTCGCGCAGCACGCAATCGCTGCCGACGCGGTCATCCAGGAATCCAACATCCGCTATCTGGCGCCGGTCAGCGGCGCGTTTCGCGCGACGCTGCTGGCGCCAAAGCCGGCGGAGATCGAGAGATTCCGTAAAATGCTGCGGCGTGCCTCGCGCGCGCGCATCCACTTACGCGTGGACATACACGAAGGGTCGACGCTCGCGACTCGCTTCGAGGGTTGGTATGTCGCGGCCGCGAAGGATGCCTGATACGCGGTCGCGGATTCCGATCTTGAGATACTATTGCGCCGCCCAACACCAGAGGACACACACTTGCCTGGCAAATTGATCTTGGTTCGACACGGACAAAGCACCTGGAATGTCGACAACCTATTTACCGGCTGGGTGGATGTGGACCTCAGCGATCAAGGCAGGTTGGAGGCGCTGCAGGCCGGACAGGAACTGCTCAAGGAGAATCTCGGCGCCGACATCGCGTTCACGTCGGTGCTCAAACGAGCGATTCGCACGCTCTGGTCGATACTCGATACGACCGACCGCATGTGGATCCCGGTCGAACGCAGCTGGCGGCTCAACGAGCGTCACTACGGCGCGCTGCAGGGCCTCAACAAGGCGCAAACCGCTGCGCAGCACGGCGAGGCGCAGGTGAAACTTTGGCGGCGCAGCTACGATGTTCCGCCGCCGCCGCTGTCCAGGGACGATCCGCGCCATCCGCGCTTCGACTTGCGCTATGCGAACGTCGATCCGCAACTCCTGCCGGCCGCGGAATCGCTCAAGGACACGCTCGCGCGCGTCTTGCCGTATTGGGAGGAGCGCATCGCGCCGGAGCTGCGCGCCGACAAGACCGTGCTCGTGGTCGCGCACGGCAATTCCCTGCGGGCGCTCGTCAAGATGCTCGACGGGATGTCGGAAAGCGAAGTCGTCGAGTTCAACATTCCCACCGGCGTGCCGATCGTCTACACGTTCGACGCTCCGCTCGTGCCGAGGCCGCGACAATTTCTCGGCGATGCCGCCGCGATTGCGGCCGCACAAGAGGCCGTGCGCAGACAATCGGAAAAGAAATGACCCGCTGTGGTGCGGCTCAGGAGTCGGGTGCGATCGTCACCTTGATGCCGCTCAAGGCCTCGGTGAACTCGACCTGACACGACAGCCGGGACGTATCGGGCCGATAGTCGGACAGTTCGGTCAATAATTCCTGCTCGTCGCTCTGTCTCTTCGGCAGCTTTGCAGTCCAATTCGCATCGACGTACACGTGGCAGGTGGCGCAGGAGCAAAGGCCGCCGCAAATCGCCGCGACGCCGTAGTCCAGCTCACGCAAGATCTCCATCAATTTTAATCCTGGCTTCGCCTCGACTTCATGAGCTTCGCCGTCCCGATCCACCACCGTCAACCGCGCCATTGCGTTCTCCGTTACGCCCTCGAGCCGCGGGAGTGTAGCCGGATGATCCGAGGCATGCAAAACTGTCGGGACGCGTTGCGAAGCGACGCATCGATCGACTGCGTGAAAGCTTGCCGCGGAGAGCTCACAATGCGCCTTTTTCATGTCGACGCCTTCACGGACGCGCGCTTCGCCGGCAATCCGGCCAACGTCGTTCTCGACGCCGATGGGCAAAGCGACGCGAGCATGCTCGGGATCGCGCGCGAATTCTCGAACGCCGAGACGGCCTTCGTGCTCGGCCCGACCGGCGCCGATCACGATTTGACCTTGCGCTTCTTCAATGCCCGCAAGGAGGCGCCGTTCGTCGGCCACGCGACCGTGGCGGCCCATGCCGTACTGCTCGAACTCGGCCGGCGTGGCCAAGGGCCTTGCCGCCAGCGGTCGGGCACGGGAATTATCGAGGTCGATGCGCTGCTCGAGCCGGCGGGCGACGGCGAACGGACGATCATCGAATTTCGGCAATCCAAACCCGAGCTCGAGAATCCGCTGCCGCTAAAGACGACGCTGCGCGTCGCGAAGGCGCTTCGCCTCCCGGCGACCTCACTGCACGAGCTGCTGCCGGCGCGCATTGCGCGCAAGGGCAGCAGCCGATTGCTGCTGCCGGTTTCGGAGCGCGGCGCGCTCGATGAGCTTGCGCCGAATTTCGAGAGCTTGGTCGGGATCGGCCGGGATATCGGCGCCGAGGGCTTTTTCGTCTTTGCGCACGGCCGCGAGCCGCAGGGCCTGCAGACCGACTCGCGCATGTTCTGTCCCGCCCTCGGCATACCCGAAGATCCCGTCAGCGGAAATGCTCACGCGATGCTCGCATGCTATTTGCTGGAACACGGCATCATCGATGCGGCGAGGCCCGGATTCGTCGGCGCCCAAGGACGCCAGATGCACCGGCCGGGTCAGGTGCGCGTCAAATTGGAGTTCGCCGACGGCGCGCTGATCGCCGTGCGCATCGGCGGTGCCGCGGTCATCGTCAGCGAAGGCACGCTAAGGGTCTGATGCGGACAGCGTATCCGACAGCGCGTCGATTTTGGTCTTGACCTCGTCGGCCGTTTGCGCGGCCTCCTCGAGATTGCGCGATGCAAATGCCGATCTGGCCTTCGACCAGAGCCCGTAGATGTCTTTGAGCGCGGCCCGCGCCGCAGCCGCCTGGTCGCGCGCTTCGCTGCCGGCACCGGCGGCCGGCTTGCCGCGCGGCCGTATGCCCAGCCGATCGACGCGCGTTTCGAGCGCACTCATTCGATTCGGCAGCGACTCGGCCAGCGCCGACCACTCGCTAGAGAGCTCGCGATTCCGGTCGATTTTTGCCGCGGCAGTCGCGCCGATGAGGTCGCCTGCGACCGACAGCACCTCGGGTCCCCGCGAGAGCACGCCTGCATAGTCCCCTTGGTCGAAGGAGCGCTTCAAGGAGTCGAGTTCGCCGCGGACTTCCCGCAGCTGCGCCGGCGCATACTTGGCGGCATCTTCGGCGCTGCCCGCGATCGTCAGTTCGATCTCGTCGATCAAGGTTTGGGCCGGCTGCTTTTGGTTCGCGCAGGCAGTGCCGAGCAGGCAAATCGCCAGCAGAGCGGGTCTCAACATCGCGGCGGCGTTTCTGATCACGCGGCTGAAGCTACAGTTCGCTGCGCGCAAGCTGCAGCCATTCGGCCTGCGCCTTGCGGTAATGGCGTGGTCCGATCTCGGCGCTGTCGAGCAGATCCTTGAGAACGCGGCGCGACTCCTCGGTCTTGCCGCGACGTTTCAGCAGCAGCCCGTAGCGCAGCCGCGCCTCGGCGCCCGGGTATGAAGGCGCGCTCGCCGCGTATTCGCGTTCGGCTTCCTCGAGTGCTCCGGCCGCCTCGAGCGTGCGCGCGTACAGCAAGCGCGCGTCGGCGGATTTGAAATCGGGATTGTTGTCGCCGAGCCGCTGCAGCGTAACGCGTGCGGCCGCAAAGTCCTGCTTGGCGAATTGAGCCCTCGCGAGTCCCAGCAGCAGCGCCGGATCGTGCTCGAAGATGCCCGTGAGCCCGCCGCCGTAGACTTCGATCGCACGATCGAATTGGCCGCGCGCGATCAGCTCGTCGGCGAGACGGCGACGCGCATCGACGTTGCCCGATATTTCGACTTCGGCGTTGGCCTGGCGCAGGCCGCGATTCGGATCGAGGATACGCTCGACCCCGGTTTTCGCGCGCCGCGCAGCACGCCCGCCGAACAGCTCTGGCAGCAATTCCACGACCACATAGGCGATGGATCCGGCACCCGGCAGGAAACCGATCGCTGCGATCCAAAGCCAGCTGCGACCGGTCCTGACGACGTGCACGATCAAGCCGACCTGAATCAGCAGCGAAACAATCGAAAATGCGTACAGCGGCAAGACGGCCTCCGGTTGCGCTCGGCGAGCGGGCACAGGCCGCATATTGTAGCGAAAAATGCCGGCCGCACGGCCGGCGCGGCGATCGGCTCAGCCGGCGGCGATGCGCACGCGGCGCGCAATCTCGCCGCACTTCGCCCAGCCGATGTTCGACATCGAAAACCCCAGCACGTGCTGCGAATTGGGCTCAACCGTGACCTCGAGCTCACAGCCGTGGAAGCCCGCCGGCGCGCCCGCCGGCGCCTGCGCGATGAACCAAACGTAAATCAGTTTGGTCGGCGTGGTGTCGATCTTGCGGGGCTCGCCGAAAGCCTCTTGTAGCCGCACGACCGGCCGCCCGACATTGTCGGCGGCGATGCGCGGCACGGGTCGAACCGCATAACCGGACCCGCTGCAGGCGGCGATGAAACAGACACTCGAGGCAAGGATCGCAAGACCAGAACGCGAGATCATCGAGGCTCTCCGGGCTGAAGGGTACGGAGCCTCGATTTAGCCTTGACGCGCGCCGATGCGCCGCCGACTCAGGTCGCAATATTGGAATCTATCGCGAGCGCTTGCCGCTTATGTAAATGCAAGCGATGCGTTATGCCACGCGGCAGGTCCTCCACGTGATGCACGGCGATAACGAGCGTCACACCGCGTGCCATGAGCCGCTCCAAGAAGCGCTTCATTGCGGCGCGCGACGCCGGATCCAGGCCGGTCAGCGGCTCATCCAACAGTAATATGCGAGGCTGCGCGCACAGCGCGCGCGCCAGCAGCGCGCGGCGCAGCTGTCCGTAGGACAACTCGCGCACGGCGCGCCCTGCATCGGCCGACAGCTCGAAGAAATCGAGCCAGCGCTTGGCGACGCGCCGATCCTGCGGCGTCGGCGCACTCACGAGACCGATGCTCGCGTAGCGTCCGCTCGCCACGAGTTCGAGCACGCGCACGTCCGCGGCTGCGTCCGCGACATAATCGGCCTGCAGTTCGGGCGATACCAAGCCCACGCGCCGCTTCCACGCTGCGATCGGCGCGCCCGGCGCAATCCCGTACCGTTCGATGCGTCCGCCCGCGGCGGGCGACAGATCCCCGTAAATCAGCTTGAGGAAACTCGACTTGCCTGCGCCGTTGGCGCCGAATAGCGCCCAATGCTCGCCAACGCGCAGCACCCAATTGAGGTCGCACAGCACCGCTCGATATTCGACGTACAAATCAGCATGTTCGAGCCGCAGCAAAATCTTGCCGGGCTTGCGGGCTCGAAATCGCATCGGTCGCTGCGGCTGCTCCTCGGCGAGGCGTGCGAGGCGCGCGAGATCGGCGCCGGCCGCGCGCTTCCGTGAGCGGATGCGGCCCCCGTCGAGTTCCATCCAATGCGTCGTTCCCTGCGGCACGTCGGCCGCGCGATGCGCCGCGACAACCCAGGATTGGCCACGCTTGCGTGCAGCGTCGAGAATCGCGTCGATACGCGCCCGGTAGCGCGGGTCGAGACCGTTGTAGAACTCATCGAGCAACAGCCACGCAGGCCGCGCGGCCAAGGCGCGCGCCAGCAGCGCGACACGCTTTTGTCCGTACGACAGAGACAGGAACCCTCGGCCCGCAAGCGCGGTCAGCGAGCATGCCCGCAACATCGCATTGACGCGGCGGCGCTCGGTCGCGGTGACCGGGCGCAGCAGCAGATCGGTGCCGTGAATTCCGGTCGCGATCAGATCGCTGACGCACAGGTTCCAGGCGTAGCGCAGGTATTTGTCCTGGCGTTCGGCCCCGAGATACGCGAGCAAGCGCTTCGCGCGGCGCCGATCGATTCGCCGCCTTCCGGCCCGATAGCTCACGGACTCGCGACCGCACGGCGTCGGCCAGACGTCGGTCGCCAACAGTTTGAGCAACTGCGTCTTGCCCGCGCCGTTGGCGCCGATGAGCGCCCAGCGCTCGCCGCCGCGCAGCTGCAAGGAAATCTCCCGCAGCACCCAACGACCGGCGCGCCGCACCGAGACCTCGTGCAGTGCGATCTCGAGTTTCGCGCGCATCGACGGATACTCTAGCTGTCCACGCCGCATTGCGCGAGCCTCGAGCGAGTGGGGCGCTCGAGCGACGGGCTTCGCTGCCATGCGGATGCCCTCCACGTCAAGGTTGCGGCCGCCGACCAAGCAGCTACACTGGAGGCATGTCAAAGCAGCCTGCGCGAAAATCCGGCGACCCGCTTTCCTGGGAACAATTGGCTCGCCCGGACACCGAACAATGCCAGCGCTTTTTGGCCGAATCACTCTCGCTGTTGCTCGCGGATCTGCTGCGCTCGGTACTTGCGGATGCGAGCCCGGCTCTGCCGGCCGATGAGTCGGCGGTCGAGCGATACCGCAACCTGACCGATTCGCTCGCTGACGGCGAGGCGGGACGCCGCACGAGTCTCGGAATCACGCGTGCGGGCCTCGCGAAACGCTGTGTTACCTGGCTCAAACTGCTGTTGAGCGCGCCGCCGAACGTCGCATCGACTGCCGCACTGCGTGAATTTGTCGATGCGCTGGGGCTGTTCCCGGCGCTTTTCGATAGCGAGCCCTCGGCGCGCTCGCGCCGCGCCCGCCTGACCTGGCTGTTGACGCACGATCGACGCCTGGATGCGAGCACGCGCGAGGCCGCCGCGGCGCTGATCGAGGCCTGCGAACATTTAGGGGTTTTGCTCTGGCCCGATGCCGAGACGGCCTGAATCCAAATCTGGGCCGAGCACCCCGCGCTCGGCATCGAACCCCTCGCCCCGATCACGGCGATAAATGCCGGATCTCGGCGTATAATATTCTGTTAGTTTGAAAAAAAATGCTGGTTGGAGTCATCAATGGAACCAAGCCCAAAAACCGAATCGCCCGCACCTCAGGCGGCTGCGGCCGCGAGCGGTCGCCGCAAATTCACGAAGCTGCTTCAGCCGTTTGCCGTCGATCCGGGCGTCGTGACCCCGCTCATCTGGTTTTTCCTCGACTGGCTCGTGCTCGGCGTTGCGATCGCGAGCCTCTTGATCATCGACAATTGGATCGTCAAAGTCTTCACTTCGATGGTCGCAGCGCTTTGGATCGCGCGTCTGTTCGTGATCGGCCACGATGCCTGCCATGGCTCCTATACGCCGAGTCAGACGCTCAATAAATGGATCGGCCGGATCGCTTTCCTGCCGTCCCTCACGCCGTACAGCCTCTGGGAGATCGGCCACAACCTCGCCCACCACGGCTTTACCAATCTCAAAGGCCGCGACTACGTTTGGACTCCCTATTCGCCGAGCGAATTCGCGCGCCTTTCGTGGATACGGCGGCAATTGGAGCGCGTCTATCGCAGCGGCGTCGGCCAGGGCGTCTACTACATGATCGAGATGTGGTGGAAGAAGCTGTTTTTTCCGGCGCGCAAGCACGTGTCGGTGCGGCGCACGAGCTACACCGTCGACAGTCTTCTGGTCGCCGCGTTTGCAGCGATTTGGATCGGCGGACTCGTGGTCTGGGGAATCCATAGCGAGCGCTCGATCATCTCGCTGCTGGTGTTCGCATTCGCCGTGCCGTTCTTTCTTTGGAATTGCCTCATGGGCTTCGTGGTCTACGTGCAGCACACGCACCCGCGAGTTGCCTGGTACGAGCGGCGCGACGAGTGGAGCGCCAACGCGGGTTACGCGACGACGACCGTTCACGTCAAGCTCATGCGCCCGCTCGACGGGCTGATCCACTACATCCTCGAGCACGGCGCGCATCACGTGAACATGGGCATTCCACTCTACCGCCTCAAGGAAGCCCAGGCGCGACTCACCGCAACGCTCGACGAACGCTTGAATTCGGAGGTCTTCACGTGGCGCTACTACTGGAACACCGTGAGGCGCTGCAAGCTCTACGACTTCGCCAAACATGTTTGGACCGACTTCGACGGCCGAATCACCTCGGAGCCCATGATCAATTCGCGTTGATCAGCCGGCGCCGATCAATCGCGCCGCGTGATGGCGCAGATGATCGGGGATGAAGCTCTGTATGAAATAGTAGCCGTGATCGTATCCCGGCTGCATGCGTAGATCGACCGGCTGGCCCGAGGACGCGGCGGCGGCCGCAAACTGTTCGGGCAGCAATTGCTCCGCGAGAAATTTATCCGCGCCGCCCTGATCGATCAGTATCGTCCCTGGAAAACGCTTGGCTGCGACGAGTTCGCTCGCGTCGTACTTGCGCCAGGCCTCCACATCCTTCCCAAGATAACGCGCGAACGCGTTGCGTCCCCATGGACAGCGCATCGGAGCTGCAATCGGCGCGAACGCGGAAACCGATTTATAGGTGTGCGGATTGCGCAGCGCGCAGATGAGCGCGCCGTGGCCGCCCATGGAATGTCCGAAGATGCCGCTGTTACCCGCTGCCACCGGCAGACTCGAGGCGATCAGCGCCGGCAGCTCCGCCGTGACGTAGCTGTACATGCGGTAATGCTCGCGCCAGGGCGCTTGCGTCGCATCGAGGTAGAACCCCGCGGAATATCCGAAATCCCAACTGTCGGCGTCCCCCGCGAGGCGCGGTTCGCGCGGACTCGTGTCGGGTGAGATCAGCATCAGACCCAACTGCGCCGCGGCCATTTGCGCATGCCCTTTGATCGGAAAAGTCTCCTCCGTGCAGGTCAGGCCTGAGAGGAAATACAGCACCGGGACCTTGCGCTCGCGCGCCTGCGGCGGAAAATACGCGCCGAATTTCATCGGCCCGCGCGTCTCGCTCGACGAATGCTCATAGAAGCGCTGAACGCCGCCGTAGCAAGGGTGCTCCGAAATCAGGCTCAGCGCGCTCATCAGTAAACAACGACGCTGCGTATCGACTCGCCGGAGTGCATCAGCTCGAAGGCGTCGTTGATTTTCTCGAGCGGCATCTTGTGCGTGATCAGATCGTCGATATTGATCTTGCCGTCCATGTACCAGTCGACGATCTTTGGAACATCGGTGCGCCCGCGCGCTCCGCCGAATGCCGTGCCCTTCCAGACGCGCCCGGTCACGAGCTGGAACGGCCGCGTGCTGATTTCCTTACCGGCTCCGGCGACGCCGATGATCACCGAAACGCCCCAGCCGCGGTGGCAGCACTCGAGCGCCTGGCGCATCAGCTCGACATTGCCGACGCACTCGAAACTGTAATCGGCGCCGCCGTCGGTCAGCGCGACCAAATGCGCGACCAAATCGCCGCCGACTTCCTTGGGGTTGACGAAGTGCGTGAGCCCGAATTTTTCGGCGAGCGGCTTGCGTGCGGGATTCAGGTCGACACCGATGATCTTGTTGGCGCCCACCATGCGGGCACCCTGCACGACATTGAGCCCGATGCCGCCGAGGCCGAAAACGACGACGCTCGCACCCGCCTCGACCTTCGCGGTATTGATGACGGCGCCGATGCCCGTGGTCACGCCGCAGCCGATGTAGCACACCTTGTCGTACGGGGCATCCTCGCGGATTTTCGCGACTGCGATTTCGGGCAGCACGGTGAAATTCGAGAAAGTCGAACAGCCCATGTAATGGTGCACGAGATCCTTGCCGATCGAGAACCGGCTGGTTCCATCCGGCATCAGTCCCTTGCCTTGCGTGGCTCGGATCGCCGTGCACAAATTGGTCTTGCGCGAAGTACAGGATTTGCACTGGCGGCATTCGGGCGTGTAGAGCGGAATTACGTGATCGCCCTTGCGCAGCGAAGTCACGCCGGGCCCGACCTCGACGACGACGCCGGCGCCTTCGTGGCCCAAGATCGCCGGGAACAATCCTTCGGGGTCCGCGCCCGATCGCGTAAACTCGTCGGTGTGGCAGATTCCGGTCGCCTTGATCTCCACCAAGACCTCGCCGGCTTTAGGCCCGGCCAAGTCCACGGTGACGATTTCCAGAGGCTTGCCGGCGGCATATGCGACGGCGGCTTTGGTTTTCATTGGGAAACATCCTTAGGCGGAAAGGCGCTACCCTAAAACAACCGGCGACGACTTGGAAGGTGGACATGAATATCGAATTATCCGCAATTGAGGCTCGGGTGATCGGCTGCTTGATCGAGAAGGAAATCACGACGCCGGATCAATACCCGCTGTCGCTCAATGCGCTCACGAATGCATGCAATCAGAAGACCAATCGGGAACCCGTGCTCGAGCTCGCCGAGTCGGCGGTGCAGCAGGCGGTCGATGCGCTCATGAAGAAATACCTGGTCAGCGACAAGTCGGCCGGCTACGGCGGCCGAGTCACCAAGTACAAACACCGCTTTTGCAACACGGAATTCGGGTCGCTGAAGTTCTCGGCACAGGAATTGGGCATCCTTTGTGTGCTGTTGCTGCGCGGGCCCCAGACGCCGGGTGAATTGCGATCGCGCACCAATCGGCTGTGCGAATTCGCCGACGCGCAAGAAGTCGAGGCGACCTTGCGCGGCTTGATGACGCGCGAGGACGGGCCTTTCATCGCGCGGCTCGCGCGCGCCGCGGGAACCCGCGAATCGCGCTATGTCCACCTGTTCAGCGGCATGATCGAATCCGTCGAGGAAGCCGAAGTTTCCGCTGAAGCGATCGCGGCGAGCGCCGACGGCTCGGCGCCTGGCGCCGGCCGCTTGAGCGCGCGCGTCGAGCGCTTGGAAGAACTCGTCGAGCAGCTGCGGCGCGAGCTCGAGGCGGTCAAATCGGCTGGCGCCGCGTCACGAGCGCCGACGGCTCACGAGGGCGCCTGACTCGCGAGTTTGTTGCGCTCCTTGAGCCACTGGTCGAAGGCGTCGATTTGCGTGGGGCGCATCCCCTTCGGATCCTGGCGATGTTCCTCGAGCCAGCGCTGCATCGTCGTCATGAGTTGGTCGGCGAGCGGGCGTGCGTGATTGAAAAGGTCCATGTAGGCGCTCTGTGCTTCATCGAGCCGATCGAGCCGCATGTACGCCTCGGCTCGATGCGCGATCGCCTCAGGTAAATCCGGTTTGAATTTGAGCGCGTGGTTGTAATCATCGATCGATTCGCCGTAGGCACCGAGCCGCAGGTGGACATAGCCCGCCGAATTCCAGGCCTCTGCCATTTCCGCATCGTTGCTCAAGGCTTCGGTGAACATATCGAGCGCCCGGTAATAGTAGTCGCGGGCCTTCTCCAATTCGTCGGCGCGCTTGTCCGCGCTCGGTGCCTTGAGCGCAAGCTGATCGTACTGCATGGCCTTGTCGAGCGCTTTAGCGGCCGCCTTATAGGCCTTCTGGGCCGCAACGTCCGGCTTGTCCGGCCGCGGCGTCGCATCGACCTGGCTGGGCTGAGCGCTCGGCCTGGAGCCCGCCATGCCACTGCCAGGCATGCCACCGCCAGGCATGCCGGCGGGCATCTGCGCCCGAACTGCGCCGCCGGGTATCGCGGCTAGCGCCGCGAGCGCCGTCACGAGAAGAATTTGCCGCATTCCGCCCTCCAAAAGAACTGTCTCGAGACTATGCGATAATTTTTCGATGCATTCTAGCGCGAAGATCTCGCGCCTCGTTGCGCACGCGCTGTTGCTCGCATCTGCGGCACTCGCCGCCTCCTCGCCCGCCGATTGGCGCCCCTTGGATCCCGAGAATACGCTCTATCTGGAACTCGCGAGCGGGCGGGTCGTCATCGAGCTCGCGCCCGCGTACGCACCCTGCAGTGGGGCGATCCCGGTCCGGGAAATGCGCCCCGCCCCGCCTCAGTCCTCGCCTTGACGCGTCGCGACCTGGCCGATGCGCAAGGTCTTGGTCGCGATGCGCACTTCGATCAAAAAAGTCAACAGCGCTGCGGCGAGCGCCAGCATCGACAAGATGAACAGAATCGCAATCAGTTGGGGCAGATCCCAGCGCAGGAATGCGTTGACGAACAGCATCACGACGACCAGCGAAATCAGCAGCGCCGATATCGTGATCAAGGTGATCGCCGCATTGATGTAGCGCGCGCGGCGCGCCAACACCCGCAGCTGCCGGTGCACGGCGCGGCCGTGGGTCCCGGTGTTCAAGCGCTCTTCGGCCTCGCGTGCCCGGTCGACGATGCGCGCGAGGCGGCTGGTCAGCACATTGAGCGTGACGCCGATTGCCGAGATCAAGAATATTGGCGTGAGCGCGACCTGGATCAGGTGCGCAATATCCACGGGCTGAATCTCGTTGGAGCTCATCCGCCAAAAAGAAAAGCCCCGGCCGCGCGAGGCGGCCGAGGCTTCATACCACTAATTACTTCGTGGTGGTCGGAGCCGCGGGAGCGGTCGCCGGAGGAGTCGTCGTCTTGGGGGCCTTCGGAGCCTTAGGAGCCTTGGGAGCCTTGGCGGCCTTGGGCGTCTTCGGGGTCTTTGCCTTGGCGCTCGCCGGCTTCGCGGGCATCGCCGGCGTCGTGGTCGCAGGGGCAGGGGCGGCGGCGGCCGGGGCAGCCGGAGCGGCGACAGGTGTATCGGCGGCCATCGCGCCAGCGGCAAGGCCCAAGGTCAACAAAGCGGCAGTCAGCAGGGTTCCAGACTTGTTCATAATCTAACTCTCCAACGGGGTGTGTGAGGCCAGAGCCAAGAATACGCGGTGTTCGCAGGATTCCACCGAGGTTACGATCATTTCACGTACGCGTCAGGCGCCCTTCGTGTTTGTATGGCGGCCGGCGCGTAACTGGATGATTAGGTACCAGACGATCGCCACATTGACGACGAGCACCGACGTTTTGCCGAAGGTCGGCCGCATCGTGATCTCCCAGATCTCGAGCGGAATCAAGGAGCCGGTAATGATTATCGTCAGCCATTCGGCCCAGCGCTTGCGCATCCAAAGGCCGATGCCCTCGGTCGCGAAAATCGCGGCATAGGCGAGGGTTACGGCGCCGAGCGTTTCGACACGCGCAGGCGATAGGCCGCTGAACCAGCCGAGGCCGCGGGTGACGAAATCATGTTCGAGTCCGGACGGCAAAGTCGCCGCCCACGAGTAGACGCGGGCGATGAACGAGGCATCGCGTAGCCGCAAAACTCCGTAGGCGGCCGCGAGCAGCGCCAATACCTTGCCGAGCTTATAGAGTGCGATGACGCGCAACATCCCGAAGCGCTGCGGCGCCGCCCTCGCCAGGGTCCGCACGAAGCTTAGGCCTTACCGGCTGCCGGCGTTATGTCGCCGCGCAAAACAGTCATGAGATCCGGGATCATGTCGCCCATCGTATTATAGTTTTAGATCGGATTCTCGAGACTGAAGACCGCGTTGTCGTCCTGATAGGCGAAAGCCTCGGCGTAGCGGCCCCATTGGATGATCGCGCGCAGCGTTTGTTCCGCCGCGTCCTCGTTCATGAAGTCTTCCAATTCGTCGATGAAGCGGCTCTTGCGCGCCACATGCGAAGCGCGCTCATCGAGCACGCGGCGAATGTGGGCTGCCAGCGGTACGTAAGTCAGCAGGTGACGCAGGAAGATCCGCTTGCGTTCGTCCAGCTCGGCTTGCGCGAAGGCGAGCCCGTCCTCGGTGAGCTTGAGGTCGCCGCCCTCGAGTTCGGCGAAGCGCATCATCTGCAGCGTCTCGGCGACCGGAAACAGTTCGTCGATCTCCATGTGCAGTTCCGAAGCGATTTTCGGCAAATCCGCGGTTCCGTTGAAAGGCGTCGCCGCGACCGCCTCGACGAGGCCGGCCAGCGAATTGGACGATACCGGCGGCATCACACTGCCGATACCGAGGCCCGGGAATCGCTCCTGGCGGCCGACCGATGCAACCCCCTTGGGACGCGCGGTCATTTCCACATAAATGCGCTCGACCAATTCCCGAAAGCTCGGGTCGAGCCGGTTGCGCGGTTGCGCCAGCGCGACTTTGATCTCCGAGAGAATGCGGCCGGGATTGCTGCCGAACACGAGGATGCGATCGCACATCAGCACGGCTTCCTCGATGTTGTGAGTCACGAGGATCACGCCTTTGATCGGCATGCGGCCTTCCGACCACAAATCCAGAAAGTCGGTTCGCAGCGTTTCCGCGGTCAGCACGTCGAGCGCCGAAAACGGCTCATCCATCAGCAAAATGTTCGGGTGTACGACCAGCGCGCGCGCAAATCCGACGCGCTGGCGCATGCCGCCCGACAGCTCGCGCGGATAGGCGGACTCGAATCCGTCGAGACCGATGAGGTCGATCGCCGCGAGCGACCGCTTGCGAATTTCCGCCTTCGGCATGCGCTGCGCCTCGAGCCCAAGCGCGACGTTTTCAAATACGGTCAGCCACGGAAACAATGCAAAGCTTTGAAACACCATGGCGATGCCGGCCGCCGGCCCGTAGATCGGCTGGCCGAGATAGCTCAGCCGGCCGTCGCTGGGCTCGGACAAGCCGGCGATCAAGCGCAGCAGCGTCGATTTCCCGGAGCCGGAGCGGCCCAACAAACCGACGATCTGGCCTGGATTGAGCTCGAGATTCATGCCATCGAGCACGAGCAATTCGCCCCCATCGGGCTTCGGGAAGGCCTTGCGCACGTCGCTGCATTGAAGCAATGGAGTCGTAGACATCGGCGCACCCCTTCAAGTCATGCGATATTTGCGTTCGGCGTGATAATACAGCGGACGCCAGAACAAGCGATTGATGATCACGACGAACAGGCTCATCGTGAGGATCCCCAAGACGATCCGGTGAAAATCCCCGGCCGTCGTCGCCTCGGCGATGTAGGAGCCCAAGCCGCGCGCCTCGACCGTCGTCTTGCCCCAGGATGCGATTTCGGCGACGATCGCGGCGTTCCAAGACCCGCCGGATGCCGTGATCGCACCGGTCACGTAGAAGGGCAGCACGCCGGGCAACGCGACCTTACGCCACCACAGCCAGCCCTTGACGCCGAAATTCTCTGACGCATAGCGCAGTTCCGTGGGAATCGTTGAGGCGCCCGCAATCACGTTGAAGAGGATGTACCACTGGGTCCCGAGGATCATCAGCGGACTCAGCCATATATTCGGGTTGAGCTTCCAGGTGACGATGCCGTAAACCGCGATCGGAAACAGCAGGTTCGCCGGAAATGCGGCCATGAATTGAGCAATGGGCTGCACGATTTGGGCGGCCTGCGGCCGCAGCCCGACCCAAATGCCGATGGGCACCCAGACGAGACTCGCAAGCCCGATCAACAAGAACACGCGAAACATCGTAATGAAGGCCAATCCGCACACCTGCAGCGCTTCGGCGAGCGGCGTACTCTCGATCACGACGGCCGAGATGTGCCAAACCCCGAGCGCAATCGCGCCCGCGACGAGCAGCACCCACAGCAAATCGAGGCTGCGCCGAGAGCCGCGCGGCGCATCGATTCGTTCGGCATCGGCGTGCGGCACCGCGCGGCTCGTCCAAAGCACCGCCGCGTGAAACGCCAACTTGCCGGCCTGGACCAATTTCGAGCGGCGCATCATCGTGAGCGCCCAGGATTGCGGCACTCGTGCGCCCGGCTCCTGTTCCACACGGAACCGATCGACCCAGGCGACCAGCGGCCGAAACAGCAGCTGGTCGTAGAGCAGGATGACGAGCAACATCGTTCCGATCGCCCAGCCGATCGCGGCCAAATTCTTCTGTTCGATCGCCAACGCGATATACGAGCCCACGCCGGGCAACGCGACGCTCGTGTGCCCGACGCTGATCGACTCCGAGGCGACCACGAAGAACCAACCGCCGGACATCGACATCATCATGTTCCATACCAGCGCGGGCATGCCGAACGGAACCTCCAGCTGCCAAAACCGCATCCACGGAGAGAGTCGAAATGAATCGGCGGCTTCGGACAATTCGACGGGTATCGTGCGCAGCGATTGATAAAAGCTGAAGGCCATGTTCCACGCTTGGCTCGTGAAAATCGCGAATATCGAGGCGAATTCGGCGCCGAGCACGCGGCCCGGCGCGAGCGACATGAAAAAGACCACGGTGATCGAGATGAAACCCAGGATCGGCACCGACTGCAGGATGTCCAGGATCGGAACCAGCAGTTTTCCGGCCCGCTCGCTCTTCGCGGCCCAGGTCGCGTACGTCAAGGTGAAGCCCATCGACAAAACCAATGCCGCGAGCATGCGCAAGGTCGTGCGAGCCGCATATTCGGGCAAATGCACCGGATCGAGCGACAAGGGCGTGACGTCGAGTTGCGCGAGCGGGATGAATAGTCCGCGCGCCGCCTCGCCGAGAAATGCGATCAGGCCGATGACGACGACGAACGCGACGATGTCCCAACGGGTCGCGAGGTCCCGCAGGAATCCGAACGGTTCAAACCGCCGCATCGTCGTGTCGGTCAAAGGGGTCTTCCTTGGATGAGGCGCCGCGGGACGCCGGAACGCGAGACCGCCCATTTTCGCAGGACCGCGGGCAAACTGGCTAGTAGGGATGCGCATCTTTGTGAGCGCCGACGGGGCGCTCGGACCGGACCCCGCGTGGAATCGGCGCTAGGCGGCCGCGGAAATCGCCGTGAGTATCGCGCTCAAGATCCGCGTCGGGCTCGGCGGACAGCCGGGAACCGCGACGTCGACCGGTATGACATTTGACACGCGACCGAGGCTCGCGGCGCTTTCACCAAAAATTCCGCCGTTGCAGCCGCAATCGCCGACCGCGACCACGAGTTTCGGATCGGGTGTAGCCGCGTAGGTGCGCTGCAGAGCGGCCCGCATGTGCTTGCTGACCGGGCCGGTCACGAGCAGCAAATCGGCGTGACGCGGACTTGCAACAAATCGAATCCCCAAACCCTCGATGTTGTAAATCGCGTTGTTGAGCGCGTGAATCTCGAGTTCGCAGCCGTTGCAGGATCCCGCATCGACCGCGCGAATGCAAAGCGCGCGCCCCATGATTTCGAGGATTCGGGACTGCAGTTGCGCGCGCAGCCGCAGCCCCTCGTCGGCCGCGGGTGCCGGTTCCGTCACGATTCCGATCCGGCCTATCTGCCGCAGGGTCTTCAGCATCTAAAGTCTCGCTCGCGCCATCTTAAAGATCATGCCCGCTGTAGGAAAGGTTGAACGATTTATTGATCAAGGGAAAATCCGGCACGATGTTGTCGATGATCGCGTGCTCGAGCACGGGCCAGTTCTGCCACGACGGATCGTGCGGATGGCAACGGTGGATGCGGCCGTTGCGGCCGACGGTGAGCGCGACCAGTACCGGACCTCGCCACGCTTCGATGAGCCCCACCCCGAGTTCGTGCGCGGGCGGCGGCGGCACGGCGACGCGATGCGGCCCTGGCGGCAAATCATCGAGGATCCGGCGCATGAGCCGGCAGGATTCGAACACTTCATCGAATCGAATCGCCACACGTGCCGCAACGTCCCCGCCGCTGAGGCCGCATTTCTTCGGGCCGAGCTCGCCAAAGGGCGGGCACGGCAGGTCGACGCGCAGGTCGTAGTCCTGGCCGCTCGCGCGCCCCGCGAGCCCGGTGAGCCCGAGACGTGCCGCGAGCGCCGGCGCGACCAGACCGGCGCCGACAAATCTGCCGCGCAGGCCGGAATGCTCATCATAGATCCCGCGCAGCAACGCCACCTCGCGGTCGAGCATTTCGATGCATTGCTCGAGCGCGGCAGCCCCCTCCTTAGCCAAGTCCCGGGCCATGCCTCCGGGCACGATCGCGTCGAGCAAGTAACGCTGTCCGAACGCCGTTTCGGTCGCCCGCAGCAGGTATTCCTTGAGACGTGAAAACTGCGCGAGTCCGAACGCGAATCCCGCATCGTTGCCGAGCGCTCCGAGATCGCCAAGGTGGTTTTGAACGCGCTCGAGTTCGAGGCACAGCGCGCGCAAGTAGGCCGCGCGCGGCGGCACCTCGGCGCGCGCGAGACCCTCGAGCGCTTGCGCGTAGGCCCATGAGAAACCGACGGCGGTGTCTGCGGAAACGCGCGCCGCGAGCCGCTGCGCCTCGTCGACCGACAGTTCGGTGAAGCGCTGCTCGATGCCCTTGTGCGTGTAGCCGAGACGCTGCTCGAGTCTCAGCACCTTTTCACCGACGACCGAGAATCGAAAATGACCCGGTTCGATGATCCCGGCGTGCACGGGTCCGACCGGAATCTCATGCACGCCCTCGCCCTCGACTCGCACGAAGGGGTAGCCAGCGCTGCCTTCCGAGTGCTTTTGCCAAGGGCGGCGGTCGGCGCAGGTCGAACGGACGCCGTATTGATCGGCGATGGCGCGCTGCATGCGAATCGCGGCCGGAAACGAGTACTCCAATCCCGAATATCGGGCTTCCGCATCGGCGGCGGCATCGCTGGCAACGGCGTCCTCGTCGGCGCGCAAGTCGAGCACCAGCACGCCCGGACTCGCGGCAAAAGCCGCATACACCGTGAGGTCCGCAGCCGGCGTCCGGTCGGCCCACAAGGCGAGCAGCCGCCCGCCCGCCGAGGCGAAGCCTTCCGCAGCCGAGCGCCACTGATCGCCGGACACTGAGAGCGCGCGCACGCCGGGCGCGCCGGGGACGCCCGAGCTCGCTTCGAACCAGCGTGCAACCGACATCTCAGCCTCCTCCGATCAAGCGCGCCGCCGCGCGGTACCACTGCGCGAGATACGGCGGAATGAACAAGCCCAACAGCAGCACCAAGGTCAGATGCAGGAATATCGGAATCAATGCCGGCGGATGCGGCAGACGTTTCGCGGCCGTTTCGCCGAACACCATCGGCTGAACGCGGCCAAAGATCGCCGCGAACGCGACGCCGAGCGCAATGAGCAGCAGCGGCGTCGCCCAGGGCTGCTCGCGCATCGCCGTCGTCAAGATCAGGAATTCGCTCGCGAACACCCCGAACGGCGGCATGCCGAGAATCACGAGCGAGCCGATCATCAGGCCCCAACCGACGGCCGGATTGATGGTCACGAGTCCGCGTATGCCATCCATGAGTTGCGAGCCCGATTTTTGGGTCGCGTGGCCCACCGTGAAAAAGATCGCGGACTTGGTCAGCGAATGCACGGTCATGTGCAGCAAGGCCGCGAAGTTCGCGACCGGACCGCCCATGCCGAACGCAAAGGTGATGATGCCCATGTGTTCGATCGACGAATATGCGAACAGCCGCTTGATATCGCGCTGGCGCCACAGGCAGAACGCGGCAACGACGACCGAAAAGATCCCGAAGCCCATGAGCATCTGGGCCGGCCATGGCAGATGCAACGAACCCTCGACCAGCACTTTGCAGCGCACGACCGCATAAATCGCAACGTTCAGCAGCAGCCCCGAGAGCACCGCGGAAATCGGCGTCGGACCCTCCGCATGCGCGTCAGGCAGCCAATTGTGCAGCGGCGCCAATCCCACCTTGGTGCCGTATCCGACCAGCAGGAAGACGAATGCGAGCGAAAGCACGCGCGGTTCGAGCTGGCCCTTGACCGCATTGAGATGCGTCCACAGCAGCGCGTTGACGCCCTGCGCACCCAGCACCTTTTCGGCGGCGATGTATACGAGAATCGTGCCGAACAGCGCCTGCGCGATGCCGACGCCGCACAGGATGAAATACTTCCAACCCGCCTCGATGCTCGCGCGAGTTTGGTAGAAGGTAACGAGCAACACCGTCGAGAGCGTCGCCGCCTCCATCGCAACCCACAAGAGCCCGAGATTGTTGGTCGTCAGCGCGATCAGCATCGTCGCGAGGAACATCTGATACATGCTGTGATAGAGGCGCAATCGTCGCTTGGCGATGTGGCGCCTCTCGATCTCGATGCGCATATAGGGCCGGGAGAACAAGGCGGTCGTGAACCCGACGAAGGCCGTCAGCGTCGCCAGAAATATATTGAACGGGTCGATGAAGAACTGATCGTGCAAAAAGGTCAGATTGCCCTCGACGACGACGCGCGCGCTCACCGCGCAGGCTCCGAGCAGCGTGACCGCGCTGAAAAGGACGTTCGCCTCCGGGGCCCAGCGCCGCGCGCCGAACCACATCATGACCACTGCGCCGAGCAGTGGTGAGCCGATTAAAACGAGGAACACCACGCTACGGCTCCTCCTCGTTCGACTCGAGGCGTTCGAGATCCAGACTATCGAACTGCTCCCGGATCTGAAAGAAGAACACGCCGAGCACGAGCATCGCGACCAGCACGTCGAGCGCCACGCCCATCTCGACGACCATCGGCATGCCGTAGGTCGCGCTCATTGCGCCGAAGAACAGCCCGTTTTCCATCGACAGGAAGCCGATCACCTGCGACATCGCCTTGCGACGCGTGATCATCGTCAGGAAGGCGAGCAAGATCACGGCGACCGCGATGCCCACCGCGCTGCGCGTCGCGGTGCTCGCGAGCGCCGTGATCGGCTGCGCCAACCCAAACGAGAATACGACGACCACGAGGCCGACGAGCATCGTGCCCGGAATATTGAGCAGCGTGTCGGTATCCCAATACACGTCGAGACGCCGGATCAGGCGGTGCAGCAGCCACGGCAGAAAAATGACTTTCAGACCGAGCGTGAGCGCTGCCGACAAATAGAGATTGATTTCGCCGGTGCGCCACGCGAGCAGCAGCGTGGCGGCGCACAGGATCGCGCCCTGCAGCGCGAGAAAATTGACGAGCGTCACGACGCGCCGCTGCGAAAGCATCGCGAACGACAGCAGCAGCAGCATCGCCGCCAGACTGTTGAGCAATTGCAGCACGAATGAGGCGACGCTCACTCCCCTAGCCTCCGAGCAGAATGTGCACGAGCAGACCCAGCACCGCGAACAGGAACGCGGTCGCAAGGAATTCGGGCGCGCGAAATACGCGCAGCTCGGCCGACACCGTCTCGATCAGCGCGAGCGCGACTCCCGCGACGGCGAGCTTGAGTGCGAGTATCGGAATCGCCCCGAGCAGCTCCAACGGTCCCGCCTCGCCCATGGCCGCGCCCCAGGGAATGAACAACGCGAAACCGACGCAAGTGTAGTTGAAGAGCTTGAGCGCGGCGGCCCATTCCATCAGAGCGAGGTGCCGTGCCGAGTATTCGAGCAGCATCGCCTCGTGGATCATCGTCAGTTCGAGGTGGGTCGCCGGATTGTCGATCGGAATGCGCGCGTTCTCGGCGAGCAGCACCATCGTGAAGGCGACCGCAGTGAATGCGAGGCTTGGGCTCAAGCTCAAGGCCTGGGTCGCAAGACGTTCGGAAATCAGCGGCAAAGCGGTCGTCATCGAAATCAGCGACGCCACGAAGATCACGATGAGCAGCGCCGGCTCGGCGAGAAACCCGACCATCATCTCGCGGCGCGCGCCGAGAGTGCCGAACGGCGTGCCGATATCCATGGCGGCGAGCGAAATGAAGACGCGCGCGGTCGCGAACAGGCCCACGAGCGCGATCGCGTCCGCCGCGGTTGCGAACGGCAGGCGCGTGCCCATCGACGGAATGATCGCCGCGGCCGCCACCATCGTCCCGAACACGACGTAGGGCGCGAGACGGAACAGCGGGGAAGCGCCGGCGGCGATGATCGCATCCTTGTGAAACAACTTGCGAATCCCGCGATAGACCTGCAGCACGCTCGGTGCGCTGCGGTTTTGCAGCCAGGCGCGGCATTGATTGACCCAGCCGAGGTAGAGCGGCGCGGCCAAGAGCGCGGCCGCGACCTCGAGTACCTGCGTGAACAGCTCGATCGGCCTCACAGCACGATCAGCGTCACGAAGGCGTACAGCAAGTAGGTCGAAATGCGGCCGCTCTGCAGCCAGTAGAAGCCGCCCGCGACGCGCATCACCAAAGGCTTGAGCGGCGCGTACAGCCGGTTCCAGATCGGATCGCCGATCGTGACCTGATAGCGCGGCTCGGCATCGAACGGCGTCGGCAAATGGCGTTGCATCGCGAAAAACGGCTCGAACAGCTGCCGGATCGGCTGACCGAAACCCTCGGCCGTGTCTTGCATGCGCGCATTGAGCGGGCCGAAGCCGCAGTCCCAGGCCGGCACCCGGCTCACGCGCCGGTGATAGAGCAGGCCCACGAACATCATCGTGAGCAGCACCGTGGTCGAGATCAGCAGCAGGAATCCGAGCGGCGCATACGAGGCCTGCCGGTCGCTGATCGGCACGAGCAGCCACCACGGCGTGCCGCCCTGCGGGAGCGCGCCGATGCGCAGCTGCTCGCCGACGCGCGAGAGCGCGGCGATGACCTGCGCCGGGACCAGCCCGAGCGCAAGACACGCCAGCGCGAGCCACACGAGTCCCGCGCGCTCGAGCAGCCCCGGGTCATGCGCCTGCGCAAGGCCGGACTCGCGCGCCTGCCCGAGGAAGATGACGCCGAAAAATTTCACCATAACGTAGCCCGCGAGCGCCGCGACCAACGCGATGAGTCCCGCGCCCATGGGCAGCAGCATGTTGACGAAGGAATGCGCGACTTCGTGCGAAAACAAGAATGCCTGCAACAGCAGCCACTCGGGGAGGCGAAACCATTGAGCGGCGGCAGCCCCGCAATCGCGAGCGCCCCCACGAGCGTGAGCCAGGCGACCCAGGGCATGCGGTGGATCAAACCGCCGAGACGGCCCAAGTGCCGTTCGCCGGTGGCGTGGTGCACGGCTCCGGTCCCGAGGAACAGCAGGCTCTTCATGAACGCGTGGTTGATCGCGTGATAGAGCACGGCGAGCAAGGCGAGCGCCGCGAGCACCGGCATGCCGACGCCGTGAAACACGAGCGCAAGCCCGATCGCGGTGAACAGGATGCCGATGTTCTCGATCGACGAGTAGGCGCTTCATATCGGTCTGCGCCGCCGCGAACACGATTCCGTACAAGGCCGAGAACAGGCCGAGCGTGATCGGCACGAGACCCCACCACCAGTTGAGTCCACCGAGCAGGTCGAAGCTCACGCGCAGCATCCCGTAGACGGCCATCTTCAGCATCACGCCGCTCATCAGCGCCGACACCGGCGATGGCGCCGCCGGGTGCGCCTCCGGCAGCCAGACATGAAACGGCACGAGCCCCGCCTTGGCGCCGAAACCAAACAAGGCGAGCAGAAACGCCGCACCCGCGGCCGCCGGCGCCAGCTGCGCCGCTCGCATCGCGTCGAACGTGAACTGCCAGCTGCCGCCCTGCAGGACGCCGAAGCTCAGCAGGATGCCGATCGCGCCGACGTGCGCGATCACCAAATACAAGAAGCCGGCCTTGCGGATCTCAGCAACGCGGTGATCCGTGACGACCAGAAAGTACGACGAAAGGGCCATGGTTTCCCAAGCAACCATGAAGCTATAGGCGTCGTCGGCGAGCAGCACGAAACCCATGCTCGCGAGAAACAAGTGGTATTGGAGGCACAGCAGCCCCGCGGGCGTGCCCTGCGGTCCGCGAAAATAGCCGGCGCCGAAAATCGAAATGCCGGCGGCGGCGCCTCCGAGCAGAACCAAGAACACGCTGCTGAGCGCATCGCAGCGCAAGTGCATCGGCAAATCGGGCAGACCGATCGGCAAGGTCAGCTGCTGCGCCGCTGCGAGCGCAGGCGTCAATTGGAGCGGCGAGTCGAGCAGTCCCCACAGGCCCAAACCGGCGAGTGCGAGCGCGAGCAATGCACCGAGCGGATACAACAGCCGGCACGCAAATGCCGCGCTATTCGGGCGCAGCAGGCCCGCGAGCCCGACCACGAGCCACGCGCACAGCACGAGCAGGATCGCGGACAGCGGTGAGCCTAGGATCGCGGACACGGCGGGTGAATCATCCTATTCAATTTCAATGCACGTTCCATTATAATCCAATTAACACGTGACTAGCGAAAACCGCACCGCCCGATTGACCATCCTCATCGATCCTCGCAAGAAAGCGGTGTTCGAGCGGCTGTGCGCGGAGGAAGATGCCGTCCCCTCGCAGGTCGTGCGCCGATTATTGCGCCGCTATATCGAGGAGCGCCTCGGCAAACCGTGGACGCCCGACGAGAACCCACAACGCGCAGGATTTGCCGCCGCGGGACGCAGCGGCGCCGCACCTCGTTCCGCGCCTAGTGCCCCCCGTGCCGCACCCACGCCGGCAAGGACCGCTTCCCCGCCATCTGGCGGTCGGCGCAGTCGCTCCGCATCGCGTAGCCGCTGAAGCCGGCGCGGGCTTGCGGGTATGATGCCGCGCGGAGGCAACAGCGCTTGGCCGATTCATTGATCTCACATCATGTCGTGATCGTGGGCGCGGGGTTCGACGGACTTGCGACGGCGGTGGGGCTCGCGGGCCCAGCGGTGCGCATCACGCGGATCCTGCTCGCCGCCTTGGCCGCGGCCGGCCTCTGTGGGGCGATCGCGCGCGCCGGCGATGCTGCCGCGGGGCGCAGCGTGTTCCTGCAGCAATGTTCGATTTGTCATTCGGCCTCGCCCGATGATCACGGCGGCGCCCAGGGCCCTTCGCTTGCCGGGCTCCTGGGGAGGCACGCAGCCGCCGATCCGGCGTTCAGCTATACCGCAGCGCTGCGCGCGGCGCCGCTGACGTGGGATGCGGCCACGCTCGATCGGTTTTTGGCGTCGCCGACATCCGTTGTGCCGGGCTCCGCGATGGTCGCTGCGGTACCGAATAGCGCCGAGCGCGGCGATCTGATCGCGTATTTTGCGAGTCTCTCATCGAGTTCGCGGTCGTCCGTCGCAGCGCCGCCGGCGCCGGCGCCGGCCGGCACCGCCCCGATCGGCGCGAGCGAGGATTGGCGCAAGGATTTTCCGGGACGGGTGCATCACATCGATATCGCCTCGCTGCCGCCGCCCTACGCGACCGCTTCCGCCAATAACGGGCCGAGGCTCGTCGCACGGCCCGCCGCTGCGCAATTGTCGGTGCCCGCCGGATTTCGTGTCGCTACGCTCGCGGCGCATTTTGACGGTCCACGCAAAATGCTGGTCGCGGCCAACGGCGACATCTTCATCAGCGAAATTTACGGCGGCCGCATTACCGCGCTGCGCCCTGCGCCCAATAATGACGCGCTCGTGAGCCGCACGAACTACGCCACGGGGCTCACGCAGCCGTTCGGGCTCGCGTTCTATCCGGACGCCGAGCACGCCCAGTGGCTCTACGTCGCGCAAGTCGACCGGGTCGTGCGCTATGCCTACACGACCGGCGATTTGAGCGCCCGCGGCGAGCCCCAGACGGTGGTGGCGGATCTTCCGCACGGCGGTGGTCATTCAACGCGAGACATTACCTTTTCGCCCGATGGCCGGCGCCTCTTCGTATCGGTTGGATCGGGTTCCAACATCGCCGAAACGATGTCGAAAAAGACATCCGAACAGATCCGGGTCTGGGAGGCGCAGCACGGCTTGGGAGCAGCCTGGGACCGGGAAACCGACCGCGCGGCCGTCTTGGTATTCGAGGTCGGTTCGCAGCAGCCGGGACGCCGGTTCGCGACCGGTTTGCGCAACTGCGTGAGCTTGACGCGCCAGCCGCAGACCGGAGAGCTTTGGTGCACGACCAACGAGCGAGACCTGCTCGGCGATGATCTCGTGCCGGATTATTCGACGCGCATCCGCGAGGGCGCCTTCTATGGCTGGCCGTGGTACTACCTCGGTGCACACGAGGATCCGCGCCTCGCGGGCGAGCGCCCCGACCTGCGCGGCCATGTCACGGTTCCCGACGTGTTGTTCCAATCGCATTCCGCGCCGCTCGGACTGACTTTTTATACGGCCACGAACGGGGCGTCGGCGTTTCCCGCCGGGTATGTAGGCGATGGCTTCGTGAGCTTCCACGGCTCCTGGAACCGCGGCTTTCGCACCGGCCACAAGATCGTGCGCATGCGCATGCACGAGGGCGTGCCGACCGGGGAGTATGAGGATTTCCTCACGGGCTTCATCGTCGACAACGGCGATGCCTGGGGGCGCCCCGTCGCAACCGTCGAGCTTGCGGACGGATCACTGCTCATGAGCGATGACGGCGCCGGCGTCATTTACCGAATTTCCTATTAAAAGCCGATCCGCCACGAGGTCGTTCAAGGACCGTCGTCACATTCCGTAGCTCGCGCGCGACCTCAAGTTTTGGCCGTTTCGGCCGTTGTAACTGAGGCGCCAGGTACTCATTTGCGGGCGTGAGCGTGGAGAGCGGGCAATGAACGCAGTGACATCGCGGTACCTCGATCGCAGCGCGCGCCAGGCGCTGTCGGCGGCCAAATCGGGCGGCCGTAATCGCATCGAGGGCTGGTAGCAGATTCGGTGCAACCGCAAATGCCCTCCAACGACCCCAGCGGCGCTTATGAATCCCTGATACAGATGTTGTACCGGGCACCGATTGGCCTCATCCAAACGGCGCCCAACGGCGACATCGAGATTCTCAACCCCATGTCGGCGCAGCTGCTCATGCCGCTCTCACGAGACGGCAGCCTCGACAACTTGTTCATCGTCCTCGATGGTTTCGCGCCCGAGGTGCGCGAGCTCGCGGACGGTTTCATGGAATCGACCGGTGTGATCTGCGACTCGGTGCGGATTCGTTTGGATGCCGGCGTCGTCGGCAACTCGGCACCACAAATCCTCTCAATCAGCATGCTGAAGCTCGACGAGCAGCGCTTGATGGGCATGGTCAGCCGTCTTCGCCAATATCTCCACCACAAATACACCGCCGCGAAGCAGGGACGCCCCGCGGAAGCTGAAGCTTATGCCGCCCAGATCGCCTCCATCGAAAAACGCGCCGAACTCATCCGCATCGCCTTCCTTCTCACCCTTGTTTGTCTCGCCGGAACCGTCATCACTTGTCTGCTCCTCGGCCTTGGCTTGTACTGGCGCATTGCCGAACTTATCGCCGCCATCGTCTTCGTTTTTTCGCTCCTCAGCCTTCTTGCCGGCACGATCTACTACATCCGCGAAGTCAGCGTCGCCCTCAGCTCCGTCCGCGATGAAGCCGCCGACTCGCGTTTCATGGACTTGCCCGACGCCGCCCCCTCCGCCGACGAACGCCGCACGCCTTCCCCCCTCTAGCGCCAGCCTTCGTAGTGCGGCTGCTTGTTTACCCTGAGCTTCGAAGGGCCGCCGCTTTCACCCCTGAAGCCCCGCCAACAAACCACCTTCTCTGCGCCGGCCTTCCTTGGAACCCCGAAGTTCCCGCCCCTATCCAAAACAGCACAATTCCACAGGATTCCATCCGCAATCATAGCCACGCCTTCTCCTCACACGCTAAAATGGATCGAGCAGTTAAAAGGAGAAACGGTATGGCCAGGACGAGGGTCAGTACCTCGCCGCAGCAAAAGAAGTCTCGCTCCACCAAGAGCAAGCCCACTCAAGACGAAATCGCTCTTCGCGCCTATCACATCTATCTTG
>Ga0209040_10000387_pt1 | contig 33331 bp, 29 predicted proteins | sample BogFormECP12_OM3_FD_188240 | JGI IMG/M metagenome (GOLD analysis project Ga0209040, IMG submission 188240) | Bog forest soil microbial communities from Calvert Island, British Columbia, Canada - ECP12_OM3 (SPAdes) (version 2) | ecosystem: Environmental > Aquatic > Freshwater > Wetlands > Bog ... | reverse complement strand
GCAATCGCAATCATCGACGGCGTAGTTCGCGAATGCCGCGCCATGCATGCCGAGCATGCGCATCGACAAGGCGTCGGTCGTATCGACCGCACCGATGCCCATGAGCGTAGTGACCACCGGAATCTGGAACGTCTTTGTGAATTCACGCAACGCATACGCGGCGTTGCCGTTGATCACGCCGCCGCCGGCGTAGATCAGCGGCCGCTTCGCCTTGCCCACGGCGGCGAAAAAATCGGCACAGGCGGCGTCCGGCAATTTGTTGGCGCCGAGCCGGTTCATACGCTGGCGGTAGCCGGGGACCGGCAGTCGCCCCGAGCCTTGAAACACGCCCTTCCAATTCTGAACGTCCTTCGGAATGTCGAGCACGACCGGCCCCGGCCGGCCGGTTCGCGCAATTTCGAATGCCGTGCGTACCGTGGCCTCCAGCTTGGTCGGATCGGTGATCAGGAACACGTGCTTTGCGACCGCGCCCATGATGCTCGGCACCGGCGCCTCCTGAAACGCGTCGGTGCCGATCGAGGTCGTCGCGACTTGACCGCAAATCACGACGATCGGCACCGAGTCGGCCATACTGTCGCGCACCGGCGTGACCGTGTTCGTGGCGCCCGGTCCAGAAGTGACCATCGCGACGCCGACCTTGCCGCTCGCGCGCGCATAGCCCGCCGCCATGAAGCCCGCGCCCTGCTCGTTTGCCGGGACGATCAGCGGCATCGAGGATTCGTGCTCTGCGTTATAGCGAAATACCGCGTCGTAGATCGGCAGAATCGCGCCGCCGCTGTAGCCGAAAATCGTATTGACGCCCTCGTCCGCAAGGACCTGGACGACCATCTCCGCCCCGGTCATACCGGCGCCGGCAAGCGGGTGCGCGGCTTGATTTAACATGTCGAAACGGTCTTTCACCCCCTGAAGACTAGCAGTTCTTCCTACGGCGCCCAAGTCCCGCCCCTGGCGCAAGGCGGCGGCACTCCCGTATGCTTAAAGGCTATGCGCCATTTGATCGCCATCCTGTTGCAAAATGAAGCCGGCGCGCTGACGCGCGTGACCGGCTTGATTTCGAGCCGCGGCTACAACATCGAGTCCCTGTCGGTCGCTCCGACGAATGATCCGACGGTTTCGCGCATCACCTTGGTGACGACCGGGTCGGAATCCGTGATTGCGCAGATCAATGCGCAACTGCTCAAGCTCGTCGACGTGGTGGCGGTCGACGACATGACGAGCGGCGATCATTTGGCGCGGGAGCTGATGCTCATCAAGCTGCAGATTTTGCCGGAGCATGTCGAGGCGGTCGGGGCTCTGTTGCGGCGCGTCGGCGGCCGCGTGCTGTCGGCGAACCCGTCGAGCTACATCGTGGAACTCACGAGCACCGAGACCGAGATCGGCGAATTCATTGCAAACGTCGGTGCATTCGGCGAGATCCTCGAAGTCGTACGCAGCGGCGTCCTCGGAATCTCGCGCGCCAATCCGCGCTTACACGTCGCGCGCTGAAGCGGCCGCGGCGCGAATCTAGCGACGAGCGCGCCGGCGAGGCCGGCGTTTTGCGCTAATATTTGACGCGAGGCGGAAATTCCCAGCCCGTTGTCGTCATAACCCACAGATCGGAAAGGTGAGTGAATAATGACTGAACTTGAATTGAAACCCCATCATACGGAAGATGAGAACACGCGCCGTGTGGGGCTCGCTGTCGGAATCGTCGGCATACTGTTGTCGGTTGCGACCATCGCGTCGCATCGGGCACATACGAATGCCGTGATCTTGCGCACCGAGGCGAATGACCAGTGGGCCTACTACCAGGCGAAGAAGATTCGCGAGAGCACGAGCGACGTTGCGACCACGCTCCTGCAAGCGCTGTCCGCGGACCCGGCGAAAATTGAATCCTCGGTGCGCAAGTTGGAGGGAGCGCGCGACAAGTACGCCGACGACGCCAAGGAAGTCCAGAAGGAAGCGGTCGCGAAGGACAAGGAAACCGACGCCGAAGAGCGGCGGGCACTGCGCTTCGATATCGGCGAGGGCATGCTCGAACTCGGCCTGGTGTTGTCCTCGCTGTACTTTTTGGCGCGTAAGGCGTTTTTTCCAATCTTCGGCCTCATCGCGAGCGTCGCGGGCGCTGCCCTCGCCATCGCGGGCTTTCTGCTTTGAAAAGAATGGGGCGCCTGCTGTTGGCGTGCTGGTGCCTCTACTGCAGCGCCATCGGCGTCCTTGGTGCCGCGGCGGCGGATCCGGAGCCCGAGGCACGCATCGAGGTGCGCTCGACGACATACCTACTCGTCGGGCTCGTGCACGGGGAATCAATGAGCGTGCACGTGAGCCGCCTGCTCGACAACACCCCGGTGCGCGATGCGCAAGTCACGATGCTGCTGCGCGGTCGCGAGTATCCGGCGACCGCGCAGGTCGACGGCGGCTACACAGTGACCGCCAAGGAGCTCGCGCTGCCCGGGTCGGCGGTAGTCGAGTTTCGAATCGCGCACAGCGCCGTGCAAGAGACCTTGCGCGCAACGCTCCAAGCACCCGAGGGCACATCGAAGGGCGACGACAAGAGCGGCATCCGCCAATATGCTTGGTGGATCTTGAATTTCGGGATTTGCATCGGCGCGCTGATGCTCTACAGCCGCCGCAGCAAGAACGCGGAGAGCTAGAAGCTCTGCTGCACGACGATCAGGAATTGCACGTTGCGAATCCCCGCGAGTTGTTCGAGCGGGACCGCGATATCGACGTGCAGGACATTGCCGAGTCCGGAGCGCGTGTTGCCGAGGCGCAAGCCGAAGCCGACGTCCTTGAGCAGGCCCGGATTGCTGTTGCCGATCGAACCGTGGCCCCAGGTGCGGCCGAAGTCCGAAAAAACGGCACCGCCGACGCGTGCGAGCCGAAACGGATACCAATCGGTGTAGAAGCGCTGCTCCACGGTCCACAAGAAGCGCGAGCTGCCCGACTCGTAGCGCAACGGGTAGCCGCGCAGCCCGCTGTCGCCGCCGATCAGCAGCTGCGCGTCGGGATCCAGGGCGTCGGTCGTCGTCCCTGTCACACTGCTGAAGAACAGCCAGTCTGGCCGCCAACGCAAGTAGTAGCTCGCGGTGCCCGTGGCAATCAGATTGCGCGGATCGCCTTGTTCGATGCGCGAGCTGAACGTGCCGGTCAGAAACAGATATTGAGAGTGTGGTAACTCGAACGCGCTGCGGGCTTTCGCGGCCAACATCAGCGCGTCGCGATCGGCGCCGAAAATCGGGCTCGTGTAGCCGATTTCACCGCTGACCTCGGTACCAAAGTATAGATCCTCGGTGCGGCCGATCTGGTTGAAGTCCGCGACTTTGCGGTAGTCATCCTGGATCACGTCGAATCCGACGAAGGGATACGTGAGAGTGCGATCCGGGGGCAACTGCAGCGCCGGCAGCGAGGTGACGGGCGTCGGCACGAACCGATTGCGGTCGTAGCGCATCCCGAACGTCCAGCGCGTCACCCAGCCGTTTTCGAGGCCTTTGGAGACGCCGCCGCTGAGCTCGTAGCTGGTTTCATCGTCGTTGAATTGGTCGACGATGTTGCCGAGATTATAGCGCGACACCGTGCGATCGTAAGTGGACGCGAGGATGTTGACCGCGCCGCGTGTATCGAGCGAATAGAACGGATGCGCGACCTGCAGCGTGCGCTGATAGCCGTCGCTCGAATTGATGTACGCGAGCGTGCTGGTCCACCTCGTGCCGAGCACCGTGGGATCGGACCAACTCACGCCGTCGCTGATGCGATCGACGTTGACCGTGTGCCCGAACTGCAGGCTCTTGCCGGTCCCGAGGATGTTCGAATCCAGCAGATTGGCATTCGAATTGTTCGTGCCCCCCGTGCGTCCGAAGGATAGGCCGGGGCTCAAGGTCCATACGTCCTTGGTCGTGACCCTGACGTCGACTTTGCCGTCCTTGAAGCGCACCGGCACGACGCGCGCGTCGTACAGGTAGGTCAGCAGCCGCAAATTGCGTTCCGTCTCCGCCAATTTGCGCGCGACATATGGCTCGCCGCTCCTGAACAACAACTGCGCGCGAATCTCTGCGGGCCTCGTGGTGACGTGCAGGCGATCCGCAAGGCGGTATAGGCCGCTGTTTTCGCGGCGATCGGACTCATCGAAAATGTCGCGGACGTTGATCTCGATCTCGCCGATCAGCGCATGGGAGGCCTCGAGTTCCGCATCGCTCGGGACGCCTGCGGGGCGCGGCTCTGCGATTCGCGTGTGCTCGAATTCGGTGAGCTTCGCCGCCAAGCCGGGGCCGGCCAGTGTCGCGGCCAACACCGCAAGGGCTGCTAGGCGAAATGAAAAGATTACAGTCCCGCGCCGGCCGCGCCGCTAGAGTGCAGCGTTGTCGGTCTCTCCGGTGCGAATACGCAAAACACGCAGGATGTCGGTCACGAAGATCTTGCCGTCACCGACTTTGCCGGTTTTGGATGCGCCGACGATCGCCTCCAAGACCTGGTCTACGAGCTCATTCTTGACCGCGACCTCGATGCGTGTCTTCGGCACGAAATCGACGACGTACTCCGCTCCGCGATATAGTTCCGTGTGCCCTCGCTGCCGGCCGAAGCCCTTGACCTCCGTGACGGTCATGCCGGAGACACCAATCTCCGACAATGCCGCACGCACGTCATCGAGTTTGAACGGCTTGATAATGGCTGTGATCAATTTCATCCCAGTCTCCGCGGAAATTATGTGGCCAACGGGACAATACTATTACTATTGCACGTCAGGGGCACGCGATGAACGCGATGGATCATGCCCTTTCCTGGTGCATTTGCCCCTAAGGCCCAAAATTCCAGGGCGAAAAGTTCGATTTTCGAATCCATGATAAGCACAATTCTGATCATCGGGGCCGGGCAAGCCGGGTCGCAGGCGGTCGACACGCTGCGCCGAGAAGGCTTTGCCGGCCGCTTAGCCTTGATTGGGGAGGAGCCGGAGCTGCCCTACCAGCGGCCGCCCCTGTCGAAGAAATACCTGTCGGGCGAATTGGCGCAGGAGCGCTTATTGCTACGCCATCGGTCGTTCTATGACGAACATCAGACCGAATTGCTGCTCGGCAGCCGCGTCACCGCCTTGAATCCGGCCGCTCGGAGCGTCAGCTTTGCGAACGGCACTCATTTAGCGTACGACCGTCTATTGTTGTGCCTCGGCGCGAATTCGCGTCGCTTGAGCTGCCACGGCAGCGAGCTTGCCGGCATCCATTATCTGCGCGACTTGGCGGACGCCGTGGCGCTGCGGGCCGCGCTGCGGCCGGGCGCGCGAGTCGTGATCATCGGCGGCGGTTACATCGGGCTCGAAACCGCCGCGACCTGCCGCAAGCTCGATTGCGCCGTCACGGTGCTCGAGATGGCCGACCGGGTCATGAATCGAGTCGTTGCACCGATCGTCTCCGGCTATTTTACCGAGGACCACCGAGCGCATGGCATCGAGGTCGTCTGCGACACGCGCGTCGTGCGCATCGAGCGCGGACAGGGCAACGAGGGCGGCGCGCCGATGTTGCGCGTCGTGTGTGCGGACGGCGGCTCCTACCCTGCGGATCTCGTCGTCGTCGGCGTCGGCGCCGTCGCGTGCGACCAGCTTGCGCGCGATGCAGGCCTCGCTTGCGACAATGGCATCATCGTCGACGAATACTGCCGCACGAGCGATCCGGCGATTTTCGCCGCCGGCGATTGCGCCAACCAATATTCCGTGCATTACGGCCGGCGTGTGCGCTTGGAGTCGGTCGACAACGCGTTCGAACAGGGCAAGACGGCCGCGCAAAACATCGTCGGCCGAAACATCGTGCACGACCGGATCCCCTGGTTTTGGTCCGATCAATTCGACAACAAGCTGCTGATCGTCGGACTTGCGCAGGACCATGATGAAGTCGTGCTGCGCGGCGATCCGGCTGCCCGCAGCTTCAGTGTTTGCTACCTCAAAGACCGCGAATTACTCGCGGTCGAGGCGATCAATCACTCGAAGGATTACATGGCCGGCCGTAAATTGATCGCCGAACGCGCGCGCATGGATCTCGCCAAGCTGCGCGACCCGCAGCTTGCGCTTCGGGACGCCGTCTAGCGCCGAGAATCGGGCCTCTTGAGTGTGCACGGCAGCCCGCGGGCTCCTCACGCGAAGACCGCGAGCAAATCCTTGGTATCGACTTGCAAGCCCGGGCGCACGAGGATCTCCCGGATGACCCCGTCGCGCTCGGCGCGAACCGACGTCTCCATTTTCATCGCCTCGAGGGTGAGCAGGATGTCGCCGCGGCGCACCGCCTGGCCGACGTGAACGACGACGGTGACGACCGATCCCGGCATCGGCGCGCCGAGATGCGCGAGATTGCCGGCTTCGGCCTTGCGCTGCGGCGGACTTTTGGCGACTTGGCTGCGATCGGCGACGCGAATATGGCGGGACTGGCCGTTGAGTTCGAAAAATACGGTACGCGTGCCGTCCTCGTGCGCATCGCTGGTCGCCACGTAGCGGACGATCAAGGTCTTGCCGCGCTCCAGATCGATGTTGATCTCCTGACCGGACTGCATGCCGAAGAAAAACACCGACGTGGGCAAGGATCCCATTTCGCCAAACTTCGCGCGGTCGGCCGCATAGTCGATGAATACTTTCGGATACATCAGGTACGAGGCGAGTTCGACGTCGCTGATCGCGCGCCCGGCTTTCGTTTCCGCCGCCGCGCGCTCTGCATCCAGATCGGCCGGCGGCATCAGTTCGCCGGGGCGCCGCTTGAGCGGCTCCTTGCCGCCGAGAATCTTGCGCTGCAGATCGACCGGGAAGCCGCCGACGGGGAGCCCGAGATCGCCGTGGAAGAACTGCACGACCGACTCCGGGAATGCGATTTCGGTCTTCGGGTCGAGCACCGCCTCTCGCGTCAAGCCGCTGGTGACCATCATGATTGCCATGTCGCCGACCGTCTTGGAGGTCGGCGTCACCTTGATGATGTCGCCGAACATCTCGTTGACTTGCGCGTAGGCCTGGGCGACCTCGTGCCAGCGGTGATCGTCGATGCCGAGCGACCGCGCCTGCTCGCGCAGGTTCGTGTATTGCCCGCCGGGCATTCCGTGCACATAGACTTCGGAGGCGCCCGCGCGGACCTCGCTTTCAAACGAGACGTAGCCGCGGCGCGCTTGTTCCCAATAGCCCGAAATCAGCCGCAGATTGCCCGGGTCGATTCCGGTTTCACGCGGACCGAATCTCAGGGATTCGACGATCGAGCCCAGATTGGGCTGCGATGTGAGGCCCGAAAGCGCATCGATCGCGCCGTCCACCGCATCGGCGCCCGCCTCGATCGCCGATAGCACGCTCGCGGCAGCGATTCCGCTGGTGTCATGAGTATGGAAATGAATCGGCAGACCGACCTCCTCCTTGAGCGCCCTGACCAGAACGCCGGCCGCCCTCGGCTGGCACAGGCCCGCCATGTCCTTGATGCCGAGCACGTGCGCACCCATCGACTTGAGTTGCTTGGCGATGTCGATGTAGTAGCGAAGGTCGTACTTGGTTTCGCGGGGATTCGACAGATTGCCCGTGTAGCAAATCGCCGCCTCGCAGATGCGGTCGGCCCGCAGCACCGCCTCGATCGAAACCTTCATGTTCTCGACCCAATTGAGGCAATCGAAGACGCGAAACAGATCGACGCCGCCGTTCGCGGCCTGGGCGATGAAATAGCGGACCACGTTGTCGGGATAATTGGTGTACCCGACCGCGTTCGCCGACCGGACCAGCATCTGCAGCAGCAGGTTCGGCATCGCCGCTCGAAACTCGGCGAGCCGTTCCCAGGGATCTTCGCGCAGAAAGCGCATCGCGACGTCGAATGTCGCCCCGCCCCAGCACTCGACGGAAAACAGACTGGGAAGCAGACTCGCATAGAACGGCGCGATCGCAGCCATATCGTGGGTGCGAAACCGCGTCGCGAGCAGCGATTGGTGCGCATCGCGCATGCTCGTGTCGGTCAGCAATACCCGCTGCTCCGAGAGCATCCAGGCGGCGAACTTTTCGGGGCCCAGTGCGTCGAATTTTTGCTTCGTGCCGGGCGCCGGCTGCGGCAGCGTGATGCGCGGCACGCGCGGAAACACGGGCTCGCGAGGCGTTGCGCGACCCTTCACCTCCGGGTTGCCGTTGACGATGACGTCGCCGATGAAGCTCAGCAGCCGCGTCGCGCGGTCGCGCTTGGGCGGGATGCGGAACAATTCCGGCGTATCGTCGATGAACTTTGTCGTGTAGTCGAAGGCGGCGAAACGCGGGTTGGTAATGAGCTGATCGAGAAAACGCAGATTCGTCACGACTCCGCGGATTCGAAATTCCCACAAGGCTCGGTGCATGCGCGCAATCGTTTCTTGCGGGGTCGGCGACCAGGTCGTCACCTTGACCAATAGCGAGTCGTAGTAGCGCGTGATGATCGCACCGGGGTAGGCGGTTCCCGCATCGAGGCGCACGCCGAAGCCGGCCGGACTTCGATAAGCGGTGATGCGCCCGTAATCCGGTACGAAATTGTTTTCCGAGTCCTCGGTCGTGACGCGGCACTGAAGCGCGTGAGCATTGACGCGAATGTCCTCTTGGCGTGGAACGCCGCTTTCGGCCGTTCCGATCTTGGCGCCGGCCGCAATGCGGATCTGAGCTTTGACCAGATCGACGCCGGTAATGCATTCGGTCACCGTGTGCTCGACCTGGATGCGCGGATTGACCTCGATGAAATAGAACTTACCGGTGTCGGCATCCTGCAGAAATTCGACGGTACCGGCTGCCTGGTAGCTCACGACTCGTCCGATTTTCAGGGCCGCCTCGCAAAGATCGGCGCGCTCGGCATCGGTCAAAAATGCCGCGGGCGCCCGCTCGACGACCTTCTGATTGCGCCGCTGCACCGTGCAGTCGCGCTCGTAGAGATGCACGAGGTTGCCGTGCTTGTCGCCGAGGATTTGAACCTCGATGTGGCGCGCGCGGCGAATGAGCTTTTCGAGATAGACCTCGTCCTTACCGAACGCGGCCTTCGCCTCGCGTCTCGCGGCCGCCACCGTTTCAATGAGATCCTTGTCGCTCTCGACGACACGCATCCCTCGGCCACCGCCGCCCCAACTCGCCTTGAGCATCACGGGGAATCCGACGGCGCGGGCCATCGAGAGAACCTCGCCGGAATCGGTCGGCAGCGGCGGCGTGGCCGGCATCACCGGCACGCCGGCGCCCGAGGCGAGGTTGCGGGCCTCGACCTTGTTGCCGAGCCGGCGCATCGTGTCGGGCAGCGGCCCGACGAACACGATCTTCGCGGCCGCGCAGGCCTCGGCGAATTCGGGGCTCTCGGACAGAAAACCATAGCCGGGATGTATCGCTTCGGCCCGGGCTTCGAGTGCGATTCGAATGATGTCGTCGATGTCGAGATAGGCGTCGATGGGCCCTTTGCCTTCACCGACCAGATAGCTCTCGTCGGCCTTGGTTCGGTGCAGCGAAAACCGGTCCTCTTGGGAATGAATCGCGATCGTGCGGATGCCGAGTTCGGTGGCGGCGCGCATCACGCGAATCGCGATTTCGCCGCGGTTGGCAATCAGGAGACTCTCGAATCCGGCGCTTTTGATGAATGGGTCCATTGTCGAATGATGATAGCCTTGGGACCGACGACCGACCAGGGAAATCAAGGAGGGGCGGATGTTTGGTATCGCAATTCACGGCGGCGCCGGCACGCTGCCGCGCGCGGACATGACGGGCGAACGCGAGCAGCAGTACCGCGAAGGACTCACTGTCGCACTGGAACTGGGCGCGAATCTGCTCGAGCGAGGCGGTTCGAGTCTAGACGCGGTCACGCGCGCCGTCGCGAGCCTCGAGGACAATGCACTGTTCAACGCCGGCCGCGGCGCGGTGTTCACATTTGAGGGATTCAACGAACTCGATGCCTCGATCATGGACGGCCGCACGCTCGCCGCGGGCGCGGTTTGCGGCGTGAGCCATATCAAGAACCCGGTCGAACTCGCGCGCACCGTCATGGAGCATTCCGATCATGTCCTGCTGTGCGGAGCGGGCGCCGAGGACTTCGCGCTGAGCCGCGGCTTCGCATTGATGCCGCGCAGTTATTTTTACACGCCGGAGCGCTGGAACCAGCTCGAACGCATCCGTAGCGGCGACCTGCAGCTCTCCGCACTGACGATTTCGCATGTGGGCACGGTGGGGGCGGTTGCTCTTGACGGGGCGGGCAACCTCGCGGCCGCGACGTCGACGGGCGGCATGACGGGCAAGCGCTTCAATCGCATCGGCGACTCCCCGATCATCGGCGCCGGCACGTACGCGGATAACCGCTGCTGCGCGGTATCGGCGACCGGCCACGGCGAGGTCTTCATTCGCGCCGCCGTGGCGCACGATATTTGCGCGCGCATGCGCCATGGGCGGCGCACGCTACAGCAGGCCGTGCACGAGGTCGTCATCGAGGAGCTGCCGTCGATGCACGGCGAAGGCGGCGTGATCGCCATCGATCGGCGCGGCGACATCGTGCTGGAGTTCAACTCGGAGGGGATGTTTCGAGCGAGCCGGAAATCCGGGGAGGCCGCGCAGATCGCGATCTATCGATAGCGCGCCGAATTGCGGCGCGCAGCCTGCGCCCGGCGCGCGCGGGGCCAACCCTTGGCGCACGCCTTACCCTTGGCGCGCGGATTACCCTTGGCGCGCGCTCTGCGCCTTGCGCTTCTCGAAGCGGCCGGTCTTGAGCGTGCTGTACTCGGCCTCCATGACGACGACCCGATTGCGGCCCTGCTCCTTCGCCGTGTAGAGCGCCTCGTCGGCGAGCTGAATCAGGCCGTCGGGCGTGCGATTCAAGCTCGGCTTGATGTATGCGGCGCCGATGCTGATCGTGAGGCGCGACGCGACGACCGACGCTTCGTGCGGAATGTTCAATTCCGCGATCGAGCGTTGAATTCGGGTGAGCACTTCCGCGACGTACTCGCGGCTCGCCTCATAGAGCACGACCGCGAATTCTTCACCGCCGTAACGCGCCACGAAGTCGAGCGGCCTGCGCGCTGATTGGCTCAAGGTGGTCGCAACCGCACGCAAGCACTCATCGCCCGCCTGGTGCCCATAGCGGTCGTTGTAGTTTTTGAAGCAATCGATGTCGGCGAGCAGCACCGCGACCTGCCGCTCCTCGCGCACCGCTTGCTGCCATGCGCGCTGAATGTGCTGATCGAACATGCGGCGATTCTGGATCCCGGTGAGGCCGTCGCGCGCGACCATCTCGCGCAACAGTCCCGCTTCGAGAAACCGAAGGCGGCTCGTTCTTTCGTGCATGTAGACGACCGAGGCGCCGACGAGGTTCGCAGCCACGATCGCGAGCGTGTCGTAGCTCAACTCGGGGCCCGGCAGCTGCAGCGCAGTGGCTGCGGCGAGATAAAAGAACAGCACGATGACGTTGGCTGCGAGCGCGTTGTAGAAAAAGAGTCCGGCCAGGAAATAAACGTACATCGTCGCAAGCACCAAACTGGGAAACAAGAACGCCACGCCGCCGGCGGAGGCGATCAGCTCGATCGCGACCTGACTGAGGCCGTAAATCGTCGCGGAGACCATCGTCAAGGGCTGATAAATCCGGTGCCGGTGCCGCGAGAAGCTCGTTGCGAGCACGATTAGCAGGATCGGCACGATCACGAGGATGTGCAACAGGCTCGGAACGCGATTCAACTTGGCGCCCAGCACGAGTGTTTCCACGGCCGAGAAGGCGATTGCGATCGCGATCGCCAAGCACAGATTGGTGCGGATCGAGCCGAGCGTCTCCTCCAGGTTGGTGCGCCTGAATTCGGCCTCGAGATCCGGTGTGAACGTGAGCCAGGGAATGCCCGATTTCAGCTGCCGGGCATACGACAAGTCCGGCCAGTCCTCCACTGAAAATCCGTTCGTGGCGTTCATCCGATGCACCGTACGCAGGAAGTCCGGAAGACTCTAGGACATGCGGCACACGTTCTGACAAAAGCTGGGTGCCCGGATCGCTCGCGGACACGTTGCATATGTTGCATTATGTTAAATTACCGATCAATCCTTGAGATACCGCGCCAGATACGCGTCGAAATCGAGGGTGTCGGCCGCCTCGATGCGTGCCTGCGCTTCGTGAGAGTCTTGTGCGGCAGCCGCGAATTCCGCGAGACGTCGCTCATTCGGCGGATAAAGACCCAAAAAATAGTCTTTGTGGAGCTTTGACATGCGTTGCGCGAGTTCGAAGAACGTCTCTCCCGTCTGGCGCATTTCCGCGAGCAGACGCGCCGACGGGGTGCGCTCGACGTCGTCGACCTTGGCACGCTGCTGCTCGAGAGCCGCAAGGTACGGGCGCTGCGGATTGCCGTAGTCGAGCAGTTCGGCGAGGCCCTGCATCGAGTCGAGCAGTTCGCCCGCCCACTGCGCCAGGGACAGCTTGCGGCCGGAGCGATTCAATTGCAGCCCGGGCTCGCGTCCCGACTTGGCGACGATCAGGTGGTTTAAGTCCAAATCGCCTTGTTCACCGCGGCCGATCGGATCGCTTTCGCGCAGCAAACACAGTGCGAGAAACGTCTCGAGGAAGCGCAGCTTGTTTTGATTGACGCCGACCGGATCGAAGGCGCTGACATCCAATGCGCGCACCTCGACATACTCGACGCCGGCGCGGTGCAGCGCCTTGGTGGGACGCTCGCCGGAACGGGCGACGCGCTTCGGCCGGATGAAACTGTAGTATTCATTTTCGATCTGCAGAATGTTCGCATTCAGTTGGCGGTACTCGCCGTCGACTTTGACGCCCAATTTCTCGTAATCCGGAAATGGCGTGCCGATCGCGCGCGACAAATCCCGGACATACTCATCGAGGCTGTTGACGGAAACGCTCACGGTGGCCTGATTCTTGTTGCGATAGCCGATATCGCTCATGCGCAGCGAAGTCGCATGCGGCTGATAATAGGTATCGGCATCGAGCGCCGGCATATCCGCTTCGCGTCCCGCGAAGAAGCTCTTCGAGACCGCCGGCGAGGTCCCGAACAAATACAGCACTAGCCATCCGTAGCGCCGATAGTTGCGCAGCACCCCGAAGTACTGCTCCGACACGAAATCCTGGCGCACGAGCTTGGATTTATTGACGTGCTCGAGCACGTCCCAGAGACGCGGCGAGAACGAGAAGTTGAAGTGCACGCCGGAAATCGCCTGCATGATGCGCCCGTAGCGCAGCCCGAGGCCGTTGCGATAAATCGTCTTCATGCGGCCGACGTTCGACGTGCCGAAGCGCGCCAGCGGAATGCTGTCGTCGCCGTGCAGCGCGCTTGGCATGCTCGTCGCCCAGAGCAGTTCATCGCCGAGATGCCGGTAGACGAATTGGTGGATGTCGCACAAATATTGCAGCAGCTCCCAGGTCTGCTGAAACGGCGGCGTCACGAGTTCGATCAAGGCTTCGGAGAAATCGGTCGTAATGTGCTCGTTCGTCAGCGGTGCGCCGAGCGCGGGCGGATGCGGGGTTTGAACGATTTCGCCGCTCGGGCTGACGCGCAGCGACTCTTTCTCGACGCCCTTGCGGCCGCCGCCCAGCACGTTGCGCTCGCCCGAATTGATCAGGCCCGCAAGACGCCGTTCGAACTGCTTGTCAATCACGTTTCGCACCAAAATGTTTCGGCCTCACGGACGGCCCCGATGGTTCGATCGAGGGCATGGGTCGACGAGGATACTTGAGCGCCGCGTCTTTTTCTCGATCAGTCCAAACCTGAATCCCGCTAAGGCAGCTCGGCGATCACGTCGATTTGGACCATAAAGCCGGGATCGACGAGACGTTGCACCTGAACCCAGGAAGTCGTCGGCAGCCGCTCCTTATCATAGTATTCGAAACGCAGATCCGAGGCCTTGAGCAGCGCATCCATGTCCGTCGTGTAGATCGTCTCCTTGACGATTTGATCGAAACTCGATCCGTTCGCGGCCAAGGTGCGCTGGATATTGGCGTAGGCCGCGCGCATCTGCCCGGCCATGTCGCCGGCCGCGATCAGGCGTCCGTTGGCGTCCGCGGGCACCGATCCGGCGACATAGAGGGTCTTGTCGATGAGCACCGCCTGCGCATAGCCGAAGTCCTTCTCATAGGTATTGAGGTGAAAAACCTGCTTGATGCGCGGGGGCGCAACCTCCGGCTCGGGTTCGCGCTGGCACGCGCTCAAAATTGCCACAGCGCCGATCGCGATGCCTAGAGGAGCGCGAAATTTGCCGACAACCATGGTGCGATGTTCCTCAATCAACCCGTCCGAGCCGCTTCTGCATGCGCACGCAAGCTGCGCAGCATCTTCGGCAAATCCCGCTTCAAGGCAGCTCTCACGAACCAGCGCGGCGCCCAAAACCCCGGGGCGAATTCCAGAACGTATTGCGCCACTGTGTAGTCGCCGTCTCTGTGCAGGTGCCACGACCCGCGCAGCCGAATCTGGTCTCCCGCAACCTTCTCGAATGCGATGCCGACGGGCTTATTGTAGCTCGCCAGCACGACATAGCTCATGCGAGGGGTGAACCAGGAATATTCCATGACTTGCCGAATGCGCTGCCAGGACCGGTCCGGGGCAGTTTCCTGCACATCGCACTGTTTGAGCCCGGGCACGATCTGCAGCGCCTCGGCGCAACTCGTGAGTATGTCCCAGAGCACAGCCTCGGTGGCATGAATTCTGACCGAGGCCGTCGCGACGCTGCTCACCTCGCTCGGGTCGGTCGTGATGGTCAGCGCGAATTCGTCGGCCGCGTTGACATCGTTCTTCGGCGATGCCTCCTGTGCGTTTGCGCACGGCGTCGCGACCAGCATCACGAGCAAGACGCGAACGAAGCGCCGGCGGGCGGCGCTTTGCATCGCATTGATCGGCCGAACGAGGCTAGCGGGTACCGGCATTCGTGGCGTCGATCCAGCGTTGGACCCGCTGTTCCAATAAATCCAGCGGCAACGCTCCGGCTTCCAGGATCGTCGCATGAAAGGCCGGCAAGTCGAATCGGCTGCCGAGCTTTTCCTCGGCGCGCCTGCGCAGCTCGCGGATCCGCATTGCGCCGATTTCCGCGGCTAGCGCCCGCGCCGGCTCGGCGAGCACGCGGTCGACCGCGACGACCGCGGTTTCATCGTCGATCGGCATTTGCGCGTGCAAATAGTCGATCGCGGCCGCGCGAGTCCATGCGTTCGCGTGCAAGCCGCTGTCGACGGCCGCAATCGCCGCATGAGTCAACTCATCGAGCAGGGCGGCGAATTTTGCGGCCGGCTCGCGCGTAAGTCCCATCGGCTCACCGAGCGATTGCGCATACAGAGCCCAGCCGTCGACAAAGGCCGGTGTGGCGCCGAACTTGCGAAATCTCGGCAAATCGCGCGCCGATTGCTGCACGACGAATTGAGCGTGCCGCCCCGGCAGATAGGCGCCCAGCAGCATTGGCCCAATCTGAAAGGCGTAGCGCGCCGCGGCCGCCGAATTGACATCGAGAGTCGCCGGAAAATTGCCGTCCGGGGTCGCGCCTCGGTAAGCGATCGGCGGATTGAATGATTCGAGAAAATGCGGGGCCGCCCGGATCATGGCGGGAACCGGCGGCAGTCCGTTGAGCACCGCCGGCGCTTCTGAGTCGATTCGCGTCTGCAATTCGCGATAGGCGCCGAGCTGCTCGGCCGGTGTGCCGAACACCGCGCGCGGCTCATGGCGCAACAAATCGAAATAAGCCTGCGCATTGCCCGAGAATCCTGCCTCATTCAAGAGCGCCTGGACACGGCCTCGCAAGCGCTCTACTTCGGCCAAGCTCAGCCGATGGACCTGGGCCGGCGTCAACTGCACGCTCGTCTGCTTTCTGACGAGGTAGGCATACCACGCCTCGCCGAGCGGCAAACGCGACCAGTTTCCCTGCTCGGGCGCGAGCGGCAAATACTCGTTTTTCAGGAAGTCATGCAGGCCGCGGTAGGCGGGCAGAACCTTGACTTTGACGGCGGTTGCGAAGCGCTCCGATAGAGCCGCCCGGCGCGGCTCGTCGATCGTCGACGGCATCGCCGAGAGAGGCCGATAAAACGGGTTTGCGGGACCGTCCTGCCCGAGTGCAGCGAGCTGCGGAAGCAGCTCCTCGACGAGCGCGCGGGGCGCAAGATAGCCGCGCCGGATGCCGCTGCGCAGGTTGTCGAGCGCTTGCTCGGTCCAGAGCGCAAATCCGTCGATTCGCCGCAGCCAGTTCTCGTAATCCTTCGCGGTCGCGAACGGCTGCGGTCCCGCTCCCGACCCCATGACCGCAAAGTCCTGTGCCAAACCCTCGAAAGGGTCCACTGGAAATAGCTCCTCGGGATACAGGTAGCCCTCGATGGTGAGTTCGCGCCCCCGCTTGAAAAGTTCATAGGTGAGCCGCGCCGGCGTATTCTCAGTCGGTACCGGCAGGCCGAGCAGCTCGGCGAGCGCACGACGTTCGAGTGCGAGCGAATCGGCCAGATACTGCGGCGAAATCGAATTCTCGAGTCGATCGTCGGCGCGGTGATCGCCGCTCGCGGTCGCACGCAAGGGATTGAGCTCGAGATACCCATCCCAATAGCGCTCGGCCAGGCGATCAAGCGGACCCGGCGGCGTCATCGGACCGGGTGATGCGCCGGCCGGTGCACTCGTCGACCCTTGCGCTGAACCTTGCGGCAATCCCGCCGGCGCGTTTTGCTGCGGCGCAGACGTCGATGCGCCGGGCCCCGAAGCGCCGGGCACAGCCGCGCCGCCGCGGCCGACGCTGGTCAAAAGCAGGGCCGCGACGCTCGCGGCGAAGAGGAATCGAGTCATCGGCGGATTATATGCTGCGCAGCTGGTCCATAATTCCGGCCTTCTTCGGCGGCGGAGTCGTTCATATGCTGGTTGGGGCCAATCCTCGGCGCGTCGCGATCGTCGGCGGCGTCAGAATTCCATTCGCGCGCGGCAACGGCGCCTATGCTCAGGTCGGCAATCAAGAGATGCTCACGGCGACGCTGCGCGCCCTGGTCGAGCGCTACCGGTTGCAGGGACAACGCGTCGGCGAGGTCGCCGCAGGCGCGCTCGTGAAGCATCCGTCCCAATGGAATCTCACGCGCGAATCGGTCTTGAGCTGCGGCCTTGCGGGTGAGACGCCGGGGCTCGATTTGCAGCGCGCCTGCGGCACGAGTCTCGAAGCGGCGATTCTGCTCGGCAATAAGATCGCGCTCGGTCAGATCGACTCCGCGATTGCCGCCGGCGTCGACAGCGTCAGCGATCCGCCGGTACTGTTTCCGAAGAGCTTCCAGCAACTGCTGTTGAAGAGTTATCGCGGCAATAGCGCGTTCGAGCGCCTGGGCCCCTGGTTTGGCCTGCGCCGAGCGCACTTCAAACCGGTGCTGCCCGGTGTGACCGAGCCGCACACCGGCTTGTCGATGGGCGCCAGCACGGAGCTCATGGTCAAAACCTGGGGCGTCAGCCGCGCCGACCAGGATCAGCTCGCGCTGGAGAGCCATCAAAAGGCCGTTGCCGCCTATACATCGGGGTTTTATCGCGATTTGGTACACGGGTTCCTCGGCTTGGAACAAGACGACAACATACGGCGCGACACGAGCCTCGAGATGCTTGCCAAGCTGCGGCCGGTGTTCGATACCACGGGCACGGGGACATTGACGGCGGGCAATTCGACACCGATGACCGACGGCGCGGCGGCGGTACTGCTCGCCTCCGAAGAGTGGGCCACCGAACGCGAGTTGCCGGTATTGGCGTTCCTGCGCTACGGCAAGGTGGCGGCCGTGGATTTCGTCGCCAAAAAAGAGGGCTTGTTGATGGCGCCGGTATTTGCGGTCGCACAGCTGCTGGGCGATGCCAACGTGTCGCTGCAGGAGTTCGATTTCTACGAAATTCACGAGGCGTTCGCCGGCCAAGTATTGTGCACGCTCAGAGCCTGGGAAGACCGGACGTTTTGCCGCGACAAACTGGGCCAGCGCGCTGCGCTCGGCCCAATCGACCGGTCTAAGCTCAACGTCAAGGGCGGAAGCCTCGCACTCGGCCATCCGTTTGCGGCGAGCGGCGCTCGAATTCTGGCGACTCTCGCCAAGACGCTGGATGAATCCAAAGGCCAGCGCGGTCTCATCTCGATTTGCACCGCCGGCGGCATGGGCGTTACGGCGATCATTGAGCGCTGACAAACAAACACGGTATTCTTGAGGGCCTCGACGCGCGAACGCGCCGAGGACGAGAGCGCCAATTCAACATCTTTTCCACGAGTACGCCGGATGAAGCTCAAAGATACGAAATTGCTGAGGGAACAGTGCTACATCGACGGCGCCTGGACGGCCGCCGAAAGCGGCGCGACGCTGCCTGTGCGCAATCCGGCGACCGGCGCGCAGCTCGGCGTGATTCCGAACATGGGAGCGGTCGAAACACGGCGGGCCATTCAAGCGGCGGCGGCGGCGCAGCCCGCTTGGGCCGCGCGTACCGCGAAGGAGCGCGCCAATCTTCTGCGGCGCTGGTTCGACCTGATCATTGCGAATCAGGATGATCTCGCGGTGCTCATGACGGCCGAGCAAGGCAAACCGCTCGCCGAGGCCAAGGGCGAGATCGTCTACGCGGCCTCGTTCATCGAGTGGTTCGCCGAAGAGGCCAAACGGCTCTACGGCGATGTCATTCCCGGCCACCAGGCCGATAAGCGCATCATCGTGCTGCGCCAGCCCGTCGGCGTCGTGGCGGCGATCACACCGTGGAATTTTCCGGCTGCAATGATCACCCGCAAAGCGGGACCCGCGCTCGCGGCCGGCTGCAGCTTCGTCTGCAAGCCGGCGACGCAAACACCGTATTCCGCGCTTGCCTTGGCCGAACTCGCCGATCGCGCTGGAATCCCGAAGGGCGTGCTCAACGTCGTGACCGGAAAGGCGACCGAAATCGGCGCGGAAATGACCTCAAATCCGTTGGTGCGGAAACTCACGTTCACGGGGTCGACGGAAATCGGAAAAAAGCTGATGGCACAGTGCGCCGGTACGATGAAGAAGATCTCGATGGAGCTCGGCGGCAACGCGCCGTTCATCGTGTTCGACGACGCCGATCTCGATGCCGCCGTCCAAGGCGCGCTCGCGAGCAAATACCGCAATACGGGCCAAACCTGCGTCTGCGCAAACCGCCTGCTCGTTCAAGCGGGCGTCTATGACGAGTTCACGCAGAAGCTCAAGGCCGCGGTCGGCAAGCTGCGCGTCGGCGACGGTCTGGCCGGTGACACCGAACAGGGTCCGCTGATCGACGCCAAGGCGCTCGCCAAGGTCGAGGAGCACATCGCCGATGCGGTCTCGAAGGGCGCCACGATCGCCGCGGGCGGCAAGCGTCATGCCTTGGGCGGGACATTTTTCGAACCCACGATCCTCTCGAACGTGACCCGATTGATGCTCGTGGCGCGCGAGGAGACCTTCGGGCCGGTCGCGCCCTTGTTCAAATTCCGGACGGAGTCCGAGGCGATCGGCATGGCCAATGACACCGAATTCGGGCTCGCCGCTTATTTGTACACGCGCGATCTGGCCCGCAGCTGGCGCGTCTCCGAGGCGATCGAATACGGCATCGTCGGCATCAATACCGGCATCATCTCGACCGAAGTCGCGCCGTTCGGCGGCGTCAAGGAATCGGGAAACGGCCGCGAAGGCTCCAAGTACGGCATACTCGACTACACGGAAATCAAATACGTCTGCGTCGGTGGCATCAGCTGAAGACCAGCGACAAATGGTGGGACGCTTCTTAGAATTATCGATCCAGACGCAGGACATCCGGGCGTCGCTGGATTTCTATGAGCGGCTGGGCTTCAGCGCGGCCGAGGTAGGCGAGGCCTGGCCGCATCCGTATGCGGTCGTCACGGACGGCAGGGTCTACATCGGCCTGCATCAAGCGCCGCAATCGGAAACCTCGATTCTGGCGGACACGGCGCTCACCTTCGTGAGGCCCGACTTGCTCGCGAGCTTGGACGAGTTCGAACGATTGGGCCTCGACTTCGAGTTTCGCCGGCTCGGCAGCGATCAATTCAATGAAGTCGGTTGGCGCGACCCGTCGGGCAACTTGATCCGCCTCGTCGAAGCCCGCACATTTTCGCCGTTGAAACGCCGTGCCGGCGAAAACTCCGGCTGCGGCTATTTTCTCGAGATCGGATTGCCTGCGGCCGAGATCGACCGGTCGAAGGCGTATTGGGAGCAGCTCGGCTTCATCGGCATTCCTGAGCCTAACGCGCATCCGCCGCACATCTGCTGCATCAGCGACACCGTCGACCTCGGACTCTACGATCCGGCGGACCTGCCCCGGCCTACGCTGTTGTTTGATGCGGAAGATCCTGCCGGCTTGGTCGCTCAAATACGGGAGCGCGGTATCGAGCCGTCCGCCGGCTTGCCCGCGGCAATTCGGAACGCACCCGGCGGGCTATTCCTCGCGCCCGAGGGGACTCCGATCATCGTCGCGACGCTGACCGGCGCCCCGGGGTTCGACGCCTCGGGGATCGACCTCGCTTGAAGCCGGTATTGCGACCACTGTAATTTTGACCTGCAATTCGTCTTGTACTTGCAGCGCTCCCATCATGATGCTGAAAGGCGTCAGCCCGAGCGAGGATTGTCGCAACCGGAAATCCGCCGTTGCGTCCAATCGCGTCGCGGAGCGCGTGAGCACGAATGGAATGCGCTGCTGCGACTCGTGCCCGGCTACCGCGATGGAAACGGTCGCGGCGAGCGCCGGCTCGCTGCCCTCGATGCCGATGCTTTGTACGATGATCAGCGGATGCTGTTCTCCATCGAGCAGCGCGCTCCCGAGCATGTGGTGTCGCGTACCCTGCTTCGCATCCTCGGAAACCGGCTCGGCGAAATCCGCGCCTTCCGTGGAACGATCCTGCCAATCATCGACGGTAAACGCATCCGCCGGAATTTCGAGACGGAACGATGCCGCGCTCGATGCGCCGCCCAAGTTCACCGATCCGGCCAACTGGCGGCTGCTGATCACGTGATTGTGACCCAGGCGCGCCATGGGACCGGCGCGGAACACGAGCACACGCAGTTCAGAGCGAGCGGGGTCGATGCGGTAGACCGCGGCGCCGCGCGGCGGCATCGGATGAGCCGGCGCGGCGGTTCCCGGCGGCGCATGCTGGACGGGCGGCGCGCGGCACCCGACAAGAAGCAGCGCGAGCGCGATTGCGGCGGTCCATTTGTTCGGCGGCATCGCACACCCGGCTTGCTAGACTAACTGCGCAGCAGTGTGCGCCCGGAGGGAATCGATGCCAAATTCGACCATGGTTCAACGCTACGGCGCGGTGGCGCAGTGCTTTCATTGGATCATTGCCGCTCTGATCGTAACCCAGTTTGTGTTCGGCTGGACGGCGGCCGGTTTGCCGGTCGGCATGCACAAGCTTGCCGTCCTTACGCGTCACAAGAGTTTCGGCATGACGATCCTGATGTTGGCGGTCCTGCGCTTAGGATGGCGCTCCAATCACGCACCGCCGCCGCTACCTGGCGCTATGTCGAGCGTCGAGCGGCGGCTCGCGCGCGCGACTCACGCGGCATTCTACGTGTTGCTGTTCGCGCTGCCGATTTCCGGATGGCTGATGTCGTCCGCCAAGAAATACTCGGTTAGCTGGTTTGGTTTGTTCACCTGGCCCGACCTCATCGGCAAGAGCGAAACCGCGTTCGACGTGCTGCGCACGACGCACCACGGTTTGGGTTTGGTTTTGTTCTCGATTGCGGTGCTGCACATCCTGGCCGCATTCAAGCATCATTTTTGGGACAAGGACGACGTACTGTTGCGCATGCTTCCCTTCACGAAAACGGAGAAACGCTCATGAATCGATGGATGCGGCCGGCGCACCAGACCCTTGCCTGGTCGGCTTTCGCGCTTCTAGCCGCGGCTGCGGCCGACGGCGCGCCGCCCTCCTATACGGCGGAAGCGGCGCAAAGCCGTTTGCAGTTCACGGGCGTCCAGGCCGGCGCGGAATTCAAAGCGGTCTTTCACAAATTCACCGCGGCCATCGATTTCGCGCCGGAAGACCTCGGCGGCTCGCGATTCGATGTGCTCATCGACCTCGCGTCGGTCGATTCGGAGGATTCGGATCGCGACAGCACGATCCGCGGCCCCGACATCTTCGACCTATCGCATTTTCCGAAGGCGCACTACCTGACCCGCGGCTTCACCAAGACCGCGTCAGGCTACAGTGCGGTCGGCGCGCTCACGCTGCGCGGCGTCACGAAGGATGTTCCCATCGATTTTCAGTTCACCGCGAACGCGGCCGGCGCCAAACTCGACGGTAGTGCAAGTCTCAAGCGGCTGGATTTCGGTGCGGGTCAAGGCGACTGGAAGAGCACCGATCAGATCAAGGACGAAGTAAAGATCAATTTCTCGCTGGTATTGACGCCGAAGCACTGACATGGCGAAGGCTCCGCGCAGCTTCGACGACGCTGCCGAATGTGTGGAAGCGACACTGGCACGCGTAGGCCCCCGCATCGTCCTCGCGATGCCATTGGGCATCGGCAAACCCAATCCGCTCGCGAACGAGTTTTATCGGCGCGCGCGCCGCGACCCCGCGATCAAGCTCAAGATCTGCACGGCGCTGAGCCTGCGTACGCCGCAGTGGCGCGGCGAACTCGAGCGCCGCTACTGGGAGCCGCTCGTCGCAAGAGTGTTTGGCGACGGCGTGCCGCTCGACTATTTGCGCGACATCCATGCCGGCGAGGTGCCGGACAACATCGAAATCTCGGAGTTTTTCCTGTCCTCGGGCGCGCAGCTCGCCGCCGCACATTCGCAACGCCACCACACCAGCACCAATTACACGCATGTAGCGCGCGACTACCTCGCGCAAGGCGTCAACGTGATCGCGCAGATCGTCGCGAAGCGCGGCGGCGGCGCAGCCGCCGAATACAGCATGGGCTCAAATCCCGACATCGTGGTCGACTTGCTCGAACAGCTCGCGCCGCTGCGTGCGCTCGGCCGCGAGCTCGTCGTGATCGGCGAAGTCAACCGCCAGATGCCGTTCATGCTCGGGCCGGCCGCGGTCGCCGCCGAGACCTTTGATTTTCTGCTCGAGCACCCGCGCTACGAGTATGACTTGTTCGGCGCGCCGAACCCCTCGCTCGCCACCGTCGACTATGCGATCGGACTGTATGCGGCGAGCCTGGTGCGCGACGGCGGCACCTTGCAGGTCGGCATCGGCGAACTTGCCGACGCGATCGTCTACGGACTCGAACTGCGGCATCGGCAAAACGACGAATTTCGCGAGATCTTGCGGGTCCTCGAGGCGCCGACGCGGTTCGCGGGCCTCGTCAATGCAATAGGCGGCGATGCGCCGTTCGAGCACGGCTTGTATGCCTGCACGGAAATGTTCGCGAGTGGATTCTTGGAATTGTATCGGTCCGGCGTTTTGAGGCGGCGCGTCTATGCGGACGCTCGCGTCCAGACACTCATCAACGAATCGCGCATCGGCGAGGCCGTCGATGAGCGGATGCTCGCCGCGCTTCCCGCAGGCGGATTCGAGATGCCCCTGACGCGCGCCGATTTCGAAGTGCTGCGCAAACTCGGCGTATTTCGCGAGGAGTGCCGCTACTCGAATGGTCGGATCGAGCTGGTTGGCGGCGGCGGCGCATCCGGCGGCGGCGCATCCGGCGCCGGCTTCGCAACGACCGCGCGCCTCGACGATGCCGAGCTGCGCCGTGAGCTGCTCGCCTCCCATACCGGACGGCGGCTCGAAGGCGGCATTTTGCTGCACGGCGCGTTCTTCCTCGGGCCGCGCGGCTTTTACGCGGCGCTGCGCGACTTGCCGGAATCCGAGCGGCGCCAGTTCTCGATGGGCGGCGTCTCATTCACCAATGAGGTCCATGGGCACGATCCGGCGCTCAAAGTCGCGCAGCGCCAGCACGGGCGCTTCTTCAACACGACGATGATGGTGACCTTGCTCGGCGCGGCGGTCTCCGACGGCCTCGCGGACGGCCGTGTCGTCAGCGGCGTCGGAGGCCAATACAATTTCGTCGCGATGGCGCACGCACTGCCCGGCGCGCGCTCGATCCTGGCGGTGCGCAGCACGCGCGCTCACGACGGAATCGTCGGTTCGAATATACGCTTCAGCTACGCGCACGTGACGATCCCGCGTCATCTGCGCGACATCGTGGTCACCGAATATGGAATCGCCGATCTGCGCGGGCGCTCCGATCAAGACGTGGTCGCCGCGCTGCTCGATGTTGCCGACAGCCGCTTCCAGGATTCCTTGCTTCGCGAAGCGAAGGCGGCTGGCAAGCTCGCGGCCGACTACCGAATTCCGGATCAGCACCGCAACAATACGCCGCAGGCCTTGGAACAGCGGTTCGCGCTGTCGCGTGCACGCGGTTTGTTCTCGGAATTCCCGTTCGGCACCGATTTGACGCGCGAGGAAATTGCGCTCGGCAAAGCGCTCGCGCGAATCAAGCGGAATGCAAATCGGTCCTTCCCGAAATTGCGCGATCTCGTCGGCGCGACGTTCGATTTTGGAATTCCGCCGGCCCTCGCTCCGCATCTCGAGCGCATGCAACTGAGCGCACCGGCCTCTGCCGAGGAGCGGCGCTGGCAGCGGCTGCTCGTGCGCGAACTCAAGGCGGTGCTGCGCAGTTAGGCGCGGCTGCGTTCAGCGCACCGGCAGTTCGCGTGATTTCTGCACGGTTCGCAGCGCGAAGCTCGAGTGCACGCGCGAGACGTTCGGCAGGCGGGTCAGGTGCTGGCTGTGGAGCCGCTCGAAATCGGCCGTATCGACGAGTACGACGCGCAGCAGATAGTCGTATTCGCCCGACATCAAGTAACACTCCATGACTTCGGGAACCTGGCGAACCGCCTGCTCGAATGCGAGCAGGTGCGCCTGTTCCTGGCGCTCCAAGGTGATGTTGACGAACACGTTGACCGGGCAGCCGGCTTTCTGCTGATTGACGAGCGCGGTATAGCCCTCGATGAAACCGCCTTCTTCGAGCGCGCGTACGCGCCGAAGGCAGGCCGATTCCGACAGGCTCACGCTCTCGGCGAGCTGGCTGTTGGTCGCCCTGCCGTTGGCCTGGAGCGCCCGGATGATCGCGCGGTCATAACGGTCGAGTTTCATAGTTGGCGTTTTCTTGCGTGATTTGGCCGAATCTCGCAATATTCTGCCATTAAACCCGCGCCATGGGCAGCATTTGCAGATCTTCCGCGCACCAGCTGTCTATCCTGTGCCTCTTGGCATCCTAAGACGCACCGGGCCCGCAGAGCCTGGGCCCACCTATCGCGGAGCACACCCAACATGAAAATCGGCGTACCGAAAGAAATCAAGATCCATGAATACCGTGTCGGCATGGTGCCGGCCGGCGTGCTCGAGCTCGTGCGAGCGGGCCATGAAGTGCTCGTGGAAAGCGGTGCGGGCAGCGGAATCGGCTTCGAGGACGCGCACTACCGCGCCGCGGGCGCGACGATCACGTCGCGGGCCGCCGAAGTCTTCTCCTCGGCCGACCTCGTCGTGAAGGTCAAGGAACCGCAAATCTCGGAATGCAAACAGCTGCGCCGCGGCCAGATTCTGTTCACGTATTTGCATTTGGCGGCAGACCGCGAGCAGGCACTCGCGCTGGTCGCCTCCGGGGCCACCGCGATCGCCTATGAGACCGTGACCGCGCCGGACGGCTCGCTGCCCTTGCTCACGCCGATGAGCGAGGTTGCGGGGCGCATGTCGGTGCAGGTCGGTGCACATTGCCTGCAAAAGGCCAACGGCGGATTCGGCGTGCTGCTCGGCGGCGTTCCAGGCGTCGCGCCCGCCAAGGTCGTCGTGTTGGGCGGCGGCGTCTCCGGGACCCACGCGGCCGAAATGGCGGTCGGCCTGGGCGCCGACGTCACCGTCGTGGATCGCTCGGTCAAGCGCTTGCGCGAACTCTCGGCCCTCTACGGCAATCGCCTGAAGACCGTGTATTCGACGGCGCACGCGATCGAGGAACTCGTTCGCGACGCCGATCTCGTGATCGGCGCGGTGTTGATCGCCGGCGCGGCCGCACCGAAACTCGTGACCGAGACCATGGTCAAGACGATGAAAGCGGGCGCCGTGCTCGTCGATATTGCGATCGACCAAGGCGGCTGCTTCGAGACCAGCCGCCCGACGACTCATGCCGAGCCTACCTACGTGCGCGATGGCGTGATTCACTATTGCGTGACGAACATGCCGGGCGCGGTTCCGCGCACCTCGACGGTCGCGCTGACCAATGCGACCTTGCCTTATGTCCGGTCCCTCGCCGATCTCGGTTGGCGGCACGCAACGGCGAAGGATGCGGGTCTCGCGCGCGGCCTCAACGTGCACGAGGGGCAAGTCACGCACGGCGCCGTGGCGCGCGCCCTCGGACTCGAATATCGCGAGATCGTGCACGCCTAGCTTGCATCGGCTTGGAATCCGAAGCGCGAACCCGCTCGGCACAGGGATGCCGCGGGGCGGCAAGGCCATGCCGTCGACGCTTGCCGCCGAGTGCATCCGCCGGCAAGCGGGTGCGCCGAACACCACGCCAATCGCTCGAACGCGCCAAATCGGACCGACTGCGGCAGCCGAGTCTTGGCATGTTTGTTGCTCTCAACTATCCATCTGTTCCACGCCCGTCATCGACGGGCCGGATTGCAATGCAGCGCCGCACTGGCGCTGACACGCAGATCGAGAAGCCGACCGGTCCCAAGGCCGTTGAGTGAGTTTTGAGGAAAGCACGATGTTCGACGATAAATCGATCCTGATCACGGGCGGGACCGGCTCTTTCGGCCGTCGATACGTCAAGACCCTGTTGGAACGGCATAAGCCGCGCAGGCTGATCGTGTATTCGCGCGACGAACTCAAGCAGTCCGAAATGGCGCAAGACTTCGACCAGCCCTGCATGCGTTATTTCATCGGCGACGTGCGTGATCGCGACCGCCTCGTTCAGGCATTCAATGGGGTGGACTACGTGATCCACGCGGCCGCGATGAAGCAGGTTCCGTCCGCCGAGTACAACCCGATGGAATGCGTCAAAACCAACATTCATGGGGCGGAAAACGTCATTCATGCGGCTCTCGCAAACGACGTCGACAAGGTCATTGCCCTCTCGACCGACAAGGCGGCGAGCCCAATCAACCTGTACGGCGCGACCAAACTGGTCTCCGACAAGCTGTTCGTCGCCGCGAATAACGTCGCCGGCGGACATCGAACGCGTTTTGCCGCAGTTCGCTACGGCAACGTCGTCGGGTCACGCGGATCGGTCGTACCGTTGTTCAGCAGGCTGATCGCGGAAAAGAGCCGATGCCTGCCGATCACCGACCTTCGCATGACGCGATTTTGGATCACCCTGCAGCAAGGCGTTGATTTCGTGCTGAGGGATTTTGCACGCATGCACGGCGGCGAGATCTTCGTTCCCAAGATTCCCTCCGTCAAGCTCACCGACGTCGCGACGGCAATGGCTCCCGAACTGCCGCAAAAGGTGGTCGGCATACGGCCGGGCGAGAAATTGCATGAAATCATGTGTCCGTCGGGTGATGCCCGTTTGACGGTCGAGTTCGACGATCACTACGTGATTAAACCGTCGATCCAATTCACGCAGCAGGTCGACTATGCGGTCAACCGGATCAGCGAGCACGGCCGGCCGGTCGCCGAGGAGTTCGAGTACCACTCCGGGACGAACCCGCGCTTTCTCAATGTGGACGAGATCTGCGCGTTGAACCGCGTTGCGGCGTATGGATGATTGCGCCGAAACGGCCGGAGATCGATCGAACGATTCGCGACCGGCTGCGAGCGCATGCGCGCCTTAGCGGTCAGCGAATCGCGGATGGATCTCGCCGTTATAGAAAGGGTGGCGGGCCCGCATGCGTTCGAAGATTGCGGCATCGTCGCCGCGTGCGATGCCTCGAAACGTTTCCCGAAAAGCGGCAACCGATCGCGCCTCGGATTCCTTGAGTTCGTCGGAATCCGAACCATCTGCGCCGAGACCGTCAACTTGAATCGATGTGCCGTAGACAAATGAAAAAATCAGGAGTGCGCGGGGCAGGTGATAAGTGCTCGTAACCACCAACACGTGCGACCAGTTCAGCGGCAGCGCGAGATTGCGCTTGGTGAAAACCGCGTCGCCAACCGTATCCCGGGATGCAGTCTCTGGAATGACGGCGGACGCCGCGATACCGCGTTCCTCGACGGCGTACTTGCGCATCGCGTCCGCAATGCAAATTTTGCTGTCGTCGCGATATGCCCAACCGCAAGGCACCAACATCGGCGCCCGGCCGTCCTTGATGACGCCGATCGCGCGGTCCATGCGCGCTCGGGTTTCTCCGTTCAAGTTTCCGCGGCCGTCCATGAGGTTCGCGAGTACTATCACGGCGTCATATTGGCGATTGTCGAGATTGGACATACGAGGATGAGAGTTCTGGTTTTGACCAACAACGGCGTCAGCGCACCCTTGATCAAGTGGCTCGGCGACCGTGAGGAAGTGACGGTTCGGGAGGAGAAAATCTCGCCGAGCGATCTACAGGCAATGCGGCCGGACCGAATCATAAGCTATGCGTATCGTCATATTCTCGAGCAAAGAGTGATCGACATTCTGCCCGGGAATTTTATCAATCTACACATTGCGCTGCTGCCGTACAACCGCGGCGCAGACCCCAATGCCTGGTCTTTCTTGGACGGCACGCCAAGCGGGGTGACGATACACCTGATCGACGCAGGGATCGACACGGGACCGATTTTGCTGCAAAGGGCGGTAGCTTTCGATGAGGCGCGCGACACACTGGCCGGCACCTACCTCGCGCTGCACGCCGAAATTCAGAATCTGTTCATCGAAAATTGGGCAGCCGTTCGGGACGGCGCGATTGTGCCCAAACTCCAGGCCCCCGGGGGTAGCTACCACCGCACCGAGGAACTGGCGGCATTGAAACAGCTGCTCATGGGCGCTGAAGGATGGAATGTTCCAATCCGCCTTTTTCGCGAGCGCTACCGGCAACTGCGCAGGGAAGCTTCGTGAGCTCGTTCGTTCCTTATGGACGCCAGGCGATTGACGATTCCGACATCGCGGCGGTGGAGGCCGTGCTGCGCTCGGATTGGCTGACGCAGGGACCAGCGGTGACTGCATTCGAACAGGCCCTGTGCCGGTTATGCGATGCACGCCATGCAATCGCCGTATGCAACGCGACATCTGCGCTGCACATTGCGTGTCTTGCCGCAGGTTTAGGGCCTGGTGACCGTCTGTGGACGAGTCCGAACACATTCGTCGCCTCGGCGAATTGCGCGCGATACTGTGGCGCCGACGTCGATTTCGTCGACATCGATCCTGCCACCTGGTGCCTCGACGCCGATGCCCTCGAGGTCAAACTGCAGTCGGCATCGCGAACCGGCAGCTTGCCGAAGGTGGTGGCTCCGGTTGCATTTGGCGGCCGCAGCTGCGATATGCGCAAACTGAAGGCGCTATCCGATCAGTTCGGTTTCATCATCATCGAGGACGCCTCACATGCCGTAGGCGCGTCGTATGCGGGTCGGCCGATCGGCAGCGGCGAGTTTGCACATATGACCGTGTTCAGCTTTCATCCGGTGAAGATCATTACGACCGGAGAAGGCGGCGCCGTTCTGACCAACGACGCGGCATATCGGGAAAGGCTGGTGAGCCTGCGCAGCCACGGCATCACGCGCGCGGACGACAGGATGGATTGCGCGAGCGAGGGTCCCTGGTATTACCAAATGTCGGAACTCGGCTTCAACTATCGGATGACCGATATCCAGGCCGCGCTGGGTTTGTCGCAGCTCGACCGGCTCGGTGCCTTCCTCGCGCGCCGGCGAGCGCTCGCGAAGCGCTATCAGCGATTGCTTGGCGGCTGGCCTCTACAGCTGCCGATCATGGAGCCGGTGGACGACTCCGCTTGGCATTTGTTCGTGGTACGACTGTCGTTGTCCCGCATGGCAAACAGCCGCCTGCAAGTATTCAATCTGCTGCGCAGCGCAGGCATCGGCGTCAACGTGCACTATATCCCGGTTCACCTGCATCCTTACTATCGTCGTCTCGGCTTTGCGCCCGGAGACTTTCCGCATGCAGAGCAATACTACCGTGAGGCGATCAGTCTGCCGATGTTTGCCGGCCTCGAGGATGAGGCGCAGGACCGAGTCGTAGCTGCGCTTGGGAGGGCCATCAATTGACTCAGGATCCGCGCCAGATCAAGTTTGCCGATCGCCGGATCGGTCTCGATGAGCCTCCGTTCGTCATCGCGGAAATGTCCGGAAATCACAATCAGTCATTGGCGAGAGCATTGGAAATCGTCGACGCGGCCGCAGGAGCCGGTGCGCACGCGCTGAAACTTCAGACCTATACGCCGGACACCATGACCTTGGATTTGGATTTGGCGGAGTTTCACATCGACGATCCCGGCAGCCCGTGGGCCGGAACCTCGCTGTACGAGCTCTACAGGCGAGCGTACACGCCCTGGGACTGGCACCGCCCCATCTTCGAACGGGCGCGAGCGTTGGGAATGGCGTGCTTCTCCACTCCCTTCGATGAAACTGCAGTCGATTTTCTCGAAGGCCTCGGAGTTCCGGCGTATAAAATCGCCAGCTTCGAGAATACCGATCTGCCGCTGATTCGCCGAGTCGCGGCAACCGGCAAGCCGATGATCATTTCCACCGGAATGGCTTCGATTGCGGAGCTCGACGAGGCTGTGCGGACCGCGCGCGAGGCGGGGTGCCGCGACCTCGTGCTGCTTAAGTGCACGAGTTCCTATCCTGCTCCGGCGCACGACACCAATCTCGCAACGATTCCTCACATGCGCGATCTGTTCGGCTGCGAGGTCGGCCTCTCCGATCACACCATGGGGATCGGGGCGGCCGTCGCAGCCGTCGCACTCGGCGCGACCGTCATCGAAAAGCATTTCACGCTGCGTCGATCCGACGGCGGCGTCGATTCCGCATTTTCACTCGAACCGCAAGAAATGAGCTTGCTCGTCGTCGAGTCGGAACGCGCCTGGCAGGCGCTAGGGGCGGTTCGATACGGTCCGGGCGAACAGGAAGCGAAATCCGCGATTTTCAGGCGCTCGCTCTACGTGGTGAATGACATCGCCCCCGGCGAACTCCTGACGCGCGCCAACATCCGGGCGATACGCCCCGGAATGGGACTGCCGCCGAAATATCTGAGCGTCGTCATTGGCAAGCCCGCAGCGCGGTTCCTCAAGCGCGGGACCGCACTGTCATGGGACGCATTGAAGTGAGTGCGACCCAATGACGGCCTCATCGAGCGGCAATCCGGTGATCGCGATCATTCCGGCGCGCGCCGGAAGCAGGCGCATCCCCGGTAAGAACATCAAAGTCTTCAACGGCGTGCCGATGATCGGACGTTCGATCGAAGCCGCGAGACGCTCGCGCCTGTTCGATCGCATCGTGGTGAGCACCGATTCGGACGATATTGCCGCGATTGCGCGGGATTTCGGGGCGGAATGCCCTTTCCGGCGCCCCGAGGAACTTGCGGACGAGCGCACGCCGACCGCGCCAGTGATTCACCATGCGCTGAGCTGGCTCGCCGCGCAATCTGCGCCGGCCGAATACGCTTGCTGCATCTACGCCGCCGCTCCGTTCATTCAGTCGGCCGACTTGCGCGCCGGATTTGAAATCATCACGCGCCACGGGTGCGGTTCCGTGTTCACCGTCAGCCGATTCGGATCTCCGATCTTCCGCGCACTGAAGCTGACCGAAACCGGATCGCTTGCGATGTACTGGCCGGAACACCGATTGACGCGTTCGCAGGATTTGCCCGAAGCCTTCCAGGATGCGGGGCAGTTTTATTGGCTGAATGCGCCGCGTTTCATCAAGGAGCCCACGCTTTATTTCGATGACGCGCGGCCGTTGATCGTTCCACGCTGGCGGGTCCAGGACATCGACACGCCGGAGGATTGGGATCGGGCGGAATTGATGTACAAGGTCATGACGGAACAGGGACTTCTCGAATGAGCGATCGATCGGCAGGCGCGGGTCAGGAACGCGACGACGCCGCTCTGATTCGCTGGAAGACCGCTGCTTGGCAGGACCCCGGCATGGTTGGCTGGTATTCGGGGCGGATGGTTCAAGCGGAGTCCACCAACCATCTGAAGAATGTAATCGAGATCAACACCATCAAGCGATTCGCGCGCGGCCCGTCGATCGTCGATATAGGCATCGGCACGGGTCGCGCGGCTTTGCCGCTGGTCGCGGAAGGCTATCGGCTGACCGGGATCGACAGTTCTCAGGCAATGCTCGACGAGTCGCGGCGCCTTGCCGCAGATCGCCCCATTGCGCTGCTGCGCGGCGATCTGGCCGAGTTGCCGTGCGACGACGGCACATTCGATTGTGCCGTCGCATTGAATGTGCTCGTTCATTTTCCGAACTGGCGTGAATCCTTGCTGGAGTGGAAGCGCGTGGTGCGCCGGGGCGGTCGCCTCATATTCGATATTCATTCGCTCGATCACGCGACCGGCGCGTACGGAAGCGACAGGGACCGGTGGCCGGAAGCTTTGCGCTCGACCGACGATCCGCAGAACTTCAATCAATTCATTTCGCGAATCGGCGTCGCGGAGCTGGTGTCATTTGCCGATGCCGCCGGCCTCAGCATTGCGGCCGTCGTGCCTTATGGGGCTTTTCTCGGCGGCGGCAACACGAACTGGCTGCTATATGAGGAACTCGAGTCCAAGCTACGCTGGAAGCGCGTGCTGTCTTGGTTCGCTCGCGATCAAGCGCTATTCGATCTCGGGCTCTTCCTCGAAGAGTCATTGATATCGCATCTAACGCCGCGCGTAGCGGGGCGGATGTTCGTCATCCTCGACAACGCGCCGGACGCGCATGCCAACGCGGCCTTCGCGGCCGACATCGCCTCGCGCGGCGCAGCCATCGATCGCCGTGACTTCGCCGCGTTGACCCAGTGGCTGCCGCTGACCCCGGATGCCTACCGCGCTCAACTCGAGCGCTTGCTGCGGCCCTTGAGGTGTCGGCACTTCTTCTTCTTGCTGTACAAGACTCTGGTTGCGAATCTTCCCGGATTCGATTTTGATGCGGCGCTGCCCGGCTATGTGCGCGAGCAGCTGCCGGTTTGGATCGCCAATGAGCGGCTCGATCGAGAGGCGGTGGCGATCGCGCGCAGCTGGTCAGCCGGATGCGATTTCAAGATCAAGCACGGCGTAGATGTCACGGTAGGCATCGAATACTCTCTCGTCGCCGCACTGCTCGCCAAGTACTTCGGTGTGTTCGGCGGGCCTCCGCCATGAAGCGGACAGCGATCGTGACGCTGCTGTGGAGCACGCAGTTCGAGGCATTGCGGCAGTTCCTGCTCATGCACGAGCCGATGGTCGTGATCGCCGTCGGCGGGTCCATGAACCTGGACATGCAGGCCGCCGTGACCAGCACCGGCTGCACGATCATTTGGCTCGACAGCGTGCTGGACGGCGCGCCCGCGGGCGGCGTCGGCGCCGAAGCAGCGCACTTCGAGCAGGCTTTTGCTCGTTTTTTAGCTGCGAA
>Ga0209040_10000386_pt1 | contig 33429 bp, 31 predicted proteins | sample BogFormECP12_OM3_FD_188240 | JGI IMG/M metagenome (GOLD analysis project Ga0209040, IMG submission 188240) | Bog forest soil microbial communities from Calvert Island, British Columbia, Canada - ECP12_OM3 (SPAdes) (version 2) | ecosystem: Environmental > Aquatic > Freshwater > Wetlands > Bog ... | reverse complement strand
GGTGATCGAGGTGATCTTGATGTCCATCTGCAACGCGGTGACGCCCCTCTCGGTGCCGGCGACTTTAAAGTCCATGTCACCGAGATGATCCTCGTCGCCGAGAATATCCGACAACACGGCCAACCCTTCTGGCTCCTTGATCAGGCCCATGGCGATCCCCGCCACCGAACGGGGCAGCGGCACGCCGGCATCCATCAGAGCAAGCGAGGCGCCGCAAACAGAGGCCATCGACGAGGACCCGTTCGACTCGGTAATCTCCGACACGACGCGTATCGTGTAGGGAAAGCTGTCTTTGGTTGGCAGCAATGGACGAATCGCCCGCCAGGCGAGCTTGCCGTGCCCGACCTCGCGTCGGTTCGGCGAGCCCATTCGTCCGGCCTCGCCCGTGGCATACGGCGGGAAGTTGTAGTGGAGCATGAAGTTTTCGCGATAGTCGCCCTCGAGCGCGTCGATGATCTGCTCATCCTGACCGGTCCCGAGTGTCGCCACCACGAGCCCCTGCGTCTCGCCTCGGGTGAACAATGCCGATCCATGCGCGCGCGGTAGGATACTGACCTCGCACGAGATTGGTCGAACGGTGCGGGTGTCGCGGCCATCGATCCGCAATCCGTCCCGCAATACGGCGCCGCGGACGATCTCCTTTTCGACATCCTTGAATAGCTTCAGTGCGGCCGCGCGCTCAAGCTCGTCGGAGAACAGCTCGGCCGCCTGCGCCTTCGCCGCATCGAGCCGGTTGCTGCGATCCTGTTTGCCTTGCTCGCGATAGGCGGCCTCGATCTGCGGACCGATCGTTTCGCGCAGCCGTGCTTCGATCGCGGCGAGTTCGGCCGGCGGGGGCGGCACGCTCCACGGCTCGCGGGCGGCGAGCTCGGCGAGCTCGATGATCGCCTGGATCACCGGCTGAAACTCACGATGGCCGAAGACCACCGCCCCGAGCATTACTTCCTCGGACAGTTCTTTCGCTTCCGATTCGACCATCAGTACACCAGCGGCGGTGCCGGCAACGACGAGGTCGAGCTGCGAACGAGGCATCTCGCCCAGTGTCGGGTTCAAAACGTAGTTTCCGTCGATGTATCCGACGCGCGCGCCGCCGACGGGTCCCAAGAATGGTATCCCGGAGATCGTCAGAGCGGCGGAGGCGCCGATCATCGACACGATGTCGGGATCGTTTTCGAGATCGTGGCTCAGAACGGTACAGATGATTTGGGTTTCATTGACAAACCCGGGAACAAAGAGCGGTCGCAATGGCCGGTCGATCAGCCGCGAGACCAGCGTCTCCTTCTCCGAGGGGCGTCCCTCGCGCTTGAAGAACCCGCCCGGGATCTTGCCGGCGGCAAAGGTCTTCTCCTGATAGTTGACCGTTAGTGGAAAGAAGTCTTGACCGGACTTGGCGGTCTTCATCGCGACGGCAGTGCACAGCACGGTAGTCTCGCCATAGGTGGCAAGCACCGCACCATCGGCCTGGCGCGCGACCTTGCCCGTCTCGAGGACGAGAGGGCGTCCGCCCCATATCAGCTCCTTACGAGAAACCTGAAACATTCGAGATCATCCTTTTCGGAACAATCGGATGCAGCGGCGCGGTTTCGGTGACAAGGATCGCCCGACGTCGGCTGCGATGAGAACGGCACAGGGCTCACCCGAACAGGGCTGCCGATGAGCGCGCACCTCAATCCCTCCCCGGCCGATCCGTCCGGCGGAGCGGGATGTCGATTGCGCGCAGAGTGCCAACGAAGTGTCAGCGGCGCAGTCCGAGACGTCCGATCAACGTCTCGTAACGGCCGACGCTCGACCGTTTGAGGTAGTCCAGCAAGCGCCGCCGCTGGCCGACCATGACGAGCAACCCGCGCCGCGAGTGGAAGTCCTTCTTATGGCTCCCCAAGTGATCGGTGAGATTGCGGATGCGCTCGCTCAGGATCGCCACCTGGACCTCCGGCGACCCGGTGTCACCTTCCTTGGTGGCATACTCGATGATGAGCGCCTGCTTGCGCTCGGCGGTGATCGACACCGATCTAACCCCTTCAGCGATTGATGACCCGCGCCGGCTGGAGACCGCCGTTTTCGATCTTGGCCAGGGCGATCACCGCTTGGTCGTGCCAAACACTGACAACCGTGCCCTCGTCGAGCCGGTCCAGATGCGCCCGTACGCCAATATCGTGTGGCGTCACCCTCTGCCCGCAACGTAATCGAGCAGCTTCGGCTGCGGTCAAGGCCAGAGCCGGGATGTCGTCCAGCGCGGTCTCGATTGGAAGCAGATACTCCGAAGCACCCAGACTATGCCGACGCTCGGCTACGGAATCCAGTGAAATCGCCTGCGCCTCGGTGAAAGATCCGACCGACAGGCGACGCAATTCGGCAACATGGCCGAGCGTTCCGAGCGCGATACCGAGATCGCGCGAGAGGGCGCGGATATAAGTCCCCTTGCCGACCAGCGCCTCGCAATCGGCGTGGTCGCGATCGGGCATGGCAATGAGCCGCAACGCGGCGATCTGCACCGGCCGCGCGGTCAGAGCGGGGGGCCTGTGCGCTCGCGCGAGCGCATAGGCCCGGTGGCCGTCGACCTTGATCGCCGAATAAGGCGGCGGCGACTGCAGGATCGTACCGGTAAAGCGGGGCAGGATCGTCTCGATCGCCTCGCGACTCGGCCGCAACGAGCATTCGCCAACGATTTCGCCCTCGCGATCGTCGGTGGCGCGACCTATACCCCAGCGGACGCGGAAGCGATAGCGTTTGCGGCCGGCCATCGCGTATGCGGTGGTTTTGGTCGCCTCGCCCAGCGCTATCGGCAACACGCCGGTTGCCAGCGGGTCGAGAGTGCCCGCATGTCCTACCTTGGTTCCGGTGAGGCGACGGATCACATCGACGACCCGGCTCGAGCTGAGCCCCAGCGGCTTGTCGATGACCAGCCAGCCGTGCGGACCACGATCACCCGGCATCATCGTGGGTCTCGGTTCGAGCGCCCTCCAGGTAGAGGTCACGTTCGACTTCCGGTTGCGCGAGCATGGCGGCGATCCGCTGTGCCTGATCAAACGAGATATCCAGCTCAAATATCAAGTTGGGAGCGTAACGCAGGGATACTTCGCGGGCGACGAGCCGCTTCAAGAATGCCGTGCTGCGTTTCAGCCCGGCGACGATCTCGGTTGCATTCGCGCCACCGAGCGGCATCACGAACACAGTCGCGTTGCGCAAATCGGAACTGAATCTCACCTCGGTGACGGCGATGCTGGCGTCGTGAAGCGCCGGGTCGCGGCATTCGCCCCGGCGGAAAATTTTGGACACCACGTGCCGCAGGTCTTCCCCGACCCGAAGCCGACGTTGGCTGATGCCGCGCTCCGTTCCGACCCCACTCGGAAATTGCCGCCGGTCGCGCCGGTTTCTGACCATGAGAGGCAAATGCGCTATAACGTCCGCGCCACTTCTTCCGTCTCAAAGCACTCGATGACGTCGCCGGTCTGGATGTCCTGGTAGTTCTCGAACGCCATGCCGCATTCGTAGCCCTGGTTGACTTCGCGGACCTCATCCTTGAAACGTTTCAAAGTCTTGAGCGTGCCTTCGTGGACGACGACGTTGTCGCGCAGCAGACGCACCTTGGCGCCGCGTCGAACGGCGCCCTCGGTCACCATACAGCCGGCGATCTTGCCGACTTTGGTGATGTTGAAGACATCGCGGATCGAAGCGTTGCCGAGGAAGCGCTCGCGTATGGTGGGCGCGAGCAATCCAGACAGCGCGCCTCGCATCTCATCGATTAAGTCATAGATTATCGAGTAATAGCGAATCTCGACACCATCGCGCCGTGCGAGCTCACGCGCTTGCGGATTGGCGCGAACATTGAAGCCTATAATCACAGCGGCCGACGCCTTGGCCAAAATCACGTCGCTTTCGTTGATCCCGCCAACCGCAGAGTGCAGCACACGAATCGACACCTCGCTGGTCGAAATCCTTTCGAGCGAGCCGACAATCGCTTCGAGTGAACCCTGCACATCCGACTTGACGAGGACCGGCAATTCCTTGGCGACGCCGGCGGCAATTTGCGAAAACATTTGCTCAAGCGTACCGCGGGCTCCGGAAGCGGCAATCGCGTTGCGTCGGCGGCGCTGACGAAAATCCGCGATGTCCCGGGCGCGGCTATCGTTCTCCGCGACCACGAAGTCGTCGCCCGCGAGAGGAGGCCCGTTGAGACCCAAAACCTCGATCGGAGTCGACGGACCCGCCTCCCGTTGGTTTTGACCGCGATCATCGACGAGGGCTCGGACGCGGCCCCACTCGCTGCCGGCGACGAAGATGTCGCCAACCCGTAGCGTGCCGCGCTGTATCAGCACCGTCGCGACGGCGCCGCGCCCGCGCTCGAGCTTTGCCTCAAGAACGACACCGTCGGCTGGACGGTTCGGATTCGCTGTAAGATCGAGCAGTTCGGCCTGCAGCAGGATCGCTTCTTCGAGCTTGTCGAGATTGGTTCTTTGTAGGGCCGAGACCTCGACATCGAGTACCTCGCCGCCGAGCTGTTCGACCACGATTTCGTGTTGCAACAGTTCCTGCCGAACGCGCTCGGGCCTCGCGTCCGGCCTGTCGATCTTATTGATGGCAACGATCATCGGCGCTTGCGCCGCTTTGGCGTGGCGGATCGCCTCGACCGTCTGCTCCATGATGCCGTCGTCAGCCGCCACGACCAGCACCACGATGTCGGTGACATTGGCGCCGCGCGCGCGCATCGCGGTAAAGGCCTGATGACCCGGCGTGTCGATAAAGGTGATCTGTTTACCGCTCTTCAGGCTGACGCGATAGGCACCGATATGTTGCGTGATGCCGCCGACTTCGCCAGCCGCGACATCGGTCTCGCGCAACGCGTCGAGGAGAGAGGTTTTACCGTGATCGACATGGCCCATTACGGTTACAACCGGCGCGCGCGGCTCGAGCGTCAGGGGAAGATCCTCTTCGCCGCGCAGCCCCATCTCTACATCGGCCTCGGAGACCCGCCGCAGGCGGTGCCCGAACTCGCTCACGACGAGTTCGGCGGTGTCGGCGTCGATGGTCTGATTAATCGTTGCCATCACCCCCATACGCATCAGCGCCTTGATCACATCCGCGCCGCGCTCGGCCATGCGGTTTGCCAGCTCCTGCACGGTGATCGTCTCCGGGACGACGACCTCGCGCACGACCTTGATCTGCTCCTGCTCGCCCTGATGTAGGCGCTGGCGCTCGCGCTCCCGGGCCCGGCGGACCGAAGCCAGGCTGCGCATCCGCTCTCCTTCGTCGTCGGCGAGTGCACGGGTGACCGTAATTTTTCCGGTCCGGCGACGCGCCTCGTCGCGGCGAGCGGGCACTACCGGTTTCTTGGCTTCCGGCCTGGCCCCCCGCCGCGGCGCCGTCGCCGGCTCTTCTTCCTCTTCGAGGGAAACGCTGACTTTGCCCGCGGCGGCAAGCGCGGCGACTTTCGCTGCGGCCGCCTTCCCGGCCCGTTCGGCGACCTCGCGCCGCGATTCTTCGTCTTTGCGCCGCTGCGCCTCTTCTTCGGATCGCTTGCGCGCTTCCCCTTCGGCGCGGCGGCGGCCTTCTTCTTCTTCTGCTTTTCTCCGCGCTTCCTCCTCGGCCCGGCGACGCGCCGCCTCGACCGCTTGCTCTTCCTCCTGACGGCGCCGGTCAGCTTCGGCAAGAGCGGCGCGTCGGCGTCCTTCTTCGTCGGCCTTGCGAGCATCGTGCACTGCACGCACGCGCCCAGCCTTTTCTTCTGCGGTCAGCGCGCGAGGGATCGCGACGGGCCGGCGCGTCGGTTCCAGCGTTGCCGGCCGCGCCAAAGCTTGCTCACTTGCCACCCCAGTCGAGGCTTCAGCTCGACCAGGTTCGATTGATGACCCAATCGTACGCTTTTTGCGGACTTCGACCGTAACCGTCTTTGAGCGCCCGTGCGAGAAGCTCTGACGCACTTGCCCCATCTCCACATTCTTGCGGAGCTCCAGCCTGCCGCCGGTGCGGGCGAGAGTCAGAGGCCGCTTCTGCTCTTGCTCATTCGCGTCGCTCATCTCGATCCAATGCCACCATTTTGCCGCGCCGACCGGTCCGGAGCTGGTTCCACCCCTCTATAAACCAACGCACCCGGGCGAAAGCCGGCTATCTTCTCTACAATGGCGAACAGCCGGTCGTTCACCCGGCCATCGCCGATCGCTATGTTTACCACACGGTCGCGACCAAATACCGCGCCCATCTCCACCGAAGTCAGTACGATCGCAACCGGTAGACTGCGCCCGAAGGCACGGATCTTCCGGCGCCCGCCTTCCGCCCCATCGAGTGCGAGGAGGAGCAGTGCGGCTTTCCCGGTAAGCTCGGCATCTCGAACCTTCTCGAACCCGGCAACTGCGAGACCAGCCCGGCGGGCGAGGCCGATCGCGTCCGAGCAACGTTGCACCAGCAGAGCCTCGACGCGATCCGCAAGCCCAGGCGGCATTGCTACCGGTCGGTGCGCCGAGCGCGCGAAGAGCCGTCGTGCTATAGCGCCTTCGAGTATATCGCGGCGGGCGGTCAACCACAAACCCCGTCCGGGCAGACGGGACGCTACATCGGGAACGAGCTCATCGTTCGGTCCCACGACAAAGCGCAGCAGGCTCGACCGGTCGCGGATCTCGCCGGTGGCGATGCACCGACGCTGCGGCCCGGCGGCTCGCAACCCCGCCTTGCGTCGAACCGCCCTGGCCCTATCGCGACCGCTCGTGACGCCTACTCCGGTTCGGATTTTGTAGATCCCTCGGCCTCATCAGCGTACCAGTGTGCCCGCGCTCGCATGATCAGCGCGTTGGCTTCCTCAAGGTCGAGATTGACAGCGACCTTGTCGGACCCTGCGAGAAGCTCGACGAGCTCGTCCCCGGCGAGGCCAGCGAAATCATCGAGGGTCATTATCTTGTTCTCGCCGAGCGCGACCAGCATGCTGGGCGTCAACCGCTCTAGAGAAGCAAGCTCGTCGCTGACGCCGAGTTCTCGACGTCGCTCCTCGTATTGGCGATCCCGCCGTTCGAGCGAGCTGCGCGCCCGCTCTTGCAGCTCGGTTGCCACCTCGGTGTCGAAACCCTCGATGTCGGCGAGATCTTCCAGCGGCACATAGGCCACCTCTTCGAGCGAGGTGAACCCCTCGGTCACCAATAGATGGGCAATAACATCGTCGATGTCGAGGGCATCAATGAACATCTGGCTGCGGCTGCGGAATTCTTCGGTCCGTCGTTCCGACTCCTCGGCCTCGGTCAGGATATCGATGTCCCAGCCGGAAAGTTGCGAAGCGAGACGAACGTTCTGGCCCCGTCGCCCGATCGCTAAACTCAGTTGATCGTCCGGCACAACGACTTCGATACGCCTTTGTTCCTCATCCATTACTACTTTGGCCACTTCGGCTGGAGCTAATGCATTGACGACGAAAGTGGCCGGGTCCGGCGACCAGGGAACGATGTCGATTTTTTCACCCTGTAATTCGCCCACGACGGCCTGAACACGACTTCCGCGCATGCCGACGCAAGCGCCTACCGGATCAATCCCACTGTCGCGCGAGATCACCGCGATTTTTGCGCGGCTGCCGGGATCCCGAGCGACCGCTTTGATCTCGATGATGCCATCATAGATCTCCGGCACTTCCTGGGCGAATAATTTAGCCATGAACTGCGGATGTGTACGCGACAGGAAGATCTGCGGGCCGCGCAACTCCTGGCGCACATCATAGATATAGGCGCGGACGCGCTCGCCCTGACGGAAGCTTTCCCGCGGCAACAACTCGTCCCGGCGCAGCATCGCCTCGGCGCGGCCGAGATCGACGACGACGTTGCCAAACTCGACGCGCTTGACCAGCCCATTGACAATCTCGCTGACTCGATCCTTGAACTCGAGAAACTGCCGCTGGCGCTCCGCATCCCGCACCTTCTGGACGATGACCTGTTTTGCCGTTTGCGCAGCGATGCGCCCGAAATCGATCGGCGGCAGCGGATCGGTAATGAAATCCCCGATCTCGGCCTCCGGGTTCAACCGCTGCGCCTCGGCATGGGCAATTTGGGTCGCCTCGTTCTCGACTGCCTCTGCAACTTCGCGGAAGCGAAGCAGCCGGATCTCGCCGTTACGGCGATCGATTTCTGCACGAATGTCGTATTCCTGGCCGTATTTAGAGCGGCCCGCCTTTTGGATCGCCTGCTCCATCGCCTCCAGGACTTCGTCGCGGTCGATGTTTTTGTCGCGAGCGACAGCATCAGCGACTTGTAACAGTTCCGGGCGGGCGTACGTGACGGTCGTGTCCATGAGGTTCTCGGATTTCGTGCGTCAATGAGTTCGGGACTGGGTTGCGGCCTGCGGCATATGGGGTCTCTAAGGCTTGTGTTGCGCCGCAGCGATCAGATCATCGGTGAGGACGAGCTTGGCCCGCGCCACAGCATCGAGCGGCAATCGAGTTTCACCCGCCTCGGTGAGAAGACGAACGGCGCCCTCCGAGGTTCCAAGGAGGCGCCCACGGAACCGCCGGCGCCCGTTGAGCAGTGTTGCGAGCTCGATCTTGGCCTCGAAGCCGCTAAAACGATCATAATCCTCCGCACGAACCAATGGGCGGTCTATGCCCGGGGAACTGATCTCCAGCGTGTAGGTGCCGACGACCGGGTCGGCGACATCAAGCAAGGCGGAGACGGAGCGGCTGATCTGTGCACAATCATCGAGAGTGATCGGCAAATTATCAAGCCGCTCAGCCATGACCTGCAGCGTTGCGAGGCGCCCACTTGTCATAACCACCCGTACAAGACGATAGCCCATGCCTGCGAGCGACGGCTCGATCATTTGAGCGATATTGTTCGTGTCAACCAAGAACCGTGGACCTTCCGAGCAAATTTAGCAACACGGGTACTTTGGCCGGCAGATGCCGTCGCCAGTCTCACCTCCCAAAAACAGCCGTCCGCAGGCAACAAGCGGCCTAGCGGAGCGGTCCGACGGGTGCATCTATGAGACTATCGATAAATATAATGGACATGCCCGTGCCGCAAGGGCGGCGTCGTTATCTCCGAAACCGCCGCTTCACTCGGAGAAAGCTCGGAGCGCGGCCCGCGGCACGCGCCTTCTCCTCGTAGCGCGTCGGCGGCCAATCCTCAGGACGTTCGCGCCAATCGCGGGGACCTCGAGCCAACCATTCGAAAGCCGGATGATCGGTAACTCGCTCCAGCATCAAGCACAAGCAATTGCGATCGTCCGTCGCAAGACGGAGTTCGGCCCCGTCCGTCATGATTTCCGCGAACCCGTCGAGGGTCTCGCGGGACAGGATGCGGCGTTTCTCGTGGCGCCGCTTCGGCCAAGGGTCGGGGAACAGGATGAAGACGCGATCGATGGACGCCGACGGCAGCGCCGCGATCAACAGCCGCGCATCATCGGCAAACACCTGGATGTTGTCGAGATGACGGCGCTCGATCTGCGCTAGCAGCCGGGCGATCCCGGGCTCGAATACCTCGCATCCGATGACGCCGACCTCTGGATGACATTCGGCTTGAACGGCGAGATGCTCGCCCCCGCCAAAACCGATCTCGAGCCAGACCGACCTTCTTGCAGTACCGAGAGCGGCACACGGTTCCAGCTGGCCTGTCGGCGGGATGGTCAAGACGAGTTGCGGAAGCAATTCGCCAATCAGGACCTTTTGTCCTGGCCGAAGCGCCCGCCCACGACGACGCCCGAAGACCGGCGGACGCCGCGCCGGCTGCACGATCAAAGGGGTTCAGAAGGCGCGCCGCAGCTCGTCTGCAAGATCGAGCTTCTCCCAAGAGAAGCCGCCGTCGGGCTGGGGTCGTCGGCCGAAGTGGCCATAGGCCGACGTGCTCGCATAGATCGGTTTGTTCAAGCCGAGATGCGTGCGGATGCCGCGCGGCGACAGGTCCATCAGCTCCTGCAGCACCGCAGCCAACTTTTGTTCATCGGCCGCCCCGCCGGTGTCCACATAGAACGACAACGGCTTGGCGACGCCGATCGCGTACGCAAGCTGTATCGTGCAGCGGTCGGCAAGTCCCGCGCTGACTACGTTTTTCGCAAGGTAGCGGGCGGCATAGGCCGCCGACCTATCAACCTTTGTCGGGTCCTTGCCCGAAAACGCGCCACCGCCATGCGGTGCCGCGCCGCCATACGTATCGACGATGATCTTACGGCCGGTGACGCCGGCATCGCCGTGGGGACCGCCAATCACAAAGCGGCCGGTTGGATTGACGAGAAAATGCTCGTCGTCGCACATCCAGACTTGAGGCAGGACACCGAGGACATACGGCCGCACGATCTCACGCACCTCTTCCCGCTCGATCCGGTCGGAATGCTGGATCGAGACGACGATCTTAGTCGCCCCGACTGGTCTTCCGTCGACGTATTGCAGTGTCACCTGGCTCTTCGAATCGGGGCCGAGCAAGGGTGTGTCTCCCGCGTGCCGCGCTTCAGAAAGCGAGCGTAGGATCGCATGCGCGTAGAAGATCGGTGCCGGCATCAGTTCGGATGTCTCGGTGCAGGCATAACCAAACATCATACCCTGGTCGCCGGCGCCCTCGTCCTTATTGCCCGAGGCATCGACGCCCTGCGCGATGTCGGTCGACTGACCGTGGATGAAGCACTTGATCGCGGCGTGCGCCCAATGGAAATTTTCTTGTTCATAGCCGATGTCGCGGATGGCGTTCCGTGCCACCTCGACCAGCTTTTCGTTGGTAATCGAAGCCGGACCGCGAACTTCTCCGGCCAGGACCACTCGATTGGTGGTGACCAGCGTCTCGACGCCGCAGCGAGCCTGGGGTTCTACCGCTAGAAAAGTATCGACGATCGCATCGGAAATGCGGTCGCAAATCTTGTCGGGATGGCCTTCCGACACGGACTCACTGGTGAATACAAAATCGCGGTTGGCCAAGAGATTGCCTTTCCCGAAAGCTTCAGGTTATGACGAAGCAGACCGGCGTTGATGCAACCTTACAGGGCGACCGTCAAGTCCGATTCTGGCGTTCCAGCGGCGCTGGGGTTGTCCGAAATCGTTATTTCGCCTGCGACCGTTCGACCCCGCCGGCCAGTGCTCTGGCGAGCTCGAACAAGCGACGGCGCAAGGCCGGATCGTCGATCTTGTAGTAGGCGCTAACAAGCTCAACCGTCTCACGCCGCCGCAAGGGATCGGAGTCGAACGCTTCTGCGGCAGGTTCGGCAAAGCCTGCGGGGATGGCCGGCGCTCGCACCGGATCCATGTCGTCGAAGAAGAACGACACCGGGACGTCCAGAACGCGGCTCAGATCATGCAGGCGGCTGGCTCCGATGCGATTGGCGCCGCGCTCGTATTTCTGGACCTGCTGAAAGGTCAAGCCAATCGCCTCTCCGAGCTTTTCTTGGCTCAGGCCGAGCATGTTGCGACGCAGTCGCACGCGAGAGCCGACATGAATGTCGATCGGGTTCGGCTTGTCACCCTTCCGGCGACCCGGCCGTCGGGTCTGTTGCTGCATCGCCATCTTTGGTCGATCACCCTCGCAAAGGCAGCAGATCGAGGTGATAGAGTACACCATCGTACGGGATCGACAACCCGGCTCAACACAAAAAGAAAGCGTTCCTACACCCGACCGGTATCCGCGAGCGGGCGTCGGGAGGGAGAGCGGCATAGCCTTCAGCGGAGCCGCATTGCGATCGGGAGCGCGCCGAGTAGAAGGAGTACGACCAAGGTCCTGTCGCCAACGCGTGCATAGAGCGTGCGGCTACCTGCGACCGGGAGCGCGACATCTGCATAGCCGATGGTATCAAGATTGATCCGCGCCCGGACCCGCCCGGCCGCATCGATCACCGCGCTGATCCCGTTGTTGGCTACGCGCACCATCGGTAACCCTTCTTCGACGGCGCGGGTCCGGGCGCTGGCGAGATGTTGATACGGCCCCGAGCTATGCCCGTACCATGCGTCGTTGGTTACGTTCAGGATCCAGGCTGGGCGCTCCTCTTCGTCGACGATCGAACCGGGGAAAATGGCCTCGTAGCAAATTGCTGCAGAAAAGGGCGGGAGCCCCGGCAGCGAGATCGTACGAGGCCCCGGACCGGCACTAAGGTCGATGGTGCCGGTCGTGATTTTTTTGAACGGCAGGGCATGCCGCAGCGGGACGTACTCGCCGAATGGGACCAAATGCGCTTTGTCGTAGTGGGTGACAACGTCATCGTCAGTGTTTAGGACGTCGATGCTGTTCCAGACCTGGACCACCGGGCCAGGCGGGGGGTTTGCACGTAGCGCGCCGGTGATAAGATAACCCCGCTTAGGTACGATGGTGGCGATCTGGTGGCGATGCGGCGCATCCCGTTCGAGGAAAAAAGGGACTGCGGCCTCGGGCCAAACTACGGCAGCGATCGGGTGGGCTGTGGGCGCGGCGCTCAAATCGCGCAATCGCCGGAGATCTGCTTCGGCAGCGCCGGGTTCCCATTTCATCGTCTGGGGAATCGAGGGCTGAACGAGGCGCAGCCAGATCTCGCTGGCAACGGTCGGTGACATTTCCAGACGAACCGCTCCCGCGACCCCGGGGATGAGTAGCAAAAGTGCCGCCGCGATCGCCGGAGCCCAACGCCGGCCCGCTGAAATCGGGACCAGAGAAGATGCCCCGAGCAGGGCTGGCAACGAGGCGGCGAGGACCGTCACAAAGCTCAATCCATAAATGCCGACCCAGGCGACGCTCTGGAGCACTGCAATAGCGCCCGGAAACCCACCAGACCATGTGGATCCAATTAGGTTCCAGGGGAGCCCGGTAAATGCGTTGCCGCGGATCCATTCGGCGGCGGTCCAAGCCAACGCAAATGCGAAAACCCGAGCGGTTCCCGGCAATCGCAGATGTTTGGTCGCAATATTCGTGGCGAGCAACGCGAGGCCGGCATAGAGCGCGAACCCTGCCGGCAGCCCCACAGCGGCAATCGGCACGAGCCACCAGAAGGTGGCGATATCGACAAAAAGCGCGGAGGTGATCCAATAGAGTCCCGCGAGGAAAAATCCGAAACCGAAGGCATAGCCCAGGCCGAAAGAGGCGCCCGGACCAGCGCTGCCTTCATCGAGCCAGAGGAGCCCGGAGAAGGCCAGGGCAACCAACGGGGTCAAATCCACGGGCGGCAACGTCGCCGCTGCGCAAACTCCCAACAAAACCGCGAGCCCGTAGCGTCGCCAACCGCGCAACGCAGCAAGTTCGTGGGCCAAACGGCAGAGCGGCGCGAGGAGGCGCGATTCCGGTCGGACGCGAAGGACCGAAACCTCAGTCACCAGCTGCATCTCGGTCGCCCGTCATTGCCGGTGGGCTGCGTACGCGCAGGCGCTTGACTCGGCGCGGATCGGCATCGAGCACTTCGAACTCGATCCCCGACGGGTGTGCGATAACCTCGCCGCGCTTTGGAACCCGACCGGCTAGGCTGGAAACCAACCCGCCCAGCGTGTCGACCTCTTCCTGCTCTCCGGTCGGGCGCAGTCGGGTACCTTGATGCTCCTCCAGCACTTCGATCGGAGTGCGCGCGTCGGCGATCAACGTACCATCCGCGCGCTCGGTCAGGCTGGGACCGTCGGCCACGTCGTGCTCGTCCTCAATCTCGCCGACGATCTCCTCGATCAGATCTTCGATCGTCACCAGCCCATCGATCCCGCCGAACTCGTCGACCACCATGGCGATATGAGTGCGCGCCTGCCGCATCTGGACGAGAAGGTCGAGGATCAGCAGCGAAGGGGCGGCGAACAACACCTTGCGCAGCATCGGCGAGAGCTTTGTCTGGCGTCGTTCCGCGGCAGGGCCGAGGATATCCTTGACGTGGACGAAGCCGATCACGTCGTCGAGTGTTTCGCGATAGACGGGAACCCGTGAATGGCCTTGCTCGACCATACATTTAACGACCTCGACGAAAGGCGTTTCGACATCGAGCGCGACGATGTCGGCGCGCGGAACCATTACGTCCGCAGCGGTCCGGTCGTGAACTTTGAGAATATTGCCGATGAGGACGCGTTCATGCGCGCTCAGCGGGTGAGGGCCGTCGACGAACGGCTCCTCGATCATTTCGTCGATGGCCTCGCGCAAGCTCTCGCCGTTGCGCGGACGCCGGATCAGCCGAAGGAAGTGACGCAAACGAGCAAACGACCGATCGGGCTCCTGCTGGCCGTCACCCTCCGGCGGCTCGGGATCAGTCATGGGTAAACACGTTCGAGTTCAATTGACGACATAGTTTCGCGATAGGGATCCGGAACCCCCAAGTTAGCCAATATCAAAGTTTCCAGGCGCTCCATTTTGACCGCTTCGGCCTCCGTTCGATGATCGCAGCCGAGCAGATGAAGAACTCCGTGCACGATCAGATGACGGAAATGATCAGCGAACGGCTTACCCTGCTCGTCTGATTCGCGAGCCACCGTCTCGAAGGCAAGCACAACGTCGCCGAGCAACAATGGCGCACCTGGCGCGGCGTGCATCCCCGGCTCCCAGGCCGGAAATGCGAGCACGTTGGTCGGAGCGTCCCGCCCGCGGTAGCTGCGATTGAGCTTGCGTTGCTCGGCGTCGCCGGCGAGCATGATGCCGAGCTCAACCCGCGCTGGCGACGCAAGCCCAGTCGCGGCGATGCCGTCAAACAGTGCCGCCCGAGCAGCATCACGGGCGAGCCGCTCGGCACCCGGACAAACTCGTTTCCAGTCGATACTGGGTGAGGCGATATCGATCGATGCGACAGATTTCATTACGGTTCGTCGGCGCGCGCGGCCCGTTCTCGCGCCTCGTAGGCACGCACGATACGGGCGACGAGTTCATGTCTCACCACATCCTCGTCGGTGAACCGCACAGTGGCGATCCCGTCGACATCGCGCAGGGTCTCCAACGCCTCGGCGAGGCCCGACCGGGCTCCCGCAGGCAGATCCACCTGGGTCGGATCGCCGGTCACGACCATCCGCGAGGCTTCCCCGAGCCTGGTCAGGAACATTTTCATCTGCACCGGCGTCGTGTTCTGCGCCTCGTCGAGGATCACGAATGCGTGCGATAGCGTGCGCCCCCGCATAAAAGCGATGGGGGCCACCTCGATCTCGCTGCTGCTGAGCCGCTTGGCGAGTTGATCGGCCGGCAGCATGTCGTTGAGCGCGTCGAAGATCGGTCTCAGATACGGATCGACCTTGTCGCGCAGGTCACCGGGAAGAAAACCCAGCCGCTCGCCTGCTTCGACCGCGGGCCGTGAGAGGATAATGCGCTCGACGCCTCCGGTCATCAGTAAGTCGACCGCCGCCGCGACCGCCAAGTAGGTCTTGCCGGTACCGGCGGGGCCGAGCCCGAAAACGAGCTCCTTCTCGCGCAACGCCTTGATATATATGGTCTGCCGGGGCGAACGCGCTGCGATGCGTCGCTTGCGGGTTCGGAACGTTGCGTCATCCTGCCGCAGACCCGGGCTCTTGTCGGCGAACTCAGCGGCGGCGAGCCGAATTGCTGCTTCGACCGCGGGAAAATCCACCTCCTGGCCGCGCTTGAGACGCTCATAGAGCTGCAACAAGGCAAGATGAGCCGTCCCGGTCGCCGACGCCGGGCCGGAGATCGCGAGTCGGTTCCCGCGGGTAACGACTGAAACGCCGAGCTGGCGTTCAATCCGGCCGAGGTGCTGATCGCGTTCGCCGTAAAGCAGAGGGAGCAGCAAGTTGTCGTCGAATTCCAGCTGGGTGCGCTCTTCGAGCAGCTCGACAGCGAGCTTCTCCGAGGCGAGTGCTGTCATGCCGCAACGGCCTCCGCGATTGAGCCCGAGAGGCTCTTGGCACTCCCGCCTGAAATCGACACGGGGACGATCTCGCCGATTCGCCAAGCAACTGCGGCGACGTGGACACTTTGGAGATAAGGGCTGCGTCCGACGAGTTGTCCGTCGTGCCGGCCCGGCTTCTCTAGGAGTACGGGCAAGACTCGTCCGACACATGCCTCGTTGAATTCGCGCTGTTGTCTTTCCAAGAGCTGCTGCAAGACAGCAAGCCGATCGGATTTCACCGGTTCCGAAACCTGGCCGGGAGCTGATGCTGCGGGTGTACCGGGCCGCGGCGAATATTTGAAGGAGAACGCTTGGGCAAAGCCGATCTCTGTGACGAGATCGAGCGTGGCTTGAAAATCCTCGTCATTCTCACCCGGAAAACCAACGATAAGATCCGAGGAAAGCGCGAGATCGGATCGGGCCGAGCGCAGGCGGTCGACGATCCGCCGGTAGTCATTTGCGGTGTGCCGCCGGTTCATTGCGGCAAGGACGTGGTCCGCCCCGCTTTGGACGGGAAGATGCACGAACGGCATCAGCTGAGGCAGGTCGCGATGGGCCGCGATAAGCCCATCATCGACGTCACGCGGATGCGAGGTTGTGTAGCGAATCCGATCGAGGCCGGGTAGTTCGGCCAGCGCGCGTATAAGATCGCCGAGACCCCAGTCCCTGCCATTGGGACCCTCCCCGTGATAGGCATTCACGTTCTGGCCGATAAGGGTGATCTCACGCACTCCGGAGCCAACCGCGTGACGCGCCTCCGCTAAGACCTGGACCACCGAGCGCGAATATTCAGCGCCACGCGTATAGGGTACCACGCAGAAGCTGCAAAACTTGTCGCACCCCTCCTGGACCGTAAGGAGGGCCGTCACCTCTTGTATTGCTGCAGCCTCGGGCAGGTAGTCAAATTTGGGTTCGGCAGGGAAGTTTGTGTCGAGGACCCCGACGCCACTCTTGCGCGACGCCCGGGCGATCAATTCCGGTAGGCGATGATAACTCTGTGGCCCGAATACGATGTCGACGAACGGCGCGCGGCGGAGCATCTCGGCACCCTCAGCCTGAGCGACGCAACCGCCTACCGCTACGATCATGTCACCGCCGCGCCGTGCTTTCGCGATCTTCAGCTGACGGATCTTGCCGAGCTCGCCATACACTTTCTCAGCTGCCTTTTCGCGAATGTGGCAGGTGTTAAAGATGACTAGATCCACGTCGTCCGGCGCGTTCACCGGAAAAAAGCCATGCGGCATTAGGAGTTCCATCATCCGCGCGGAATCATAGACGTTCATCTGGCACCCGTATGTCTTGATAAACACGCTCTTGGCCACGTCCCGCACGCCTCCTCCGTAGCGCGACTCTTCCACGATCAGGCCGCCGCCTTCGGGGTCGAGGTCGAGAATTCTCTCCCCGCTTGAGGACCCCGCGGCATCGGCACCGGCTGTGGCCGACCGAAGAGCGCGCCCGCCATTCCGCCGGCAATCCGCTCATAACAGTAGCCGGCCAGCGCTTTGCGCGACCCGCAATCGGCGAGGAAGGTCGGTGGATGGAATTGGACGACCACTTCGACCATGCCTAGCCCGATCATTCGCCACAAATGGGGAACCAGACCCATCGCCCCGTACCAGGAGAAGAACGGACGAAAAGACCGGCCGATTGGAATGCCGTCGAGCCGCGTATAGGCAAGCGAAACCGGCTGAACGACCACGGGTCTGACGTTTCCTCTTTTCTCGGCGGCGCCGAACAGCGCGGTCTTGAACGGGAGCGGCCGATTGCCATCCCCGCTCGTTCCTTCCGGAAACAGGATCAGCGCATCCCCGGCGACCAGTCTCTCGCATATGGCGTCACGTTGGGTTGCGGCGTTGAGAATTTGGCGATCGACAAAGACTGTGCGCTGCAATTTGGCGAGCCACCCGAAGAACGGCCAGTTGGCCACCTCGGCTTTCGCGATGAACGAACCGGGAATAAGGGAGCCGAGAATCGTGATATCGGTGTAAGAGACGTGATTTGCCGCAAAGAGCACGGGGCGCTCGGCGGTGGGCCTTCCGATTAGGCGCACGCGAAACCCGAGCATTCTACAACACCAGCGGTGATAGAAGACCGGCAGCGTGCCCGCCCATCGGCACCCTAAAGCCAATCCAGCCCATTGCACCGGCATCAGGCTCAGTGTCCAGGCGAAATAGAGCGTGAGACGTGCGATCCTCAGCGTGGAAGAGCTCATATGGTCAGACCGCGCATATATCTTTCGATTTCCGTTCGTAGTGACGCGAGTATTTCTCGGTGACGAGGTCGGTCTTGACCAAGATGCAGACATCGGTGGTGTTGAACTGTTCGTCGATCACAGCACCGTCGCCGACGAACCCGCCAAGGCGCAAATACCCCTTTATGAGGGGTGGCAGCGCCGCCAGCGCTTGCCCTGGATTGATCGCGCCGACCGCGAGCCGGCGCATGTCAACGTGGCGTTCACTGAGAGCGTGCGGCCGTAAGGCAGGGGGTGCCAAGTGGTAGTAGTGCAGGTAGGAGAGCGGCGTCGCGTGTGCATCGGGATCGGTACCGGCAAGGCTCGCGCAACCGAACATCAGAGTGACGTCGTGATAGAACACATAGGCCGCAATTCCACTCCAGAGCAGCTGCATGGCCGGTCGCTGGCGATAGGCGGGATCGACGCACGAACGGCCGAGTTCGAGGATTTCCCCCCCGTGGGCGACGAGCGGCGCGATGTCGTATTCGTTCGCAGAATAGAAGCCGCCGAGACGCCGCGCCGCCTCCCGCCGAAGCAGCCGATAGGTTCCGACGACTGTGCCTCGGCCATTCGCGCGGCCGTGGTCGAGAACAACAAGATGATCGCAGTCATCGTCGAAGCGATCGAAATCGCGCCGCCGCCGAAGCATCTCGGGCAACGGCCGCGCTCTCAACGTTTCGTAAAATATCCTATAACGCAGGGCCTGCGCCGCATCGATGTCCGCAGCCGTTTCCGCCAGCCGGACTTGCAACGGACCCGATCGGATGTCGACGACGCGGCTTCGAGGATGTGCCGTCGCGCCGTCGATCGGAAGCGGAGATTCGATCGCCAGGACCCGTTGCGCCACCGCAGTCCTATCGATCACGCCGCTCGCCCTCACCGGACCTTAGCGCGCACTCGGGGGTCCGTCGCCAAACGACTCGAGACCGTCTGCGGCGGCGGAGTTTGTCTCAAACCATGCTTGTACATCATTCCGTGCCGGCCCGCTTCTTAGCGCCACGCGGCACCGCGTAGAGTTCAAGCCGATGACCGACGAGGTCGTAGCCAAGTTCATCAGCGACAATTTCCTGGAGTCGTTCGATCTCCTCGTTGCGGAATTCGATCACCCTACCGGAATGCAAGTCGATCAAATGGTCGTGGTGAGCGCTCGGCATTTCCTCGTAACGGGAGCGCCCATCGCCGAAATCGTGCCGTGCCAGAATACTCGCCTCTTCAAACAATCGCACAGTCCGATAAACCGTAGCGATGCTGATGCGCGGATCGATCGCGGTGGCGCGCCTATAGACCTGCTCGACGTCGGGGTGATCGGCAGATTCCGACAGCACGCGGGCGATCACCCGGCGCTGCTCGGTCATCTTCAGACCCTTGTCGAGGCAGAGCCGCTCCAACCGCGAGATCATCGCGTCTCCAACGTCGCATAGCTCACCATCCATTATATCCGAAAGCAGCGGACGAGCCTATGTCTGAACGATGGTGGCCCAGCTGGAGGCTGCGCCTCCCCGGATCGCGCAACGCCCTTGCAGAGAGTCGGTAGTAATCAGGCCCGCGGGCGCCGCGCCCGGGTTCCGAGACCGATTTCCTTCGCGAGCCGACTGCGTTGGCGCGCATAGTTGGGCGCAACCATCGGATAGTCTGTTGCCAGCCCCCAGCGCTCTCGATAGGCCTCGGGCGTCATGTTGTAGGCAGTCTTCAGATGCCGCTTCAGCATTTTCAGTTTCTTTCCGTCTTCCAGGCACACGATGTAATCTGGGTAGACGGACTTCTTGACCGGGACCGCCGGCTGCGGACGTTCTGTGGGGGGCGATGGCACGCTCCCGATATTCGCCAGCGAATTATATACCTGGTTGATGAGGTGTGGCAGATCTCCCACCGATACCGTATTGTTGGAAACGTGCGCAGCGACGATTTCGGTGGTAAGCGCCAGCAAATCGCTGTTCTGGTCGGAGTTGTTCATTCGAGGATCCCACTTTGAGTATGATCTCCAAATATAATTAACACTCCGCGACGAAGCAATCCGGTCAACGTTCGATATCTTCAAATCGTGCGCGCGACCGCAAGAACAGTCGCTCGCGGCTTCCAACAAGGCGAGAGGAAAGCGCAAGCCTTGACGAACTCAAGGGGGGATTGTGGGGCCGTAGAGTGCAAGGCGAAGCAGGCGGGCATCGACCCGACGACCCGCCTGCTGATAGTAATCCCGGCGGCGACCGACCGGTATAAAGCCTCGTTCGGCGTAGAGGGCGAGCGCCGCGCTGTTGTCGACCGCCACCTCGAGGACAATATATTGGGCGCCCCGCCGCCGCGCCTCAAAGCATATCGAATCTAGAAGCGCCGAGCCGATTCCCATTCGTCGCCTTTCGGGCAAGACGCCGAGCGACAGGATCTCGCATTCCTTGCGAAGGTCGAGGGCCAAGGCGAACCCAGCCGGCATCTGGCCTTCCCAGGCGATTCGGCCGAAAAACCCGGCAACGCCCATTATTTCGGTAATCGCCGGACGATTCCATGGATCTTCGGGGAAGCAGGCGCGGTGCAACATCGATAGCGGACCGGCCATGACACAGGAAACGGGCTCCAAACGGTGGCTCACCGTTCGCCGTTTTTGCGCGCGATCGAAAAGGTAACGTCCGGCGGGCGCAAGTAAAGCGGGAGCGGCTTGACGCCCTGCTCGCCCGTCCGCCAACAACGGAGCACCGCTTGCAAAACGCCGGTTGCATCGGGCGCGGATCCTTCCGCAACCTTTGTACCGGGACGTCGTGAGAGCACATTTGCGGCGCGTTGCGCCGCATCGCCGGCGACGAGCAAAGGTGTTGAGCCGATGAAACCACACAGTACTTCGTCGAGCGCCGCCGGCATCACCGCCGTTGGGGCCCGAAGCGGACCATGGACGTGATCGAAGAGCTGGATGTAAAGATCCTCGCGGCGGCTTTCGAGAGCGACCAGGAGGAAGCCGGAGCCGCGGTCGTGAGCGGACGCCGCCATACCAGCAGCCACAGCTTCGAAGCCGGTCACCCCGATTAGACGTGCATGCGTAGCGAGCGCTATCCCGTGCGCGGCTGCGAGCCCGACGCGGACGCCGGTGAAACTGCCAGGTCCGATCGTGGTTCCTATGATATCGAGCGCTGACGCGGACAACTGAGCCTTGCGCATCACCGCCTCCACCATCGGCAGCAGCCTCTCCGCTTGGCCGTGCACCGCCTGAAGCCGCTCTGCACCGAGCACAGTCTCACCGATGGCGACCACAGCCGAGCAGCCCAACCCTGCCGAATCGAGCGCCAGGACGACCGGCTTCGGTGCGACCTTCACCCTCTACCCATGGGCGGTCGCCCCTTGGCTAAAATCGTGCCCCCTTTCGCGATGGGCTTGCTGCCGCCACCCACATTCGTCTCGTCAGCGGGGTTCACCAAAACTGATCGGCGACACCAAATCGAGAGGATGCCGATGTCGTGATGCGGAGAGGCGCCGAGGCGCGACCGCTCAAACCGCGCGCACCTCCACGACCTCGGGGATGTAGTGCCGAAGCATGTTCTCGATCCCCGCCTTCAGCGTCGCAGTCGAACTCGGGCACCCTGAGCAGGAGCCCTGCATGTGGAGGTAAACGACACCGTCTTCGTAATCGTGAAAGATGATATCGCCGCCATCTTGCGCAACAGCTGGGCGCACGCGTGTCTCAATCAATTCCTTGATCTGGGAAACAACTTCGTCTTCGTCTTCCTCGCCCGCTTCCACTATCGCGCTGTCAGCCACCGCCAGCAACACTGGTCGGCCAGCAGTGAAATGTTCCATGATCACCGTGAGAATTGTCGGCTTCAACTGGTACCAATCGCTATCGCCGTCTTTCGTCACCGTGATAAAGTCTGCACCAAGGAAAACCCCTGTTACTTGCGGAAGAGAAAACAGCCGCTCCGCCAGCGGCGAAGTCCGAGCCGCAACTTCGGGTTCGGTGAAATTCGCGGTGCCCGAGGCCATGACCGTGCGCCCAGGTAGAAATTTCAGGGTCGCCGGGTTCGGCGTCTGCTCGGTCTGGATAAACATCGATGGCTCCGATGGCTGGACGAAACAATCAGCCCTTATCATGGGGGGTCAGCGCGGCGAATCAACCCTCGGCTCCCTGTATGAGCATAGCAACCGGGGTAGGCAACGGAGCGCTCCGCGCCGGCCCGCCTCAACTGACGGCGTCGAGCTGCTCCAGGGTGAGGCCGCCAGGGACGATCGTGATCGGGATACGAAGCCGGGCGGCGGGTTTACCCGTCAGGTAGGTGATTAACGGCCCCGGTCCTTCTGGCCCGGTTCCGGCCGCGAGCACCAGGATCGAGATGCTCGGCTCCTCGGCGATTAAGGCCAGCAGCTCGTCCCGAGGGCGGCCTTCGCGAATGTAAACGATCGGCATCGTCCCTGCGATTGGCACGATCTCCTCGCACAGGCGCTGCACCAGCTGCTCGGCTTCCTCGCGCCGTTCCTCACGGGCTAGGTTCTCGATTGAAACCCAATGCTGTAGCTCCGACGGTTCGATCACATGGAGCAGCGCGATCCGTCCGCCCGTGTGGGCAGCGCGACGCGCAGCGTAATGCAAGGCCGTCTGGAGCTCCTCGGTATCGTCGACCACCACCAGAAAGACACGCGGATGCGCGATCTCATTCATTGGCCCATCCTCCGCTCCTCTGCAAGGATCAGGCGCTTCTGAACGGTAGGCTCGCTAGCCATCCTGCCACCATCGCGGTCAACACCGCAATCGCGCCGTAGAGCCCGGGCCGTCGACCGGCGAATCCGAAAACGTCGGCGTCGATGCCCACCTTCGAGACCACTAGTGGAGTCGTCTGGCCGCTGACGACATCCCTGTCGCGGACCAGGAACACCTCGACCAGATAGGTTCCGGTCGGCACGTTCGAGGGAAACTCGATCGTCGTGCGAAACAACCGTTCGCCGATGAAATTGACCCTACCCACGGAACTCGGGAACAATTTCGCGCGCTGTTGCGTGCGGACTAGCGCTGTGGCGAACGCGTCGACGACCTCCGGCGACGCCCCGCCCTCGGCCTTCATTTCCAGGTTCGTGATGCCCAGGCGGTAGAGCGCCGCGGTCGCGGGGGACACGATCTCGTCGAGCGGCCGGCTAGCAGCGACGAAATAGAAGCTCGGCACACTGGCAAAGGTCACCTCTTGCGAATTCACCCAGAGGCCGGCGATGCGGCTCTTACGTCGGACGGTCATCTCGCGGTCGGGGCCGCGCACGACGACCGCGATGTCGCCGGGGCCATCACTGGTGCCGAACAGCACGACCGAGGCACCGGTGAAGCCGGTCGTGATCGCGATCAGGTGGCTGGTGAGATCGGCGACCAGGGCTTCGGCGTGCGCCGACGCGGTCCAAAACAATATCATCGCCAGCATCTGGAACCCACAGCCCGAGGGCCGGTTCACCCACCCGGCGACAGGAGCGCTCATCCGACGCGACCGCGGACACATTTGCGTTGAGTTCGGCTCATTCCTTCTCCGAGGCGATGGAATACGGATCCGCCGGGCTCGCGGTCAGGTCGATTGCAAGTTTCGCGGCGACCGCGAGTACCATCAGAGCGAGAAGGAGGCGAAGTTGCTCGCCGCGCAGACGTGTACCGAATCTGCTCCCGATCCGCGCCCCGATCACACCGCCGACGAGCAGGACGAGGGCGAGCACGGCGTCGACCGTGCGGTTGGTGTAAGCTTGCAGCAGCGTCACATTGGCAGCGACGAAGATAATCTGCAGCAGCGAGGTTCCTGGCACCACCGCGGTTGGCATGCCGAGCATGTAAATCATCGCCGGCACCATGATGAAGCCGCCGCCGATGCCGAGAATTGCGCTGAACACGCCAATCACGAAGCCAATCCCGATCGGCAACAACGCGCTGATGTAGAGTTTAGACCGCCGGAAGCGCGTCTTCAGCGGCAATCCGTGCATCCAATTGTGCTGATGCAGCTTGCGCCGCCTGGCTCCCGGTCGTTGCAGTCGCCACTGGGTGCGGATGCTCTCGAACATCATCAACGCGCCGAGGGTCCCGAGCATCAACACGTAGCAAAGGGAGATCGTCAGCTCGATCTGCCCCAGCCGCTTCAGCAGGGTGAAGATCCATACCCCCAAAATGGATCCGGCGAGACCGCCAACCAGCAGCACGTAGCCCATCTTGAAATCGACGTTGCCACGACGCCACTGGGCAAGCACCCCCGAGACCGAGGCGCCGACGAGCTGATTGGCGGAGGAGGCAACAGCGACCGTCGGCGGCACGCCGATAAAGATCAACAGCGGGGTAAGAAGGAAGCCGCCGCCGACGCCGAATACGCCCGAGAGAAAGCCAACCACCCCGCCGAGACCGAGCAGGACGAAGACGTCGACCGACACCTCGGCGATCGGCAAATAGATGTCCATGATGCAGAGGCGCCAGGTTTGTGTGGTCGCCTCACGCGCAGCTCTGCGGCGCGGCGCGCGGGAGTGGTCACCTTACAACCGGCGTCGCAGCGGGAAAAGCGTCAACCCGCTCAGCGCCGGCCGCCCTATCCTCACCCACCGGATCAAGGGTGTGAGCAGTTACAAATGTCCGACCGATCGGTGAAAGACATCTTTCATCGAAGGAACGGGTCGGTCAGTTGAGGATCAGCCATTGGCCGTCGGGATCTCGACAGGCGGTTCCATAAACCTGTGTGCCGTGGCCCCCACTTCCCGCGTTGTCTGGTATTCGCGGCACGGCCGCCCGGAAGCATCGGTCCAGGGACGCCGTGGCGTATAGGTAGCGGCGTATAGGTAATTGAGGGAGTTCGCAACGCGGCCGAGGGGCCATAAACAGCGGAGGGTCGAGAGGCCGGTGATGGATTGGGGCCCGGCGGTAGATAATAGGCCGGCGGCGGCGGGTAGGGGGGATAATAGAACGGAAAACCGAAAGGAACACCGATACTAGCCCTAACAAACCCAGCCGCCTCGAGTTCAGCCGGCATCGAGCTCGTGACCGAGAAACGACCGCTGCAATCAGCGCGGCCGCGCCAGTCCGGGCAACCGAGCGAGTTTTCGCCGGGTTGACCATCAGGTACCTCAAGTGTTCGTTCGTGACGGCAAGACCACCACCTCCAATATAGCCGCTCCCATGTGTCGACAAGAGTCGAGGACGGTTGCGCCGGGCCGCCCGACCGGGCTAAGAGCCGGGGTTCACCGAGCGAGGAGAAACGCCGTGGCGCGCGGAGACGAGCAGCACAAGAACCCGAAATCCGATATCGAGATCGCTCAGGCTGCAGCGATGCGGCCGATCGGCGAGATCGCCGCGGAGAAAATCGGCATCCCGGCCGACGCAGTGTCGCCCTACGGCAAGTATAAGGCGAAGATCTCGCTCGACTACATCCGTTCGCTTTGCGACCGGCCGAACGGCAAGCTGATCCTCGTCACGGCCATCACCCCGACCCCGGCCGGTGAAGGCAAGACGACGACAACTGTCGGGCTCGGCGACGCGCTCAACCATATCGGCAAGCAGACGGTCCTCTGCCTGCGCGAGCCGAGCCTGGGCCCGTGCTTTGGCATCAAAGGGGGTGCGGCCGGCGGCGGTTATGCGCAGGTCGTGCCGATGGAAGACATCAACCTCCATTTCACCGGCGATTTTCATGCGATCGCCACCGCGAACAACCTGCTCGCAGCGATGGTCGACAACCACATTTATTACGGTAACGAACCCCGCATCGATCCGCGCCGGGTCAGCTGGCGCCGCGCCATCGACATGAATGATCGCGCCTTGCGTTCGATCGTCTCCTCGCTCGGCGGGGTGGCCAACGGATATCCGCGCGAGGACGGGTTCGACATCGTTCCCGCCTCGGAAGTGATGGCGATCTTCTGCCTGGCGACAGACCTGCAGGATTTGCGGCGGCGGCTCGCCAACATCGTCGTCGGACAAACCCGCGAACGCCAGCCGGTGCGTGCCGCCGACCTGAAGGCAGCCGGATCGATGGCGGCATTGCTCAAGGATGCGATCGCGCCCAACCTGGTCCAGACGCTCGAGAACAACCCGGCCTTCATCCATGGCGGCCCGTTCGGCAACATCGCGCATGGTTGCAACTCGGTGATCGCCACGACAACGGCGCTCAAGCTTGCCGATTACGTCGTGACCGAGGCGGGGTTCGGTGCCGATCTCGGTGCCGAGAAGTTCTTCGACATAAAATGCCGCAAGACCGGGCTCAAGCCCGACGCGGTGGCGATCGTGTGCACTGTCCGCGCGCTGAAGATGCATGGCGGGGTGGCGCGCGATGCGCTCAAAGAAGAGAACCTCGCCGCGCTCGAAAGCGGTTTTGCCAACCTGGCGCGCCATCTGACCAATCTGCGCCAGTTCGGAGTCCCGGCGGTGGTGTCGGTCAACCGCTTCAGCAACGATACCGAAAAGGAGCTTGGCCGCCTCAGGGAGCTCTGCGCGCGGGCCGGCGCCGAGGCGGTCGTGGCCGACCATTGGGCGCGTGGCAGTGAGGGGGCGACCGATCTCGCACGCGCCGTCGTTGCTCTTGCCGAGAGTGGGAGGAGCGAGTTCCGGCTTCTCTACCCGGACGAGATGCCACTGTGGGACAAGGTCCGCACGATCGCTCAGCGCCTCTACGGCGCCCGCGATATCGAGGCCGACAAGCCGGTCAGGGATCGCTTTGCCGCGCTGCAGGACCAGGGTTTCGGGCATTTGCCGGTGTGCGTCGCCAAAACCCAGTACAGTTTCACGACCGACCCAAACATCAAGGGGGCGCCCTCCGACCATGTGCTCACCGTGCGCGAGGTGCGACTGTCGGCCGGCGCCGAGTTCGTGGTTCCGGTCTGCGGCGAGATCATGACGATGCCCGGACTTTCCCGGACACCGGCGGCGAACAACATCGAGGTGACCGGGGACGGGCGCATCACCGGGCTGTTCTGACCGCGGTCCCACGGTGGAAGGGGCCGCGCTCAGGCTCTGGCGCCGCTCGCAGCGGCAGCGCTTGCTGGCGCTGCGCACCGGGACCGGACAGGCCGAGCGGCGGCTATGGGGACAGGAGATCGAGGCGCGCCTCCGTTTGCTGCTGCAGGAGCGGCCGGGGATCACCCTCGGCGTCTATTGGCCATTTCAGGCCGAGTTCGACCCGCGCGGGTTGATTGACTGGCTGATCGCCGCGGGTTCGGCGGTGGCTCTACCGGCCGTCGTCGACAGGAAGGGCCCACTCGAATACCGGGCATGGCGGCCGGGCGAGATCCTCGTCGATGGCGTGTGGAACATCCCGATCCCGGAAAAACGCGACATCGTGATCCCCGCAGCCGTGCTGGCGCCGCTCGTCGGCTTTGACCAGGAATGCTATCGGCTCGGTTATGGCGGCGGCTATTTCGACCGCACCTTGGCGGCGCTCTCGCCGCGGCCATGGGCGATCGGCGTCGGTTTCGAGCTGTCGCGGCTGGAAACCATCCACCCGCAGGATTTCGATGTCCCGATGGATGTGATCGTCACCGAGGTTGCGGTGTGTCGACGGTGACATGGAAAATCCGCGCTCCAGGCGCCGATCAGCGCAGGCTCGGCGTGTAGCCTTTGCGGGGGTACTCTTCCCAATATTGGCGAAAGCCGCGATGGGTCGCCTCCTGGTGCGGGTGCGCCCTCAATTTTTCGACGTCGATGTCGACCCCCAATCCGGGGCTCGTCGGCAATTCGATCCAGCCGTCCTGCATCGCCAGGGAGCTGGTCGCAATGTCCCGGCACAAATCCTGGAAGTTGACGAAATACTCGGCGATGCGAAAGTTCGGGATCACCGCCGAAACATGGACGGTCGCGGCCAAGCCGACGAGCGTGCTGTTGTAGTTGTGCGGCGCCATCACCACCGCCTGCGGCTGCGCCATCGCGGCGATGTCGAGCATGGCGGTGATCCCGCCGATCACGCAGATGTCCGGGTTGAGGATATCGGCCGCGCGTCGGGCCAGGCACTCGAAGAACGCCTCTCTTGTATGAATCGCCTCGCCGGTGACGATCGGGATCGGCACGGCGCGGCGCACCTCTGCCACCAGCTCGATGTTCTCCGACAGGCACGGCTCCTCATACCAGTCGATCCCGAATTCGGCCAGGCGTTGCCCGATGCGAATCGCGTGCGCGGGCGCAAAGCGCCGGTGGGCTTCGATCAAGAGTTCGAAATCGGGCCCCAGCGCCTCGCGCATCGCCCGGACATAGGCGATCGCGAAATCCTCATCGCGGCGATCGACGAAACTGCGCCACGGACCGGGAAACGGATCGAATTTCGCCGCGGTGAAGCCCATCGCCTTGACCTTGAGCCCGCGCTCGACCCGCTCCTCGATCGTCGTCCCGCGCGACCAGCCGTTGGCGTAGACGCGCACGCGTTCCCGCGACGCGCCGCCGATCAAGTTATAGACCGGCAACCCGGCGCGCTTGCCGAGAATGTCCCACGACGCGATCTCGACGGCGCTCCACGCGGCCGAGAGCTCCGGCGAGCCGCGCTTGATGGCAAAATCCTCGAACATAACCTGGCCGGTGTGGCGGATGTTGAATGCGCTGCGGCCGATGACGTGCGGCGCCATCGCCGCTATGCATTCGGCGACGACCTTCTCCTTGCCCTGGGTGACATAGGCTTCCCCCCAACCGTGGAGGCCGTCTTCGGTCTCGACGCGACAGAACAAGAGGTCCTTCGAGCTGCCGGTCCCGAGGATGAAGGTTTCGATCCGCGCGATCTTCATGGGTTGCTCCGTTCCGACGACGGCTGAAGAGGAATTTTGAACCGCTGCTTCTCGGGAGTCGAGCCATGGCGGCCGGCATGCTAAAAGACACCCGAGTTCCGTCGACCGGGAGTTCACGGCAATGAAAACCTTTGTCCGTTGCGGCCACCTGTTCACCGGGGAGGAGGACGATGCCCGAAAAGGCGAGACCCTGGTTTTCGACGAGCGTGGCATGCTCGACTATGTCGGCCCCGAAAAGAACGCTCCGCGCAGAGCGCGCAACGATCGCGTGCTCGACTATTCCGCCTACTTCGTGATGCCGGGGCTTGTCGATGTCCACACCCATCTCGCTTACGGCAACGCCAGGAGCGAGGAGGACATCGACCTTTACAGCCCGCTCGAATTCCGCACCTTGCGCGGGATGTTCTTCGCCCAGAAGGTCGCCGCCGCCGGCTTCACGGCGATCTGCTCGCCGGGGGACGCCGGGCAGATCAGCCTGTCGATCCGCAATGCGATCCGCGCCGGCCTGTTCGACGGGCCGCGGGTCATGGCGGCCGGGCGGTATGTGACAACGCATCAGGGTCTGACCGACTGGTACCCGACCTGGATCGGTGCTCCCGAGACCTCGATCGGCAAGCTCGTAACGACGAGCGCCGAAGCCATCGAGGAGATCCGCCGCCAGGTCAAAGACGGGGTCGACTGCATCAAGATCGCGCTCGACGGAATTCAGCGCCGCGAGAACGGCGAGCTCGTCGCCGCCTTCACCCAGGACGAGACTGAAATCATGGTCCGCGAGACCCACCGCCTGGGCAAAAAGGCGATCGCCCATGCTCGCGGCCGCGAGGCCACGCTCTACGCCGCGCGTAGTGGTGTGGATCTGATCTTCCATGCCAATCATCTCGACGATGAATGCATCGATGCGATGCTGGCGACGGGCAGCACGATCTGCCCGACCCTCACTCACCCGCGCAACACGATCGACTTCACGCAGCCGCACGATCCGGCCTACCAGAGGGGCCGGCCCGAGAGTACCCGGCGCGAATACGAGATCGGCTGCGCCAATTGGAAGAAGGCGCGCGACGCCGGCGTGCCGCTCTTGACCGGCACCGATACCGGCTTTGCCATCACTCCGTATGGCGAATGGAACGCCCGCGAGCTCGAGCTCTTTGTCGAGGATCTGGGCTTCAGCCCGGCTGCGGCATTGCGCGCGGCGACCGAGGTCAACGCCGGGTTCATAACCGAAGGCGACCGGATCGGCGTCCTCGAACCGGGCCGCGCCGCCGATTTCATCGCGCTCGACTTCTCGCCGCTTACCGACATCCGGCTGCTACAGGAGAAGAGCCGAATCCGCGCCGTTCACATCGCCGGCAAGGAGATCCGGATCCCCGAGCGCGCCTACGACCCGCGCCAGGTCACCGACTTTGCGCTCATCAACTGGACCGATATCTACACCCGGGCGCGGGTCGCCGAATTGCAGCAACGGGAGAAGCACCTCGCTGCCGCCGAGTAATTGCGGCTATGGCGCCGGCTCTCTTCGGGAGCCCCGATCGGCCGGTCACAATGTAGCGAGGCGCCGAAATGGCCGCTCGTCCTCGTCCCAGGTAGGATTGACTCTGCCGGTGCGCCGATTATAGTGCCCTCACCTTCCCAAGAATGCGGGCGAGCGCCCCGGCCCCGATCCTTTTGAGCGACGGACGGCCCTATTGGGACAACAACACCCGAAACCGGATTTGGGTCTAATGAGCAGCAAGCGTGAGGAACCGAAATACAAGATCAATCGCCGACTTGCGGTAAATTTGTGGGGCCGACCGAAAAGCCCGCTCAATCGCCGCGAATACGGCCCGGGTCAGCATGGCCAGCGACGCAAGAAGCCGTCGGACTTCGGAACGCAGCTTGCTGCAAAGCAAAGGCTGAAGGGGTATTACGCCAATATCGGTGAGCGCCAGTTTCGCAGGCTTTATGCAGAGGCGGTGCGTCGTCGCGGCGACACCGGCGACAATTTGGTCGAGCTGCTCGAACGTCGCCTCGACGCCGTGGTCTATCGCATGAAGCTGGTGCCCACGCCATTCGCCGCGCGTCAACTGGTCAATCATGGGCACGTCCTGGTCAACGGGCGGCGCGTCACCATCCCCTCCTATTCGGTTCGCGACGGCGACGCGATCGAACTCGCTGCAAAGGCGAAGGGGATGGCACTCGTGCTCGAAGCGGCGAAGTCCGGCGAACGCGACGTCCCCGACTATGTCGAGATCGACCACGATCGTATGAGGGGCCGCTTCATCCGCGCGCCCAAGCCGACCGACGTCCCCTATCCCGTGACGATGGAGCCCAATCTCGTCATCGAATTCTATTCTCGCTGACCGCATTCGCGACCCCGGCCAAAAGCCGCGCTTCCGCGCGGCTTTTTTCGTCGCGCAATTTGTTCGACACTGAGCGCGCGACCGTCCGCGGCGGACGCTATCTCGACAGGCGATTGCGATGCTGACCCTGCACCTCTCGATCGTCCTTTTGCTGATCATACTAAACGGCTTCTTCGCGATGGCCGAGATCGCTCTCGTGACCTCGCGGAATGCGCGCCTTCGGCCGCTCGCGGAAGCGGGCAATCCCGGGGCGCACGCCGCGCTCGAGTTGAAAGCGGACCCCTCGCGGCTGCTCTCGACCGTCCAGGTCGGCGTCACCGTGATCGCCATCCTCTCCGGGACCTTTGGTGAGGCTACATTGGGGGACACTCTTCAGCAGCAGCTCGAGAGCTATGAGGGGTTCGTCGCGCGATACGCGCATGTCATCAGCATGACAGTCGTGGTGATCGGCATCTCGTATTTTTCGCTGATCCTGGGTGAACTCGTGCCCAAGCGGTTCGCGCTCGTCCATCCCGAGCGCATCGCCGCCGCGCTCGCTCGGATCATGCGAGCGATCGCACGGGCGGGGGCGCCGATCGAATGGTTCTTGAGCGCCTCGACCGACCTCGTGCTTCGCCTGCTGCCGCTACACAGCCAGGGGTCGGCACCGGTGACCGATGAAGAAATCAGCTTCATGCTGCGCGAGGGTGTCGCGACCGGTCACTTCGCTGAAGCCGAGACGGCGATCGTCGAAATGGCGCTGCGGCTCGGCGATCGGCGAGCGAGTGCGGTGATGACGCCGCGGACGCGGATAGAATCGCTCGACCTCGACGACCCGGAAGAGGAGAACCGGCGCAAGATCCGGGACAGCGTCCATTCGCGGTTTCCCGTGGTGCAGGGTGGCCTGCACCAAGTCATCGGTATCGTGCAGGCCAAGGATCTGTTGGCTTCGGCGTTCGCCGTGCAGCCCTTCAATCTGCGTGCAGCCACGCGGCCGCCGCTTTACTTGCCGAGCACGGTGACGGTGCTCCACGTACTCGAGGCGTTCAAGACCTCGGGCGAGCCAATGGCACTGATCGTCGACGAATACGGCGACCTCGAGGGGCTGGTGACCCAAAGCGACATCCTCGAGGCGCTGGTCGGCGACATCCCCGGCTCGGCCGATGCCGATCAGCGGGTCGTGCAACGCGAAGACGGAACTTGGCTGATCGACGGAATGGTCGGGCTCGACGAGCTCAGGCAACTGCTCGGGGTTTCCCATTTGCCCGGCGAGGATGCCGATTTCCACACACTCGGCGGTTACATGATGGCACGCCTCAACCGCGTGCCGATGGTCGCCGACCGCATCGCCGCTGCCGGTTACCGATTCGAGATCGTCAAGATGGATGGACGCCGAGTTGACCGGGTGTTGGTGTCACCCGTCAAGGCTAAAGGGCGGTAGGCGGCCGCGAGCCTGTTGGCGAGGCCGCGCAGCGTTACGGAGAGATCGATGGCCGCACTCGAAGCCAAGGCGGTCGAGCACCTGGTCGGCGCCGGTGTTCCTTATGCGTATGCCGTCAAGGCCGGGCCGTGGATCTTTTTGACGGGTCACGAAGCCTTCGATTTCGCCACCGGCGTTACCGAAGCGGTGGCAGGTCCGCCGGGCTTCCCGCTGTTCGGCCGGCCGCGCTGGCGGCGCGAGGGCGATTTCATCCTGCAGCGGATGAGTCGGATGCTGCAGGAACTCGGCTCCGACCTTGCGCATGGCGTGCGCCTCGACCAGTTCTACCCAACGCCGGCCGCGGTCGACCCCTACCACCTGGCGCGGCGCGCCGCCTTCGGCGATTACATCCCGCCGAGCACCTCGGTGATCATGGAGCGCTGCTTCGGCGCCGCGAGCGGCATCTCTACTTCGCTGATCGCCGTCGCGCCGGGCCCCGAATACGAGATCCGCAAGGTTTACCCGAAGGACGTCACGGCGTCCGCCAGCTCCGGCTTTGTGCCGACCATCATCTGCAACGACTTCGTCTTTGTCGCCGGGCAGATGGCGAGCGGACGAGAGCACGGATTGGATCCGCGCGCCCATGTCCCCGACCACTCGCTCTGGGGCGGCACCGAGATCCGCAAGCAGGCCGAATTCATCATCGCCGAAAGACTGAAGCCGGCACTCGAAGCGGCAGGCTCCTCGATCGAGCGCTCGCTGAAGGCCCAGGTTTACATCAGGGACGTCGCCGATTTCCCTGACTTCATCGACGTCTGGTCGCAGTACTTCCAGGACATCCCTTGTGCGCTGACCGTGGTGCCGACCAAAGGCTTCGCCATGGTCGGCGGCATCATCGAGATCAACCTGATCGCGCTGACCAATACGGCCAAGCGTGAGAAAGTGGTCGTCACGGCGGACATTCCGGAGATGGCGGCCTATGGGCCCTGCATCAAAGTCGGCGAGTTCCTGCTGCCGTCGGGGTTGATGGCCATCGGCCGGGACGGCCATGTGACCGGCAAGGGGATCTCGCCGGGCTACCC
>Ga0209040_10000384_pt1 | contig 33450 bp, 30 predicted proteins | sample BogFormECP12_OM3_FD_188240 | JGI IMG/M metagenome (GOLD analysis project Ga0209040, IMG submission 188240) | Bog forest soil microbial communities from Calvert Island, British Columbia, Canada - ECP12_OM3 (SPAdes) (version 2) | ecosystem: Environmental > Aquatic > Freshwater > Wetlands > Bog ... | reverse complement strand
CCCGCCGTCGATGCCATTGAGAAGGTAGAAGGTCGGTGCCGGTGCGTTGCCGGGGGCGCGGAACACGTCGTTGACGATGACCTTGTCCATCGACGGTGAGTAGACGGAAATCTTCTGCCAGCGGTTGGTGACCTGTTCAACGTCGGTGATCCGGGCGGCTGGCTGGGGGTCAGCGGCCGCCGGATGGGGTGACAAGAACACCAGCACTGATGCCAGCGTTGCGGCGGAGGCCAACCACGTTCTGATATTCACGCGAGCAATTATGTGGGGTCACCTTCTGCCGCCTGTCGGTTTTCTCAAATCCGCCCGGATACCCCGGGGGCCGTCCGTGCCTCGAGCAAGACCTCAAGGCCGGAGCGTGCCAGTCGACCTGAGCCCTTCCACCATGGCATCTGCTCAGGAATGACTCCTCACGTGCGCGGTTGCGTTGAGTGAAACCTCATCAGGCCCGGCACTCGGGGGCATCGTCAGGGCGGTCACCCGAACGATCCCGAACGGTCACGACGGTTTCCTGTGCTTGCCTTCTTCCGAGCTGGGGCTTCTCGTCTCAACGTTTCCGGCGGCCGCGCTTAGTCTGCCGCGGTAGTAGTCGCTGACGGTCGAGCGGTGATCCTCGAAAGAGTCGTCGTCGAACTCCGGCGCCTCCTTGATCTCCTCCTTCGTCGGCGCGACGTAGAGCTTCTCCTCGTCGCGGTCAACGCGTTCGACAAGGCCCGCGGGAATCATCAGCTTCTTGCCGAAGATCCAGACTCCGGTGTCGACGACGAGATAGCTTGCGCCTGCCTCGTTGGTCGACTCGTCAACCTTGCCGATCGAGCCGTCCGCGGCTTCGACCGCGAAACCCGTGAGGTCGAGTCGGCCGACGGTCTCGGGATAGGTCCATAGGTCGTTGTCCATGGCTCTCCGCTCCTCAGACCGCGAGCAGCCGCTCGAAGAACTCGCGGTAGCGCTTCAGGGCAAGACGAAGGTCCTCGGTGGAAGCCTCTTCGCCCCGGGCCCACTGCGCCTCAAGCCGCGAGCGCGCCTCTGAGAAGCCGGTCGTGAGCTGTTCGACGACATCCGACACGAGGGCGTCGGCCTTCTGCACGCAGTCTCTGGGATCGTCGACGAAGCCCGACTGGACATCGTTCCAGCGCGAGCGGAGCCCCGAAAGTTCGTCTTCAGCGAACAGTGATTTCTCGGTCGAGGACTCGGTACCCGCTGTCGAAGGGCCGGTTCCCGCGACCGCCGACGCGGTACCCGCGGTCGACGGTTCGGTGCCCGCGGTCGACGGTTCGGTGTCCGCTGTCGAAGGGCCGGTCCCCGGGGTCGACGATTCGGTCCCCACGGTCGACGATTCGACGTCCTCGGTGAAGTCGGTGGTTTCGGTGTGCTGATCGTGTGTTGTCATGCCCGTGCCTCCTGTGACTTGTCCTTGTCTGTCTCGAGCAACTTCTCGAAGAGCGCGCGGTAATGGACGAACGCCTGACGCTGCTCCTCCGTGCCGACGTCGCTGCCCTGTTGTTGCGCATGGGAAATGCTGTGTGCGGCTCGATAGTTTTCGACGACCGTCGGGTGGTCGACCGAGATGTCGGCCGCCCGCTGGTCGAAGTCGTCGATCGGGTAGCCCCGCTCGCGCATGACCTCGGTGACGAGCCGGTCCGCATCGCCCAGGGCGCTCGACGGATTGTCGACGAACGCGGTCTGCACCTCCCCCCAGCCCTCGGCGTACCTTCCGCGCGCCTGCGGCGACAACGGGACGATGTCGAGCTTGTCTCGCTTGCGTTTGCGCGCCGCTAGCTCCTTCTCCGCGGCACTTTGTTCGCCGGCCTCATCTAACGCCCGGTCGTATTCCGGACCGAACCGTTCCTTGAGCCGTTCTGTCCGCTTGCGACGGTTCGCCGCGAGGCCAACAACGATCGCAGTCACCGCCAGCACGACGATCGCTGCGGCCAAAAACCATCCCCAAACAGGCATTTCTCCAGACCTCCTTGTCCTGCGAAAGCGATACCCGCTTGTCGTGCCGAAGGGATACCCGCTCGTTTTCTTCGGAAACGGCAATCCCGGGAACCCGCCGCCGTCTGGCCGCCGTGCGTTACCTCGCGCCGTGCGGTGCGGTTGATCGTCGAGCCGGCGTAGTTGCCGTCATCATGCAGCTGCACCTCGCCGGCATGCACCCCGATCCGCAGCCGGAGCGGCGCCAACGGTGCCCGCTGCCATCGCATCTCGCAGCGCTGCCGGCGCGCCACGCCGCTCCAAACCGCGACACGTAACCAGCTGCGACGACACGCCGGTCGAAGCCGCACTCTCTTGAGTTTCGACGACAGGACCGCAGCCCGGCTCCCAGTCGACGCCACCGGCGACGAAAGACGAAAGACGAAGACGAAAGCTCTCCGACGCTGGCGGCACTGGACCGGCAGATTCCGGGCCTGACACCGGTAGCGGCCCCGGATACTGAAACGGTGGCAACCCCGCTGGCGCCGTCGGGTAGACCGCTATCTGAATAGACGTCGCCGGCAATCTCCGCGGCCGGCCGCATGCCGCCGTGAGCTACTTAAGCGGGCAGGATGCGAATGCCGGTCACAATTCTGGGTTCGATCGCTATCACGCTGTCCGCCTTGTTCACCCACGGATGCAGCAGCTGCTCGTAGCGGGCGACCTCGTCGAGGTCGGTGACCGTGGTTGCCAGTCCGGTGACCACAACACTCCAACCCGCGTGCCGGTGAAGGTCGAGGTCGTCGGCTTCGTAGGCCACCACAACAGCTGAATCGGCACTGGGTGGTATGGCGGTGGAGATCTTCGCGGTCAACCGGGTGCGCACAACCACCCGATCTCCATCGACCAGATGGTTAACCGGGCGGATCGCGGGCAGCGCATCGAGGGTGAACACCACCCGGCCATAGCTCACACTGGCCAGCAGCCGCATCGCCTCGGCGCGATTCAGCTCGACGATCTCAGGCGCTGCGCGGGCGGCCCCAAGATCAGAGTCGTTGCTCACGTCGCCGCCTCCATCTGATTGGCCCAGCGCGGGTCATCGGCATGATCCGTCATGGCCGGGCGCCATCACCGGCCGACCGGTCGCTCGCGCACGCCGCCTGATCGCCGCTCCACCCGTTCGTGGGCAGTCAGCAGCAGATGGTCGAACACGTCGCGGTCGGGCAATCTGCCGTCGTAGTCAAGGGCGCGGAAATCCGCGGTGATCTGTTCGGCAAGCAGCCTGAGCTTCACGTTGCACTGCTGCGACCGCCACCGCAGCACCTCGAATGCCCGATCCCCGTCGATGTGGTAGATCAGCATCAGCATGCCCTTTGCCTGCTCGATCACCTCACGGTGCTCGACGATGTCGGCGATCGCCGCGGCCACCCGATCGTCGGTAGGTGATCGGGCCGGCCTCAGGTCGATGTAGAAGCCCTGCGTCCCGATGACCTCGCCGTGGTCGTCCCGCAGCTGCGTACCAACCACGATGACCTCGTGCACGTCATCGCGGGTGTCGATGATCCGATGGCGGCTGCTGAACGCCCGGCCCGTGCGGAGAACCTCGTCAAGTAGGGCCTGAACCGCCGGACGATCGTCGGGGTGCTTGTGCGATAACACGATCGCGGTCGTCGGGCTGATCGAACCGGGTTCATAGCCGTGCATCCGCGCCACTTGCGGCGACCATTCCCAGCGTTCGTCGGCGAAGTAGAGTCGAACCCATCCGACGTCGCCCAGCTCGGGGCCTGCCGGTGAGTCGTGACCGGCTCCACTGCCGTCGGGAGTTTGGGAACCGGGCGGCGCGGCCGGCCCCGGCGAGCGGCGAACCCCGGAAGTGTCCTCGGTAGCGGTCAAATCCATCGATCCTTCCGCATGGGCGATCGCAAAGTGGAAGTGACGCGGCGGCTGTTTGCGACCGACCTTAACGCTTCAACAATTTAACGGTCACGTCAGTCCCGGGACAAGCGGTCGCGGGTCGACGGCGATCACCGGTGACAGATGGCCGTAGACGTGAGGGCCGAAAGTCCCCGTGGACAACGCGGACGAGCCGAAGCGAGTCCGCCGGGCCGCGATTTCCCGCCCCGTCTCGCCCTCTACGCAAACGTGGCCACTGATTGCCCGGGCCGTGGGGACCGGGTCCCCGCCGCACCAAAGCTTCCGCCTGTCACCATGAAGGATGTGAGCGCTGCGATTGTCATCACGCTGGCGCTCTTGGGCGTCGGCATCGTGGTCGATCAGCTTTTTCGGCTCAGGAAGTGGCTGAAGAATCCCCCATCTGGTCGCAACAGTCGAGAACCGCCTGACGGCGACATGTGATCTGCCCTGCACAGCGACCTTGCGGCGCGCCACCAGCCGGGTCAGGCAGGGCAAGCCGGTCGGGACTTGTGACCCGGACCTGTCCCCGTCCTGAGGGGTCTTTGCCGGGACCTAAGCCCCTAGTTGGTGAGCAGGCGCGGTCCTAGCGTCACCGGGCATGACAGCACCCCTTGGCGGCGACGTCCAACCGGAACGCCCGGGCGCGGCGGGGTGGCGTCTTCCCGGCGTCGGTCAGCTTGCCAGCGTGATCGGGCCGTTCAGCAGGACCGGTCGGTATTACGCCGGGTCATGGGGGGATTATCTCGACAACCAGTCGGGCGATCTCCCGGTCGCACGGCCGACGATTGGTCTTGCCGCGCATGCGTTCCGCGACGAAGTCGTCCTGCTCGGGCTGCGATGGCGTCGCCCGCTGAGCAACCCGCGTGCGTTCCATCGAATCACTGACGAAGTCGTCGCGGCGCTGAAGTTGTACGAGCGTGAAGGATGGCTCAGCGAGCCGGAGGCGTATTTTGCCGCCCCGCCTGCCCTGACAGATGCCACCGTCCGCTCGGTGAAGGATCGCAGACGCCGGTATGAGCGCATGGTGTTCGACAGCGGCTACGCGCCCTACCCCGGCGAACCCGGACGTGACCGATGGCTGAGCCGTACGGTGAACAGTCGCGGGTACGCGTTGATGCTGCGGCACCACCACGAGCCGCGGCCCTGGCTGGTGTGCATTCACGGGGCGGAGATGGGCCGCGGCGCCCTCGACCTCACCTTGTTTCGTGCCTGGCAATTGCACGACGAGCTGGGCTTGAATGTCCTGCTGCCCGTGCTTCCGATGCACGGCCCCAGGGCGCGCCACCTGCCGAAGGGTGCGGTGTTCCCCGGCGAGGACGTGCTTGACGATGTACACGCCACCGCACAAGCGGTGTGGGATGTCCGTCGGCTGCTGTCGTGGATACGGTTGCACGCGCCGGAATCGCCGATAGGCCTGAACAGCATGTCGCTCGGCGGCTACATCGCCGCACTGGTCGCCAGCCTCGACGGCGGCCTCACCTGCGCGATCCTCGGCGTGCCGTTCGCGGATTTGATGCAACTGCTGGAACGCCACGCCGGCCTGAGCCCCGATGACCCGCGCCGAGAGACGATCAGGCTGGCCGAACCGATCGGGCGGATGGCGTCACCGCTGTCGCTCACACCGCAGATTCCGATGCAGGGCCGGTTCATCTACGCCGGAGTGGCCGACCAACTCGTGCACCCACGCGATCAGGTCATCCGTCTTTGGGAGCACTGGGGTAAGCCAGAGATCGTGTGGTACCCGGGTGGTCACACCGGATTTTTCCGCTCACGGCCGGTGCAGAGGTTTGTCGAGGCCGCGCTCGAACAGTCGGGGCTTCTCGGCCAGTCACGGGACGCTGCCTGAATCGGCCGAGGATCGCCTCCCGGCCCGTGTCAAGCGAATCCAAGCGGGCTCATGGCACGGGCCATTCGTGCACAGGCGCGCCGGTGTGCGCGTGCTCGGCGTACCGCCGGGTCATCTCACGTAGCGCCGCGATGCGCTGCAACCCGTGCTCCTCGAGGTAGCCCACCACCTCGGTCTGCCAGGCAGCGCCGGTGCGGCCGCACCGGACCCGCGCCTCGACGACACCGAGGTACCGGTCGCGGTCGGCCGCGTCCACGCCCCACGCGTCAAGCCCGGCCGCGGCGGCCGGCAGCAGGACCTCACGCGTGAGCCGGTCGACGGGGTGGTCGACGCCGCGCCAGGACAGCTGTGCTGCCAGCCCGTCCCGTGCCGCGCGGTGCAGGTTCCGCTCGGCCGACGCGAAGGGCATCTGCCTCCACGGGGCAGGGTCGACGTCGGCGATCGCGCGGACCAGTCCGTAGTAGAACGCGGCGTTGGCGACCATGTCGACGGCGGTCGGTCCGCTGGGCAGTACCCGGTTCTCGATGCGCAGGTGCGGGCGCCCGGCCTGGACGTCGTAGACCGCCCGGTTCCAGCGCCACACCGTGCCGTTGTGCAGCCGAAGCTCACGCAGGCCCGGAGCGCACCCGGCCTCGAGGGCGGCATCGGGATCCTCGGCCTCCAGCGTCGGAAACAGCGGCCGAAACTGCCGCACGAGGTCGGCGAAGAGCTCCACCGGGTCGTTGACCCACCGGTCGCCGAGCCGGACGCGCGCCGGTGCGCCGGCCCGGACCTCCCTGTGGCGTCGGGTGTCGAGCAGCTGCTCTAACAATATGATTCGGGTTTCCTGCCATGCCTGGCGAGCGAGCAGGTACGGCGAGTTCGCGGCGACCGCGACCTGCGCCCCGGCAACCATCTGGGCGGCGTTGTAGTAGGCGGCGAACCGCTCCGGTGGCACCCGCAGGTGCAGCTGCAGGCTGGTCGTGGCGGCATCGGGAGCGACCGACTCGGTGGTGAACTCCACCGGTTCACACCCGTCGATGATGCGCACCAGGAACGGCCGGTGGCGAGCGGCACGCATGCGGCGGCACAGCAGCTCGTACCGCGGGTTGCGGGAGATCCGCTCGAGGGTCAGCTGCTCGGCGCTGAGGGTGGGCAGCATGCCGACGGCGAGCAGCCGGGCCCCGAGCCGCTCGATCCGCGCCCTGCACCCGTCGAGCACGTCGGCGAGGTCGCGTTCGCTGTCATGCAGCACGCGGCCCTGGAGCCGACGGGGAGCCATGTTCAGCTCGACGTTGAACCGGCCGAGCTCATGCTGCATGTCCGCCCGGCCCAGGCGTTCCAGGACTGCGTCGTTGATCAGCCGTGGCCGGCCGAGCGGGTCCACGAGATCGAGCTCGACCTCCATGCCGATGCTGTCCTCATGGCCGACGAACCAGCCGTCGTCGACCATGCGCTGCAACGCGGCAACACTGCGGAGCAGCCTGCGGTGAACCTCGTCGTCGTGGCCGACAACCAGGGCGGAAGCTTCGACGCGGTCACCCACGGCGCACCTCCTCGCGGCACTGCTGGACCTCGACCTCTCCACTACAGCACGGCGCGGTCGCTACAGCACGGCGCAGCCGCTACAGCACGGCGGCCGGACTTGCCTCAGGATCACCGCCCCCGCGACACTCAACCAGCTGCGACGACACGCCGACAGAGGCCGCAGCCATTTGAGTTTCGCGGCAGGACCGGGGCCCGCCGAGATTGATCCCGCCGAATCCCGCCGAGGACGCAGAAGCGGCCGCCGCACCGCACCCACCCCAAGTAGCGGGCGGGTCCATTCAGCCACCGGCGCGACCGCGCGGGATTAACATACGCATTCCAGCATGAGGGCCTGACGCGCATCCGTCACGAAGGCACCCTCCACCGGAGCAGGTTCCCGCGCTGGTCGAACCGGACAGGACCCAGATGAGACGCGGAGCGCTTCTTGGAGTCACCGCCGCGACATGGGCAGTAATCACCACTGCCGCGGCATGGGGAACAGGCACCGCCGTCGCCGCGCCCGCCGACACTGACCCCGTCCCGCCCGTGGTGAGCACGATCGACGGCATCTGGAATCAGCACGTCCCGCCCGATGCGTTCGGGCTGCCGGGCCCGACGGATGCGTTCGGCCGGTTCGTTGAGCCCTTCGTCCCGACGACCACCCAGCTCCGCGACTTCTTCGGGCGCCTCCAGCAGTTCCGCCCACCCGCGCAGTTCCGCCCACCCGCGCAGTTCCGCCCACCCGCGCCGATCAACCCCGCGACCGGGTGAGTGCCGTCCACCCCGAGATCGTCCGCTGCGGCAATCCCCATACCGAAGGCTTGACAAGCGCCTGATCGGCCCGGCGATCGCGCACCGACCCCACACCAGAGCTGAAAATGCCATTTTCGCACGGCGCCTGACGCCGGATAACATCGTTTTCACCATGACACCGGCGTCTCTCCTGCGGGCCAACGACGGCCTGCCGCGCGGCATCCAGGGCGCCGCCGATCCGCGCTTCGCCGGCGTCATCCGCCTGTTCGGGCAGCTGTTCCCCGGCCGCCGCTTCGGTGGCGGCGCGCTCTGCGTGTACATCGACGGCCGGCCGGTCGTCGACGTGTGGACCGGCTGGTCGGACCGGGCCGGCGAGGTGCACTGGACGGCCGACACCGGCGCGATGGTTTTCTCGGCGACGAAGGGAATCGCGGCGACGGTCATCCATCGGCTCGTCGACCGCGGGCTGCTGGTCTACGACGTTCCCGTCGCCGAGTATTGGCCGGAGTTCGGCGCCAACGGGAAGGCCGAGATCACGGTCCGCGATGTGCTGCGCCATCGGTCCGGGCTGTCGCACCTCAAGGGTGTCAGCAAGACGGAGCTGATGGATCACGTCCTGATGGAGGAGCGCCTTGCCGCCGCGCCCGTCGATCACCTGCGCGGGTTCCCGGCCTATCACGCCCTGACCCTGGGCTGGCTGATGTCGGGTCTGGCCCGGGCGGTGACCGGCATGGGCATGCGTGACCTGATCCGCGCCGAGATCGCGCGTCCGCTCGACACCGACGGCCTGTACCTCGGCCGCCCGGCCCCCGGCGCCCCGACCACGGTGGCGCAGATCCTCGCGCCGCAGAGCACGCGGCCGAATCCCCTGTTCGACTTCATCGCACCCAAAGTCGCCGGCCTGCCATTCTCCGGCGCCTTCGGTTCGATGTACTTTCCGGGGATCAAATCCTTCGTGCAGGGCGACATCCCTTTCCTCGACGGCGAGATCCCCGCCGCGAACGGCGTCGTCACCGGCCGTGGCCTCGCCAAGATGTACGCAGCGCTCGCCAACGGCGGCAGCATCGACGGCCGACGGTTCCTGTCACCCGAGTTGGCGCGCGGCTTGGCGGGCAGGCCCAGGGCGCTGCCCGACCTGAACATGGTCGTGCCGATGCCGTTCCACCTGGGCTACCACGAATCGCCGATTCCGGGACTGCTCAAGGGATTCGGCCACATCGGCCTGGGCGGGACTCTCGGGTGGGCCGATCCGGAGACCGGCAGCGCGTTCGCCTATGTACACAACCGGCTCCTGACGCCGATGATTCTCGACATGGCCTCGTTCGCGGCCCTGGCTCGACCCATGCGCAGTGCGATCACGGCCGCGCGCCACACCGGCGCCCTCGAGGTGCCGCGGTATGGCGCGCCGTACCGTGAGCCGGGTCGGCAAAGCGCCGCACCGAAGAGGCGCGCGGCGGGCCGGCGCTAACCCGTCGCGACGACGCCGCGGGGAAGCGTCAGCGGCAGGTCGTTGTACGTCAGGATGCCCGGTGCGGCGGCGACGACGGCCGGGATCGCGTTGATGACGGGCATCGCCGTCATGATGTGACCGAGCGTCATGAAGTCGGCGATCGTTTCGGCCGCAAAGTCCGGCGGCGGCAGGAAGCCGACCTTGGTCGTCACGGTCGGCCGGCCATCGACCTGGATGACCCAGCCGTCTTGCTCGATCTTCCAATCCGGCTCGAGCGTCTGGCCCTTGCGCCATCGCACGGTGAGTTCGACGACCGTCTTTGCCCCGACCAGTCCCTTCCAGCTCGCATAGACACCAGCGACGCATCCGGCCGGGATCGTCCACGATCCGAGGTCGAGGTCGGCGGTGGTCTGGGCGTATTCGGCGTCGCAGCGCACCTCGTCGAGTTCGACGCCGAGGGCGTCGGCGACCATCCGCACCGCCTCCCCGAAGACGCCCGTGCCGGCCTCCGTCATCGCCTGCAGGTCGGGGTGGTCGATCGGCTTGCCGAAACCGACCGGCAACTCGGTTTCCGGTGAGTCGTAGAACGTGGTGTCCGCGGCCTCGTTGACCGTGACCTTGTCGATGCGGTCGCAGACCGTCGACGACACGATGGCCATCAGCTCGGCGAAGCCCGGGCTGATGCCCGAACCGAACATCGTCGAGCCGCCGACCTCGCAGGCCGCGACGATGCGATCGCGGCCGGTGCCGAGGTTGTGACCCGTGATGAACGAGGCCGTCGACACGACGTTGACGCCGGCGGACAGGATGCGCTCCAGTTCGTCGATGTTGATCCACATCGGGTTGTAGACCACGCAATCCGGTTTCGCGGACAGCAGCGCGTCGATGTCGTTCGTGGCGGCAACGCCGAGTGGCGCGATGCCGGCCAGCTCGCCGGCGTCGCGGCCGAGCTTGTCCGCAGAGAAGGCGTAACAGCCGACGAGTTCATAGTTCGGGTTCGCGGCGATCGCCTGCACCGAGCTTTTCCCGACATTGCCGGTCGTCCACTGGACGACCCGATAAGGAGGAGTGTTTGGCACTCGCTCAGCATAGGGGGCGATGCGGTCAACCGGGAATCACCGGAAGCACGACGGCCGACGGGTGCGCGGCGTCGTGGAAGATCGTCTGGGTGGCCGACGCCGCCTCCGCTGTCTGGCCGAACGGCGCGCCGGTGTTGGGGTTCGGCGCGAACTGCGGATAGTCGCTGCTGGAGACTTCGACGCGGACCCGGTCGCCCGGCCGGAACAGGTAGCTGGTCGGCCAGACCGCGATCCGGTATTCGGTGGGCTGGCCGACGGTGATCGGTTGCGGATCCGACAGCGAGTCACGGAAGGCGGCGCGAAGGATGCCGTTGTTGAGGTTGATGACGTGCCCGTCCGGCCTCAAGACGGCGAGTTTCGCGGTGAAGTCGGTGTCGGGGGCCGACGACGCGGCCCAGAGGTCGACGGTCGTCGGGCCGGTGATCTCGGTGTCGGCTTTCAGTGGATCGCTGGTGTAGACGAGCACGTCGGAACGTTGCTCGGCGGGCGTCTGGTCGTAGGGGCCCTGCGGACCGCTCTGGGCGCCGCAGCAGGAATGGCCGCCGAGGCTGGGCGCCGGGTTCGCCGGATCGTAGGTGTAGGTGTCGGGGGCCTGGCTCGGGGCGGCCGGCGTCGTCGTCAGCGTGCCGGTCCGCGTGGCGGCGCCACCGGCGCCGGCCAGGTAGTAGCGCGTCCATCGGGTCTGCGGCAGTGGCCAGCCCGTCGAGGTTTTCCATGTGTTGGCCCCCATCAGGAAGTAGTCCACCCGGGGCTTACCGGCGACGCCGTTGTCCACACCCTTGAGGAAGTGGTCGTACCAGGCCAGCATCAGATCGTTGATGGGGCTGTCGCCGATCCTGCCGATATCTTTGAGTAACGGAGCGGGGGTGGAGTTTTCGCGGCCCCAGTTCACGTGGTCCCAGGGCCCGATCACCAGTCGCTGGTTCAGCCTCGCGTCGGGGGTGGCGCCATGGGCGGCCATGCCGGCGAAGTTCTCGACACCGCCGGCCAGGAACGCGTCGTACCACCCCTCGAAGTCGAGCACCGGCACCTTCACCGCGGCGTAGCGGTCGCGGATGCTCCACTTTTTCCAGAAGTCGTCGCGCACCCGGTGGGCAATCCAGTCGAAGTACCACGGCGCGACGGTGGGATTACCGGGCTGCATCGGCGGAAGGTCCTTGTAGGGGCGGTAATTCAGCCACCGCGTCGGGTCGGCGCCGGCCGCGCTCAGCTGCTGGGCGGCGGCGTCGTCGTGCCGGTTCGCCGCCGCGGTGGTCGCGATCCCGATCGCCCAGGGCAGCACGAACGCGAGCCGGAACTCGCCGCCTTCGTAGGTCCATCCGTCGTAGTAGTCCGACGCGGTGTTGGCGGGCACGATCGTGACGAGATGAGGCGGGGCGGTCACCGCGGCCAGCCATTGGGTGGCGCCGACGTAGGACGAGCCGTACATGCCGACCTTGCCGTTGGATCCCGGCAGCGCGGCCGCCCACTCGACGGAGTCGTAGCCGTCGTCTTCGTCGTGCGTGAACTCGCTGAAGGTTCCGTCGGACTCGCCCTGGCCCCGAATATCTTGCACCACAACGAGATAGCAGTGTGATGCGAACCAGTCGGGCGGTTGGTAGCGCGGCGGGTCAACCTGGGCGTCGTTCTTCCCGTACTGCGTGCGCATCAAGATCACGGGCACCGGTTGAGAGGTCCTCGGCCGGTAGACATCGGCCCGCAGGATCGTGCCGTCCCGCATGTGCGCGGCGACATTGGGCTGCTCGACAACCGCGCACGGCCCGCGGCCCGCGGATGGCGGAAAGTTCGTCCACGGGCCTGCGGTCTTGCCGCCGCACGCCGTGAGCACCAGGCCCACCACCGATGCCGCCGCGGCGGCCCGGCCCGCAAAAGTGGCGCGCGTCGCTCAGTCCTCGACAGCCACGCCGCCGCGCAGCCGCCGCCAGCGGGACGTGCCCGTCTTGGCGGGCCGGCGGTTGCGCAGGCCGCCGCGGGCCGGTTCGGATGCCCCGCCGTCTTCTTCGGTCGTGACCTCGACGGGCTGCTTTTCAGCGGGTTCGTCCGTTTGCTCCGGCGCCCCCTCGCCAGCCGGCTCGCCCTCCTCGCCAGGCTCGCCCTCCTCGCCAGGCTCGCCAGGCTCGCCCTCCTCGCCAGCCTCGCCCTCCTCGCCAGGCTCGCCCTCCGGGCCAGCCTCGCCTTCCTCGGACTTCTCGCCTTCCTCGCCCTCCTCGGGCGCGGCGGTCTGCGCCTCCTCTTCGGCGCCCTTTCGGCGGCGCCGCCGCTTGCGTTCCTTGGTCTTCAGCGGCCGCGGCGGTGGCGGCGGCAACTCGGCGACGAACGACAGGTAGAAAGCGGCGATCCCGAGAAGGCAGATCGCTGCCGCTGCCCCGTAGACGCCGAACAACCACCTGCCGGCGTCGTCGAGGGAAAGCCAGATCTCGCTGATCGCGGTGCCGACGATCAGCACCCCGCCGAGCACGTGCAGGATGATCGACCACAGCCGCAGCGTCAGCGCCAGCTGCGGGGTGCCGTACTCGGGTTTGCGGGTGCGCAGCAACGTGAACACCACGGGCAGCGCGGCCAACGCGATCAGCACACCGGCGACGATCCGTAACACCGTGCCCAGCGTGTGCGGTGTGTCGCCGCTGAGCTCCCACCACCGCGGGAGGACGAAGACGAAGTACAGAACGCCGGCGGCGATCGAGAACGACGCGTGCCAGATCACCGCTGCAGTGCGGCCCATACCCCTCCTCGGTGCCTTTGGTACGGATGCGACCAACTCGATGTTTTCGCTGCTCGCACCCCGTGCCGAGTGCGGAGGATGCGGGATTTGAACCCGCGAGGGCTATTAACCCAACCCGCGTTCCAGGCGAGCGCCATAGGCCACTAGGCGAATCCTCCGTCGGCCATGGTAACCGACCGCCCAACCGCGGCCGGGCGCCCGCGGCGACATCAGGAGGTCGCCGCCGGGGCAGGTACTACACTCTCGGTGGACCCCGTGCGGCGTCTATCCTGTGAACTCCCCCAGGGCCGGAAGGCAGCAAGGGTCAACGGGCTCTGGCGGGTGCGCGGGGTCCCCACAACGTTTTGTCGGGATTCGTGGGGGTCCAACCGCTAGCTCGAGGGGAAAGGCGCATGGTGTCGTTTGCTTCCCTCGGAAGCGACGAGTTGCTGGCCCAGCACCATCTTCAGCAGCAGAACTACACGGCTCTGCGGACCAAGAAGCTCGCCCTCGACCTGACCCGGGGCAAGCCTTCGCCGGCACAGCTGGACCTGTCCAACGCGCTGCTCAGCTTGCCCGGGGAGGACTACCGCGACGGCGAGGGCACCGACACCCGCAACTACGGCGGGCTGCACGGGCTGCCCGAGCTGCGCGCGGTCTTCGGCGAACTGCTCGGCATCCCGGTCGCGCACCTGATCGCCGGGAACAACTCCAGCCTCGAGATGATGCACGACATCGTCGCGTTCTCGATGCTGCACGGCGGGGTCGATTCGCCGCGGCCGTGGAAGGACGAGCCGAACGTCAAGTTCCTGTGCCCGGTGCCCGGCTATGACCGCCACTTCGCGGTCACCGAAACCCTGGGCATCGAGATGGTCGCGATCCCGATGCGCGACGACGGCCCGGACGTCGATCTGATCGAGGAGCTTGTCGCCGCCGACCCTGCGATCAAGGGGATGTGGTGCGTGCCGGTGTTCTCCAACCCCACCGGCGTGACGTACTCCTGGGAGGTCGTGCGCCGGCTCGTGCAGATGCGCACCGCGGCCAACGACTTCCGGCTGTTCTGGGACAACGCGTACGCGGTTCACACGCTGACCCATGACTTCGTCCGCCAGGTCGACGTGCTCGGGCTGGCCGCCGCCGCGGGCAACGAGAACCGGCCGTACGTGTTCGCGTCCACGTCGAAGATCACGTTCGCCGGGGCCGGGGTCGGCTTCTTCGGCGGCTCGCTCGGCAACATCGCCTGGTACCTGCAGTACCTGGGCAAGAAGACGATCGGGCCGGACAAGGTCAACCAGCTGCGTCACCTGCGTTTCCTCGGCGATGCCGACGGCGTGCGCCTGCACATGCAGCGCCACCAGCAGCTGCTGGCGCCGAAGTTCGCCCTGGCCCTGCACCTTCTCGAAGACCGCCTGGGCGACTCCAAGATCGCGTCGTGGACCGAGCCGAAGGGCGGCTACTTCATCAGCCTGGACGTGCTGCCGGGCACCGCCCGCCGCACCATCGCGCTGGCCAAGGACGCCGGGATCGCGCTGACCGAGGCGGGTGCGGCGTTCCCGTACCGGAAGGACCCGGAGGACAAGAACATTCGGCTCGCCCCGACGTTCCCGTCGATGCCGGACCTGGCGCAGGCGGTCGACGGGCTGTGCACGTGCGCGCTGCTGTCGGCCACCGAGTCGCTGCTTCTGCGCAGCTAGTCGGCGCTGGGTTCCGGCTGGTCCTTGTGAGTCACACGATGTCGGTAGCCTGCTGACGTGGCCCTGTACCGCAAGTATCGACCGGCGACCTTCGCCGAGGTGGTGGGCCAGGAACACGTCACCGAGCCGCTGTCCACCGCGCTGGAGGCGGGCCGCATCAACCACGCCTACCTGTTCTCCGGGCCGCGGGGGTGCGGCAAGACGTCGTCGGCGCGCATCCTGGCCCGCTCGCTGAACTGCGAGAAAGGTCCCACCGCGACGCCGTGTGGCGTGTGTGACTCGTGCGTGGCGCTGGCGCCCAACGGTCCCGGCAGCGTTGACGTGGTGGAGCTCGACGCGGCCAGCCACGGCGGCGTCGACGACACCCGTGAGCTGCGTGACCGGGCGTTCTACGCGCCCGCGCAGTCGCGCTACCGGATCTTCATCGTCGACGAAGCGCACATGGTCACCACCGCGGGCTTCAACGCGTTGCTGAAGATCGTCGAGGAGCCGCCCGAGCACCTGATCTTCGTGTTCGCGACCACCGAGCCCGAGAAGGTGCTGCCGACCATCCGGTCCCGCACCCACCACTATCCGTTCCGGCTGCTGGCGCCGCGCACGATGCGGGCGTTGATCGAGCGCATCTGCGCGGGCGAGGGAATCACGATCGACGACGCGGTGTACCCGCTGGTGATCCGCGCCGGCGGCGGCTCACCGCGCGACACGTTGAGCGTGCTCGACCAGCTGCTCGCCGGTGCCGAGGACGACCGGATCACCTACCCGCGGGCCCTGGCCCTGCTCGGGGCCACCGACGTCGCGCTGATCGACGACGCGGTCGACGCGCTGTCGGCCGGCGATGCCGCCGCGTTGTTCGGTGCCGTCGAGTCGGTGATCGACGCGGGGCACGACCCGCGCCGCTTCGCCACCGACCTGCTGGAGCGGTTTCGGGACCTGATCGTGCTGCAGGCCGTCCCCGACGCCGCCGCCCGCGGCGTGGTCGACGCACCCGGGGATGTGCTGGACCGGATGCGCGACCAGGCGTCGCGGATCGGCACAGCCACGTTGACGCGCTACGCCGAGGTCGTGCACGCAGGTCTGGGCGAGATGCGGGGCGCGACGGCCCCGCGGCTGCTGCTGGAAGTGGTGTGCGCGCGGCTGCTGCTGCCGTCGGCGTCCGACACCGAGTCGGCGTTGCTGCACCGCGTCGAGCGCATCGAGCACCGCCTCGAGATGTCGATCCCCGGTGCCGAAGCCGCTGCCGCGGCGGCGCCCGCGCCGGTCGACCCGCCACCGGCTGTCGTCACCCCGGTGCCCGTAGCCGGCGACGCCGACGCCGCCGCGGCGGTGCGACGCCAATGGACCACCGTGCTGGAGAAGGTCCGCGAGCGCAGCCGCACGCTCGATGTGATGCTGGCCGGCGCGTTCGTCCGGGCCGTGGAAGGCAGCACGCTGGTGCTGATGCACCAGTCGGCGCCGCTGGCCAAGCGGCTCGCCGAGCAGCGCAACGCCGCCGTGATCGAGGACGCGCTCAAGGACGCCCTCGGCATGGACTGGCGGGTGCGTTACGAGGTCGGCTCGGGTGCGGTGGAACCGGTTCAGCCGCAGCGCGACGACGAGGACACGATGCTGGCCGAGGCCGGCCGGGATGCGGTCGTCGACGCGCCGCGCCGCGACCCCGAGGAAGCCGCGCTCGAGCTGCTGCAGAACGAGCTGGGCGCGCGTCGTATCGACGGTCCCTGACGTACCCGCCTAGGGCTGCCACCACGGTCGCAGCGGCAGTCCGCCGTCGCGGCCGTTGTCGTCCAGCTTGACCGCAAGCACCTGGTGCAGCTGAATCGAGTTGTGCTCGAAGCCAACCCGTGACGCCGCCATGTAGAGTCCCCACACCTTCGCTGTGCCGAGGCCGACCTCGGCGACGGCTTCGTCCCAGTGCTCGACGAGGTTGGCGCACCAGTCCCGAAGTGTCATCGCGTAGTGGTGGCGCAGGTTCTCCTCGTGCAGCACCTCCAGGCCGACGTTCTGGATCTCGGTGATGATGCGGCCCGACCCGGTGAGCTCGCCGTCCGGGAACACGTAACGGTCGATGAACCCGCCCCCGTTGGCGCCGTGCCGGTTGTCGTGGCGGGTGATGCAGTGGTTGAGCAACACCCCGCCGTCGCGCAGCTTGTCCTGCAGGAACCGGAAATACGACGGGTAGTTGGCGACGCCGATGTGCTCGGTCAGCCCGATGGACGACACCGCGTCGAACTCCGACTCCGCGACGTCGCGGTAGTCGCCGTGGCGCACCTCGGCAAGCTCGGTGAGCCCTTCGGCGGCGATCGCGTTCTGCCCCCAGGCGGCCTGCTCCGCGGACAGCGTCACGCCGATGGCGTTGACGCCCCTGCGGGCGGCGTAGCGGACCATGCCGCCCCAGCCGCAGCCCACGTCCAGCAGCCGGTCGCCGGGTCGCAGCCGCAGCTTTTCGAATACCAGCCGGTATTTGTAGTCCTGGGCCTGCTCCAGCGTGGCGTCGGGGTGCGGGTAGCACGCGCAGGTGTAGGTCATCGACGGGCCGAGCACCCATTCGTAGAACGTGTTGGATACGTCGTAGTGGTGGTGGATTGCCTCCGCGTCGCGGTGCCTGCTGTGCCGGAGTCCCTCGGCCATGCGTCGCCACCGCGGCAACGTCTCCTGCGGCGGCGGGGCCACCGGCTTGAGGTGCTCGATACCGATGGACCGCACGATGCTCGCCAGCACCCGCGCCGGCGGCCGCCGGAATTCGAGCTTGTCGGCCAGCGCGCCGAGCAGCGGGTACGGGTCGCCCGGATGCACGCCGTGTGGTTCGAGGTCACCGGAGATGTAGGCCCGGGCCAGCCCCAGGTCGCTGGGCGCCGTCAGCAGGTAGGTGGTGCCTCGCGGGGTCCGCAGGTCCAGCCCGAGCGTGGCCTCTTCCGGGCCGCAGCTGCTGCCGTCGTATGCGGTGAAACGCAGCGGCAGCTGGCCGCCGGCGAACACCTCGAGGATCTCTGCCAGCGTCATCCGTCCCGCCGCCGCTGGGGCCGTGCGTTCCTTGAACGTCGTCATCGTCTTTGCACCGCCTTCGCGTAGAGGTCCAGGAAACGGGAGTCGGGATCGTAGGTTTTCTTCAGCGTCTTGTAGGTTTCCCCGCCGTAGAGCTCATCGAACTCCTCTGGCGAGTAAAAGGCGTCCGAATACAGCGACTTGTGCCCGTCGAGCTCGCTGACTGTGTTCTCGATCAGCCTGTTCGTCTCACCCTCGACCGAACCGGCAGGCACCGATGACCAGAACCCGACATTGACGTAGGAGTGGCCTGGCCGTAGCGGATACAGCGGCCAGCCATCGGTGTCACGTAGCCTCAGCGGGCACACCCAGATCGGCTCGATCGGCACGTTGGCGAGAAACCAGTCGAGGAATTCCACGCAGCGCTCGATCGGCACCTCGACGTCCTGTACCACGCGTTCCTGCGGCGGGCGGCCGCCGCGCTTCTCGATGCGGTCGGCGATGTGGAACTTCCGGTCGTAGCCCATCAGCTTCCAGTAGACGCTGCTGCGGCGGTAGCGCCGCGGCCACAACCGCCGCAGTAGTGGGTTTTGCGCCCCGAATGCCCGTGAGCACCAGAACCAGTCGGTGTCCCAGCGCCAGAAGTAGTCGTGAATGGTCAGCCTGTCGGCCTTCCCGGCGACCTCTTTGTCCGAGGCGTGCTGAATCGATCGGTAGTAGGTCTGCTGCCCGGTGTAGTCGCTGACCGGCCCCGGTGTGGTGGTCTGCACGCCGAGGGTGAGGTAACTCTCGTCGGCGCTGAACACGACACCGTCGAGATAGTCCACCTGCACGCCGTCGAGGCCACCGGTTTCGATGACGCGGTCCATCGTCGACATCAGGTCGGGCAGCGAATGAAACCGCAGGTGCCTGAGCGCGACGAACGGCTTGACCTTCTCCAGCTCGATCTTCAGCCGGACTGAATAGCCAAGGGTGCCATAGGAATTCGGGAAGCCGCGAAACAGGTCGGCGTGGTTGTCGGCCGACGCGGTGAGAATCTCGCCCGTCCCGGTGAGGATGTCCATCTCCAGCACCGACTCGTGCGGCAGGCCGTTGCGGAACGACGCCGACTCGATGCCCAGCCCGGTCACCGCTCCGCCGAGGGTGATGGTTTTCAGTTGCGGAACGACCAGCGGAGACAAGCCGTATGGCAAGGTCGCGGCCACCAGGTCTTCGTAGGTGCACATTCCCGCGACGTCGGCGGTGCGCGCGTGCGGGTCTACCGAGATCACGCCGGTGAGCCCCGACGTGTCCAGGCCCGGGGCGTCGCGTTTGGCCCGGGCGCGGAACAGGTTCGAGGTGGGCTTGGCCAGCCGTACCGACGCCGATGCCGGGATTGTACGGTAGCTCGCGACGAGCCGGCGCACGCCGTCGGCGTGCGCGGCCTGCGCGTCGGCCCGGGGAATCGGCACGCATATACGCTAGTCCGCGGTCGCGGCCGATGCGACCGCTCGCCTGAGCATGAAGGAGTCTTGCCTGATGGGAGAGGTCAGCGCGTCCAGCAGCGTCCTGATCAACGCCGAACCCGCCGCCGCGCTCGCCGCGGTCGCCGACTACCGGAACGTGCGACCGAAGATCTTGTCGCCGCAGTTCAGCGACTACCAGGTGCTGCAGGGCGGCCAGGGTCAGGGCACGGTGGCGACGTGGAAGCTGCAGGCCACCAAGTCGCGGGTGCGTGACGTGCGGGCCGGCGTCGACGTGGCCGGGCACACCGTGATCGAGAAGGACGCGAACTCGTCGATGGTGACCAACTGGACCGTCGCACCCGCGGGAACCGGATCGACGGTCACCGTCAAGACGACCTGGACGGGCGCCGGCGGCGTCAAAGGGTTCTTCGAGAAGACGTTCGCGCCGCTGGGCCTGCGCCGGATTCAGTCCGAGGTGCTGGCCAACCTGAAGAAGGAGCTGGAGGGCCGGTGAGCGGCCCGGCATCCGGCGGGGAGGGGTCCTAACCCGTCCTAACCCACGTTGCCCTGCGTGCCGAGGAACCCGGCGATTCCCTGTACCACGGCCGCGGCGTACTTCTGCCGGCCCTCGGTCGTGGTCATCACCGCGGAGTCGGCGGGGTTCTTCATGTTGCCGAGTTCGATCAGCACCGCGGGGTACTGCGCCAGGTTCAGCCCGGCCAGGTCGGCGCGCCCGTACAGTCCGTCGGTGCCGATGTAGTTGGCCGGCGGGACGCCCGAGTTTTGCAGTTGGTCCCGCACGATGCGGGCGAGCTGGATTGACGGGCCGGCCTGAGCGGCGTTGAGCGGCGGCGCGGAGTAGTTCACGTGAAAGCCGCGGCCGGTCGGCGGCCCGCCGTCGGCGTGGATGCTGACGATCGCGTTGGGGTGTATCGCGTTGGCCATTGCGGCGCGCTCGTCGACGCACGGGCCGAGCGCGTCGTCGTTGCCGCGTGACATCGCGCTGCGCACCCCGAGCTCGTTCAGCAGGGCTCGGATCCGCAGCACCACATCCCAGTTGAACGTGTGCTCGGGATAGCCGTCGTTGGTGCTGGTGCCGCTGGCCTGACAATCCTTTGTTCCGCCCCGGCCGTCGGGCACCTGCCGGGTGATGGACGCGTCGTTGGCGCCGTGGTGGCCGGGGTCGAGGAACACGACCATCCCGGCGATGTTGGCGGGCTGCGCGGCGGACGGCGGGGCGGCGAGCGTCCATGCGATCACGATTGCCGTTGCGGCCGCGGCGGCGCCGACACGTAGTGCGAGAGAGTCTGGCACCGCGTCAAGCTAGCCCGGCTCACGACTACGCTTGGTTGTCGACCCGCCGACGAGACGAAGTCGAGACCAACAGGCAAGAGGACCGTGATGCAACCCCAAGGCCCATCCGACATGTCGGCGTTGCTGGCTCAGGCGCAGCAGATGCAGCAGCAGCTGATGGAAGCCCAGGACCAGCTGGCCAACACCGAAGTCCACGGGCAGGCCGGCGGTGGGCTGGTTCAGGTGACGATGAAGGGCAGCGGCGAAGTGGTGTCCGTCGCGATCGACCCCAAGGTCGTCGATCCCGACGACGTCGAGACGCTGCAAGACCTGATCGTCGGCGCGCTGGCCGACGCCTCCAAACAGGTGACGATCCTGGCGCAGAGCCGGCTGGGCCCGCTGGCCGGCGGGTTGGGGCTGTGAGTTGTTCGAGGGACCCGTCCAGGATCTGATCGACGAGCTGGGCAAGCTGCCGGGCATCGGCCCGAAGAGCGCCCAGCGCATCGCCTTTCACCTGCTGTCCGTCGAGCCGCCGGACATCGACAGGCTGACCGCCGTGCTGGCCAGGGTCCGCGACGGCGTGCGGTTCTGTGCGGTGTGCGGCAACGTGTCCGACGACGAGCGGTGCCGCATCTGCTCGGACCCGCGCCGCGACGCGTCGCTGGTGTGCGTCGTCGAGGAGCCCAGGGACGTCCAGGCCGTCGAACGTACGCGGGAGTTTCGCGGCCGCTATCACGTGCTGGGCGGTGCGCTCGATCCGCTGTCCGGCATCGGGCCGGATCAGCTGCGGATTCGCGAGCTTTTGAATCGCATCGGCGAGCGGGTCGACGGCGTCGAGGTCGCCGAGGTCATCATCGCCACCGACCCCAACACCGAAGGCGAAGCCACGGCGACCTACCTCGTCCGGATGCTGCGCGACATCCCCGGCCTCACCGTCACCCGCATCGCGTCCGGCCTTCCGATGGGCGGCGACCTCGAGTTCGCCGACGAACTGACCCTCGGCCGCGCATTGTCGGGCCGCCGCCAGATGGCCTGACTCCGCGACACTTAAACCGCTGCGGCGACACGCCGTAACCGCCGCAGCAGCTTGAGTTTCGACGACGTGTCGGTGCCCCGTGCCAGCGTTCGGAGCATGCGGGACAGGGTCTTCATCGGCAGCGAGGCGCTCCGGGACGCCACGATGACCAGCCATCAACTCCGCACCCGCTGCCGCGCAATCCTCCCCGGCGTGTACCTGCCTGAGCCCGCAGAGCCCACGCTGCGGGACCGGACCGTCGGGGCTTGGCTTTGGTCACGGCGGCGCGCAACGATCGCCGGTTTGGCGGCCGCCGCCCTGCATGGCTCGCGCTGGGTCGAAGACGACCAGCCCGTCGAGCTGATCTGGCACAACACCCAGCCGCCACGCACCCTGCTCGTCCGCGACGAGCGCATCGCGAACGACGAGATAACCCGCGTCGCCGGGCTGCCGGTCACCACGGTGGCGCGAACGGCGTTCGATCTGGGCAGGCACCTGCCGCGCGGGCAGGCATTGGCCCGTCTCGATGCCCTGATGCGGGCGACGCCGTTCTCGGTCGAGGACGTGATGCTGCTCGCCAAGCGGTATCGGGGCGCCCGCGGCGCCCGGCGGCTGCGCGAGCTGTTGCCGCTGGTCGACGGCGGGGCCGCGTCGCCGAAGGAAAGCACGCTGCGGCTCCTGCTGGTCGACGCCGGACTGCCCGCCCCCACCACCCAGATACCGGTCCACGACAACTGGCGGCTCGTGGCGATGCTCGACATGGGTTGGGAGGAGTTCAAGGTCGCGGCCGAGTACGACGGCGACCAGCACCGCAGCGACCGCAGGCAGTACGTGAAGGACATGCGACGCCTGGCGGTGTTGGAACGCAAGGGCTGGATCGTGATCAGGGTCATCGCCGAGGACGACCCGGCCGATGTCGTCACCCGGGTGAGCAACGCCCTATACAGCCGGGGCGCCCAGGCGTTCACGGCGCAATAATGCGACCTCGTCGAGCTCCAGCGGCGCCAGCTCACCCACGACCCGGCCGAGCAGCAGGTCGGCGAGCTGCGGGTTTCGCGCCAGGCACGGGCCGTGCATGTAGGTCGCGACGACGCTGCCCTGCACCGCGCCGTCGACGCCGTCGCCGACCCGATTGCCGAAGCCCTTCGTCACCGCGCCCAGCGGCCGCGCGCCGGCCCCGAGAACCGTTCCGCCGCGGTGGTTTTCGAAGCCGGTCAGCGGCTCCGACAACCCCGCCGACAACGGGCGGCTGACCACCTCGCCGATCGTCCGCAAGGGCTGCGGCGATGTGGTCAGGTCGAGCAGGCCCACCCCGTCCACGCGCTCGCCCGCGGCGGTCTCGTACCAGTGCCCGAGCACCTGGATCGCCGCGCAGATCGCCAGCACCGGCGCGCCCCGGGAAGCCGCCCGTTGCAGGCCCGGATAGCGGATCAGGTGCCGGGTGGCCAGCCGCTGTGCGTAGTCCTCGGCGCCGCCCAGGGTGTAGAGGTCCAGCGCCGAGGGCACCGGCTCGGCCAGCGTGATCTCGACGATCTCCGCCGGAATTCCCCGCAGCAGCAGCCGCTGCCGCAGCACCACCGCGTTGCCGCTGTCGCCGTAGGTGCCCATCACGTCGGGCAGCACCAGCCCGATCCGCACAGCCGAGTCAGCCACGCCGCCGCTCCAACGCCCGCTGCAGCTGCAGAAACGCCGTGTAGTTCGCGATCACTTCCACGTGCCCCGGCGGGCACGACTCGATCGCGGCGAGGGTGTCGTGCACCAGGGTGTGGTCGACGCCCGCGTAGGTCAGCCGCACCGCGAGGTCCGTCCCGCGCTCACCCGCTGCCACCACCGCCGTGTCGTCGAAATGCTCGAACCGCACGTCCCACAGCCACGACAGGTCTTCGCCGTCGGGCACCTGGCCGTTCACGGCGATCACCACCCCGGCGCCGTGCTTGTCGATCATCGACAGCGCCTCCTGCCAGCCGGCCGGGTTCTTGGCCAGCAGGATGCGCGCGGTGCGCTCGCCCACGCGCACCGTCCGGTACCGCCCGGCGACCTCGGAGACCCCCGACACCGCCGCAACCGCCGAAACCGGGTCCACGCCCAGCGCCACGGCCGCCGCCACCGCCTGCGCCGCGTTGCCGCGGTTGACCGCACCGGGCAGCGACAGCCTCATCGGCAGAGCCAGCCCGTCGGGGCCGTAGATGTGGTCGTCGTCGAACCACCAGTGCGGCGTCGGCCGCTTGAAGTCGGTGCCGGTGCTGTACCAGTGCCTGGGTTCGCGCACGATCAGCTCGCCGGACCGCGGGCAGCTCACCGAGTCGTTCGCCCAGTCGCCGCCCGCCGCCACCCACACCACGTTGGTGCAGTCGTACGCCGCCGACGTCATCAGCACGTCATCGCAGTTGGCGACCACCACCGCGTCCGGATGCTGAGCCAACCCGGCCCGCAGCGCCCGCTCGATCGCGTTGATCTCGCCGACGCGGTCCAGTTGGTCGCGCGAGAGGTTCAGCAGCACCATCACCTCCGGCTTCACCGCCGCCGCCACGTGCGGCAGATGCATCTCGTCGACCTCCAGCGCGGCCAGCTCCGCGTCACGGGCGGCGGCCAATGCCGCCACCAGGCCGGCGTCCATGTTCGCGCCCTCGGAGTTCGTCGCGACCCGCCCGAGCGTCGACAGCGCGGCCGCGGTCATCCGCGTGGTCGTCGACTTGCCGTTGGTACCGGTGACCAGCACGGTCCGCCGCCCGGCCCCGAGCTGGCGCAGCATCGTCTTGTCCAGTGTCATCGCGACCAGGCCGCCGATCATCGCGCCGGCCCCCCGGCCGGTCACCCTCGACGCCCATCGGGCGCCCGCTCCGGCCGCGAGCGCGACACGTCCGCGGGCAGTGATCATCGGGGCAGTTTATGACGACAGCCGCGGTGACCTGCGACACGAGCGCGTTGGTCAGCGGTTTTGTCGGTCCTGCGTGGGATTCTGAAGTTGTGAGTGCACCGACGGCGACCAGGGCCCGGGCGACGCCGTGGGGCCGCCCGGTCACGGAGCACGACGCGGGCTGGGTGGTCCTCGACGTCGAGACGACGGGCTTCCGGCCGGGACAGGCCCGCATCATCAGCCTCGCCGCGCTGGGCCTGGACCCCGACGGCACCGTCGAAAGGTCCGTTGTGAGCCTGCTGAATCCCGGCGTGGATCCCGGGCCGACGCACGTGCACGGCCTGACCGCCGACATGCTGGCCGACCAGCCGCGCTTCATCGAGGTCGCCGCCGACCTCGTCGACATGCTGCACGGGCGCACCCTCGTCGCGCACAACGTCGCGTTCGACTACGCGTTCCTGGCCGCCGAGGCGGAGATGGTCGACGTCGAACTGCCGGTCGACACCGTGATGTGCACCGTCGAGCTCACCCGCAGGCTGGCGCTGGGCACCGAGAACCTGCGGCTGGAGACCCTGGCCGCCCATTGGGGCATACCGCAACTCAAGCCGCATGACGCGTTCGACGACGCCCTGGTGCTTTCCCGGGTGTTGACGCCGACGCTTGCGCGCGCCCGCCAGCTCGAGGTGTGGCTGCCGCTGCGCCCGGCGACCCGGCGCCGCTGGCCCAACGGCCGCGTCACGCATGACGAGCTGCGCCCGCTGAAGATGGTGGCCTCCCGGGTGCCGTGCCCGTGGCTCAACCCGGGTCGTTACGTGCGGGGTAGGCCGCTGGTCCAGGGCATGCGCGTCGTGCTGTCGGCCGAGGTGACGCGCACCCACGAAGAACTTGTCGAGCGAATCATGCACGCGGGGCTTGCGTACTGCGACATGATCGACCCCGAAGCGTCGCTGGTCATCTGCAATGACCCAAAGGTTGAGCACGGCAAAGGATTTCAGGCCCGCGAGTTCGGCGTGCCGACGATCTCGGACGCCGAATTCCTGGCTGGGCTCGACTCGGTGATCAGCGGCACCAGCATCGAGGAGTTCACCGACAGCACCGTCGCCGGCGAGCAGTTCGCGCTGTTCTGAATGACCTTTGAATGACCCCGAATGACCCCTGAATGACCGGCGTCCGCGTGGAAGTCGACGACGCGGGCGTCGCTGTCGTCACGCTGGACGGTGAGGCGCGCCTGAACGCATTCTCCGCCGCCACCGGAGGCGACCTCGGCGCGGCGTACCGCCGGTGCGACCTCGATGACGACGTCAAGGCCGTCGTGCTCACCGGCGCCGGCCGCGCGTTCTGCGCGGGCGCCGACTTGTCTGAGCATGCCGGGTCCTTCGACGCCCCGGGCGACGACTTCACCGCCTCCCCGATCCGGCCGCCGGCATGGCGGGTGCGCAAGCTCGTCATCGCCGCGATCAACGGCCACGCCATCGGGATCGGCCTCACGCTGGCATTGCAGTGCGACGTCCGGTTGGTGGCGTCCGACGCCAGGCTGGCGATCCCGCAGGTGCGCCGCGGGATGGTCGCGGACTGCCAGGCCCATTTCACGCTGCGCCACGCCGCCGGTCTCGCGGTCGCGGCCGATGTCCTGCTCACCGGCCGCACGATGAGCGGGCAGGAGGCGGCCGACCTCGGCATCGCCAGCCGGTCGCTGCCCGCGCCCGCGGTGCTGTCCGCGGCGATCGACCTGGCAAGAGACGTCGCCACCTACGCGAACCCGGCCTCCGTCGCGTTGAGCAAGCGGCTGCTGTGGGCAGACCTCGATCTCGACGCGGTCGCCGGGGCCGAGGACGACGCGCACCGCCTGCTGATGGGCGGCGCCGATGCCCGCGAGGGGGCCGCGGCGTGGCGGGAAAACCGCCCGCCGCGGTGGTCGTCGCGGGCGACCGACGTCGGAGATCCCGCCTGAGCAGCTACAACCGTGCGGCCCGGTTCACCGCCGACACCACCGCACGCAACGACGCGGTCGTGATCGACGTCGCGATGCCCACGCCCCAGACTGTGCGCCCGCCCATCGACGCCTCGACGTAGGCGGCCGCCCGCGCGTCGTCGCCGGCGCTCAACGCGTGCTCGGCGTAGTCGAGCACCGCCACGTTGATCCCGACGCCGGACAGCGCGTGCACGAACGCGGCCAGCGGCCCGTTACCCTCGCCGCGGATCTCGGTCTCGACGCCGTCGAGAAGCACCGTGGCTTCGATGCTGTCGGTGCCGCCGTCTTCCTCCGCCCCGATCACGCGCTGGCGCACCCGCTCCAGCGGCCGCACCGGGGCGAGGTACTCGGCCGAGAAGACGTCCCACATCTCTTTCGGCGTGACCTCGCCCCCCTCGCCTTCGGTGATCTTCTGGATCACCTGAGAGAACTCGATCTGCAGCCGCCGCGGCAGCGCCAGCCCGTGGTCGGCCTTCATGATGTAGGCCACCCCGCCCTTGCCGGACTGCGAGTTGACCCGGATCACGGCCTCGTAGGTGCGCCCGACGTCCCTGGGGTCGATCGGCAGGTAGGGCACCTGCCACAGCATGTCGTCGACGTCGGCGTCGGCCTCGTCGGCCGCCACCTTCATCGCGTCGAGGCCCTTGTTGATCGCGTCCTGATGGCTGCCGGAGAACGCGGTGTAGACCAGGTCGCCGCCGTACGGGTGGCGCTCGTGCACCGGCAGCTGGTTGCAGTATTCGACCGTGCGCCGGATCTCGTCGATGTTGGCGAAATCGATCTGCGGGTCCACGCCGCGGCTGAACAGGTTCAGCCCCAGCGTGACGATGCACACGTTGCCGGTGCGCTCACCGTTGCCGAACAGGCAGCCCTCGATCCGGTCGGCGCCGGCCGCATACCCCAATTCGGCTGCGGCGACGGCGGTTCCGCGGTCGTTGTGCGGATGCAGGCTCAGGATGACGCTGTCGCGACGGGCCAGGTTGCGGCTCATCCACTCGATGGAGTCGGCGTAGACGTTGGGCGTGGCCATCTCGACGGTGGCGGGCAGGTTGAAGATGATCGGGCTGTCCGGCGTCGGTGAGATGACATCGCCGACCGCGTCGCACACCTGCCTGGCGTACTCCAACTCGGTGCCGGTGTAGGACTCCGGCGAGTACTCGAAGCGCCACCGCGTGCCGGGATACTTGGCCGCCTCCTCGACGCACTTGCGGGCGCCGTCGACCGCGATCTGCGCCACCTCGGCGCGGTCGGCGCGGAACACCACCCGCCGCTGCAGGATCGACGTCGAGTTGTAGAAGTGCACGATCGCGCGCGCCGCACCCCGGCACGCCTCGAAAGTCCGCTCGATCAGTTCCGGCCGGCACTGCGTCAGCACCTGGATCGCGACGTCGTCGGGAATCGCGCCCTGCTCGATGATTTCGCGCACGAAGTCGAAGTCGGTCTGACTGGCCGACGGGAAGCCGACCTCGATCTCCTTGTAGCCCATCCGTACCAGCAGCTCGAACATCCGGCGCTTGCGGGCCGGGCTCATCGGATCGATCAGCGCCTGGTTGCCGTCGCGCAGGTCGACGGCGCACCACATCGGCGCGCGGTCGACGACCCTGTCGGGCCAGGTGCGGTCGGCCAGCCGGATCGGCTCGACCTCGTCGGAGAAGGCGCGGTACCGCCGGGTCGGCATCGACGAGCCGCGCTGCGTGTTCCATGCCGGCTGGCCCGGGTTGGGGGCACCCGACGGAGTGGTGATGGTGCGTGCCGACACGAACGCATCGGCGGAATCGATTACCTCGACACGAGGGTCTGTGGGGGTCATTTTTGCGGTTGCTTTCCGGAAGAATTAACGGTCACGACCGGCGCATCGCGAACACCCGCGACGGGAAGCCGGTCTGGATCAGACCCCGCCGCGGCGTCCGAGAAGGAGCACCCGCTGCACGTCACGAACTCTACCGCATACGTGACAGACTGTGCCCCGTGAGGCACCTGCTGGCCTGCCTGCTGGCCAGTGCGCTTGTGTTGACGGGCTGCTCGCACACGGCTGCCGGGCGCCCCGAGACCGGGCAGCGGGACGTCGACCCCGGCTATTTCTTCGCCGGTGCGGTGCCGCTCTACGGGCAGACGGTCGGCGCCGGCGACGCGGCTGTGCTGGCGTATCTGCGGGCGCTGCGCCGCATCGACGTGTGCGGTCTTCTCAACCGCGACGTGATGGCCAAGATCGGCGAAGTCAATTCCATTGGAACGCTTTACGCGTTCAACGAGTGCGACCTGGACGTGAAGGTCAGCGGTTCCAGCACGCGCAAGATCGTGGCCGTCGACCTGGAGCTGGCCGGTGATCCCGGGGACACCGTCGCGTTTCGGGTCGGCGACACGCCGGTCTACGCCGGCGCGCCGGACTCCTGCGTCTACGGCGTGCCGCTGCCGCTGTCGAAGCTGCCGGGCGCAGCGCCGTTGCGCACACAAAAGCGGCCGCTCGCGAAGATCGGGCTCATCGCCGACCAGGATTGCGGCCTGGCCCAGCGGATCGCCGTGGCGGTCGCCGAACGGGTGACGTCGCAGCCGCTGCCGGCCCGCGACGCGCTGGCGGCATACCCGTCCGCGCTGGCCGGACGGGACCCGTGCGAAGCGATGACCGTCGTGGGCGCGGACATCGCCCACTGGGACATCGGCGCGCAGCCGCCGTACGACTGCCGGTTCAGCATCCGGCGCAGCGGCTCGCCGGACGCGCTTGCGCTGCAGGTCCATCTGCAACCGGAACTGGTCGACGCCGCGACCGAGGGCCTTCAGCGCCGTGCGCAGGACGGCGTCGAGATCTTCGTCGACCACAGGTTCTGCTCGGCGCTGTCGTTCGTGGGTGAGCCGATGCGGCGCCGGCGCGTCGGCGGCGGGTACCTGGCGGCGGGCAGTCTCGTCATCCGCCCGGCTGTCGTCGTCGACATCGGCGGCGACAACTGCGAGGAAGCCGCGGCGGTGGTTGCCCGCGCCGCCAGGCTCTACACCTGAAACGGCCGGCCCCAGGCTCCCGCGAACGCGATGTCTTCCAGCGGCAACCGTTGCCGCGACATGCGATCCCGCTCGACGATCGCGTCGTCCACGGCGGCGTAGTCGCCCAGGGAGCCGACCGCGACGACCGCGATCGGGCGCACCTCCTCGGGCAGCCCGAATTCAGCCCGGGCACCGTCCTTGTTGAATCCTGCCATCGGGTGCGCGATCAGTCCCCGCGACACCGCCTCGATCGTCAGCTGGGCGATCGCCGCGCCGGCGTCGACCGCGGCGTACACGGCGGTGTTGTCGTCGGGACCCTCGTCGACACCGACCAGCATCAGCGCCCCCGCGGACTTGGCGTAGCTGTTGCCCCGCTTGAGCAGTCCGGCGAGCCTGCCGTACGTGTCGTCGCCGCGCATGCCGACGATGAACCGCACCGGCTGCCGGTGACCCCACGTCGCCGCCCACCGCGCGGCCTCGAGCAGCGCGGTGATCTGCTCACCGGTGACCACGGCCGACGGATCGAAGGCCCGCGGACTCCAGCGGGCGGCGATGGCAGGGTTGATCCGGACCCTCGTTTCCGCGACGCGGTCGGTCACGTGCTCACAGTAGCCCGGCAGCGGCGTGGCAAAAATCAGCCGCGCAGACCCCTTATTCTTGGTGTGGCTTCCACCTTGAGAAGCCACCGCTGGAAAGGGTGACCGTGGCGCTCGTCGTGCAGAAATACGGCGGATCGTCGGTGGCCGACGCCGACCGCATCCGCCGCGTGGCCGAGCGCATCGTCGAGACCAAGAAACAGGGCAACGACGTCGTAGTGGTGGTCTCGGCGATGGGCGATACCACCGACGACCTGCTCGACCTGGCCAAACAGGTCTGCCCCGCGCCGCCGCCGCGCGAAATGGACATGCTGCTGACGGCCGGCGAGCGGATCTCCAACGCGCTGGTCGCGATGGCGATCGACTCGCTCGGCGCGCAGGCCCGCTCCTTTACCGGCTCACAGGCCGGCGTGATCACCACCGGGATCCACGGCAACGCCAAGATCATCGATGTCACGCCCGGACGGCTGCGATCGGCCCTCGACGAGGGGTTGATCGTGCTGGTCGCCGGATTCCAGGGGGTCAGCCAGGACAGCAAGGACGTCACGACGCTGGGCCGGGGCGGCTCGGACACCACCGCCGTCGCGTTGGCCGCGGCCCTGGGCGCCGACGTCTGCGAGATCTACACCGATGTCGACGGGATCTTCACCGCCGACCCGCGGATCGTGCCCAACGCGCACCGGCTGGACAGCGTCTCGTTCGAGGAGATGCTCGAACTGGCCGCCTGCGGCGCGAAGGTGCTGATGCTGCGCTGCGTGGAATACGCCCGCCGTTACGACGTTCCGATACATGTCCGGTCGTCGTACTCGGACAAGCCCGGCACGCTCGTGGCCGGATGGATGGAGGACATCTCGATGGAAGACGCGATTCTGACCGGGGTCGCACACGACCGCAGCGAGGCGAAGGTGACGATCGTCGGCCTTCCCGACGTTCCCGGCTACGCCGCCAAGGTTTTTCGTGCCGTCGCCGACGCGGACGTCAACATCGACATGGTGCTGCAGAACATCTCCAAGATCGAGGACGGCAAGACCGACATCACGTTCACCTGCTCACGCGACAGCGGCCCGGCCGCGGTGGAGAAGCTCACCGCACTGCAGGACGAGATCGGTTTCAGCCGTGTGCTCTACGACGACCACATCGGCAAGGTCTCGCTCGTCGGTGCCGGCATGCGCAGCCACCCCGGCGTCACCGCGAAGTTCTGCGAGGCGCTGGCCGGCGTCGGCGTCAACATCGACCTGATCTCCACGTCGGAGATCCGAATCTCGGTTCTGATCAAGGACACCGAGCTCGACAAGGCGGTCGTCGCGCTGCACGAGGCGTTCGGCCTCGGCGGCGACGAGAAGGCCGTGGTCTACGCGGGGACGGGTCGCTAGCGATGGTCAACATCGGTGTGGTGGGTGCCACCGGGCAGGTCGGCCAGGTGATGCGCACGCTGCTCGACGAGCGCGACTTTCCCGCCACCGGCGTGCGGTTCTTCGCATCGGCCCGGTCGCAGGGCCGCAAGCTGGCGTTCCGCGGCCAGGAGATCGAGGTGGAGGACGCCGCCACCGCCGACCCCAGCGGCCTGGACATCGCGCTGTTCTCCGCGGGCGCGACGATGTCGCGGGTGCAGGCGCCCCGATTCGCCGCTGCGGGGGTGACGGTGATCGACAACTCGTCGGCGTGGCGCAAGGACCCCGACGTGCCGCTGGTTGTCTCCGAGGTGAATTTCGACAGAGATGTCCGTGCCGCCGGGCGGCTTCCGAAGGGCATCATCGCGAACCCGAACTGCACGACGATGGCCGCGATGCCGGTGCTCAAACCGCTGCACGACGAGGCGGGACTGGTGCGCTTGGTCGCCTCGACGTATCAGGCCGTCTCCGGGAGCGGCCTGGCCGGCGTGCGTGAGCTGGCCACCCAGGCGCGCGCGGTGATCGACGACGCCGAACAGCTGGTGCACGACGGCGGCGCGCTGGACTATCCGGCACCGCGGACATACGTCGCGCCGATCGCGTTCAATGTGCTGCCGCTCGCAGGCTCGCTGGTCGACGACGGCTCCGGCGAATCCGACGAGGACCAGAAGCTGCGCAACGAGAGCCGCAAGATCCTCGGCATCCCGGACCTGCTCGTCAGCGGCACCTGTGTGCGGGTGCCGGTCTTCACGGGGCATTCGTTGTCGATCAACGCCGAGTTCTCCCGGCCCCTCTCGCCGGCGCGCGCGGCCGCGCTTCTGTCCGCGGCGCCGGGGGTCAAGCTCGTCGACGTGCCGACGCCGCTGGCCGCTGCCGGGGTCGACGAGTCGCTCGTCGGCCGGATCCGCCGGGATCCCGGTGTGCCCGGCGGCCGCGGCCTCGCGCTGTTCGTCTCTGGTGACAACCTGCGGAAGGGCGCGGCGCTGAACACGATCCAGATCGCCGAGCTGCTCGTGGCGCAACTGTAGAGCGCCGCAGCGCCTCCCGTTACGCTGTCCGGCGATGGGTGCGTGCCGGACGGTGATCGGGTCGGCGCTGGTCGCCGTCGGAACCCTGACAGCGGCACCGGCACACGCGGATCCGCCCGCGCCTGAGCCCGAGCCGATTCTGCAACCGCTGTTGCCCGGCCAGGTCTTGCGCATCGGTCCCGAGGCGGGCACGGGCACCCCGACCCGCGACTACGGGATCGGGGCGACCGACCTGTGCGAGTTCATGGAGTTCCCCAGCGGCGTGCTGCAGGTCTGCGGCGACAGCTTCGCCGGCCAGGGCGTGGGCTTCGGCGGCTGGTACGCGCCGATCGCGTTGCGCGCCGAGACCGACACCATCGATGACCCCGCCGGCGTGCAGTACGACCGGGTGATCGGCGTCGACAGGCCGCTGCTGGCCGACCCGACTCCGCCGGGGGATTCCCAGCTGCCGGCGGGCGTCGTACAGATCAACCGGGCCAACTATCTGCTCGTCGCCACCGTCCGCAACCTGGCGCCACAGACCACGCGACTCGTGAAAGCCGATCCGGCGAACGGTGGCTGGCCCACCGTGCCCGGGTCGGTCCGCGACGGCGGCTACCAGGGCGGAAGGCAGTCTCAGATCAGCGGCTACTACGACCCGATCCCCCGGGCCGACTCGCCGACGGGCTGGGTCTACCTCGTCGCCGACAGCTTCGACCGCAGCCGGCCGGTGACGCTGTGGCGCGCCCGGCCGGAGACGTTCACCGACCGGTCGTCGTGGCAGGGCTGGTCGGGGCTTTCCGGCGCCGCCGGCGGCTGGAACAAACCGCCGACGCCGTTGTGGGGAGACCGGGTCGGGGAGATGAGCGTCAAGCAGATCGACGGCAAGACCGTGCTGTCGTACTTCAACGCGACCACCGGGAACATGGAAGTGCGCGTCGCCGACGATCCCACCGGGCTGGGAACGGCGCCGGTGACCACCGTCGTGCTCGCCACCGACTGGCCCGATCCCGCCGAAAGCCTGCCGCCCCCCGACGACAACCGGCTCGCCCAGCCGTACGG
>Ga0209040_10000383_pt1 | contig 33497 bp, 35 predicted proteins | sample BogFormECP12_OM3_FD_188240 | JGI IMG/M metagenome (GOLD analysis project Ga0209040, IMG submission 188240) | Bog forest soil microbial communities from Calvert Island, British Columbia, Canada - ECP12_OM3 (SPAdes) (version 2) | ecosystem: Environmental > Aquatic > Freshwater > Wetlands > Bog ... | reverse complement strand
GATGCGGGAAATCCGCACGTCCGGTTTGATGAGCGGGGAGGGGAGACGAACTGCTTACGCAGCACCGCGCCTCTCCTCGACTCTACTGTGCACTTTGTGCAACTCTGTGTCCGACTTACTTGACCATCGAGATTGCTTCGTTGCTGCGCTCCTCGCAATGACAGATGGACACGATGACACTTCAATAATCGGGGTTTCCGAATGGGTAGAAGTTCTTCAACTCGACATTCTCGTACTTCAGCGCATCCAGCCGCACCGTGCCGAGGAAGGGCTCGGACGGCTCGACCAGCAGGATCGCCCTGGCAAAGCCGCTGTCATCGAAGCCGCGGCGGAAGTGCACGCGCGACTTTATCGCGATGACGTGGAAAGCGCTCGGGTCCAGGCCGATCGCAGTAAGCGCGGACGGCTCCATGATCTGCACCAGATACGGGCTGATCACCAGGACGTTGCCGTTCCCGAATGCGACACAGACCCAGAGCTGGCCGGATTGCTCGATCGCGCGCAGAACGGTGCCGGTGATCCGCACCGGTTCGCCCGCTGATTCATCAGCCAATCCGCCGACCGCCATTTCAAACGCATCTTCTGGCTTCACACCTTTGAGCGCGCTGATGACACCCGCATCTGCAACCGTGGCGATCAAGGTGTTGGACAATCCCTGGGCGATGATCTCGTGCAGCAGCCAGGTGGCATAGCCCGAGCGATCGCTGTGATCGGCCAGCACCACCGGCGTTTCACCCGCAGCGACCGCCCGCTTTGCGAGCGCGACCCCTTCCGAAATGGTGTGCACCTTGGTCGAGTGCAGCAGTGCCTCGCGCCGCCGCCAGGCGAAGCGCGCCATGTCGTCGGCGATCCGACGCGCCAGTTCCGCAGCGCCATTGGCGATCACCTGGATCGTCATCCCGACATCCGGTACATCCGACCACGGGAAGCCGAAATACCCATTCACAGTGACATCCGGCTCGCGCGCCTCCCAGGTCAGCGCGCGCTGCACCAGATCCATCCACGGCGAGGCACCGGTCCACTGCACCACCGTCGGGGAGATGATCGGTAGCTTCACCGTGGCGTGTGCCGGCCGATATCCACCACGGATCGCGCGCACCAAGGCACGGGCGGCGCGCTCGCCCTGCAGATGGCTGTCGTAGTGCGGGAAGTATTTGCCGCAGAACGCCAGGTCGGCGTGGCGCAGGAACTCCTCGTCCTCATTGCCATGCGGATCGAATGTCGCCGCGATGAAGGCGCTTGGTCCGACCACCTCGCGCACGCGTCGCGCCAATTCGGCCTCGGGGCGCGGAATGCCGCGCGCCGCCATCGCGCCGTGCACGCAGAGATAGACGCCGTCGAACGGACCCTCCGCCTTGAGCTGCGCGATCATCCTGCCGACGAAGGTCTCGTACGCCGCCTGCGTAACCCAACCCGAACCGGACCCGGTCTTCGGCCACAGCGGCGATTCGATGCCGACCAATTCCACGCCGTCGTACTCACGCGCGACCTGCACGAACCCGCCCATATAGGAGTTCGGCCCCGACGCCAGCAGCGCCTCACCGCGTGCCGGCGAGCCGGGGTAGACGAAGTCGTCCAGCGTCGTGTCGTTCCGCAGGAACGTCACCGTTTCGTGCTGGAAGTGCAGCACAGCGATGTGGATCGGCGGCTTCGTCATGCCGGGACGCTAGCGCGGCGGCGGTACCAACGCCAAGCGAAGCCGTCAGCCGCCGGGAACCACCAGGAACAGATCGGTGTCGCCAGTGTCCTGACCACTCGCGGTAAGCAGCGCATGCGCCTGGCCGCGGTGGTGTGTCTGGTGGTTGAAGAAGTGCACCACCAGCGGCCCTTTCTGCCGCCGCATTTCCCTGCCCGCCGAGCCGCTGAACCACACCAGGTCTTCGGCCAGCCAGGCAACGTCAACGCGGTCGGCCCAGGCGATGATGTCGGCATCCGCCTTCACGCGCCGTGCCTGCAAGGTGGCAAAATCGTCCACCATGCCGGCGCTCTGCTTCTGGCCGACCCCGGGCTTCGGCCAACCATCGAAGCGCGACATCCACTGCGTGTCGCCCCACACGAGGTGCGTGAGCGTGCCGTGGATCGAGTGCCAGAACGCGCCGCGATCAGCCTTGCGTTCAGCATCGGTCAGCCGCGCGGCGGCGGCATAGAGGCGGCGGTTCATTTCGGCGTTGTACTGCGACATCAGGCGCACATAGGCGGGTGTGATCATGCTGACGGCCTCCCTGCGGGGCTTTGCTTGGTGCCAAATTGCCGGCTCCAGTCAAGCTTGATCGAGCGAGTCAACATGCCCCCGGCACCGGTTGATTTAGATCAACGAACATTGCGGCGTTTCGTGGCACCAGATTCGTTCGGAGGGGCCAGCCATGTCCAGATATGTCCTCGTTCCGGCCACCGGCGCCGACACCGACGAACCCGTCTTCGCCACCGCCCTGACGGTCGCTCGTCTCTTGCCCGCCCACCTGGAATTCCTCCACGTGCGCGTCGACGTGCAGGAGACGTTGACGGCCATGGCATCCGCCGACACCGGTGGCGGTATCAGCTTTGGCCAGCTCCTGGATACCCTGGAGCAGGAGGTGGCGAGCCGGCAGAAGAAGGCCGAGCTGGCCTTCCGTGATTTTTGCGAACGGGAACGGCTGCTGGTCTCCGCCGAGCTCTCAGCCGCGTTGCCTTCGGCCGAATGGCGGATGGAGACCGGCGACGGACCGACATGGCTGGCCGCGCATGGCCGCGCGGCCGACCTTGTGGTGGTCGGACGCGCGCGCGACGGGGAAGCCGTTGCGATGGATGTGCTCGAGGCAGCGCTCATGGCGACCGGCCGGCCGGTGCTGATCGCGCCGGCAAAGCCGCGGAGTGAGCTTTCCGGTGTCGTCGCCATCGCGTGGAAGGACGGACCCGAGGCCGCCAGGGCGGTTGCCGCCGCTCAGCCATTTCTCGGGATGGCCGACCAGGTGGTCATTCTCTCTGTCGTCGAGGATGCGCGCACGAACGAACAGTCCTGCGAACGGCTTCGCCACGCCCTGTCCTGGCACAATCCCAGAACCAGGGTGCAGTGTCTGACGCAGGGCGATCGCGCGGCGGTGGATACACTGCTGGCCGCTGCCCTGGCGGCGAATGCCGACCTGCTGGTGATGGGGGGCTACGGCCACAGCCGCGTGCGCGAGGTGATGTTCGGCGGCTTTACCCGACGCGTCCTCTCGCATGCCGATCTGCCGGTGCTGATGGCACATTGATCGAGATCAAAGCCCGCCATGGCCGCACCGCTATGCTTGCGGCGACTGAACTCAGGAGGGGTAAATGCCAGCAGAGGTCCAGATTTCGTTCCGCGGTATGGCGACGTCGCCGTCGGTCGAGGCCCAGGTGCGGCGCAGAGCAGAGGAGCTCCAGCAGTTTTCGGATCGTGTCACCGCCTGCCGGGTGACGCTGGAGGCTGCTAACCGACGCCACCGCCAGGGCACGATCTCACGATCTATCGTGTGCGCGTCGAGCTCGCGGTGCCTGGCGGCAACATCGTGGTGAACCGGGAGCCCGGCGAGGACCATGCGCATGAGGACATGCACATCGCCATTCGTGACGCATTCGACGCCGCGCGGCGGCGACTGCAGGACCATATGCGTCGCCTCGACGGCCAGACCAAGCAACATGAGGCACCCTCGATCGGCCGCATCGCGCGGGTGTTCGCCGAGCGCGACTACGCCTTCCTGGAGACCGCGGGCGGCGAGGAGGTGTACCTCAATCGCAATGCGGTCACTGGCGGCGGCTTCGACACGCTGAAGGTCGGCGACCGCGTCCGCTATGTTGTCGACCCGGAAGAAGGAGAGAATGGTCCGCAGGCAAGCACGGTGGTGCCTCTCGACAGCGCCAGGTAGCGCCTGTGGCCCTGGTGCACGTCAGAGCTGTAACACGGCACGGACGCCGTTCTCGATTGCCCAAAGATCCTGTCCCGAGAGGACGCCCGCTTGGCGGGTGCGGGGGGTGACATAGCGCATGGCTCCATATGGCGGACGCCAGCCAGGTTGGCTGCCCCGGTCGAGCGCGAAGGCCTGCTTGACTCAGACGGGGTGTTGCCAGACGACGGCGTGAGCCGCCTCTGTTGTTCAGGATCGGACAGCAAGGCACTCCTCGCGGCGGACAGGAAAGATCGTATGAACCAAATTGCATGGCGCGCTGATCCTCTTGTCTGGGGCCGCGGGTCCCGCGTGTTCGAGGTATTCCTGGAACCGACCTGCCCGTTTTCCGTGAGGGCGTTCGGCAAACTCGATGGCCTGCTCGCTCAGGCGGGTGAGGACCGCATCACCATCAAGATCCGTCTTCAGTCACAACCCTGGCACATGTACTCGGGCGTGATCGTGCGCTGCATTCTGGCTGCCTCCACGCTCGAAAGCGGGAAAGAGTCGGCGAAGGCCGTCATGGCGGCGGTGGCCGCGCATCGCGATGAATTCGAATTCGACCACCATTGCGCCGGAGCGAACCTTGAGGCTACTCCCAATGACATCATCAGGCGGGTCGAAGGCTACAGCGGAGTGAAACTTGCCGAGGCGTTCGCGATTCCTGATCTCGACCGCGAGATCAAGTGGCACTGCAGATATGCCCGCCAGAACGGTATCCATGTGTCACCGACTTTCATGATCGACGGGCTGGTGCAGGCCGATATGAGCAGTAGGGACACGGTTGCCGATTGGGTGTCGCGTCTGCTGAAGAATTGACGCAACCGGCGTGGCGGCGGCATCATGTGACTTTGGGAAAGGAGAGAAACGGAATGTTCAGCCATCTCGTGGTCGGGAGCAACGACATCGCCCGATCTAAGCGATTCTACGACGCCCTGTTTGGGGCAATGGGCGGCAAGCCCGGGGCACAGGACGCCAAGGGCCGGCTGATCTACTTGCACAACGGTGGTTTGTTCATGGTGAGCAAACCGATCGATGGCAAGGCGGCCACCCACGCCAACGGCGGCACGGTCGGCTTCACGATGGCAAGCCAGGAACAAACTGTCGCCTGGCACAAGGCGGGGGTCGCGAACGGCGGCACGGCGATCGAGGACCCGCCTGGCGTTCGCCAGGGTGGCGCCGGCCCAATGTATCTTGCTTACCTTCGTGATCCCGACGGCAACAAACTGTGCGCGTATTATCGAATGCCGGCTGCCTGAACTGTCGCGCGTAACAACGCAAGGGCCGCCCGTCCCGGCGGTCTTGCGCGCGTGTCGTGCTCGCCCGGTTCGATGGGCGGGGCATCGCGGAGCTGCGTCAGAATTCTGTATTACCGCGGGTGGGCTCGCCGGGTTTTCGCGCCAGGGTCATGCACGGACCCACCGTCATGCCGGGGCTTGGCCCCGGCATCTACGTCTCGCGATGCCGGACCAAAAACGTGGATGGCCGGCCTTCGCCGGCCATGACGGGGAGGGGCGCGCCGATTCCAGTCAGTCTGAAAACGCTCTAATGCTGGTGAATTTTACCGCACAAACAGGCGTTGTTCGCGCACAATCCTAATTTCACTACGAATCGGCGATAAGGTTGTGCGAGAGCGACCACAGCTGACTGGCAGGCGGTGGATTTGAAACGGTCCGCTTCTGGACCATAGGCGGAATTAGATGGGGTCCGTGTCATGCGTCCTTGTCCCTGGCGGTAGCTGCACCCAAGGATGTCTGCGGCAGTCATAGACCGAGTCTCGAGGTGGCGGAAAGCTTGGGTCGGCGAAGGCACCCACGGCGACACTCGCAGACGATTGTTCGCAACCCTCTTCGGTGTGGAATACCGTTGTCCCGCACACAGGGCAGAATCGGAACTTGAACCTGGCTCCTTGGTCGCCGACCCGCACGTACTCGGTTGCGGTGCCGATAACCTTATAGGGAGCGGCGAAGCTGGCCAGCGCCGCGAAAACGCTGCCGGTCCGACGCTGGCAGGCGAGGCAGTGGCAAACGCCGACGCCGAGGGGTTCGCCATAAACTTCGATGCGCAACTGGCCGCAGGAACAAGAGGCTGTTCGAGAACGCATTCAGTACCTCGTGGGAAGTTATTCGCTGGGCCGTCCCCACATTCGGTCCCTCGGTGATCATTGACGGCAAATGAACGCAGAGCGTCAAGGACACGGAAACGTGCGGAGCAGCACGCGGCTATCTGGCTCCACGGGAGGGGCTTGGTATCGAGTGGGAAGGCGCGAACCTATTGCCTTGACAGCAGTCATGCTAACGGTGTAGGTTATCAAGTCAACCATCAGCGCAGCCAGCACACATGTCCCACATCGACCTCCTTCCCCAACTCCCACCTTCCATCGCCCGCCACACGATGTTCCTGCTGCTCGAATCACTGCCCCCGCCGCTCAGCGACACCCAAGAGGAGCGCGCCGCCCGCGACGAAGCCGCCATCGCCTCGCTTGCCGTGCTACACCCCGCCGATGCGTTCGAGGCGCGTCTCGCCGCCCGCGCCGTCGCCGCCGATGCCCGGGCCACCGAATGCCTGCGGCTTGCCTCGGTGCCGAAGATGCCCCCCGACCGAGTGGACCAGTGCCTGCGCCAGGCCAACGCCATGATGCGTGCCTCGGCAGCCGCGTTGCGCTCGCTCCAGACCATGCAGGCGGCGCGCGAGAAGGCGGAGCAGGCCGTGCAACAGACCACGCCGGCTGCCGCCGAGCCGCCCGCCCGCGACACCGAAGCCGAGGCCGAACAGTATGCCCGCCGCAATCCGCAGGACGCCGCCCGGATCCGCCGCCTTGGCCGCCTGCCGGAGGGGCACGCGCCGATGCCGCCCGCACTGGTGCAGGCGATCGCCACCGGCACCAGCCCCGCCCTGCGCGCGCTGGATAGTGCCGACGGGAAGGAAATGCCCAGAGCTGCCTGAGATAGGTCCGGCTGGACTTTTCCAAATCCAGCAAAGAAATTGCAACCGCAAATGCACGCGGATGCACGCAGATAGTGGCGTGCCAGCGCCGGCTCGCGTACGCGGGCCATCGATATTGATCGATGCTCGAGCGCCGCAGGGCACAGGCCTTATACCAAAAGCCGGAAGTCTCGACTCTCCGGCCGCCGCCCATCGTCATGGCGGGCGAAGGCCCGCCATCCACGACTTGTCTTCGCACGTGCGGCAAAGCCGTGGATGCCGACCTTCGTCGGCATGACGGTGTGGCCATCGCCGGTGGGTCCACACTTCGGGCTTCTGGTATTATCTGCGTGCATCCGCGGTTGAAACTACCTGCGGCGCGCGCGGATTCTGCGATTAGAACTGACCGGCGGAGCCGGGTAGCGGCATCTCACCCGGCGCGCTCACATCCCACCAAACAGCGAAATGAGACGGCTGTGAGACGCCGCCTCACACCCTGATCCGCTCCACCTCGTCCAGGCTCCACTGTCCCGTCGTTCTCCGGCTCAGGCCACCCGATACTTGGCCACCGCGCTATCGGCGAATTTCAGCCCCAGCCCCGGCTTGGTCGGCAGCACCAACTGCCCCTGCTCGATCACCGGCGTCTCCTCGTAGAGCTTCAGCATCCACGGCATGTATTCCACCGTCAGCCCGTTCGGCACCGCCGCGATCAGATGCAGGTGCATCTCCGGCACGACGTGGCTGACCACCGGCAGGTTGAACGCCTCCGCCATGCCGGCCACCTTCATCCATGGCGTGACGCCGCCGACGCGGCACAGGTCGATCATCACGTAATCGACCGAGCGCGCCGCGATCATGTTGCGGAACGGCACGATGCCCCAGACATACTCGCCGCCGGCGATCGGCGTGGACAGCGCCGCGTTCACCCGCGCGAGGCCGGCGTAGTCGTCGCAGGTGGTGACGTCCTCCAGCCAGAACAGCCCGACATCCGCCACCCGATGACCGATATCGATCGCCTGCTCGACACGCCAGCGCTGGTTGATGTCGCACATCAGCTTGATGTCGGGGCCGATCGCGTCGCGCACCACGCGCGCGCGGCGCACCTCGTCCGCCGGCGACGGATTGCCGGGCAGTGCCATCTGGGTCTTCATCTCAACGAAGCCCTTGTCCACCAGCCGGCGCGCGGCGGTGGCGGCCTGCGCGTCGGTCAGGCCGCGGCGCAGCGAGCCCGACGCATAGGTGTTGACGCGGTCGCGCGCGCCGCCGAGCAGCCTCCACAGCGGCTGCTCGAGCGCCTTGCCCTTGATGTCCCACAGCGCCACGTCGATCGCCGAGACCGCCAGCGTGTAGATGCCGGAGCCGCAGGAATCGCCCGCCGCCGCGCCGAGCTTGCGCAGGATCGCCTCGATGCGCAGCGGGTCGTCGCCGATCAGCAGCGCGCCGAGCTCGTCCATCGCGCTGCGCAGCGTGCCGGTGAGCGCGCCACCATGGAGCGAGAGGCCGATGCCCTCGAGGCCGCTGTCGGTCTGGACGCGGAGGATGACGATGGGACGCAGCCGTCCGGCCTCTTCCGGCATGTCGGCGAGCGGATCGTCTTCGGGGATGCGCAGGATGGCGGTCTCGGTCCGGGTGATCTTCATGATGTCTCCTCCGCGTGTTGCGGCGGAGCATACCGGGCGAGAGTTAGGCTGGTAAGCCGCCCGGGTCAGACGACGCGCAGCCCGAGATGCTCGCGCATCGGCTCGAAGTCGCGGTCGTCGTGCAGCAAGAAGTGGCCGCGTTCAATGCAGTAGGTGCCGATAATCAGATCGGCCGAGGTGCGGACCGTGATACCAATAGCTCGCAGAGCTCGAAAGTTCTGCGCTGCCTGCACCGCCATCGCATCACCCAACATCGGCACGACATCGAAGGCGTGCACGTCCCGTGCGAGCCGCATCGCATGACGGTCATCACGGGCGCCCCGCAGGACTTCCAGCAGCACGATGTCGCCCACCAGCAGCTCCTCGCGTCCGAATAGCGAGCGTAGCAAGCTGACCTGGCGCGATATGACGTTGCGGAAGTGGTCGATCCACACCGAGCTGTCGACAGCGATCAATCTGTCCAGTCCTTGCGCATCGCGTGCAGATCGCCCTCCCAGCCGATACCGGCCAGATCGTCGCCCGCCTGCTTCTGCCGATGCAGCTTGACGACCCGGCGCAGCGCCTCCTCGACCGTCGCGCGCTTGGTGGTCTGACCGGTGGCCTTCATCGCCTCCCGCAGCAACTTGTCGTCGATCTCGATGTTGGTGCGCACAGTCGACCTCATGCATGTCAGCCGCGAATCATGCACACATTCGGTGCCGGACGCCAACGGACCCGCCCGCTCCTCACCCCTGCCGCCGCGTGATGGTCCACACGGTGATGTCCCACGCATTATGGATGCCGACCACCAGCAGCATGCCGGTGGCCGCCGCGAGCACCGGACATCCTGCCTCTGACATCACTGCGAGCATGACACCAGCAACCGCCTCGGCGAGATAGGCAATGATCGGCAGCACCACGTACCAGACCCGATCCTCCAGATCGATGTTGGCGAGCAGTCCATCATGGGCGGCGTCGCGCACGGCGAGGCCGTAATAGGCAAGCCCCATCAGTCCGCACGCCAACACCATGATGCCGAGAGCAATCCAGCTCGCGATCGGCGCCAGGCTGATCAGCGATACCACCAACACACTGGCGAATTGCACAACGCTGGCTGACAGGAAGACACGCAGCGGCGCCTGCCGGTTGGTCGAGAAGACGCCCGCCGCAACCGTCGCGGCAACGAACAACAGCCCGACCAGCGTGCCAGAGGCCGCGCCCAGCAGGGCGTAGTATTCATGCCAGCGAGACAGCGCGTCGCCGAGATCCTGCATGGCATTCTCCTCGCCTGGTTCGGTCCCGTGTTCCGGCCGTGGCGCAATTCGATTACAATTCCCGGGTTCCCGGCACAATTTTCTGGCCATTCTCTCAGAAACGTGCACAAGACAACCAGATGCGCCGCCTCCCCCCGCTGCTCATCCTCCTCGCCCCCATTGCCGCCGTTGCCAGCCCGCCGCCCTCGCCGAGCCTGCTTTGCGACACCGCGATCGTGGGCGCCGAGAGGGCGGTGCGCCTGCCGCTCCGCCTGCTCGGCGCGATCGCCGAAGTGGAAAGCGGCCGGCTGGATGACGCCGGCAATGTCCGGCCCTGGCCGTGGACCATCAATGCCGAAGGCAGCGGCCAGTTCTTCGCCACCAAACGGCAGGCGATCGACGCCGTGCGCACACTGCACGCGCAGGGCGTACAATCGATCGATATCGGCTGCATGCAGGTCAATCTGATGCACCACCCGAACGCCTTCGCCTCGCTGGATGAGGCGTTCGATCCCACCGCCAACGCACTCTACGCCGCCCGCTTCCTCAACACGCTGTACGGCATGAGCGGAAGCTGGGTGCAGGCAACCGCGGCCTACCACTCGCAGACGCCGGCGATCGGGGCCGACTACCAACTGCGCGTGATGGCGCGGTGGCAGCATCGGGGTGCGCCATTCGGCGCGCCCGTCATGCAGACGGCGTACCGCGACTTCAGGCCCAACTCCCAGGTCTATGGCGCGTTCCTGCCGGCCGACCAGGTGTATGGCGCGTTCGCCGAGCCGGCGCCCATCCCGACCCGGCTGGCGCATCGCTGAACGGCGAGGCAGGTTGGCGGGCGGGCGATCCCGCCGCTACTCTCCGCGAACTGGCAATGGCCGCGCGGGGGGGGACGACATGAGCGATGGTGGCGGCGTGCGGCGAATCGACATCACCGAACGCGAGTCACCGGTGTTCGGCGGCGCCGACTTCGGCGCGGTCGGCGCCTATGAGCGGCTGCATGGCACGGCATTCTGCGAACTCGTTCCCGCACATCCGCTGAACGCCGGCATCATTAATCTCGACAAGGCGCCGCGCAATGCGCGCGGCAACGTCGAGTACCAGTCCGAGTTCCGCATCCTTAAGCCGCTCGATCCCGCCCGCGGCAATGGGTGCCTGGTGTACGACGTGCCCAATCGCGGCAACCAGCCGATCATGCCGCGGCTGAACGGCGCACCGGAAGGCGGCCATCCGCAGTCCGCCGGCGACGGCTTCCTGATGCGCCGCGGCTTCACGCTGGTGTGGAGTGGCTGGCAGGGCGACGTGCCGCCCGGCAACGATCGTCTGACCGCGCGCGTTCCTGTCATACCCGGCATCACCGGCATGGTGCGCGAGGAGTTCATCGCCGAGGCGACCGGCCTGCTCGGCGACAGCAACATCCAGGAGGTATCGGACGACTGCTTCATCGGCACGTTGGTCTACCCCCTTGCCGATCCGGCGGACGCGATCCTCACCGTGCGCGAACGCGAGGCTGACCCGCGCGTCTCGCCACCAGGGCTTGCGTGGCGGCTGATCGACGACCGCCATGTCGAGATCACGCGGCCGGCCGCGCCCGGTTTCGATCGCGGCGCGATCTTCGAGTTCATCTACCGCGCACGCGATCCGATCGTGATGGGCATCGGCTTTGCCGCGATCCGCGACATCGTCTCGCATCTGCGCCACACGACGGAGGGATTTCGACACGCGCTGGGTTTCGGTATCTCGCAGAGCGGCCGCGTGCTGCGCGATCTGGTGTACTACGGCTTCAATCAAGACCTGGTGGGACGGCGTGTGTTCGACGGCATCCTGCCGGTGGTCGCCGGGTCGCGCCGCACCTGCATCAACTGGCAATTCGCCCAGGCCGGTCGTTATTCGCGCCAGCACGAGGACCATTGCTACGGCGACGACCAGTTTCCGTTCAGCTATCCGACGCTGAGCGATCCGATCAGCGGCCGCACCGGCGGCATCCTGCAACGCGCGCGCGACGCCGGTGTGTGTCCGAAGGTGCTGCATTTGGATACCGAGAGCGATGTCTGGCAGGCGCGCGCCTCGCTGGTCGCCACCGATACGAACGGTGCCGACATCACGATGCCGGAGGACGTGCGCATCTATACGGTGACCGGCGTGCCGCACGCGCCGTTTCGGCCGCTGGCCAAGCCGGTCATGCAGTTGCCCGGCAATCCACTCGGCTATGGCGCGTTCATGCGGGCGCTGCTGGTCGCGATGACCGAGTGGGTGGAGCACGGAACCGCACCGCCGGTTAGCCGGTTTCCGTCGCGTGCGGCGCGGACGCTGATACCGCTGGCCAAGGCGCGTGAGACATTCCCCAGGCTGCCGGGCGTGAACTTCCCCACCGTGCTCAACGAATTGCGGCTGCGCGACCACTCAGTGGAACCGCCGATCGAGAGCACGGCATATCCGGTGTTCGTCCAGTCGGTGGATGGCGACGGCAATGCGCTCGGCGGGATCCGGCATCCGCTGCTCGACGCGCCGCTGGCCACGCATGTCGGCTGGTCGTTGCGCGCGGCGGGTTTTGGCGAGGGCGATCTGTTCACCGTCCAGGGCTCGATGATCCCGTTTGCCACGACGGAGGCAGAGAGGCGGCGCAGCGACGATCCGCGGCCGTCGATCGAGGCACGCTATGAGTCACGCGAGGCGTGGGCCGCGAAGCTGGCCGAGGCCACGATGCGTCTGGTGGCCGATCGGTTGTTGCTGGCCGAGGATGCCGACCGCTTGATCGCTGCAGCACGCGAATCGTGGGACGTGTATCGGGCGTTTTAGGAGCGAGGATGGAAACTGTCGGGCTTGGCTTCCATTTCGAGGACCTGCCGGTTGGGCGGCGGTTCCGTACCATTGGCCGCACGGTGACTGAGGCGGACATCACCAACTTCGTCAACTGCACCGGCATGGTGGAGGTGCTGTTCACCAACACCGAGTTCCTGCGCGAGGAATCCGACATCAAGCAGCGCCTGGCACCGGCGGCGCTGAGCTATTGCTTTGCCGAAGGTCTGCTGGTGCAGGCGACCATGCAGCATACGGGGTTTGCGTTCCTGCACATGGAGTTCAACGTGGAACAGCCCGTGTTCGCCGGCGACACGATCCATGTGGAGTGCGAGGTGATCGAGGCGCGGCTGTCACGCAACCGGCCGGGCAGGGGCCTGGTGCGCACGCGCAACCAAGTGGTGAAGCAGGACGGTTCGGTGGCACTGACCTATACGCCGTTGCGCATGATCAAGTGCCGCGAGGGGTGAGAGAAGACCAAGGGGCTCCGCCCCTTGGTCTTCTCTCACCTCTCCCGCAGCTTCGGATCCAGCACGTCCCTCAGCGCGTCGCCGAACAGACTGACGCCGAACACCGTCAGCGCAATCGCCAGCCCCGGAAAGATCGCGATCCACGGCGCGGTGGAGGCATATTCCTCCGCCCCGCCTTGCAGCATCAGTCCCCACGCCGGCGTCGGCTCCTGCACCCCCAGCCCCAGATACGACAGTGACGCCTCGGCCAGGATCGCCTGCCCCACGAACGCGGTCAGCATGATGAGGAACGGCGCCATCACGTTCGGCACCATGTGGCGCAGGATGATGCGCGAATGGCTGAAGCCGCATGCACGCGCGGCATCGACATAGGGGATCTCGCGGATCGCCAGCGCGCTTGAGCGCACCACGCGAGCACAGCGCGGGATCAACGGAATGGTGATCGCCACGATCACATTGTGCACGCCGGTGCCGAAGATCGACACCACGGCGAGCGCCATGATGATCAACGGGAACGCCATCACCACGTCGAAGATGCGCTGGAAGATCAGGTCCAGCCTTCCGCCGAAATACGCGCTGGCGACACCCAGCACCAGGCCGGCGAAACCGCCGACAAATGCGGAGGTCAGCCCCACGATCAGCGCGGTGCGCGCGCCATAGATGATGCGCGACAGCAGGTCGCGGCCGAACTGGTCGGTGCCCAGCCAGTGTGTCCAGCTCGGCGCCTCGGTCATCGACGCGAAGTCGTTCGCGGTCGGGCTGTATGGCGCGATCAGCTCGGCCGACAGGCCGGTGACTGCAATGATCAACACGAGCATCGCGCCGAACGCGCCGAGCGGCTCGCGTCGGCAGAAGTGCAGCGTGGCCTGCCAGAACGAACGCTGTAGATCGATGACATCATCCGCGATGACGGGAACGTGCACAGTGGAGATGGACATGGCGCGGTCTCCCTCAGGCGAACCGGATGCGCGGATCGAGCCACGCATACATCAGATCGACGATCAGGTTGCTGAACACGAAGATGGCGACGGTGAGCATCACCAGGGCCTCGGTCAGCGTGTAATCCTGGTTTTGCACCGCCTGCACGAACAGCCGGCCGATGCCGTTCAGGTTGAATACCTGCTCGGTCACGACAAGGCCGCCGATCAAGAAGGCGAACTCGATGCCGATCACGGTGACAACCGGCAGTAGCGCATTCTTTAGTGCGTGGCGATTGATGACGATCTTCTCGATCAGGCCCTTGGCGCGTGCGGTGCGGATGTAATCCTCGCGCAGCACCTCCAGCATCGCCGACCGCGTCATCCGCATGCTGACCGCGGCGTAGCGGTAGCCGACGGTGACGGCGGGCAGGAATGCCATTGACAGATTGCGGATCGGATCCTGCCAGATCGGCACATAATCGATCGGCGGCATCCACGGCGTGCCGGTGATCGCGTTGCTGATGTCGAGCACGAACATGATGGAGATGATGCCCAGCCAGAACGACGGTGTGGCGATGCCGCCGATCGCGAACGTGCGCACCACCACATCGATCCACGTGTTCTGCTTCAGCGCCGAGATCGTGCCCAGGGGTACGGCGATCAGGATGGCGATCACCGTGGCGAGCAGGGCGATCTCCAGCGAGATCGGCAGGCGAGTGAGGATTTCCAGCGACACCGGTTTGCCCGACCACATCGAGATGCCGAAGTCGAAGCGAAAGAAGCCCCAGACGAAGTCGAGGAATTGGATGATCAACGGCCGGTCGAGGCCGATCTCGGCATGGCAAAGATCGACCGCGTGCGGATCGAAGCTGCCGCCGCCGGAGCCCAGCCGTACCACGCAGACGTCGCCGGGGATCAGGCGCATCAGGATGAACACCAGGGCTGCCGCGCCGATCAGCGTCGGGAACACCAGCAGCACGCGCTTCGCGATGTATTGGTACATCTCCTGCGTCCCTTGGCCTGTTCGTCGAGCTTGTGCCGCCCGGTCAGCCTACCCGTTCGGCCCCTCGTCCAGCCAGATATCCGACAGATCCTGATTGATAAAGTGGCTGGGGCCGATCTTCCAGCCATGCACATAGGACCGCTCGGGGATCATGCGGTACCACCACAGCATCGGAAACTCGCGCGCCTCGGTATCGATGATGCGCGTCTCGTACTGCCGCATCAATGCCCGTTGCTTGTTGAAATCGGTCTCGCGCAGCATCCTCTCGTAGATGTCGACCTCCTCCGGATCGCTGTAGCCGCCGTAGTTCGCCGCGAACTTCTCGCGCGGCAGATATTTCTGCGTGTCCAGCACGGGATTGACGACGCTGTTGCAGTTGGCCTCGACGACGACGTCGAAGTCTCCGGTGCGCATCGCCTGCAGCCATGGGCCGGTCGGCACCACCCGCTGCGTTGCGGTCACGCCGATCTTGCTCCACTGATCGACCAGCCAGGTGCCGACGTATTTGTATGGCTGATCGACGTTGCGGTTGAGCAGTTCGAGGCGCAGCCCCTCCTGCCCGGCCTCCTTCAGCAGACGCCGGGCCTCGGCGCGCGACTTCTCGATGTCGGGCCAGAAGCCGGTCAGCTTCTGCAGTTCCTCCTTGGTCGCCGCCAGCGGCGAGCCGGGGAACACGATGCCCCCCACGGTGTGCACATTGGCGATCTTGGACAACGCCGGCGCGCCGTTCCACTGGTCAACCGCGAGCAGCAGCGCCCGGCGCACCCGCACATCGTCGAACGGCTTGCGCCGCTCGTTGGGCGTGACCAGGTTGCCGCAGTTCCAGTCGTGGGTCTGCACCTTCACCTTGTCGCCGAGCTCCCGCTGAAGATCGCCGATTGCGGATGGCGGCAGGCCGCGGAACTCCATCGCCGCGCGGCCGGAGTGGATCGCCTCCACCCGCACCACCTGCTTGTCGGCGAAGATGCCGACGAAGCCGTCGAGATAGGGCAGTCCCTTGTGGTAGTAATCCGGATTGCGCTCGCCCTTGATCGACTGGCCGATGTCGAGGCTGACGAACCTGAACGGGCCGGAGCCCATCACGTGCTGCTCGAACCAGCGCACGTCCCTATCGAGGATGGCCTTCGAATAGATGAACGCAAAAGGATCCGCGAGTGACGGCAGGAAGGTGGATGTGGCGAATTTCAGGCTGAACACCACAGTGGTCGGATCCGGCGATTCCACCGAGTCCACCACCGACCACCAGTTCTGCCGCACGCTCAGCACCCCATTCGGGGGGAAGATGATCTTGTGCCAGCTCGCCGCCACGTCGGCTGCGGTCAACGGCGAGCCGTCGTGGAACTTCACGCCCTCGCGGATCTTAAACGTCCAGGTCTTGCCGTCATCCGTGGGCTTCGGGATCGCGGTGCAGAGATCGCAGACGAAACGGGTGGTATCCGATGGGTTCTCCGGGTTGACCCGCATCAACACGCTGTAGAACGGCGCCACCGCGTGCAGCATGGCGAAGGTCCCCTCGCGGTGGCCATCCAGGCTCGGCGGGGCATCCGCCGGGATCATGTAGGTCAGGGTGCCGCCGCGCTTCGGTGTCGCTTCGTCCGTGTTGGCTGCCACGGCCGGGCCGGCCGCGATGATCGCTGCGAGCCACGCCGCGAGCAAAGCTGATCGCATGGTTGCTGCCTCCCTGGTGGGGGTTCCTCCCGAGTTTGCGTTCCCTGTTATTGGCCGCGACCTGCGGTCACGGCGGACGTCGCGCCATCATCGCACTTCGCTACACGCCGCAAAATGGCCCGGCCGCACCTCGCGCAGCTCCGGGCGTTCGTGCCTGCAGCCCTCGACCGCGACCGGACAGCGCGGATGGAACACGCAGCCGGAGGGTGGGTTGATCGGGCTCGGCACCTCGCCATGCACCGGGCGGAACGAACGGTGCATCTCCACGGAAGGATCCGGCACCGGCACCGCCGCCAGCAGCGCCTGGGTATACGGATGCAGCGGATTGCCGAACAGTTCATCGACATCCGCCAGCTCGACGATGCGCCCGAGATACATCACCGCGACGCGCTGGCAGAGATGCCGCACCACCGACAGATCGTGCGCGATGAATAGATAGGTAAGGCCGAACTGCTCGCGCAGGTCCTCGAGCAGGTTCACCACCTGCGCCTGGATCGATACGTCCAGCGCCGACACCGCCTCGTCGCAGACGATGAACTCCGGGTTCAGCGCCAGCGCGCGCGCAATGCCGACGCGCTGCCGCTGCCCACCGGACATTTCGTGCGGATAACGGTCGGCGAAGCGCTGGTCCAGCCCGCACACCGACAGCAGCTCGCGCACCCGCGCGGTGCGCCTGGTCGCATCGGGTTCGATGCCGTGCACCTTGATCGGTTCACCGATGATGTCACCGACCTTCATCCGCGGATTGAGCGAGCTGTACGGGTCCTGGAAGATCACCTGGATCCGCCGCCGCAGCGCCAGCAGCTCCTTGCGCTCCATCCGCGCGATATCGACGCCGTCGTAAAGGATCTCGCCGCCGGTCGGCCGCTCCAGCCGCAGGATGCAGCGGCCGGTGGTGGTCTTGCCGCAGCCGCTCTCGCCCACCAGGCCGAGTGTCTCGCCACGGCGGACAGTGAAGTCGATGCCATCGACCGCCTTCACCTCGCCGACCAGTTTGCGCGCGACGAGACCCTCCGTGATCGGGAAGTGCATGCGCAATCCCTTCACCTCCAGCAGCGGCCGACCGATCGCGCTCACGCGGCTGCTCCGGTTTCGCGCACGTCACGGCTGCGGAAGCACGCGGCGAGATGGCCGGGAACGCCTGCCGGTTCCAGCGGCGGGCGTGCCGCGGAGCAGGCCTCCACCGCGAAGCGGCAGCGCGGGCGGAACGCACAGCCGGCATCGAGCCGCGTCAGATCGGGCGGCTGGCCTGCCACCGGATCGAGCCGCTCCTGACGCGGCCGATCCAGCCGCGGCACCGATCGCAGCAGCGCGATGGTATAGGGATGGCGCGGATTGTGGTACACGTCAGCGGCCGGCCCGCTTTCCACCAGGCGGCCGGCATACATCACGTTCACCCGGTTGGCGTAGCGCGCCACCACGCCCAGGTTATGCGTGATGATGATAAGCGCGACGTTCAGCCGCCGCGTCAGATCCTTCATCAATTCGAGAATCTGCGCCTGGATCGTGACGTCCAGCGCGGTGGTCGGCTCATCGGCGATGATCAGCTTGGGATCGCAGGCGAGCGCGATGGCGATCATGACGCGCTGGCGCATCCCGCCGGAGAGCTGATGCGGATACTGCTTCAGCCGGCGTTCCGCATCGGCGATGCCCACCAGGCCAAGCAGTTCAACCGCCCTCTTGTGTGCCGCGGCGCGGTCCATGCCGCGGTGCTGCTCCAGGGTCTCGGTGATTTGCCGCCCGATGGTCAGCACCGGGTTCAGCGACGTCATCGGCTCCTGGAACACCATGCCGATGTCTCCGCCGCGGATTTCACGCATCTCTGCATCCGAGAGTTGCATGAGATCGCGGCCGGCAAAGCGAATCTCACCCTGCGTGATGCGGCCCGGCGGATCGGGGATGAGGCGCAGCACCGACAGCGCGCTGACCGACTTGCCGGAGCCGCTTTCGCCGACGATCGCCACGGTCTCGCCCGGATCGACGGTGTAGGAAATGCCGTCGACCGCGCGCACAAGCCCCGCACCGGTGCGGAACTCGGTGTGCAGATCGATCACTTCCAGGAGTGATGGCAATACGCCTCCCCGACGCAGCCCCGTGACCTGCGTTTTGTCGGTGTTCTATTCTTGGTCGTGGGGAATTTGGTATCGGTGGCGGCGGCGCAAGTCAACGCCGATCACGCGGAGTGGGCCGTGGGTCAGGCCACCGAGCCGAGCGTCCGACCCGACCGTGGCACGCGGCGCGCCAGCCGCAGACGTTGACCCGCATCGCGGTCCAGCTTCGCCACCCGCCGTTTGGCGTGCCACACTTCCACCGAGCCGTGATAGGGATCCCGCGCCAGCAAGCTCTCGGCCGTTAATTCGGCCTGCGCATCCGTCTCGCAGTCGAGATCGTGCGCCTGAACGATATGATCATCGGCGTCAAGAATGTAGCAGCGATAACTGGCCATTTGATCCCCTTGTGGTCGCCGGCCCCGTCGGCTGACCTGGTCAAATCGTAGTGACTAATTCCGGTCCTGCCAACAATTTTTCAGCGCAATGAAAAAATTCGCAATGCCGATTAATCTTGTCTTAAGCTGTTGTCGATGCCGCAAGACATCCGCGCCGCAATCGCCGAAACAGCCGGTTAATGAGTCAAGATAATATGATTCCTCTCATGACATGGCTGCCGAACAGGCGACGGTGGGGAATATCGTGAATCCATCCGGGGGTTGCGGGAATTACTCACCGAACCTTGACCCGCATTCCATGCATCCGAACGAATTCGCCAGCCGTTTCATCGCAAGCACGAAGAAACGGATCAATCGTGAAGAGGAAGCACGCCATCGTCCGCGCGGTGGTGACGCTGATCACCGATCAAGGAGACCAACATGGACAAGGATCGCATCGAGGGCGCCGCCAGGCAGGCCAAGGGCAAGATAAAGGAGACCTGGGGCAAGGTCACCGGCGACGCCAAGACCGAGGCCGAAGGCAAGGCGGAAAAGGCCGCGGGCCGCACGCAGAATGCGGTCGGCGGCATCAAGGACGCCGCGCGCGCGGCACGCGACAAGGTGACCGGCAAGGAGTGACCCGCGGTGTCAACGCTGCTTCTGATCATTCTGATCGTCCTGCTGCTCGGCGCGCTGCCGACCTGGCCGTACAGCGCCGGCTGGGGCTATTACCCGAGCGGCGGGCTTGGACTCGTTCTTCTGATCATTATTGTTCTATTGGTGATGGGACGAATATGAACCTGGTGGCGGTCTGAGCACTCAGGCCGCCACCTTCTCCGCCCGCACATCCTTGATGTCACGGAACGCCAGCGCCGGCGCCAGGTCTGCCGCACGTCGCATCATGAAGGCCGAGGTGGCGAGGAACACCGGATCACCGTCCACATCGTCCGCCATCGCGCCGCGGTTCTCGCCGATGAACTTCTGCAACGCCGCGCGATCGTCGGACGACACCCAGCGCGCCAGCGCATAGGGCGACGCCTCGAAGCCGATACCAACGCCGTACTCGGCCGCCAGCCGCGCGGCCAGCACGTCGAGCTGCAGTGTGCCCACCACGCCGACCAGCGGGGCGCCGCCGTCCTGCGGGCGGAACAACTGCACCACGCCCTCTTCCGCCAGTTCCGCCAGCGCCTGCCGCAGCTTCTTTGCCTTCATCGCGTCGTCCAGCCGCACCCGGCGCAGGATCTCCGGGGCGAAATACGGCACGCCCAGGAAGTTGATGTCCTCGCCGTCGGTCAGCGTGTCGCCGATGCGCAGCGTACCGTGGTTGGGGATGCCGACCACGTCGCCGGCAAACGCCTCGTCCGCGATTTCGCGCTCACGGGCGAAGAAGAACTGCGGCGCGTGCAGCGGGATCAGTTTGCCGGTGCGCACCTGCTTCAGCCGCATGCCGCGCGCCAGCCGCCCTGAGCAGACACGGGCGAAGGCGATGCGGTCGCGATGGTTGGGGTCCATGTTGGCCTGGATCTTGAACACCAGCGCGGTCAGGCCGGGTTCGCTCGCTTCCACCGTGCGGGTGTCCGCGAGCTGTGCGCGTGGCGGCGGGCCGTACTCCGCCAGCCCATCCAGCAGATCGCGCACGCCAATGCCCTTGATGGCGCTGCCGAAATAGGTGGGTGTCAGGTGGCCGGCGTTGAACGCGTCACGGTCGAACTCGGGCAGCGCGGCGCGGATCAGGTCCACCTCGTCGCCCAGTGCTTGCAGGCGCGGATCGGACTGCGGCAACTCGGCGGACAGGTGCAGGTCGCGCGCCCGCAGGTCGTAAGTGCCGGCGAATTCGGCGGCGCGTCCCACCGGCCAGGTCACCGGTGCGGTGTCGAGCGCCAGCGTCGAGGCGATCTCGTCCAGCAACTCGATCGGGTCGCGGCTCTCGCGGTCCATCTTGTTGACGAAGGTGATGATCGGGATGTCGCGCAGGCGGCAGATCTCGAACAGCTTTCTGGTGCGCGCCTCGATACCCTTGGCGGCGTCGATCACCATCACCGCGGAGTCCACTGCGGTCAGCGTCCGGTAGGTGTCTTCGGAAAAGTCCTCGTGGCCCGGCGTGTCGAGCAGGTTGAACACGCAGCCGCCATGCTCGAAGGTCATCACCGAGGTCACCACCGAAATGCCGCGGTCGCGCTCGATGCCCATCCAGTCGGAACGGGTGCGTCGGCGTTCGCCCTTGGCGCGGACATTTCCGGCGAGCTGGATGGCGCCGCCGACACGCAGCAGGTGCTCGGTGAGCGTGGTCTTGCCGGCGTCGGGATGCGAAATGATCGCGAAGGTGCGGCGGCGGGCGATCTCGGTGGCGGCGTTGGTCATCGGGTCCTCACAGGAAAGCGCCGGGGGAGGAGGACCCGCCGGCGCCACGCGTGTCATATAGGGAGGGAAGGGCAAATAACAGGGGTTGGCAGGGGACGGCGGCTTACGTTGGATGGCGACGGCACGGCCAATGCGTTGTCTGACCCCTGCGTCAGACTTTGAACAGACGCTGAGTGACATGGCGGCGTCCGTGCAGGGTCCGGACGACCCGAACCGTGTCGTCGGCATCTGTGGATCGGTAGAATGTGACATAAGGAGCAACAACCCAGATGCGCATGTCGGCATCAAGCCGCGGTCGCCTGGCCTCAGTCGCCGGGAAATCCATCAGGTGCCGGAAAGCAGAGCGAAACCTCTCGCCGTAGCGGAGCGCGACTGGTCTGCCGGCCTCGCGGTCGAGGTAATCCAGCAGCTCGTCAAGGTCCGCCTGCGTCTCGTGAGAGACGATCAGCCGCGCCATGGTCAGCGCAGCGCTTCAAGCCTGCGATCCAATCGCGCAAGGAACTCGTCACCGGGGACGCCATCACCACGGGCAAGTGAAGCATCGCCCTGCTCAAGATAGGGCCGTGTCCATTCCAGGTCGTCATCGGCGACAGGGATCATACTCTCGATAGCCCAGGCGACCGCGGCATCGATCGACGCGAACGCGCCGCTCGCTACCTGTTCGGACAGCCACTTCTCGTGTTCAGGCGACAGATGGACGTTCATGGCATCACTCGATCGTATATAGGCGGAGACGTGGACCCACCGGCGGCATGCACCTCCATATAGGACAGTGGCGGAGGAAACTAGGAGCGGACCATGGAAGCCTGCTTCAAAGCCGGACTTTCGTGTAGGCTGTTGCGTAACTGCGCCCGCCACGTGACCGTTATAGGGAGCCTGCCGCCATGGCCGATCATGCCAGACCGCAACGTATCCACGGCTATTGCGGCCTCTGCATTGCCCGGTGCGGCACGGTCGCGGTGGTCGAGGATGGCCGCTTCACCAGCCTGGACCCCGATCCCTCACACCCCACCGGCCATGCGCTGTGTGCCAAGGGCCGCGCCGCTCCGGAACTGGTTTATCACCGCGAGCGGCTGACCCACCCGCTGCGCCGCACGCACCCGAAGGGCGATGCCGATCCGGGCTGGGAACCCATCTCCTGGGACGAGGCGCTGAACCTGACTTCTGCCGCCATGCGGCGGATCGCCGCGCGCGACGGACCGGAAGCGGTCTGTTTCAGCCAGTCCTCGCCCTCTACCACCGCGATCGGCGATTCCACCCCGTTCATCCGCCGCCTGATGAACGCCTTCGGCACGCCGAACACCGTCAGCAACCTCGACATCTGCGGATGGGGCCGCGCCGGCGCCACGCGCTACACCTATGGCGTCGCCAGTCTCGGCACCAGCGGTGGCGGCGCCATGCCGGACATCGCCAACAGCGGCTGCCTGATCCTGTGGGGCTACAATCCCAGCTTCTCTCGCCTCACGCATGCCACCGCGGCGATCGAGGCGCTGAAGCGCGGCATGAAGCTGATCGTGGTCGATCCGCGCCATGTCGGGCTCGCCAGCAAGGCCGATCTCTGGCTGCGGGTGCGGCCTGGCACCGATGGTGCGCTCGCTCTCGGCATTGCCAACATTATGATCCAGCACGGCTGGTACGACCACGACTTCATCCGCACCTGGAGCAACGGTCCGATGCTGGTGCGCGCCGACACCGGCCGGTTGCTGACCGAGGACGGCCGCAATTTTGTTTGGGACAAGGCGGCCGGCCGCGCGGTGCCGTATGGCGGCGACTGCACAAACCTCGCCTTGGAGGGTGAATACCGCGTCGGCGACGTGCTCTGCCATCCGGCGTTCGAACTCTATGCCCAACTCTGCCGGCGCTATTCGCCGGAACAGGTCGAGGCGATCTGTTGGATCCCGCGCGCCGAGGTCGAGGCAGCCGCACGGCTGATCTGGCACGCACGCCCGGTCTCCTACTATGCCTGGAGTGGTCACGAGCAGCACGCCAACGTCACACAGACCGCGCGGGCCATGTCGCTGCTCTACGCGCTGACCGGCTGCTTCGACGCGCCCGGCGGCAACGTGGTGTTCCCGACGCCGCCTTCAGCACCGATCACCGGTGAGGACCTGCCGGCCGCGAAGCACAAGGCACCGACATTGGGCCTCGCCGAGCGCCCGCTCGGAACGGCGGTTTCGGGCAACGTCACGACCCGGGAACTCTACCGGGCCATTCTGGAAGGCAGGCCATATCCGGTTCGCGGCCTGCTCGGCTTCGGCTCCAACATGCTGCTGGCACACGCCGACAGTGCGCACGGCCGCAAGGCGCTCGCGGCGCTGGAGTTTTATGCCCACTGCGACATGTTCATGACGCCCACCGCCGAACTCGCCGATGTGGTGCTGCCGGTCGCGTCATGCTTCGAGCGGGAGGCGTTGAAACTCGGTTTCGAGATCAGCTCCGAGGCTCAGTCGCACGTCCAGTTCCGCCAGGCGGTGGTCCCGCCGCCGGGTGAGGCCCGCCCGGATACCGACATCGTCTTCGACCTCGCAGGCCGCCTGGGGCTGGGCGGGCAGTTCTGGAATGGCGACATCGATGCCGCCTATCGCCAGCAACTCGGCCCGACCGGCGTCACGCTGGAGCAGTTGCGTGCCTCGCCCGGCGGCGTTCGGGTGCCGCTGCAGACGCACCACCGCAAATATGCCGCGCGCGGCTTCGCCACGCCGTCGGGCCGTGTCGAGCTCTATTCCCAGACCTTTCTCGATCATGGCTATGCGCCATTGCCCGACTTCGAGGAGCCGCAGATCGGCCCGACCGCGCGCCCCGACCTGGCCGCGCGTTTCCCGCTGGTGCTGACCTGCGCGAAGCCAACGCTGTTCTGCCAGACCCAGCACCGCGCGCTGCCCAGCCTGCGCAAGCGCGCCCTGTATCCGGAGGTGGATCTGCACCCCATTGCAGCCATGTCTCGCGGCATCATCAACGGCGACTGGGTGTCGATCGAGACGCCGCAAGGCAGCGTGCGTGCCCGCGCGAGACTCAATGGCGATCTCGACCCCCGCGTGGTGATCGGCGAGCACGGCTGGTGGCAGGCATGCGCGGCGCTTGACGCACCTGGTTACGACCCGTTCGGGCCAAACGGCGCCAACTACAACCTGATCATCGGTGCCCAGGCACTCGATCCGGTCAGCGGAACAGCGTCGCATCGTGCCCATCTGTGCGAAATCCGCCGCGCCGCTTGAGGCGATCGGCTGAGTTCCGGGAGAAATGTCACCGCGGAGGTGCCGAGCCATTGCGGGCTTGTGTGGCGGATATTCTACAGCAGTGCTGGCGGCTGATCGCGTCTACGCGCTCGACGCATTGCTCTGCCAATGCGGTGACTCCATCGCACGAAGGGGTAGATCGACAGTCCCCAAACACTCTCGATGCGGGTCCCGGAGATACCTGTTGGAGGAAACTCCCCCGGGGCCGGATGGTAATAAGTTCCGAAAAGCATGTCCCAGATTGGGAAATATGCCGCGAAATTTCGATCCAGATGCTGTGGCAACCGAGAGTGGTGGATACGATGGATTTGCGGTCCTGCGAGGACGCGTGTCACGGGACCCAGGTTCAGGCGCATGTTCGAGTGCACAAAGAATTGCCAGGAACCGAACGCCGTCGCAACAATGCCTGCCCCGGCCGGCGTGATCTTGAATAAAAATCCGACGGGGAGGCTGATGACAAAAGCCTGAAACACAAACTCCGACCAATGATGTCGCGTCGCAGTCGTGACGTTCATCGCCTCTTCACTGTGGTGCACTGCGTGCTGATCCCACAGAACCGGGACCCAGTGTTGCGCTCGGTGCCACCAGTACTGAAAGAAGTCGATGATCAGGAAAAAGATGACGAAAATGACAACCTGATGCAGATAAGTCGAATTGTCGACGATCTGCAAATCGACCAACCCTCCCGCAGCCCCGATCTGGGCACGGATCACGGCAAGCACCCCGTAAACAGGTGGAGCAGCCAGGACAATCGCTGCCAGATAAATCAGGCTGTAGGCCGCGTTTCGTAGATAGCCGCGATAGCTTTGACCCGCTTCGGCATTGGTCGCCAGCCTTTCCACCACAATACCGACCGCGAATGCGCCGAACCACAGCCTGGCCGGTGACGCATGGAAGAAGCGGTCGGCATTGTCGGCAACGAAGTGCCAGATGTTCTGTAGCATTACCTCGACTCATCGATCCGGCTGGGCAGTCTAACCGGTGTTCCCCCGAAGGGTGAACATTCGACCGTTGCAGGGGCAGAGTAGCCACGATCCGGGCGTCTAGCAATGGCGAGGCCACCGGGAAGCCGGCGCGCCCGTCGCGTTGCCGGCTCCGCCTGATCGGCGCATCCTTCGGCCATCTGACCACGGAGGATCGCGATGAGCGCACAGCCGGCAGCTTCCCCCCGCGAATGGCCGGACGATGGGCCTTCGCGCGTGCCGAACTGGGTCTACACCGATCCGCAGATTTTCGCGCGCGAACTGGACCGCGTCTTCGGCGCGAACGACTGGCTCTATGTCTGCCTGGAGGCCGAAATCCCCAAGCCCGGCGACTTCAAGCGCGGCCAACTCGGCAACCGCGAGGTGATCGCCGTCCGCGGCACCGACGGCGCGGTCAACGTGCTGGTCAACCGCTGCGCGCATCGCAGTATGCAGGTCTGCACCGCCAGTCGCGGTTCGGCGAAAGAGTTCGTCTGCCCGTATCACCAATGGACCTACGATCTCGCCGGCAACCTGCTCGGCGTGCCGTTCCGCCGCGGCTATCGCGGCCAGGGCGGCATGCCCGACTACTTCCGTCCCGAGGAGCATGGGCTGCAGCGCCTCGCGGTGACGCACCGGCACGGCGTGGTGTTCGCCAGCTTCGGCGCGCCCAACGAGTCGCTGGAGACCTATCTCGGCGAGCGCATGCTGGGTTACTTCGACCGCGTGTTCGATGGCCGCGAGCTCGAGGTGCTTGGCTACATGCGCCAGCGAATCCCCAGCAACTGGAAGCTGATGTTCGAGAACATCAAGGACCCGTATCACGCCAGCCTGCTGCACGTGTTCCTGGTCACCTTCGGTCTGTTCCGCCTCGATCAGCAATCGGCTGTCGAAATGGATGACACAGGCCGCCACGCCGTGCTGGTCAGCCGCCGCGGCGCACAGGAGACCAACGAGGCAACCGCGCAGATGCGCGCGTTCAAGCGCGATTTCGCGCTGCGCGATCCGCGCCTGCTGGACCCGGTGCGCGAGTTCCCCGGCGACGCCACCGTGGTCATGCAGACGCTGTGGCCGAACCTGATCGTGCAGCAGCAGTCCAACACGCTGGCGATGCGGCAGATCGTGCCGCGCGACGCGCGCAGCTTCGATCTGGCGTGGACCTTCTTCGGCTACGTCGACGATACGCCGGAGATGCGCCAGCGGCGGCTGCGCCAGGCCAATCTGATGGGTCCCGCCGGCCTGGTGTCGCTCGATGACAGCGAAGCGATGCTGCTGTCACAGGCCGGCATCGATAACAACGACGACGAGGCGTGCGTGGTGGAGATGGGCGGCCGCGCTGTGGTGAACGAGAGGCACATGGTGACGGAGACCGCGATCCGCGGCTTCTATCAGCACTACCGCTCGGTCATGGAGCTGTAGCCGGCATGATCGCCGCCGCACCCGGCGTAGCGGTCGGGCCGGAGCTGCGGGCACGGCTGGCCGACCTGTATTGCGCCTATGACGATGCACTGAACGATGGCGCGCTGGAGCGCTGGCCGGCGCTGTTCACCGAGGCGTGCGTTTACAAGGTCATCCCGCGGGAGAATTTCGAGCAGGGATACCCCGTCGCGCTGATCTACTGCGAGAGCCGCACCATGCTGATGGATCGCGTCGTGGCTCTGCGCGAGACCGCGCTGTTCGCGCCGAGGATCGCGCGCCGGATCAGCAGCGGCGTCTGCCTTCGCGCGATCGAGCCGGACGGGTTACGCCTGACCGCTAGCTTCGCGGTGTTCCAGACGATGCAGGACCAGCCGAGCGAGCTGTTCCTGTGCGGCCGCTGTCAGGATCGCGTGGTCGAGGATGGCGGAACGCTGCGCTTCGCAGAACGGCTGTGCATCTACGACTCCACCATCGTGCCGACGTCGCTGGTGTATCCGATCTGACGCGCTCTATTGCGTGCCGACACCGAAGTCCACGATACCGTCATCGCTTGCGCGCGAACCTCTACTGAACCGCCAGCACGAACAGTGCGGCCTGCTCCGGCGCGCCGAAGCGTTCGATGCCTGCCCCCGGCGTTATACCGGCTCCAGCAGCGCGGCAGTGTCGTTGCGCACGTTGTTCACCGCCGTGCCGATCGGCCACACGCGCAGCTCCGCCGCCGAGGGCCGCAACAGAGCAGCCGGATCGCTCAACACCTCGCCCAGCCACACCGGCCAGCCCACCGGTTCCAGGATCACCGGCATCCGTTCATGCAGCGGCCGCAACACCGGATTGGCGTTCGTGGTCACGATGGTGAAGGTGCGCAGCACCGTGCCGTCGGCGCCACGCCAGCCCTCCCACAATCCGGCAAATGCCATCGGCTGGCCATCGGCGCGGGCGATGGCGAACGGCTGCTTGCCTTGCTCCGTTGCCCGCCATTCATAGAACACGTCCGCCGGCACCAGGCAGCGCCGCCGTGCCATCGCATCGCGGAACATCGGCGCGGTGGCGGCGGTCTCCGCGCGGGCATTGATCGGCTGGCGCACCGACTTCGCGTCCTTCGCCCAATGCGGCACCAGGCCCCAGCGCAGCAGATCGAGATGGCGCGCCCGCGTCTCGGGATGCAGCCGCACCACTGGTGCGTCGCGCGTCGGCGCCATGTTCCAGGTCGGCTCCCAGTTCGGCGTCGGGTTCACCGTGTGGAACAGCGCCCGCAGCGCCTCGGCCGGGAGGAAGGATGCGTAGCGGCCGCACATTTCAGTTGGAAGCTAACCCGGGGCGAACTCTCGATGGGGATTGCTTCGTCGCTTTGCTCCTCGCGATGACAGTGGGCACGAGCCTGTTGGCGCCGCGAAATCTACTCCATCTCTTGTTCCAACGCCGCGATGGCGGCGTCGCTGAAGCCGAAGTGATGCGCGATCTCATGCACCAGCACGTTGCGCACCAGTCGGAATAGATCCTCCCCGGTCTCGATCCACTCCAGCAGGATGGGCTGACGGTTGAGGAAGATCAGGTCCGGCTGGCGCGCGACGTCGCTGACGCTGCGCTCGGTCAACGGCGTGCCGCGATACAACCCGGTGAGTTCCCACGCCGACTCGATCCCCAGATCATCGAGCGTCTCGTCGTCCGGCAGCTCCTCCACTGTGATGCCGACGCCGCGCACATGCTTCGCCAATCGCGTCGGGATCGCCGCGAGCGCGCGTTCGGCCAGATCCGCGATATCGTCGGCACTCGGTGGCTTCACGTCGAGACCTGCTCCAGCACTGCCCGCGATTGCCGGATTCCATAGCCGCGGATCAGCACGGCCGGCAACAGCGCGCCCGGCACGACAATCCAGGCAATCCACCCCAGATGATTGGGGCCAAACGCGTAGAGCGGGCCGAGCAGCGTCACCCCGCCCCAGGCGCCGAGATGCCCGAGACCGTCGGTCCAGGCGAACGCGACCGAGCGGATGCGCGTCGGATACGCCACCGCCGTGTAGTTGTAGAGGTTGAACAGCCATAGCCCGGTGCCGATCCGGCTGACGATATAGCAACCCATGATGACCGGGAGGGTGGGTACCGCCCAGGCTATTACCCAGCACACCGCGAACAGCACCGACATCAAGGCGATGACGTCGCGTCGCTCCACCCGTTCACCAAGCAGCGCGTTCACCTGGAACGCCACAAACAACACGCCGTAGGCCGCGGCGATGGTCAGGAACACCTCGTGTGCCGTCGCGCCGTGGTCGACCATGTAAACCGCGAGGAACGCGCCGACGCCATAGATCAGGCCCGCGTAACCCGCGGTCCAGGTGATGATCAGCACCCAGGTGCGCCGACGGTACTGCGGGCTGGTGAACAGTTCCTTCCAGGCACCCGGGCCCGCCATGACAACGGGATTGTCCGCGCCTCTCGGCTCCGGCAGTGGGTCGTTGTTGTACTGCTGCACCTGGCGTTCGTATTCGTCCATGGCGCGTTCGGCTTCTTCGTGCCTGCCATGCGCCTCCAGCCAGCGTGGCGACTCCGGCAGCTTCCAATACAGCCAGGGCAGCAGCACGACGATCTCGATGAACGCGCTGACCCACAGGAACAGTTGCCACTGGCTGGGGATCAGCCAGAACGCCAGCAAATTGACGCTGACCGCGACCAGCGCGGTGACGCCTTGCGAGGCCAGCAGCACCCGGTTGCGCACCAGCGGGGAGGTCATCTCCGACAGGTACACCGAATGCGTCGCCACGATGCCGCCGACACCCAGCGTGCTGAACACCGACAGCACCACCATGCCCCAGAAATTGGTAACGTAGGCAAACGGCCAGATGCAGATCCCGCCAAGGAGCGTGGCGAGCAGAATGGCCGGACGCCGGCCGTAGCGGTCGGCGACCCAACTCATCAGGTAGACGCCCGCCAGGACGCCGGCGCCGACCTGTAAGGCCTGGATGACGGCGTACTGGTAGACGTCGATGATGTGGTTGGGCCGCCACACAAAAGGGTACAGCCGTGCACCGATTCCGTCGGTGTCAAAGATGATGAAGCCCCAGGTGATCTCCACCAGAATGGCGAGGTGCCACTGCACCCGGGTCAGCGGCAGCCGATCGATGCGCGCCGCTATATGGCCGTGAATCGCACCAGCGTGGGCCGTTGCTGTGTCGGCCATCGGTTTCCCCCCGCGGTCAGTGTTATGGTCCGGTGATCCGTCAGGACCATGCTGGTTCGGCGGCCCACGTGGTGTCAATCAATCGAGCCGCTGCAGGAGGATTGCTCATGCCGACACGTCTGACCGATGCGGAGCGCGCGGCACTGCCGCAGACGCTGCCAGGCTGGCCGCTGGTAGAAGGCCGCGAGGCGATCGCCCGCGACTTCCGGTTCCGCGATTTTTCCGAAGCCTGGGGCTTCATGAACCGTGTCGCCTTGTTGGCGGAAAGCCAGAACCATCATCCGGACTGGTCCAACGTATGGAACCGCGTGCGGATCGAACTCTCGACCCACGACGCCGGTGGGCTGACCGACAATGACGTGAAGCTGGCCCGCGCGATCGACGCGCTGCTGGCCTGATGCAGCCGAGTTTCCCGGAGCGTGCGCTCGCCATCCGTCGTGCCGTGGCGCGGCTGTGCCTGCGACTTGGCTGGGCGCCGCTGCACGAGGTGGCGCTGCCGAATGGCCGCCGCGCCGACATCCTGGCGCTGCGGCCCGACGGAGGCTTCGCCTGCATCGAGGTGAAGTCGGGGCCACGCGACTTCCTGGCCGACCTGAAATGGCAGCACTACCGCGAATTCGCCGACGAACTGTTCTTTGCGGTCGACACCGATTTTCCGCAGGATCTGCTGCCAGCGGAAACCGGCCTGATCGTCGCGGCGGGGCTGGAGGCGGAATTGCTGCGCGACGCCCCGGTGCATCCGCTGGCGGCCGCGCGTCGGCGGGCGCTGCTGCACCGCTTTGCGCTGGTGGCGGCTGGGCGTCTGGCGACACTGGAGGACCCTGGCGGTGTGGCCGACATGCGCGCGGCGCTGCGGGTGGAGTGACATGGGGCATCCCACATGAGCACGAACAGCCTTGACCGCCGGCGCGCACTGTCTCTGGCCGGCATCGCCTGGATCGGCAGCGCGGCGGTCGCCGATGCACAGAGCCAGGCACCTGCTTCGGGATCGGGTGAAACGGCTCGGCTCCCCGCGGATGTGACCACCCGCCACACGCTTGAGCTTCCCGGCCGCACCCTGCACTTCCAGGCGACCGCGGGAGCCATCCGCCTCACCGATGAGCAGCGGGCACCGCGCGCCGACCTCGCTTTCGTCGCGTTCCAGTTGGACAACGCCGAACCAGCCCATCGCCCGGTGACGTTCGCGTTCAACGGTGGCCCGGGATTCGCTTCCGCGTGGCTGAGTGTCGGCGCGGTCGGGCCTTGGCGCATCGCGCTCGGTCACGACGCCGGCGCTCCGTCGGCATCGCCCGAACCGATGCCGAATGCCGAGACCTGGCTCGACTTTACCGATCTGGTGTTCATCGACCCGGCTGGCACCGGCTATTCACGCGTGCTCGCGGGCACTGCCGACGCGCGGCGAAGGCTTTGGTCGGTGGACGGTGACATCGAGTATCTCGCCGAGGCGATCCGCCGCTGGCTCGACCGGTTCGACCGCTCCGTCTCGCCGAAATACCTGCTGGGCGAAAGCTATGGCGGCTTCCGTGCGCCGCGGCTGACGCGCGAACTCGCCGTCAACCAGGGAACCGGCGTCTCCGGCCTCGTGCTGCTATCGCCGAAGCTCGACTTCGGCGGCAATAGTTCGGCATTCGATCCGTTCGACTATGTGACACGCTTGCCCTCGATGGCAGCCGCCGCGCGTGCCGCGGATGGGGCGGTGACGCGTGCAGGGCTCGTGGATGTCGAGCACTACGCCACGACCGATTACCTGCTGGACCTGACGCGCGGCGAACGCGACGCGGAGGCCATCGCGCGGCGCAGCGCACGCGTCGCCGAATTCACCGGTCTCAATCCCGCGCTGGTGCGACACCACCATGGGCTGATCGACAACAGCGTGTTCCTGCACGAGCTGGAACGTGCACGCGGCCGCGTCGGCAGCAGCTACGACGCCACCGTCACCATTGCCGATCCGTTCCCGCTTGAGCCGCTCAGCGAGTACCCTGACCCGGTGCTGGAGGGGCTGAGGGCGCCGATCAGCAGCGCGATGGTCGCGCTCTATGCGACCCGGCTGAACTGGCATCCGGACAGCGCCTACCGGCTGTTGAACGCCCAGGTGTTCCGCCAGTGGCACTGGGGCAACAGAATATGGAACCCGCCGCAGTCCATGGAACCGATGCGCACCGCGCTGGCACTCGATCCGCATCTCGCGGTGCTGATTGCGCACGGCCTGTTCGATCTGGTCACGCCGTACCTGGCGACGCAGTTGCTGATCGATCAGGTGCCGGAAGCGGGCATTGCCGATCGCATTCATCTTTCGGTCTATCCTGGTGGCCATATGTTCTACACCGGCGACGCCTCGCGAGCGGCGCTGCGCGACGAGGCCGCCAGGCTGTTCAGCGCGGGCTGATCTCGCTCTGTTTCTGCCCGCGGCTAGCTCGCCAGCGCGTTGAGCTTCCACAGCGGCTGCCCGACGCCGATTTTCCGGATTCTTTGACCTAGATCAATGCGGGGTACCCGCGCGTGTAAGAAAAGATTAACAAGAATTTTACCAATGGAAGGTCGACACACCTTTCGTGGTTTTTGGGAGAGGGTGTGGGACTGACCCAGCAACGGGGTCGGTATCATGCGGATTGTTTGCGCCGTTGACCATTCGGAGCCATCGCTGCGGGCGGCCAAGTTCGCGCTGGAACTTGCAGGCAAGTGCGCTGCGGAGTTGACGCTCGTCAACGTTGTCCGCCTGCCAGATGGCGAACAGTACGGCATCACCGATTACCTGCGGCATGAACACAACCCCGACCCACCAGGCGTTTTGGTTCTGGAAGCTGCACAGGACGAACTCGCTCTGCTCAGCGAGCGACTCGCAGGCGAGCGCGGCGTTGCGATTACCTGCGAGGTTCGCGCCGGTGAGGCGGCAACGGAGATTGTCGCGTTGGCAAGAAACCGCACCATTGACCTGATCGTCATAGGTCACCGCAGCCAGAGCCGGCTTGCCCAGGCGCTGCTCGGGAGCGTTGCAAGGCGCGTTGTCGATACGGCACCTTGCCCGGTCGTCATCGTTCGCTGAGCAGCCCGCCCTGGTTCCCACCGCTATTCGCTCGATCGGCAGCCACGCGGTGCGATACCGTCGCGACTGGCGCGTCTGCCGCCTTCCGAGTCAATTGCTTATTGAGATCTCAAGGTAGCCCCTTTGCCGGCCATCGATGAAGCGGAGCGCGGCGCCATCCGGCGATCAGGCGGCACGGGACCTTCAGCGGGCGTCGTGGCCGCGGTCTGCGCGGCCGAAATTCTCGGCATGTCGGGTTATTCGTAACAGCCCAGGTCTATCATTGGGGTCAAACCACCCGTAGATCGTTGATCAAGCGGTCCGGCTGACTGGTCAATGTGTTGAGCATATCCCAACCTT
>Ga0209040_10000382_pt1 | contig 33504 bp, 38 predicted proteins | sample BogFormECP12_OM3_FD_188240 | JGI IMG/M metagenome (GOLD analysis project Ga0209040, IMG submission 188240) | Bog forest soil microbial communities from Calvert Island, British Columbia, Canada - ECP12_OM3 (SPAdes) (version 2) | ecosystem: Environmental > Aquatic > Freshwater > Wetlands > Bog ... | reverse complement strand
ATCCCAACAGACTCATCTGGTCACGAAGCGGCGGCCACAGCGACGGTTGCGGCCGCCGCTTCACCCTGCCCACTTGACAGAATGCTCCCCATATCAGAAGGGCGGCGGCTCGTCGTCGGCGGCGGGGGGTGCGGGGCCGCAGGATGCGGCTTGGCGTGCTTGGCGGTTGTGTCGGCGTTGGCTGGTGATGTAGTTGGCCCGGTTTTGGGCGCGGGTGCGTCGCCGTTGGGGCATCTTCGCGGAGCGCTCAGCACAGCGCGGCCGGTTGGGGACCGGCTCGAGTGTGCCAGTCGGTCTGCAGAGGTTGGGGAACAACAGCGCACTGCCGGGGGTGGTGATGTAGGTCTGCCCGGACGGCGACCTCCAGATCAATGTGCCGTCGGGCAGTTGTTGATCGGACCAGTCCCAGAATGTCTTGATCAAATGATGCAGCCGGCAAAGGCATTTGAGGTTAGAGGCATGCGTCGGCCCGCCGTCGGCGTACGGGACGGCGTGGTCGATATCGCAGTCGATTGCCGGTCGATCACAGCCGGGGAACCGGCACGTCAAATCCCGGCAGCGGACAAAGTCCGCCAGAGCCTGCGAGGGCGTGTAGCCGGCTTCGGGCGCCACATCGGCCGGATGTACCAGCGGGGCCAGCTTGGCCGACTTCGCCAGATCGGCGACGAGTTCGGCGGGGATGAGCGCATCGGCGCCGATCATCGAACCCGGCGCCGGCGCACTGCCATCTAGGCTGGCGACCACATGAATCACCACCGGACTGGGGACCGGCGTCGTGCCGGCCGGGCAGTCGGGCCGTGCGCAGCGACAGGCAAGCCGATCGGCACCCACGGCTAACGCTCCCATGGCATCGGCGCGGCGCTGGTTGCGCGTGCGCGGATCATCGGCACACACGGTGGCGGCCAACGCATCCAGCCGCTGATCTACCGCCTGGGCGTCGGTGGAAAAAAGCCGGCCGAACACTTCGGTCAACCCATCACTGTTGTCGAAGATCGACAGCTCCCGATCGGCCTGGTGTTCCCGGCGGCGGCGCACCGCGTCACGGTCGGCGCGCGCCACGATCCGATCCACCTGGGCGCCCAGCCGACCCTGCGTCAACGCCGGCCACCGCGGCGCCTTGACGGCCAGCTCTGCATCGACGGCGGCCATCACCTCGGGGTCTGTGATCAAATCGGTGCGATACACGATGGTCTGAAACATCCGATAGTCGATGTCACCGGCGACAAGCAGCGCACCTACCCGCGGCAGCCGCAACCGCATCGCCCGCGCGTAATCCAAATAACTGGCTGCACGCGCTTGCGTGATGCCCAACGCCGCGGCAACCTCCGCGGTGATCGCGTCCTGGCTGTCGGTGCACCAGGTCTCCCGCTCGCCGAACCGACGCAGCCACAACAGGTCCAGCTCGCCGATCGCAGCCAGCCGCTGTCCGGCCGCTTGGCTCTCCGCCCGCGATGCCGCACGCAACCGCGCCACCACTGGCGAGGCATGTTCGAACATGCATTCGACTATGCCACAGGGGTCCGACGAGATATGGCGGGCGCATCCCTCAACCCCCGCGCGAGCAATTCGGCACACACCACCTTGCCCAGGAACCCGCCGGCCCCGGTCACCAACATCAGCGCGCTGCCCTCGCGAGCTGGTGAACGGCGTCGGCGATCTCTTCGGGGCAATCCTCCTGGACGAAGTGCTTGCCCGCCAGCAGCACCGCGTCATCGAGCCCGGCCGCAAGTTGCGCTTGTACGCCGTAGCGGCGCCACGTCAGCATGCGGTCGCGCACCCCCCACACGACCTGCGCGGGATACGGCCTGCTGCGCAACGCGGGTAGATAGTGGCGTTGTTTGTCGGCGGTCGCCTCGAAGCCGCGCATGATCTGCAAGAAAGCGCGGCCGCCGTCATCACCGAGCAACAACGGTACATAACAAGCGATTTCGGCGGTCGGCACCCGTGGAGTCACACCCAGAGCACGCATCAATCCCACGAACATACCCGGCAGCCTTACGCAACTCAGCCATGCCTCACCCGCGATTGGATGCGCGAAGGGCTCCATCACCCATGGCCGGTGAAAGGACTCGACGGCAATGGTCGTGTTGAGGATCGTCAGGGACCGAACACGGTGTGGATCGGCGGCGGCGACCTCAAGGCCGATCGGACCACCGATATCGTGCACCACCAAGTGGAAGCGGTCCAGCTCCAACGCGTCGATCGCGGATCCAAGCCAGCGGCCCAGACCGGTCCAGGAGTAGTCGGCGTCCGCGGGCCGCTCGGCAAGACCCAGCCCGGGAAGATCGACAGCGATGCCGCGCAGTCCCCGAGTCGCCAGCGCGGGCACCACTTTGCGGTAGAGATAGGCCGAGGCGGGCACCCCGTGCACGCACACCACGGCCTCGCCATCGCGGGGGCCCTCGTCGAGCACGAATGAACCGATGCCGCCGGCGGTGAACACCTGCCCCGATGCGCGGTGACGCTCCAGCAGCCGCGACGTCATGGCCGTCACGCAGTCGCCAACCGGAGCAGTTCGTCCACCGACCACTGATCGTCGGCGTGCTCGCCGTACTTGCGTGCAACGACGGCGCCGTCGGGTGCGATGAGGAAATCGGCGGGCATGCCCAGGTGGTTCTCGGTGGGTCCCAGGCCGCCGGCGAGCGATCGCGTTGATCGCGTCTGCCGAATGCCTCGGCCGACGGCACGGGCCACGTTTCGGTTCAGCATCCCGCGTATCGAGTTGTGCACGCCGAACTCGTCGTAAAGCTTGCGATTGGGATCGGCCACCACGGCGAACGGCAGGTCGGCAACGTAGCGGCGAAGCCGGTCGGCAGACGAATGAAAAACCACGACCTCGGCGACGCCGGCCTTGCTGATTTCGTCGTGCCGAGCAGCCACCTCGTGCATGTGCAGGCTGCAGATCGGGCAGCCGGCGAACCGTCGAAATTGAAGGTGGACGAGTCCATCGGCGGCTGGCAGCGCAACATCGCCGCCCTCGATCGTTGTCAGCGTCCGCGCCTTGACCTTGTCACCCGTGTTCAGCACAGCACCCTCCGTTATTGAGTCGAGCAACTCCATACCCTGAATCTGGAGTATTGAGTAGAATCACTTCAAATGTCAAGCACCCCCGTCGCCGGCACCCGCCGCCCTGGACGCCCCGCGCAGTTCGACCGTGACAGCGCGCTCGCCGCGCTGCTCTGGCTGCTGTGGAGCAAGGGCTATGACGCGGCCACCCAGGAAGAGATGCTCGCCGCGACCGGGCTGTCGTCGTCGACGCTGTACCGATCTTTTGGGACCAAAGCCGACATCCTGGAGGCGGCATTGGCGCAATATCTGGCATATCTCGACGAAATGTTCTCCCCGCTGGAGCATGGGTGCCGGGGGGTGGCGGACGTGCACGCGTTTTTCGACCACCTCCAAGCGCAGTTCGAGGGCCCGATGTGCAACGCCGGATGTCTGGTGTGGAACACGATGCAGAATCCGATCAACGGCGACCCGCGCATCAAGACCCTCACCGAACGGCACATGCAGCGGCTGCGCCGAGGCCTGACCGCGGCGCTGCAGCGCGCCGCCGACGCCGGGGAACTGCCGCCGTCGGCGCCGACATATCTTGCCCACGCCCTGCGCGCCGGTGTGCTGGGCGTCCAGGCACGCGGGCGCGCCGGCGACACCGCCGACGCGATCACGCTGCTCGACGGGCTGCGGGGATTGCTGGGTGACGGTGGGCATTAAGGCGCAGGCGGTGCTGGCAAACTCACGCCGCGGAGTCGGTTGCGAGGTAGCCCGCAATCGGCATTACCACGGGGCCAATGTGCAACGCCAGCGGTTGCTCAGCGTGGCGGCTGTGATTGGGGGCGCTGTCACGGTGGGCTTCGGCGTCATGCAGTTGATCTTCAGTCAGAGCTTCGGGTACATCGGATTTGTCAACCTTGGCACCGCCGCGCTCTACGCGGCCATCCCATCGTTGTATCGATTTGGTGAGCTTGTCGCGCCGCTCGCATTGACCATGGTGGCCTATCTGTCGATGACCTTCGTGTGCTGGCACTTAGGCACCGGCACGGGCGTTCAGTTCTACTTTCTGATCGCAGCCGTAGCGGCTGTCATGGTGGTCGGCATCGAGCGCGTCGGGCTGGCCATCGCAGCTGCTGCCATCGGTGTAAGCCTTGTTATCGCACTCCAATTCACCGTCCCGCGTGACACCGGCGCTGAGCCCCCATGGTTCATCACCGTCGGATTCATCGTCAACACCATCGCGGCCGGTGTGCTGGCAGTCGCGATCGTCTGGTATGGGCTGCGCCAGATCGCTAGCGCCGAGGCGGCGATGGAGCAGGAGTACGCGCGATCTGAAGCGCTGCTGGCCAACATCCTGCCGGCCACGATTGCCGAACGCCTCAAAGACCGCTCCGGCTCGGTCATCGCCGACAAGTATGACGACGCGTCCATCCTTTTCGCAGACATCGCCGGCTACACCGAGCGGGCCAGCGACACCGCACCGGAAGAGTTGGTCGCCTTCCTCGATACCCTCTACACCAGCCTGGACGCGCTGGTAACCCGGCACGGTTTGGAGAAGATCAAAACCAGCGGCGACGCATACATCGTGGTCAGCGGCGTCCCACAGCTTCGTCCGGACCATCTCGAAGCGCTGGCCGACCTCGCCCTCGACATCGCCGAAGCCGTTGCCGGACTGACCGATTCGCGAGGGCGCGCGGTGCCGCTGCGGATCGGTCTGGCGAGCGGACCAGTGGTAGCGGGCGTGGTCGGATCGCAGCGCTTCTTCTACGACGTGTGGGGCGACGCCGTCAATGTCGCATCCCGGATGGAATCCACGGCCGCTATTGGACGTATTCAAGTGCCACAGCCGGTTTATCAGCGACTCGGCAATCGCTTCGTGTTCGAGGAACGCGGTGATGTCGACGTCAAAGGCAAAGGCGTCATGCACACCTGGTACTTGGTCGGCCGAAACGGTCAGCGCGAGCTGGGCACCGCGGGTCAACAAAGCGCCGCCGCCGGGAAGGGTGCTTAGGGCTTGAACCCCAGATCGTGCAAGGCGTCTATGCAGCCGCTCATCCAGTCGGCCGGATTGGGGGGTTGCGGCCCTCCATCCATCTCGAGTCGGCAGACCGTGCCGGTGTCATAGCCGTCCTGTTGCATCTCGTTCTTCAGGAAGGTGCCATTCTTTGGAATCGAGTAAAAATCGTGTTCGCTCTTGTAGCCGTCCTGATATGACGGGCTATGGGCGACAGGGGCCAGAGCGCAGTGGCCGGCGGTGCACTCCGGTCCCGCGCTAGCCAGTGACGCCGAGCTGAGCGCAGCCGTGGCGATACTTGCCGCGACGAGAGCCGCACGGAAGAGCATGCGCCCAACTCCCTTGTTTGACACTTCTGTGCAAAGAGTATGCACCGGCGTCAACGCGTAGCCGCAATTCCCCAGAAAGAATCGCGTTTCACCCGCGAGCGCGCCGACCTTTGACCAGGTAAGCCGCCCACAGGCCGACGATCAGCAGCTCAGCGACCAGGTCGACTACCGCGTGCGGCGACGGCTGCCATCCTCGCTCCGAAAACCCGAAAAGCCCCACGGTGCGTGACAACACGAACGCGACCACTGAGCCGCCGGCCAGCATAGCTCCGGCCCACCGAAGCCACGCCGGCCCGCCGACCAGGATCAGCACCGCGACTGCGAGCGAGACGCTGGCCTGCAGCAGGAAGGCAGTGCCGATCATAGGAATGTGCCGGTAGCCATGGATATAGAGATAGGCATGGCTGATTCCGCTAACGGCCAGCGCCGCTGCGATACCGATTCTGGTGATAACCCCGGCGAATGTCATTGCAGTGTCCGCTCTTTCAATGCAAGAGCGCTTTGGCCTCGGGTGTAACTGACCTCGCGGACGCCGAGCGCGTCGTGCAATTTACCGGCCGGCAGGGTGACCGGCTTGGGCGCCGGGCCATCACCTGGGTGTGGCAGCGGATAAGCGGTCGTGGTTGCGCTGTAGAACGTCACGTTGCCTTCGGTCTTGGAAAACACTTGGTGGACATGGCCGTTGAGGCAGGTCACCGATGAGAAGCGGCGTAAATGGCTCAGCGCCTGGGCGGCATCCTCGGTGCCCCAGCCCCAATCCGGATACATGGCGAACAGCGGGATGTGACTGAACACGATGATCGGTGTGTCACTGGGCAGCGGCGCGACGTCTTTGGCGATGAAGTCCAGCTGCTCAACACCCAAGTGCCCGAGCTTTTTCAAATTGAGCGTGTTCACCAGCGCAATAACATGCACACCGGCGATGTCGAAGCTATACCAGCCGTCGCCGCGGGTTCCGGCGCCGAACACGCTTCGGTATTTCTGGCCCGCGTCGTCGACGGAGTCGTGCTCGCCGGGCACGGTGAAGACGTGCGGCGTGCGGAGGCCGGTCATCATTTGCTTGGCCTGATCGAACTGCTCCGGGGTGGACAGGTGGGTGAGGTCACCGGTGTGAATGACAAAGTCGGGTACGTAGCCAAGGCTGTTGATCCGATCGATCGCCTGGTCGAACGAGCCGGCGACATTCGGATTGGCCTTGCCGGAGAAGCCGATGTGGCTGTCGCTGACTTGAGCGAATCGCAGGGTGGGCCGGCCTTGAACCCGCGCGGCTTCGGCGGTGCCGGCGACGTGGGAGATGACTTCGCCGCCGACCACCGCCAGGCCGACCGCTGCGCCGAACCATGCGCTGTGCCGGATGAGCTGGCGGCGGCTCATCGTGTGCGGAGCGTCGGTCATTGCGTCACAACCACGGTGGCGTGCATGAACGGGTGGATCGAGCAGATGTAGTCGAACTTGCCCGTGGTCGGGAAAGTGTGGGAGTACGTCGCCTGCGAGCCCATTCCGGGTGAGTGAAACGACCCATCACTCGCAGCGATCGTGTGGGGTTCTTCATCGTGGTTGGTCCAGGTGACCGTACTTCCCACGCGAACCGTCAGCGTCGCGGGAACGAAGGCGAAGTTGTCGATGCTGACCGCGTCGCCAGCCACCGGTGCCGCCGATCCGGTCGCCGAGGTCGTAGGGCCGGCCGGAGGGCCCGACATCGGCGGCATGCCGCTCATACCGGGCATTCCCGGCGTCGCCCCGCCCGACCCGAAGGTCACCGATGGAGACGTCTGCGATGACGGCGACGAGCATCCGGCCAGCACGACAACGGTCAGCGCAGCGGCCAGCAGAACCACACGTCCGGACACAGCGAAGCACCTCCATCGTTGGGAAGAGAGTCCGTCGCCAACAGATAGGGCGGTGGGTTACAGGTCGTCAGGCCGGCTCGTTCGGGCGCGGCGGAACGAACACCTCGATTACGCCGCCCTGTTCGCGAACCATCAACGTGGGCAACGGCTTGGGTGCGATCGGCAATTGATGGGTCAGCACTTGGCCGGCGGGCGAAAACGATGTCGAATGGCACGGGCAGCGCAGCCGGTCATCGGGCGCGTCGAACCACAACCGGCAGCCCTGATGTGTGCACACCCCCGACACGGCTTCGGGCTTGCCGTCGACGCGGCGAACGAATCCGATCACCGAGCCGAGATCGAACGGACGCATAGCCCCCTCGGGCACGTCTGCGCTGGCCGCAACCCGCAGCCAGCGCCCGGTGTTAGGGGTGAGTTCGCCCGAGTCGCTGTTGTTGTCGCCGTCGGCGACCTGCCCACTGTCGATCACCGCTCGATCGATCGACACCGCCGTCACCGCGGCGGCCGCCGCGGCCGACGTGCCGACGATGACGTGCCTGCGGGTCGTACCGGGTTTGCGCACCGGCGGCGACGTGCCATCCAGTTGTGCGGCAAGACGGTGGCGCAGATCCGCGAGGAATTCCTCTCGCGGAGCATCACTGCCCAGTCGCGCCGCCTGTAGATCGATGGCCGTGCGGATTTGCGCGGCTTCGAAGTCGTCGGGGCGGAACGGCTTAGGGCGACGACCCCGCAACAGGTCGTCGACGTACCGGCGCAACCCACGCGCGTTCATGATTCGCCCTTCTCGTTGACCTGTGCGGCCAGTCGCAATGCCCGATGCTGAAGCACCTTGGCGTTGGCGACGCTGACTCCGAGTTCGGCGGCCGACTCCTTGATCGAACGGCCTTGCAGGAACCGCAGTTCCAAGATCCGACGATAGTTGTCCGGCAACCGTTCGAGAACATCGGCCACCCGCTGGGGAGCGGTGCTGATCGCCTCTTCACTCTCGGGCGGTTGCTCGATGTCGTCGATCGAGGTGATCTCGCGTCCCAGTGTCTCGCGCCAGTGCGCGGCCAGCACCGTTCGCGCGGTGGCCCGTAGGTAACTGCGAATCTCACCGACGCTCGCTGTCAACCGCAGGGGTCGTAGCGCGGCCAGAAAGACTTCGGCGGTGAGGTCCTCGGCGTCGGCGCGGTGGCCCACCCGGGCGAAGATGGTGCGATATACCCAGGTGGCGTTGTCCTGGTAGACCGCCTCCCAGTTCGGGTAGCCGCCGTCGGGCACCACGCGCAAGGGACGCGGGTCGACGGGTTCGCCGTGTGCGGTCACATATCGCCTGCCTGTAGTGAGCGTGGCTCCGCTGAGAATAGTGCCTTGTCATAGGGTCCATAGCGGCTCGGGTTACACGCGGCGGGTCAGGCCTTGATCGCTTCGACGAAGTAGCCGCGCGGCACGCCGGGCACGTCGGCGGGAACGACCGGATGCCCCCATCGATTCCATCGGTTTCCAGGCTCGGCGGCATCGGTGACCGTGGCGGTCCAGCCCCGGTCCTCGACGAGGGCAGCCGGGGTATCGCTGCCGAACGTCCACGGCGCCCCGAGCCTTTCCATGAACTCCAAGGTCGGCTGCAAGAACGGTGCCTCCAACAACGTCTTGCCGACGACGTCGTACAACAGCCGAGAACCCGGGGCCGACAGCGCGTCGACGCGCGCGAACAACCTGTCGACATCCGATGCGTCGAGGTACTGCAGCAGCCGCTCGATCAACCACACCGTTCTTGATGACGGCGTAAATGCCTGTGAATGAACCACTTTCGGCCAGTCGTCGGCCAAGTCGACGCCGACATGTACGCGTCGGCAGCGGGGACGCTCGTCGCCAAGTCGTTCGTCCTTGATCTCGATCACGTGGGGTTGGTCAACTTCGTAAACAGTGGTGTCGCTATGCCATGGCAATCGAAAGGCGCGCGCGTCCATGCCCGCGGCGAGGATGACCACCTGCGCCACACCGTCGGCCTGGGCGCGCAGCAGCGCCTCGTCGAAGAACCTGGTGCGAACGACGATCGGCGCCGACGGTTGCTCGGTCTTCGCCGCGGCCTCCACAAGCAACTCTCGGCCCTCTTCGCCGGCCAGCCGTTGGGCGAACGGATCGGTGAAAAGCGCGTCATCACGGGCGGATTCCTCGGCGCGCATCGCCGCGACCAGCAATCCCGTGGCCGCTATCGCTCGTTTGGTGTTGTCCATACCCCGATCATGCCGATGCCGACGCCGGCAGTCTTGGACATTTGTGCCGCCCGACCGGGACATGACTGGGCAACACAATCCGCCGTTGGCGGTACTGCGTCGGCGTCATCCCGGTGAACGAACGGAATTCTCGAACAAAATGCGCCTGGTCGAAGTAGCCGACGTCGGCCGCAACGCGAGCACCGCCCACCGCGCCCGCGCTGAGTAGCCCCAGCGCCATCTGGAAGCGACGGACACGCGCATATGCCTTGGGAGACAAGCCCACCTCGGCGCGAAACACCGCAATCAACTGTTTGGTGGACATGCCCACCAAATCGCGGATCTCGGCCACCGGGATGGAGGGGTTGTCTTCGATCGCGGCCATCGCTGCAGTCACGCCGGGGTGTCGGTGCACCGACGACCATGGTCGCGACAAGAAGAATTCCTCGAGGATGTGAAAGCGGGTGGCCACCGTGGACGCGTCGATCAGTCGCTCGTGCAGCTCACGCCCATCGCGTCCCCAAACCTGCTCGACGCCGACGTAGGTATTCTCCAGATCGCACAACGGTTTTCCGAAAAATGGATACGCGCCGCCTGGTCGGAAATGAACCGCCATGACTGGCTCGTCAGCCGTAATGTCCGACACGTAGGAGACGGTGTGCGATCCGGTGATGAACGCGGGCGGAACGCTCAATCTCGTCTTGCCGTCAGCGCCGTAGAAGTCCAGCCGCTGTCGATGTCCGACGTCGAAAATGATCGTCACCGCGCCACGCGGTAGCGCTCGGCTCCGGTAGTCGGACCCGCGGCGGCGCCAGTGTCCGATGAATTCGACGTAATCGGCTAGCGGGGACATCGGTTGATACAACCGGGGGCCGGCCATTGGCTCCCGCTCCACCGCTGAGTCCGGTCCCATCCGCACGACGATAGCGCAGCGCCCGAGGTGCGCCGCCGCGATGATCCGGATTAATGCTGGCCTGGGATCGCTGGCAGATCATCTCGAATGCCTTGCAGATCGCCTTGGATGGCTTGCAGATCAGAGAGAGCATTCTGGAATGCGTGCTGCGTCTCGTCCGCGCCTGCAATCTCGTACTGAGGGCAGTACGAGACGACGGCGCCAGCCGCGACGTTGGAGCTTTGACTGGCATCCCATATCGACGATCGCTGCACGAAGCGGACGGCCTCTGCGAAGTTGGGTTGGTGCGCGAGGAAATCACAGACTGCGTGCGCCTGGCTCGTCACGTATTCGTGGCTGGGAACTGGCACGCCATCCCGCTTCAAGACGTCGATGAACGCCCTGTCGACGATGTCAAGCGGCGGAGCGGGCGCTTGAGGCGCAGCCAGGTTGGGTAGCGCACCCGACGGCGGGACTACGGTCGGCTCCGCCGGGTTGGGTCGAGCACCCGACGGCGGGACTTCGGTCGGCTCCGCCGCTGGGTATGGGTTGTGGACCGCGAACATCACCACCAACACGGCGGCTGCAGCTACCAGCGATAGCGGCAACGCCGCGAGTCGGCCGAAACGGCGCAGTACACCCTTAGGTCCGCTAGGCGTGCTGTCGTCGGTTTTGCCGAACTGCGACCAGGTGTCGGTGACAACCTCGGTCTGAGACGCCTTGGTTTCGGACGCCTCCGGACGGTGTCCTAAGCGCTCGTCAAGAAGTTCGTCGATCTGACGAGTGGACAGCTGGCCGCCGTGCTCGCGGATTGAACGGCGCACGGCAGCCAGCCTCCGTAGCTCGGAGTCGATCGTCTCGCGATCGCGCATAGATTGCAGTCTTGCGGTGTCAGAGCGTTGTCACAAGTGGCAGCACTGCAAGAGCACTCACTTGTCCTTGAACCGCTGAATCGCGATCCACTGATTCGCTACTAACGCCACGCCTGCGATGAATAGGGCGATCGAAACCACAGCAGTGGCCACCAGACCCAGCAGTCCGTGCAGCGGCACGTTCACAAATAACGATAGGACGAGCAGGGCCACGCCGAGGGCGAAGAGGTAATGGGCGCGAGTCATCCGTCAATCCTCACATGCCTGAGCACCGCCCGTGTGCCAGGCGTTCGTCGAGCAACTGACCCCTACGAGATCACGGACACCAGGGCGGGACTGGGCAGAAATTGAGGCCCGGCGGCGGCGGAGGCGGCGGCGGCGGCGTATCTCCCTCAAAGATGTTTTGAGCGACATTGCCCTGCCCATGCTGGACGTACCAGTAGGTGTGGCAGACGTTGGTGTCCCAGACGACCGGGTGCACCCGAAGATTGCCGGTCTGCACCGGAGGATCTCCTGGGCACCAGTGACATGGGCCTGCCGGGTGGTCCTCGGGGCAGCCGGGCCAGGATTGTGGCGCAGGACTGGGATGGGCCTCGGCGGTGCCTGCACCCACCACCCCCGCGACGCCGCCCCAGAACAGCACGGTCGTTGCCAGCCCCACGATGAGTCGCTTCATAAACCTGGGATTGTCCTCTCCGGCAGCTTGGTGTATCCGGAGACTTCCCTAATTTCGACGTCCGTCGGCAACCCGACCGGGGCCGCTCGCCACCGCGTTGGGCCATTTACTAGGATGTCCTAGTAACCCACACTCCCGTCTTTTCGCGTCTCCGAGGGCAGCTTTGCTCGACGAACCCACCATCCGGTCCACCTTGGCCGATATGGCCACCGCGCTCGAATCATCGCGAATGTTGTTGTGGCGGGCGGCGATTGCGCTCGATAGCGATGCCACCGACAAAGCCGAGCTGTGCGCGATGGCCAAGCGATACGTCAACTGCTGGGCAGTGCACACCAACTGCCCGGTGCCGGGCCCGGTCCCGACCTCGCCGGCCGACAACGACTTCACACCGGGCTTCGCGACCGCGCTGATGAACAAGGACCTGGGCCTGGCCATGGACGCGGTTAGCTCAACCGGTTCGGCGGCGCCGCTGGGCAGTCACGCCGCCGAGATCTACGCCAAGTTCGCAGCAGCCAACGCCGCCTTGGACTTCAGCGCCGTCATCGAGATGCTCCGCGGCTAGGCGGGATTGCCCGGCTTCTCCTCATCGCGCTGCGCGTCCCCCACGCCGCTGCGCGGCTGGGGGTGCCCCCACTGCATCGTCGCCGGGCTTAGGCAGGATTGCCCGCCTCCTCCTCATCGCGCTGCGCGTCCCCCACGCCGCTGCGCGGCTGGGGGTGCCCCCACTGCATCGTCGCCGGGCTAGGCAGCACGCTGCCGCCGGATGGACCAGCGTCGGTGTGCCTGCCGGCAGTCGGCCGACAGCAGTGGGCCAGGCCCGTCGTACCGGGCACGAATCTCTGCGGCACCCACCAACTGCAGGTCGGCGGCGTAGGGGGTGACGACCACTGCGGGCAACTCGGCGGCGAGCGCAGCCCGCAGCCCACGCCCCGAGCCCGCGACTGCCAGTGCGGCCCGTGGCGTTATTCCTAGCTCCCACAACGCCAGTCGGTAGAGCTCGGCGTCAGAAGCCGGTCCGGCGTCCATGTCCGGTAAGTCGTCGACCGTCACGATCGTCTCGACGAGTCCGTCACCGATCAGTTGTCGCACCAGCGTTTCGACACACTCGCGGCGCCGAGTGCTCACCACGCCCACCCAGATACCTGCGCAAAACAAGCTCATCACCAAGTCGACGAGACCGGCTCGGGGCGCGGTATCACCGTCGCGGTCGATATCGGCCAGCGCGGAATCGGCGTCGAAAACGACCGCGCGCAGGACATCGGCGTCCGCCGAAGGTTCCCGATCCCACCAAAAGGTCCGGGCTGGACGGGTCTGACCCATGGCTCGCACGCCCACAGGTTGCCCCATGCCCCGCGTCGCCAACCTCCCCCATTAGGGGGATTGGCATGGCCAACTTCGCCGCCGGTCTTGATTCGCCGCACAGATGCGGGCCTTAGGGTGTTGCCATGCCGGTGCGTCTTGTCCTGGTCGATGACCACGAGATGGTCATCGAGGGGCTCAAGGCGATGCTGGCGGCGTTCAAGGACCGGGTGCAGGTGGTCGGGCAGGCGGTGGGTGCCGACCGGGCGGTCGGTGTCGTCGATGACCTGCAACCCGACATCGTGCTGTGCGATGTGCGCATGCAGGGCTTCAGCGGATTAGACCTGTGCAAGGTGCTACGTGAGCACGAGCCGGACCGCAAAGTCGTGATGTTGTCGGTTTACGACGACGAGCAGTACCTGTTCCAGGCGTTGCGGGTGGGCGCGAGCGGCTATCTGCTGAAAAGCATCAACAGCGACGAACTGGTGCGCCAGCTGGAATTAGTGCACAGCGGCGAAACCGTGATCGACCCGGGGATGGCAGCCCGGGCGGCGGACACCGCGGCACGCATGCAGCGTGACGAATTCTGGCCGGGCGCCCGGCAGGGGTTGACCCAACGCGAGAGCGAAATCCTCTCATACATGGTCAACGGATTGTCCAACCGCGGCATCGCCAACAAACTCGTCATCGGCGAGGAAACGGTCAAGAGCCACCTGCGAGCGATCTACCGCAAGCTCGGGGTCAGCGACCGTACCGGCGCGGTGGCCACTGCACTGCGCGAAGGTATCTACCGATGACCGCGCCGCGACCGGCGGCACCCAACGACGGCGCCCGCGGCTCGAATGCGGTACGCGATCTCGTCGACAGCGACCGCGAGCTGGCGCTGCTGCGGGAACTCATCCAGGCCGCGTCCAGCGGGCCCGGTGTGGAACCGCTGGCCGCCGCCGCAGCGCGGATGATCACCGCGGCTACCGGAACCGACGTCTGCTTCGTGCATGTGCTCGACGACACCGATCGCTCGCTGACCCTCGCCGGCGCGACACCGCCTTTCGACGGCCAGGTGGGAAAGATTCGGCTGCCGCTGGGGTCCGGCATTTCCGGCTGGGTGGCCAGGCACCGTAAACCCGTCGTCATCATCCACGACAAGGAAGCCGATCCACGCTACTTGCCGATCGAATCGCTGCGCGGACGCGATTTCACCTCGATGGTGTCCGTGCCGATGGAAACCGACCCGGGCGGACTGGTCGGCGTGCTCAACGTGCACACGGTTGCACGCCGCGAGTTCACCGAGGGTGACGTCGAACTGTTGCGGGTCATCGGCCGGCTGATCGCCGGTGCCATGCACCAGGCCCGGCTGCACCGGCAGCTGGTGGCCAGGGAGCGGGCACACGAGCTGTTCGTCGAGCAGGTCATCGAGGCCCAAGAGATCGAACGGCGCCGGCTCGCCGGTGATATCCACGACGGTATCTCCCAGCGCCTCATCACGTTGTCGTACCGGCTCGACGCCGCCGCACGAGCCGTCAGCGACGATCCGGCGGAAGCCTCCGAACAACTCGATGCGGCCAGAGAACTCGCCGGGTTGACGTTGCAGGAAGCACGGGCGGCGATCGGCGGGCTGCGCCCACCGGTTCTCGACGATCTTGGCTTGGCCGGCGGGCTGGCCAGCCTGGCCCGGTCGATACCGCAGCTGGACATGGAGCTCGAGCTGGCCGATGTCCGGCTGCCCGAGCACATTGAGATCGCGCTCTACCGCATCGCGCAGGAGGGCCTGCAGAACATCGTCAAACATGCCAATGCATCGGTGGCTCGGCTGCGTTTCCGAGTGGACGACGACACCGCGCGGCTGGAAATCGTCGACAACGGAATAGGTTTCGACACTTTCGAGAATCCGCTCGGTGGCGACGAGATGGGCGGCTACGGTGTGCTATCGATGGCCGAGCGCGCCGAGCTGGTGGGCGGAACGTTGAACATCCGGTCGCGGCCGGGCGCCGGGACAGCGGTCACCGCGACGATTCCGGTGCCCTCGATCATCGAATAGGGCGCGCGGCTACGGTGCGGGCCAAGATGGCCCGAGGTGGGGGCACGCCCCCTCGCCGCTGCGCGGCTGGGGGTACCCCCACCCGCTTGCGGGGGAGAGCCGAGCAATTAAGTGAGCGCTCAGAAGTCCCCGGCATTGTGCCGCAAGGTTTCGATAGACGACACCAGCGCCTGCGATTCGCTTTCCGACATCCCGATATCGCAGAACACCTGCTCGTTGAGCGTGACCGTGGCGTCCTCGACGGTCGAGCGGCCCAGGTCGGTGATCTGCACCAGCGTGGTCCGCCCGTCGGTAGGGTGCGGGACGCGTTGCACCAGGCCATTGGCTTCCAGCCGGCGGATGGCATGGGTGACGCTGGTGACGTGGACCTGCAGCCGGTCGGACGCCTTGGTGATCGGCAACGCTCCGCTGCGGCTGAACGCCAGCAGGCGCAGCAATTCAAACCGAGAAAAGCTGAGATCATAAGGACGCAAAGCGGTTTCGACGCGTGCGAGCAGTATCTGGTGAGCCCGCATCACCGACGTCACCGCGACCATCCCCGCCGCGACTTCACCCCATCCGGCGCGTTCCCAATTGGCCCGCGCGACAGCGATCGGATCCCGGTTGTCGGAGTTCGAGGCGGCCACGCCCCTTTTCTTACCGCACTTTCGGTGACGACCGGAGCGGCTCGGCGAGGATGCGGGCTACGGGCAGGTGACGTCTATTTCGAAGGGCTTGCTGACGAGGCCCGCCGTGACGTTGGTTTTGTCCACGCCGGTAGCGGTGCCGGTGAATTTGTAACCGTCGCCGTCTTGGGTGGCATTCGCGCTGGCGCCGGGGCTACCTTGCTGGTACGCCAGGGCGACGTTGTCGACGGTGCCCAGAGCGATTTGGCGGATGGTTGGCGGATTGGTGTCGGTGGCCTGCACGGCGACGGCGGTCGGTGAACCGGCACCGTGGGCACCCACGTCAGCTCGATACTGGCCAAACTCCGCGTCGACAACCGCACCCAGGCCGCCAGCTATGCGCTCAAACCCCGTACCGTCACCGCGACCGAAGACCGCGCGTGAGGTAAACGATGCGAACGTTCTATAGCGACTTTTCCGCCGCGGACAGCACTGCCTGAGTCGACGTAAGGTCGCCGACAGTAATCCGTGCACCGCCATCGGGGTAGGAGCGGACCTGCATCCCGCCCTCAGCGAACACATCGCGCCACGGGCGACCCCGACCCCTGGGCGGCAGGTAGACGAAGTTGGCGTGTGAATCGGTGCTGTAGATCCCCATCGCCATCAGCCGCAGGCGCAGATGGTTGCGCTCGGCGGTTATCCGACGAATGCGGTGTGCAAACTGGGCCTCGGCGTCATACGAGGCAGCTACCGCCGCCGCACTGACATTGCTCATGCCGAACGGCAATTGCATGGTCCACAGCGTGCTCGCGAGCTCAGGAGCGGCGAACCCATAGCCGATCCGCAGCCCGGCGAGGCCGTAGGCTTTGGAAAAGGTGCGCAGCACAACGACATTCGGAAAGCGCCGGATCAGGTTCGGCGCGTCGATTCGGTGCCTGTCGGCAACGAACTCGATATAGGCCTCGTCGAGCAGCACAACCGCGTCGGTCGGGATCTGCCTAAGGAACCATTCGACAGCCGAGACGGGCTCCAACGTTCCGGTCGGATTATGCGGTCGGCACAACACCACCACACTCGCGTCCGCGGCGGCGTCAGCCATCGCCGCCAGGTCGTGATGGCCATACTGATTGAGCGGGACGTTCACCGGAGTCAGACGGGCCATTTGCGCGAAGATCGGGTACCCGTCGAAAGTGGGCTGGCTCAGCACAATCCGCTCACCGGGTCGGGTAACGGCATGCAGAACCTGCATCGCCACGCCCGAGGCCCCCGCTCCGAGTACGACCTGCTCCTCACCAACTCCGACTCGGTCCGCGATCAACCGCCGCAGCTGCCCGGGCAGAAACTCCGGATAGCGGTTGGCCGCATCGATCGAGTGCACCAGCGCCGAGCGGACCGCCGGCAGCGGCGGAAAAGGGCTCTCGTTGAGCGACAACGCGAGTGGATCAACCGCCTGCGGCAGGGCAGAGAGGACCTCGGCGGTCATCGAGCTTCCGTACGCCAGCTCAGTCATCAGTCTCGGCCGCCCCAGCGGATTGCCGCCGCGCCGGCGAAGTCGCCGGCATGAGCGAACGCGGCCATCATGACCACGTCGCCGGCCGCGAGCTGACCCTCGGAGATGGCTCGATCAAGGTTGACCGGGATGCCGGCACCGAACAGGTTGCCGCAATCGTCAAAGGTGTCGCGGTGACGTTCCTCGGGCACCTCGAGCGCCTCGCGCCAATTGCGCAGGAACACCCGATTAGGCTGGTTGGTGACCAGCAAGTCAATATCTTTGGCACTCAGCCCGATTCGGTCACACACTGCCAGCGCTACCTCGGGAACCTGACGGTTGCCGCGGGCCAGCACCTTGGCGATCTTGGTTTCGGTGAAGCCGATGCAACCCTCACCGGGCCCGGGCTCCCAGTACTTGCGGGGCGGGTCGATGGCGATCGTCATATCGCCCGCGTATTCACCGTAGGTGCGGCATTCGATATCGAGAATCGGTGAGTCGTCCGACAGCGTCACCAGGCCCACCGCGGCGCCGTCGCCCGGAACCGATGACTGCGCCTTGCGCCGCACTCCCGGCTGGTCGAAGACCTGCCCCGCCGTATTCTGTGCGATCGCGATCAGCGCGGTGCGCCCCTCGCCTGATGCCAACAATCGACGGGCCACCTTGAGCGCCAACACGAACGCCGCACACCCGCCGTTGTGCAGATCAAGCACCCAGTTCGGGCGCATGCCGAGCCGATGCGCCATCCCGCCGCCCCCGCCATAGAACGGCATGTCCGGCAACTGGGTGTGGGTGATCAGCACGTCGACATTTTCGATCACGTCGCGGCCGTGCCGCTCGATCAGCCCTTGCGCAGCGCGCTCGACCATGTCGATCGCGGTCTCGTCGGGTCCGACGTGATGGCGGAACGTGGGCGCCCGGAACATGAGGTTCTCACGCAACTCATCGGATCCGGCGAATTGTGCATAGTAGTCGGCACCGATCGGCTCGCCGGGAAGATACGTCGAGACGTCGATGAGGCTGACAGCGGGCTCAGTCACGACACTCTCATCTCATCCAGGCCGGGGTGACCGGCAGACCGTTGCGGTGGCGGTATTCGGCGATGGTCTTGAGGTTGTTCAGCTCCAGCCCGTGGCCTGCACCGAACAAGTCCCAGAAGTCGCCGACCCAGCCGGTGCGCTCGGGCGGGCCGGCGTCGGGGTACGGGTTCTTGTCGTAGAACGGATGACGGCAATTGGTCCACAGCACAACAGAACCGGGCTTGTCCAACACCACCTGCGCATCGAGTACCCGCATCAGGTAGATCATCCACAGGTGCTTGCCCTGGTCCCATGCGCAGTGGTAGTCGACAGTACGCGCCTCGGCGTTGGCAACCGTGCGAGTGTAGATCTCGGTGTCCGGAAGCAGCTTGTCGTAGGCCAGCCAGAGTCCGGGTTCCTCGGTAGGGGTGAAGCCACGCAGGGTGTAGGTCCACTCCTCGAGGCTTCGGGTGTCCGACAGGTACGCGAAGAGTTCGTCCGGCGGGCAGTCGACGTAGTCGTTGACCGTGCAGTACTGGCCGAAAACCTCTTGGTGCGGGTACACCGACCGCATCTTCGAGAGGAAGGTTCCGGCGGTCTGCTCCAGCGGCGTGGTCTCGATGCGCACCACCCCGTCGATCGGGACGGTGGTGCCGGTATGGGTGACGATATCGTCAAGCGCTGGCAGCGACATTTATGTGGTCCTCCTGTGTGTGTGGAATCTGTTGATTGACAGACTTGTTGGCTAATGGCACGTCGAGAAAGGGTGCAAAGGGCGGGATTTCGTCGGCGGCGCACTCGACGCTGACCACCGACGGGCCGTCGACGGCGAGTGAGCCGTGCACCGCCGCGGCCAATCCTTCGGCGTCGCTGACGTCGACCGATGTCAGTCCCGGGAACATCGCGGCCAGACCGGCCCCGAGCCGGCTGGGAGCGAATCGGTTGTAGCTGTAGAGGTCGTCGTAGTAGAGCTGCTCACGGGTCACGCACATGGCATGGGCGTTGTTGTTGAGCAACACGAAGGTCACTGGAAGCCGGTAATGCAGCGCGGTGTGCACCTCCATGCCATGCATGAAGAACGCGCCGTCTCCGGCGATCACCACCACCCGCCGGCCCGGCGCCTGGGCTTTCGCGCGGCCGAACGCCATCCCGATACCGGCTCCGAAGCTGTAGCCCATGCCGCCCATACCCAGCGCGACCGCGAACCGGCCCTTTCGCCGCACCGGCAGGTAGTGAATGGCCGCTGCGCCGGTGTTGCCGGCATCAACGACGATGTCCACTTCGTCGGGCAATGTGTGATCGAGCTCGGTCATGGCGTCGCGGTAGCGCACACCCGGGCCGTCGAAAGCTGGCGGGGTCAGCTCCGTGTGCGCCACTACATCGGGCACCCGAACCCCGGTGGGCCGCCCCGCGCCGGAAAGCGCAAGGGTCAGCATCCGCAACGACGCACGCAGATCGTCGGTGTGGACATGGGTGCAAGCGAGATACGGCGGCGCCGACCCGATGGAAATCGTTCGCACCGTCGCCAGTGCGTCGTCGAGACCGGCGCGCGCGGTCACCGATAGCCGGGTACCCACCACCAGGCACAGCCCACTGCCGGCCACCGCATCGGCCACCCCGGGGTGACCCATGACACCGGTAACCCCCAGGGCCGACGACGAACCAAAGCCCGGTGTTCCGGCGGCATCTTTGGCGTCCGGCACGCATGCCACCCGGGCGCGCAATACCGCGCGCAGCGCCGACAGCTCGGCTCGGGCATCGTCGCGAGCCACCTGTTCGCCGGCGATGATCGTGACCGGTCCGGTCACTCGCCGCAAAGCGCGCACGATCGGATGCGGGTCACCGATGGATCGTGGCCGCTCGACTTCCGCATGGCGTCCACCATTGCGGCCGTTGATGTGCAGGTCCGACTGTTGAATGTCCTTGGGCAGCAACAACACTGCCGGGCCGCCTGCTTTTGCCGCGGCAACGGCGGCCGGTAACGCCGACACGATGTCGGCGGGCGTCATGATCCGTCGGCAAAACACCGACGCTTGCGAAAACAATGCCTCGGCGTTCAGTGAACCGTTGCGGCCGCTGGTGTCTTGAAAGCTGCCGCGACCATCCATGGTTGTCGCTGGTTGGCCCACCAAAGCCAACACCGGTATCCGGCTGGTGAACGATTCACCCAGGCCGGGAAGCAGATTCAGCGCTCCCCCACCGGACGTCGCCGCCACCACACCTAAGCCCGCGCCGCTGCGGCTGTATCCATCGGCCATCGTGGCGGCGGAGAACTCGTGCTTGGCCAGCACGGCGGTGATATCGGACCGGAAATATGCGGCGTCGTAGAGATCCTCGATGTTGGCCCCGTCGACCCCGAATATGTACTCGACTCCGATTCCCGCGAGATGCCCGACAATGTGGTCGACCACTCGGTGATTCCTCGGCATACCAGGTACACGACTCGCGGGCGACTTGGGTTCACACGGAGTCGCGATGAACCACACAGCGACGTCAACCGTGTTACGGGCGGGACCCGTGACTAAGGAGCCATGCCGCCTGTGTTCAATGACCGCCAGAGCAGACCTGACGTCGTCGTCATTGGAGCCGGGCCTTCCGGTCTCGCCGTCGCGCGCGAACTCGACCATCGCCATCGGATTTCGGCTCTCGTCGTCGAGAAGGCAGCAGCACCTGCGGTTTCGTGGCGGAATCGCTATGACAACTTCCGCCTGAACACGAACGGGTTCTTGTCACATCTTCCGGGGCAACGGATTCCTCTGACGGCCGGCCGTTGGCCGACCAAGGAGGACATGGTCCGCTACTTCGACCGTTACGTGCGGCTTCAGAACATCACGCTTGCGCTCGGATGTGAGGTCAACCGCATCGACCGCGCAGCCGGGGACTGGCTGGTCGACACCTCGGCGGGGGAAATCCGGACATCTGCCGTCGTGCTGGCCACCGGCAAGTACCACACGCCCGCCGTCCCGGCCTGGCCTGGCCTCGATCATTTCAGCGGCGAGCTGGTGCATTCCGGCGACTTTCGCAACGCTTGGCCCTATCAAGGCCGCGACGTTCTCGTTGTCGGCGCAGGCAATTCGGCCGCCGACATCGCCGTCCAGCTGGCCGACAACGGCGCCCGCAAGGTCTGGCTGGCGGTGCGCACACCACCACATCTGGTGCGGCGTGCCATGGGCCCGATTCCGTCGGACGTCTTTCTCGAATTGTTCGCGCGGGTGCCTGCGCGCATCGTCGATCCGCTGATCGCGCGACTCAATCGTCTACTGTTCGGTGATCTTTCGGTCTACGGATTCCACCGGCCGCCGCTCGGACTGAAGGCGACCGTGGAACAGCGAGGCCGGATCCCGACGCTGGCCGATGAGCTTGTCGACGCCGTCCGCGCCGGCCGCGTCGAGGTGGTGGCCGCGGTGGCGGCGGTTGAGTCCGGCCGGGTGATCCTCGATGACGGCACAGCGGTCAGGCCTGAGGTGATCGTCGCCGCAACAGGATTCAGCACCGATCTAGACGGTCTGGTCGGACACCTCGGTGTGCTTGACGAGCACGGCGACCCGCATGGCGGTTTTGCCTCGGACCTCGGCGACGGGATGTTCGCGATCGGCTACGGTATTCCGCCCAGCGGCCCGCTGCGGGCGATCCGGCTGGCCGCAACGCCGTTGGCCCGTCAGGTCGCGGCATACGTGACGGCGAGGTCGTTCGGCACGGCACCATCGCTAACCATCGCCGGCTGACCGGCCGCCACCCGAACATCAAGGGGAATCGAATGGCTTTGCACTCCGAAAAAAGGTTTTTCTACCGCGGTACGGACGGATACGAAGCAGCCCGCCGCGAAACGGTGTGGAATAACATTCTGCCTGACCGATTTCCCGATGTGATCATGCAGGCGTGTGAGGCCAAAGACGTCGTCGCGGCGCTGCGCTTCGCTCGGGCGCAGGGCTATCGCGTCGGCGTCCGTTCGGGTGGGCACAGCTGGAACGCCAGCCATCTGCGCGACGGTGGCATGCTGCTCGATGTCAGCCGCCTCGATCACTGCAGCGTCGACACGGATCGGATGATCGCACGCGTCGGGCCCGGCAAGATCGCCAGCGTCTTTGCCACCGAGCTCGACGCACAAGGCCTTTTCTTCCCCGCCGGCCACTGCGAAGGCATTCGCCTCGGCGGCTACCTGCTGCAGGGCGGATACGGCTGGAACAGCAGGGTCGTCGGACCAGCCTGTGAGAGCGTGCTCGGACTGGAGGTCGTCACCGCCGACGGTGAAAAGGTCTACTGCGATCCCGAAAATCACCCCGACCTGTACTGGGCCGCTCGCGGCTCCGGACCGGGCTTCTTCGGCGTGGTCACCTCGTTCACATTGCGGCTTCACCCACGCCCGGCCGTCTTGGGCACGTGTTTGTACATGTACCCGATCGAGGTCGCCGACGAGGTATTCAGCTGGGGGCGCTCAATCAGCAGCGAACTCGACGATCGGGTTGAACTGCAAATCCTGACCTCGCGCGGCGCCCCGGAAACAGGATCCGACGGGCCCAGCATCACCATTGCCTCGCCGGTCTTCGCCGACTCAGAAGATGAGGCCACGAAAGCGCTTGCGGCTCTGGGCACCTGCCCGGTCATCGACCAGGCGACCGCCAGCCTTCCCTACATGCCGACCACATTGGCCAATTGGTACGCGGCGGTGATGACCAAATACCCCGAAGGACACCGGTACATCGTTGACAACATGTTCACGTCGGCCTCGGCCGAAGAGCTGCTGCCGGGAATCCGCAAGATCATCGAGACGATGCCACCGCACCCGTCGCACTTCGTTTTCGCAGGGTGGAAGCCGTCCGCGGACCGCACGGACATGGTCTACGGGCTGGAGGACGAAATCTACCTGGCGCTCTACGCCGCCTGGCACGATCCGGCTGACGATGAACGCTATTCCGATTGGGCCCCGTCGAATATGGCGGCGATGTCGCATCTCGCGACCGGCCTCTCGCTGGCCGACGAGAATCTGGCCCGACGTCCGGCAAAGTTCATCACCGATCCGAACATGGCGCGCCTGGATGAGGTGCGCGCTGCCTACGACCCCGATGGACTGTTCCACAGTTGGATGGCCCGCGGGTAGCACGTAGTCCGCCGAGTCGAATCCTATTGCCCGACTGTAATTTACAGAATTTACAGCGAGCGCTCGAGCAGTACGTGGCCGTTGTCGGCGGAAACCACTTGCACCGCTGCAATCTGGCCGACCGGTGTCGAGATGCTGCCGGCGGGCGTCGCGGTATGGCCGGGGTCGGCTACCCAGGTCGCCAGCTGGGTGTGGGTGCCATCGCGGTTCACGACCACCATCGCCAGCTTGTCGTGGTGGGCGTACACCGGCGCCAGGCAGACGCACCGCAGGTCGATGACGGTGCCCCAGTTTTGGCTGCTGAGCGACACCGTGGAGGCCAGCGCCTTCGTTCCAATCTGGGCCATCGGCATTGCCGACACGCTCGCCTGCGGCGGCGCAGACGTCGGAGAATGGTTCGCAACGCCGACGAACACACCGATCGCCAGCACAGCGGCAGCGGCGGCCGACGCTGACCACGTCATCACGCGCGAGCGGTGCCGCCGCCGGCGCACTGCGAACAGCAACGACGGCAGCAGGTTCGGAGCCGCCGGGGGCTCGGCGGTCTGGTCGGCCTCGATCGCGGCCACCGTGTCGCTGTCGAGCTTCGACAGTAGGGCCGGCATACCGCTGAGCTCGGCGACGGCCTGGGTGCACAAAGGACACCCGCTCAGGTGCGCCTCGAACTCACGTCGGTCGGCCGGTGACAGCGATCCGAGCACGTAGGCGGCATCCCACGTCGCGTACTCGTGGCTGTCGCCCACGGGCACGCTGCTATCGCCCGGCGGACCGAAGCCCTGGATCAGTCTCATCGTCTTCCCCCATGTGCCCTCATGATCAAGTATTCGGAGCCGACGACCGCCCGGATGGTTGTGGCGATCAGGCGCCCGGGACCCACGGCCGTCGGCATAGTCCGTCGCACCATCATCGGGTCACCCCCATCTCTTGCAGAGTGAGTCGCAACGCTCGCACGGCGTAGTGTAGCCGCGATTTCACGGTGCCTTCGGCGATGTCGAGATCAGCCGCGATCTGAGCGGTGCTCCAGCCTCGGTAGTAAGACCGCTCGACAACGGCACGATGTTCAGGCGACATCTGGGCCATCGCGTCCGCGATCAGCAACCGGTCCAGTGCCGAGTCCACTTCGTCGGGAGCCGCTTGCTCGGGTGCCCCTGCTTCGTCCAGCGAGCCAACGACATTGCGGAACTTTGGGCTGCGTCGTTCGTCGATGATCATGTTGCGGGCAACGGTGAACAGCCACGCACGCGCCGGACGTTCGGTGTCGCCGATGACCTCTGGATGCTGCCATGCCCGCAACAGCGTCTCCTGGACCACGTCTTCGGCACGGCTCGCGTCGCCGGTCAACCGCATCGCATAACGCCACAAAGCGCCGGCGTGCTCGTCGTAGAGCGCCTTCATCAACGCCTCTTCGGCGTTTGCTGCGCTGGCGACTCGGCTCACTCGATTACCTCCTGATAGAGATACGAGTTGCCCACCCTTCCGGTTCATCGCGGCAGCACTCCCAGGGTCTGGCAGTTAGTCCGGGATCCAGTTGCCGTGGAATCCGTGCGGGACCCGGCGGGGCAGGCGGACGCGAGCCACCGGGTCACCCTCGAAGTCCGAAGCATCGATGATGACCAGCTCACTGCCGTCGGTTACCGGGTCGTAGACGTAAGTCAGGTACCAGCCGGCGAGCTCGTCGGACTCCCCGACGGCCGGTGCGAACACCGCCTCGCCTGGCGCACTCGGCGCTCCATGGCTGCCGTCGGCGCCGAACCGGTGCTCGGACGCGGTATCACGCTGCAGGTCATAGCGGACCAGCGCGCCGCTACCGACGGCCACGGAATAACGGGCGGCCGCGCCGGCCAGCCGGTCGTCGACGCGCGGGAACTCCACACCGCGGTCGTCGAGTTGGCTCTCCTCCACCATTCCGGTGTCCAGGTTGATGCTCCAACGCCACAACTCGGCATCGGTCCCGAACTCGCTGCTGTCGCGCCACATCTCCGGGTAGCGGAGGACTTCCAGCACAACTGAGTTCCCATTGTCATAGGAGTTGGCGACGTGGAAGACGAAGCACGGGTCGATGTCGAACCAGCGCACCGGACCATAGGGATCGTCGCGGCGCAGCACCCCCAGGCGAGCACCGTACTGGTCCTGCCACCGGTACGGTAAATCCCGCTCGTTTTGTTGCGTGAACGCAAGGCTCAGGTCGAACAGCAGCGGCAGGTCCATGAACACCACATGGTCTGCGGTCAGCGCGAAGTCGTGCATCAACGTCAGCGCGGGGACGTCGATGGGACGATCGATTGTCAACTGGCCGTCGGCGTCCGCGCGGTGGTAGATCACATGGGGTTCGAAGATGTTGCCACTCCCGAAGAAATGCATTTCGCCGGTAGCCGGGCAGATCTTCGGGTGCGCGGTCATCGAGTCCATCAACTTGCCGCCGAAGTCGTAGGCGCCCAATGTTTCCAGGTCGTTGCTGATTTCATAGGGCAGCGAGAATTCCATCAGCGCAAGGGTTTTGCCGGCGTGACGGACGACATGGGTATTGGCGATGCTGGCGTGCAAATTTCGGGTGCCGTCGTCGTTGTAGTTCGGGAAGGGACGCTCGAAGCTTTCGGTGCGCACCCAGCGGTTGCGGTACCACGCGGCGCGGCCGTTCTCCAACCGAACTCCGTGGACCATTCCGTCACCGACGCACCAGTGGCCCGCGCCTGAGCGCGGGTTTGGGCCGTTGCGCAGGTACCAGCCGTTGAGTTCGGCGGGGATGCTGCCTTGCACCGGTAGATCGAAGGCGGTCAGTTCGTCGTGGACGGGAGCGTAGTTGCCGGTGCGAAAGACCGGGAAGACGGTCTGGGCGTCCACCACCGCCGCCGGAATCAGCGACGGTGGGCGCTCGGAGCGATCTGACGCGGCGGCGGACCGCTGGTCCGCCCTCGCCAGCAGCGACGTCATCAGGTCAGGGCACGGCGGCGCGGCGGTCGACTCGTCGGCGAAGTCGGGCGCAACAACGTGGTCGTAGTCGAGCAGCGACAGCAGCGGTGAGACGGCGGTCAGCTCGGTGACGGCCTGGCGACACGAGGCGCAGCCGACCAGGTGCGTCTCGAATTCGAGCCGGTCGGCATCGGCTAGTGCGCCCAACACATACGCCGCGTCCCACATCGCGTAGTCGTGCTCGCCGTCGAGCATGTCGGGGGTGTCGGGTTCACCGTCGCGGGGGAACTTTGAGTCTCGAGACTCCGTCATCGCGTCACCCCCATTTCCAATAGTGCTTGGCGCAGGCCTCGCAGCGCGTAATGCAGCCGCGACTTCACCGTGCCCTCCGCAATCCCGAGATCGGCGGCGATCTGCGCTGTGGTCCAGCCCAGGTAGTACGAGCGCCCGACCACCGCGCGGTGCTCGGCGGACAGCTGCGCCATCGCATCGCCGATCAACGCCCGGTTCAGCACCCCAGTCTGCTCATCAGGACCCGCCGGTTCCGGCGGGCCAGAGCCGTCCAACGACATCATCTCGTTGCGGAACCGGGCGCTGCGCCGGTCGTCGATGACCATGTTCCTGGCAACGGTAAAAAGCCAACCGCGTGGAGACTGCCCGTTATTGAGGACGTGCGGATGCTGCCATGCCCGCAGCAAAGTCTCCTGCACCACGTCCTCGGCATGCGCAGAATCCCCGGTCAACCGCCACGCATACCGCCACAAAGCAGCGGCGTGTTGGTCCCACAGCCGCTGCATGGCGTTCGCATCCGCGCCGGTGCCCGGTATGTCCATCACCAGCCTCTCGGTGATGACACGGTTCAGATGTCCGTTTGGTTCACTCGGTTCTCAGTGCGTCCCGGTCGGCCGCTGAGGCTACGAAGCTAGCCGAGGGTCAGAATCCGTGGCCCGTCATCGGTGGCCGCGACGGTGTGCTCCCAGTGTGCAGCACGCGAACCGTCGGCGGTAGTGACTGTCCACTGGTCCTCGAGCACGACCGTCTTGCCGGTTCCCAACGTCAGCATCGGCTCGATGGCCAGCACCGATCCGTGGGCCAGCAGCGGACCGCGTCCGGGAGCGCCCTCGTTGGGCAGAAACGGATCCATGTGCATCTGCCTGCCGATGCCGTGTCCGCCGTAGCCCTCGACAATGCCGAACGTCCGCCCGTAGCGGGCCTCGGCCGCGTGGGTGGCGGTTTCGATGGCGTGCGACACGTCGGTCAAGCGGTTTCCGGGAACCATGGCGGCGATTCCGGCCTCCATCGACTCCCTGGTCGCCTGCGACAGCACTTCGTCGGCGGGGATGACCCGGCCGACGCCGAAGGTGATCGCGGCGTCTCCGTGCCAACCGTTCAGGATTGCGCCACAGTCGACGGACACCAAGTCACCGGAGGCGAGTGTCTCGCCGCCAGAGGGGATGCCATGCACGACGCGGTCGTTGACCGATGCGCAGATGGACGCCGGGTAGCCGTGGTAGCCGAGGAATGACGGCGTCGCACCCGCTTCGCGGATCACCGATTCGGCGATCTCGTCGAGATGGTGCGTCGACGCCCCGGGAACTGCGGCCGCACGGACTGCCGCCAGCGCGGCGGCGACTACGGCGCCCGCAGCTGCCATCGCGTCGAGTTCGGCGGCGCTGCGCTGCGGCACGACCTTGCGACTGCGCAGCCCCCCAAGGGCGATCACAGTTACTTTCCCAGGGCTCGCAGCGCGCGGGCGAAAACTTCGTCGACCGTGCCGACCGCGTCGACGGTTTTCAGCTCGTTGCGGTAGTACTCCAGCAACGGCGCGGTTTCGTCACGGTAGACGTTCATCCGATTGAGGATGACCTCGTCGGTATCGTCGGCGCGGCCGCGGGCCCTGAGCCGCTCGAGCAACTCGTCTTCGGGCACGCGAAACTCCACCACCGCATCCAGCTGGGTCCCTCGTCGCTCGAGCATGTCGTGCAGCGCTTGGGCCTGCGGCACCGAGCGTGGGTATCCGTCCAGAATGAACCCGTCGCCGGTATCTGGCTCGGTCAGACGGTCGTCGACGAGTTCGTTGGTCAGTTCAGAGGGCACCAGATCACCGGCGTCCAGGTAGCGCTTGGCCTCCAGACCCAGCTTGGTGCCGCTGCTGATGTTGTGCCTGAAGAGCTCGCCAGTGGACAGGTGCGGTATCTGGAGTTTCTCCGCCAACTTGTCGGCCTGCGTGCCTTTACCCGCCCCGGGGGCGCCGAGCAACACAACTCTCATTTGAGGAACCCTTCGTAGTTGCGCTGCATGAGCTGACTCTCAATCTGTTTGACCGTATCCAAGCCGACGCCGATCGCGATCAGCACCGCGGTGCCGCCGAACGGTAGGTTCTGCACCGTTCCCGTGCTGCCGATCTTGAGGAACAGATTAGGCAGCACCGCGATGACGCCGAGGTAAATCGAACCCGGCAGCGTGATCCTGCCGAGCACATAACGCAGGTAGTCGGCGGTGGGCTTGCCCGGCCGGATGCCGGGGATAAATCCACCGAACTTCTTCATTTCGTCGGCACGTTCGTCGGGGTTGAACGTGATCGAGACGTAGAAATACGTGAAGAAGATGATCAGACCGAAATAGATGCCGATGTACACCGGGCTGGCCGGGTTTGACAGGTAGTTGGCGACGAATTTGTCCCACCAGCTGTTGCCCGAGCCGCCGGTGCCGCTGCGGATCAGCTGGGTGATCAGATGCGGAATGTAGATCAGCGACGAGGCGAAAATGACCGGGATAACACCGGCCTGGTTGACCTTCAGCGGCAGATACGTCGAGGTGCCGCCGTACATGCGCCGGCCCACCATGCGTTTGGCGTACTGCACCGGGATGCGGCGCTGGCCCTGCTCGACGAACACCACGCCGATGACGATGATCAGCGCTGCCACACAGACCAAGGCGAACGTCACCCCGCCGCGGCTGTCCAGGATGCTTTTGCCTTCGCCAGGAATACGGGCGGCGATGCCGGCGAAAATCAGCAGCGACATGCCGTTGCCGATGCCGCGCTCGGTGATCAGCTCGCCCATCCACATCACCAGTGCTGCGCCCGCGGTCATCACCAGCACGATGACGACCAAGGTGAAGATGCTCTGGTTGGCGATGATGTCCAGGCTGCAGCCCTGCAGCAGACCGCCGTTGGCGGCCAGCGCCACGATGCTGGTGGCTTGCAGGATGGCCAGCGCGATCGCCAGATAACGGGTGTACTGCGTCATCTTGACCTGGCCGGATTGGCCTTCTTTGCGCAGTTCCTCGAACCTCGGGATGACCACGGTGAGCAGCTGCACGATGATGCTCGCGGTGATGTAGGGCATCACCCCGACCGCGAACACGGTCAGCTGCAGTAGCGCACCACCGGAGAACAGATTGATCAGCGAGTAGATCTGGGCCGCTTCCCCGCCGCTGACCTGCGCGATGCACTTCTGCACATTCGGGTAGTTCACGCCCGGCGACGGCACGGTCGCACCCACCCGGTAAAGCACGACAATGCCCAGCGTGAACAGGATCTTCCGCCTCAGGTCGACTGTTCGCAGCGATGAGATGAAAGCCGAAAGCACTCTTCCTCCTGTGCAGCCGGTCTCTGGTCGCGGCATGCCAACGGGGCTGGTCTGACCAGCGTCGGATGGTCCTGCGTCACGCGCCGAGCAATGGCAGGCCAGGAGCTGTCCGGGCGCGTGTCAGACAGTCTACGAGACTAACAGCGCGGGTACCGCTTCCCCGCAAAAGGGTGGCACCCGACGCGTTCACGGGCGTGCCCGCACACAGCAACGAGGCGTAGAGTTTCACCGGCTCTTTACCTTGGCTAAATATCAAGTCGGCGGCGGGTTCGGTCGAAGGGTTTTGCATGACATGTGTGGGCGCAAATGAGTAGGGCACGGTTCGAGGGCGACACCTGGGATTTGGCTTCCAGCTCTGAGCTGAAGGAGGAGTGAACATGGCGCGTAGCGACAGCGATACCTGGGACTTGGCATCCAGCGTGGGCGCTACCGCGACCATGGTCGCCGCCGCCCGGGCGGTGGCCACCGAGGACGCCAACCCGATCATCAACGACCCATTCGCCGCCGCGTTGGTGCGGGCGGTAGGGATCGATTTCTTCACCCGCGTGGTCGACGGACAGGTCACTCCCGCCGACGTCGGCGAAACCGGCAATGCGGAATTGCAAACAGAAACGGACTCGCTGGCGGTGCGCACCCGCTTTTTCGATGAATTCTTCCTCAACGCGGCCGCGGCGGGGATCGGTCAGGCCGTGATTCTGGCCGCTGGCCTGGATGCCAGGGCATACCGGCTGGCGTGGCCGCCCGGCACCGTTGTCTATGAAGTCGACCAGCCCAAGGTCGTCGAGTTCAAAACCGCCACCATGGCGCGACTGGGCGCCGAACCGACGACCGAACGGCGCACGGTCAGCATCGACTTGCGCGAAGACTGGCCGACTGCGTTGCGCGAAAGCGGTTTCGACGACACCAAACCGGCGGCCTGGAGCGCCGAGGGGCTGTTGATGTACCTGCCGCCGGAAGCGCAGGATCGGCTCTTCGACCACATCACCGCGTTGAGCGCCCCCGGCAGTCAACTGGCCACCGAATACCACCCGGATACCGGTCCGACGATGGCCGAACGCGGCCAGGCGATGAACGATCGATGGGCCAATCTGGGCTGCGACGTCGATTTGTCGGGGCTGTTCTACGAGGGCGAGCGGAACAATGTCGCGGAGTATCTCGGCGACCGCGGTTGGCAGGTGGTCGCCCGGGCACGACGGGAGCTCTTCGGCGCCTACGGTCGGCCCTTTCCCACCGACGAGGCACTGGCCGCGTTCCGCAACATCGTCTCCGTCATCGCAACCGCAACTGGCTCGCAAAAAAAGGGAGGGTAACCATGGCCGTAAGCGACACCGGACGACATGACGGCGACAGCTGGGATCTGGCATCCAGTGTGGGCGCCACCGCCACCGCGGTAGCCGCCCGGCGCGCGATGGCGTCGAAGGGCCCGAATCCCCTGCTCGACGATCCCTTCGCCGAACCACTGGTCAACGCGGTCGGGGTCGACGCCTTCATCAGGATGATGAACGGCGAAATCGAGCTGGCCGAAGACGATCCCGCGTTCACCCCGCGGCGGCTGGCCGAGGGCATGGCGGTCCGGACCCGGTTCTTCGACAGCTTCTTCGCCGACGCCACCGCGGCAGGTCTGCGTCAGGCCGTCATTCTGGCCGCCGGGCTGGACACTCGCGCCTACCGGCTGCCATGGCCGCCCGGGACCACGGTGTACGAAATCGACCAGCCCCGGGTTATCGAATTCAAGACCCGCACGCTGGCCGATTTGGGTGCGGCTCCGTCCGCCGATCGTAGGGCGGTGGCCATCGACCTGCGCGATGACTGGCCGCAAGCGTTGCGGGACAACGGATTTGATACTCAGCGGCCGACCGCCTGGATCGCCGAGGGGTTGCTGGGCTACCTTCCGCCGGAAGCACAAGATCGGTTGTTCGACAACATCACCACGCTCAGTTTCTGCGGAAGCCGACTGGGTACCGGCTATGTCCCGGATATCCGCGACCGCATCGCCAAACGGGGCGGAGCGATCAGCGAGCGCTGGCGCCGCCTTGGGTTGGACCTCAACTGGGCCGATTTGGTCTACGACGGCGAGCGTAACGACGCCGTCGAGTACCTGGCCGAGCGCGGCTGGCAGACCACGGTCCACACGACACCAGAGCTGTACGCCGACAATGGTTTTGACTTCCCCGAAGGTCAGACCATGGTCGCGTTCGGCGACATCAAGTATGTGTCGGCGGCGCTACCGTAGAACGTCGGTCGTCAATACACCGGGTCCCCGGACGGCTGCGCACCAAGTTGGAGAAACCGGCCGTAGCGGTCCTCCATCGGGCCCGTCCAGGCCGGATCGGGTTGGACGATGCGCTCGACAGCGGCCCATCGGGCGGCGTCGGTGATCGACGATTCTCGGCCTACCGCCATACGGCTGAGGAAAGCCGCACCCAGCGCCGCTCCCTCGGCCACCCCGGACACCTCCACCGGTCGACCGGTGGCGTCGGCGATGGCCCGCAGCCACGGCTCGACTCGAGTACCGCCGCCGGCGGCCACAATTCGCGAGACTTTCGCCCCACTCAGCTCGATGAGCTGGCGGACGACGAAGCCCGACGCCTCGTAGGCTGCCCGGCGCAGCGTTGCCGCGTCGTGGGTGAGATCCAGGCCGTCGAGCACCCCACGACGGTCGGGGTCGTGAAAGGGCGTGCGTTCGCCGCGTAGGTAGGGCGACCACACCGGCACTCGCCGCGGATCCACCGCCACTGGGTCGCCCGGTCCCAGGACACGGTCGACCCAGCCGAGAAACAGCCCGCCGGCATTGCTCGCTCCGCCGATCTGACTCTTTCCGGTCATGTGCGGGATGGTCCACAGGCCCGGCACCTGCCGCGCCGCGGGGATGGTGACCCAGACGATCAAGGTGGTGCCGCACAGCACCACCACGTCGCCGTCGTCGTCGGCACCGGCCACCATCTGCTCGCACAGGGCGTCGATGGCACCGACCGCCAGCACGGCGCCGGTCGCGCGCAGCCGCCCGGCGGTGACACCCGGTGCTTCGACCCGGGGCATCCGGTCGACCGTCACACCGCGTTCCGCGCAGGCGTCGACGTTCCAGCCGTTGCCGTCGAACAGCGGTGACGCGGTGTAGGCGGTGGGAAAGTCGACGACGGCCTCGCCGGCCAGCGCGTAATTGGCCACCGCCGGTGCAGGCCAGTAGCCGGCCGCATCGGGCGCATGGGTTGCCGTCCAGCGTAGAAATTCGCTGGCCTCCCCCACCGGGAACGGGCCCGCGCCGCCTGGGCTGTCCGTGCCGGCAGCGCGGCCCCGACTGTCCCCGTACAGCAGCCCCGGTGTGATCGGATGGCCGCCGGAATCGACGGCGGTCAGCGATGGCACCATCGCGGAAACGGCCACCGCCAGCGCATCCGGACGCGCCAATTGCTCCAGCGCCGCCAGCGGACCCAGCCGCCACGCCTCGTCGGCGTTGTGCTCCAACCGGTCCGGCGTAGGCACTCGCAACTCGTGGGGGATTCGTGCCCGCGCGACCACCCGACCCTCTTCGTCGGCGGCCACCGCTTTGACGGCGGTGGTGCCGATGTCGATGCCGATTGTGACCTCTTCGCGTGACACGGGCGTCACCGTACGCCAGCATTGGCAG
>Ga0209040_10000381_pt1 | contig 33591 bp, 30 predicted proteins | sample BogFormECP12_OM3_FD_188240 | JGI IMG/M metagenome (GOLD analysis project Ga0209040, IMG submission 188240) | Bog forest soil microbial communities from Calvert Island, British Columbia, Canada - ECP12_OM3 (SPAdes) (version 2) | ecosystem: Environmental > Aquatic > Freshwater > Wetlands > Bog ... | reverse complement strand
CCGATCGAGGTCCGCCTTGCCGCATGGGTCTCGGCAGGCGACCCGACACGGTTTGTCGCAGTCGCCTTCGGCGCCGGCGATCACCGCACCCGCACCGAAGACCGATTGCCGCCTCCGCCTCTTTCATCCGGCGACCGACTCGCGTTCGGCGCGCTTGAGGCGGTGGTCGAGCGTCCGCTCGACCCTCCTTGCCTGTTTCGACTCCGTTTCCTGGGCGATCGGGCGACCGTCCTCGCCGGGCTCGCCCGACACGGGGCGCCGATCCAGTACGCGCACGTCCCCGAGCCGCTGGCCCTGTGGGACGTCTGGACCCGAATTGCCGCCGATCCGATCGCGTTCGAGCCGCCCTCGGCCGGATTTGCTCTCGACTGGCGCACGCTGGTGATCTGGCGGCGGCGCGGCGTCGGTTTCGCAACGCTCACGCATGCCGCAGGCATCTCGTCGACCGGGTCCCCGGCGTTGGACGCGAAGCTCCCTTTCGACGAGCCCTTTCGAATCCCTGAGCGGACCGCGACGGCAATCGCGCGTGCAAAGTGGAACGGCGGGCGGATCGTCGCCATCGGAACGACCGTCGTCCGCGCGCTCGAGTCGGCGGCGACGGCCGACGGCGGGGTCAGCGCGGGGGGTGAAATTGCGCGCGGACGCATCGGCGGCGGGACGCCGCTTCGTGTCGTGGACGCCATCCTGACCGGCGTGCACCAACCGGGCGAGAGCCACTTCGAGCTCCTTCGAGCCTTCGCCCCCGACGAGCTGATCGAGCGCATGGCCGCAGCGCTCGAGGAGCGCTGTTACCGTCGCCACGAATTTGGCGATTCCGTACTGGTCGAACGTGCGCACGCCGCGGAATTCGCCTGACGATTTTGCTTTCGGACGAAGGGGCTGCGGGGCTCGATTGGCATTCGGCAGCAAAAAGCCGTTGAACAGCCGGGTAAGCTCCTACGGCCCGGGCGGGGGGCGGTCGCCTCGTCGCCGCTTTCCAAGAGCGTCGGATGACTCCAGTCTGGCCCCCCCATGAACCGCCGCCAGAACTAGTCTATGGATGGTTGAGGCTCCGACGCCGAAATCGGCGCCAACCGGCAGGTGAAGCGATGGAAACGAATTTCCCGCGCCATTGGATGTGGTCAGAGGCGTTTGAGATGCTGGCGCGTGCGGAGCGGATGCATCGGCAGTTCTTTCAGCCGCCGAGCTCCCCGACATCGGCCACTTGGGAGCCGCCGGTGGACGTTCTCGAGACGGAACGCGCAGTGCTGGTGCTCGTCGCCCTGCCGGGGGTCGACCTTGGCGAGGTCAAAGCGCTGATCGACGGCGACTCGCTGATGGTTTCGGGCATTCGGACCTATCCGCCGGAGATGCGGACGGCGATCATCCATCGTCTCGAGCTTCCGCAAGGCCGCTTCGAGCGGCGGGTCCGTCTTCCCCCTGGACGCTACGCCGCGATTCATCGAATTGCCTTCAACGGTTGCCTCTTGATCACGCTGCAGAAGTCGGAGGTCCGCAATGGCTGATCAGCAGGCCGCAACAGCCTCCGAGGAGGTTCTCGACAAAGTCTCGACGCCGCCGTTGCCGTCGGACGCGCTCATCATCGTGCCTGTGCGCGGCATGGTGCTGTTTCCAGGGACGGTGTTGCCGATCGCGCTCGGCCGCCCCCGTTCGGTGCTGGCGGCGCAGCGAGCGGTCAGGGAACAGAAGCCGGTCGGCATCGTGATGCAGCGCAACGCTCAGGCCGACGACCCCCTGCCGATCGACCTGCATCGCATGGGCACCGTCGCCAATATCGTCCGCTACATCACGGCGCCCGACGGAACGCATCATCTCGTCTGCCAGGGAGAACAACGATTCCGGGTCGTCGAATATTTGAACGGCTGGCCGTTCTTTGTCGCCGAGACCGTGAGGATTCCCGAGCCCATTCCGTCATCCAACGAGATCGAGGCTCGCTTTGTCCATCTCAAAGGCCAGGCGGTTGAAGCCGTGCAGCTGCTGCCGCAAGCGCCGAACGAATTGCTGATGACGATCCAGGCGGTCGAGTCGCCCGGCGCGCTCGCCGATTTGGTGGCGACCTTCATGGACGCCTCACCGGACGAAAAGCAGGAAATCCTCGAGACGGTGGATATCGGCGCCCGATTGGAGCGGGTCTCCCGGCTCCTCGCGCATCGGATCGAGATTCTCAGACTGTCGCAAGAGATCGGCCGGGAAACCAAGGCCTCGATCGATGCGCGCAACCGTGAGGTTCTGCTGCGCGAGCAGATGGCGGCCATTCAGCGCCAGCTCGGCGAAGCCGACGAGGGAAAGGCCGCCGAAATCGCCGAACTCGAGAAGGCGATCAGCGAAGCCAAGATGCCGAAGGAGGTCGAGGACCAGGCGGGCAAGGAGCTCAGGCGCCTGCAGCGGATGCCGGAAGCCGCCGGCGAATACGGGATGGTCAGGACCTATCTCGACTGGCTGGTCGAATTGCCCTGGAGCCTTCCTGAGGAGGCGCCGATCGATATCGCGGCGGCGCGGCGCATCCTTGACGAGGATCACTTCGATCTCGAGAAAATCAAGCGCCGGATCATCGAATATCTGGCCGTCCGCAAGCTGGCCCCGGGCGGCAAGGCGCCGATCCTCTGCTTTGCCGGACCCCCAGGCGTCGGCAAGACCTCGCTCGGCCAGTCGATCGCGCGCGCCATGAACCGCAAATTTGTGCGCGTGAGCTTGGGCGGCGTCCACGATGAAGCCGAGATTCGAGGACACCGACGGACCTATATTGGCGCCTTGCCCGGCAACATCATTCAGGCGATCCGCAAGGCAGGCGCCCGCAACTGCGTCATGATGCTGGACGAGATCGACAAGCTCGGCGCCGGAATTCAGGGCGACCCGAGTTCGGCCCTCCTTGAAGTACTCGATCCCGAGCAGAACAACACCTTTCGCGACAATTATCTCGCCGTGCCGTTCGACCTCTCGCGAGTCGTATTCATCGCGACCGCGAACATGCTCGACACGATCCCGGGCCCCCTCCGCGACCGGATGGAAGTTATCAGTCTTCCGGGCTACACGGCGAGTGAGAAGCTGCAGATCGCGCGGCGCTATCTTGTTCCGCGCCAGCGGGAGGCCAACGGCCTCAAACCCGATCAGGCTGAAATCGACGATGAGGCGCTACGCAACATCATCCAGCACTACACGCGCGAGGCCGGCGTACGGAACCTCGAGCGGGAGATCGGCAGAGTGCTGCGCCAAGTCGCCATGCGGATCGCGGAGGGCGAGAGCGGCCCGATTGCAATCTCCGCCGTCGATCTTCAGACCATTCTGGGCGCGCCGCCGTTCGAGGACGAGGTCGCGATGCGCACCAGCATCCCAGGCGTGGCGACGGGGCTTGCGTGGACGCCGGTCGGCGGGGACATCCTTTTCATCGAGGCGACCGCAACCCCCGGCAACGGCCGGCTGATCCTCACCGGTCAACTGGGCGACGTCATGAAGGAGAGCGCTCAGGCGGCGCTCAGCATCGTCAAGAATCGCGCCGCCTCGTACGGGATTGAACCCAGCCGCTTCGAGAAGACGGACATCCACATTCACGTGCCAGCAGGAGCGACCCCGAAGGACGGCCCGAGCGCAGGCGTCGCGATGTTCATGGCGCTGGTCTCGCTGATGACGAACCGCACCGTGCGCAGCGACACGGCGATGACCGGCGAGATCAGCCTTCGCGGGCTCGTGCTTCCGGTCGGCGGCATCAAGGAGAAGGTCGTCGCCGCGCACAGGGCCGGAATCAAGCGCGTTATGCTGCCCGCGCGCAACCGGAAGGACTTCGAGGACATCCCCGAAGAGGTCCGCCAGCAATTGACCTTCGTTTGGCTCGAACGGGTCGACGAGGCGGCGGCCGCGGCGCTCGAGCCGGCTCCGTCGTCCGAGTCGGCCGCGGCCTCCTAGCGCGCTCAAGCCTCGGGATCGTGAAGAACGGCGCGAATTTTTTCAGCCAGCTCGTCGGCCGTATAGGGCTTCTTGAGCCATGCGCCTGCGTTTAGTCCGAGTCGGGCAATCGCCGGTCCCGCGTAGCCGGATGTGAAGAGGACTTTGAGGCCAGGTTTCATGGCCAAGGCCGCCTGCGCCAAGTCATAGCCGGTCATGCCGCCCGGCATCACCATATCGGTGAAGATCAACGCGATTTCCGGCCGAGCTGCGAGCTGATCCAAGGCGGCTGCGCCGTTGTTCGCCTCAATGATCTGGTAACCTAGGCTCCTCAGCCGCTTGCTGAGGACCCTGAGCAAACGCGGGTCGTCCTCCACCAACAGAATCGTTTCAGATCCCTGCGGCAAATTCGCCTCTCGCTCTTCGTCGGCCCCCGGCCCCGCGCCCGACCCGACGGCGTCGGCGACCGGCAAGAAAATTCTCACGCTCGTTCCCCGCCCCGGTTCGCTGTAAAGCTGAATGTTCCCGCCCGACTGCTTGACGAACCCGTAGACCATGCTGAGACCGAGCCCGGTGCCGGCGCCTGTCGGTTTGGTGGTGAAGAACGGCTCGAACGCGCGCCGGAGCACCTCTTCCGACATGCCTGATCCCGAGTCGGTGACCGTAATCAAGACGTACCGTCCAGTCCGAATGTCCGGATAGGTCTGCGCATAGTCGGCATCGAGACGCACGTGGCTAATTTCGATCGTCAACGCTCCGCCGCCGGGCATCGCATCGCGGGCATTGATCGCAAGATTGAGCAACGCATTGAGCAATTGCGAAGAGTCGACCACGGTCAGATGCCCGGACCCCGCGAGCAGGATCCGGAGCTCGATCGTTTCACCCAATGTCCGCCGCAAGAGGTCTTTGAAACCAGAGACGAGCGGACCGACTTCAGTTGATTTCGGATTGAGGGGCTGGCGCCGGCCGAAGGCGAGGAGTTGAGCCGCCAACTTCGCGCCGTCCTGCGCCGCGTCCAGAGCCTCTTTGACATGCTCGCGCTGGTCGGGATCGCTGAGGAGAGGGTGGAGCATTTCCAAATTGGCGATGATCGCTGTCAGGAGATTGTTGAAATCGTGCGCGACGCCGCCGGTGAGCTGGCCGACGGCCTCCATCTTTTGCGACTGCCGGAGTTCCTCTTCCATCTTTTGGCGGCTGGTGAGGTCGCGGGCGAATCCAGTGAAAATCCTTTCGCCGTCCACGCGCGCCTCCCCGACAGACAATTCCATCGGGAAAACCGCGCCGTCCTTGGTAAGGCCTTTGACCAGCCGGCCATAGCCGATGATTCGCGCTTCGCCGGTCCTGAGATAATTGCCGATGTAGTCGTCATGCTCGGTCCGGTACGGTTCCGGCATGAGCATCTTGACATTGCGGCCGATGACTTCATCCGCATGATATCCGAACAATCTAGCGGCGCCGGCGCTGAACGAAGTGACCTCGCCTCGCTCGTCGATAACAATCATCGCTTCGGGGACGGTTTCGAGGATTGAGCGCAGATGCGCCTCGCGCCCCGCCAGTTCGGCCTGAGCCCGCTTCAGTCCGGTGATGTCGGTGTTGTTCTGCAGCACGAAACGGATTGCATCGTCTTCAGACTTTCGCGCGACCCAGAGGCTGGCGATAGAAACCGCTGATCCCGTCTTCGTCCGATGTTCGAATTCGCCTTCCCAGCTGCCGTGCTCGCGTAGCGCCGCGACAATCTCGCTCCGTGGGACGGGATATTTTGTCTGCAAAAGTTCGTGGACGACCTGTCCGACCGCCTCTTGCCTGGTCCAGCCATAGAGGCGCTCGCAGCCCGTCGTCCAATGAAGAACTTTGCCCTCGACGTCATGGATGATGACGTTGGCCAAATCCAGGATCTTCACGAGAGAGTCGAATTCGGCGCTCACAGCCGATCTCCTCTTTTGCGGACCGCCTTTCACGTTCCATTCTCAATGGCATGGCCGTTCGACCATGCGTCGAAGGCCCCTTCGCCGATTATCTTGCGCCGTATCAGAATTGTCATCATCCACCGCGCCTTTGCGCGCACCGCTTCATCCGACATGGCGCCTTAGAAATGCAAGCGTTCTTTCGTTGAAACCGGCCACGTCTTCGTAAATGGCGGCGTGCGCGCAGGTCTCGAACACCGTGAGTTCGCTGCCCTTGATGCCGTTTTTCAGCGGGTCGGTGAAGCGGGTGGAGGTGACGATGTCGTGACGGCCAAAGGTAATCTGGGTCGGCGCGGCAATCCGGTTAAGTTGGCTGAGCGCATCATGCGCGATCACCGCGTTCGACTGGCGTATGAAGGCGTCGAGCGGCTGTTTCGGCCGGCTGCGCACAAAAGCGGCAATCTGGTCGATGAACTCAGGCTTGGCGGCGTAAAGCTCCGGGGTGAAGCAAAATGGGAGGATCCCTTGGATGATCATCTCCTGGACGCTGTCGAGACCCTTCGCCATCGTCTGCCAGCCCTGAGCAATCACCTTGAGAAACGGGTCGGTCTTGGGCCAGCAGCTGTGCAGCGACAGCGTCTTGACCCGCTGAGGATGCTTGCTTGCGAGCCAAAGTCCGATAGCGCCGCCGAGCGAAACACCGCTCACATGCGCCCGTTCGACGCCGATCGCCTGCATGAAATGGGCTACATCGTCGGCGAAGAGTTCGGTCGAATAGTTCCCGGCCGGCTTGTCGGTCTCGCCTGCGCCGCGCGGGTCGAGCGATATGCAGGTGAAATGCTTGGCGTAGTCGGGAACCTGAAACGCATAGCAGGCGTTGTCGGCGGCGAGATAGGGAATGAGAACGAGCGGCTCGCCGCTTCCCTGCTGCTCGTAGTTCATCGTGATGTCGTTGACCTTGACCTTCGGCATCGAAACCTCCCGGGGCGAAGCGGAATTGATTGTTCCGCGTGAAGGGAAACCTAGGCCGGGGCGAACGACACGGTCAACGCGCAGACGCCCCGGCCAGCTTTCGCGGCGCGGCGTTCAGCCGAAGCTGGCCCCGGCCGCGCCGGGCGCAAGCCGGATCAGCCGCGAATCCTCGACCGCCGCCTGCCGGTGCTTGACCGCCTCGCGATAGAGGGGATCGCGGATCATCTCGACGAAGGCGACGACACTCGGATACTCAGCAATGAAGCAGAGGTCCCAGCACTCGTCAGGGGGCCCGATCAGCATGAGTTCGAATTTGCCGCGCCACACGATGGAGCCGCCGAGGCGCTGAAATACCGGCTCGCTCTCTCGCCCGTAAGCGGCATAGGCCTCGGCCCCTGTCGCCTCGCGCCCGTCCGGATAAGCCGCCCGGTCGCGGAAGCGCACGAGATTGAGCATATGGATCGGACCCGCGCGGTCTTTCGTGCGGAAGGAGGCGAAGTTTTCTTTGGTCGGATCGACGTAGCCGGTCATCGCTCGAAGCCTTCCCGATTTGGCGGCCAGATTATCCGGGCTGATCTCCGGCGCGACAAACAGGCGGTCGCCAAGCCGCGCTATCGCCAGTCGTCGATGATATAGAGCCCCGGCCGGCAGTAACCCGGTTCGTTTCGCTTGTGCATATTGACGCCCTGAACCGCGGTGCGGAAGCCGCGCCCGGCCAGATGCTGATAGGCTTCCTGCCGCGCCAGGTTCGCGCCGGCGAGGACGTTCGGCATACCGGCCGAGACCGCGAGCGCCTCGGCGGCGTCGAGCAAACGTCCATAGTCTTCATCCGCCGACGGCGTCGCGCGGACGGCGCCGAACTTGACGAAGCAAAACCCCTCGCCGGCCTCGCTGCGGGGGCCATAGTGGCAGATCGCGAAGGCCGCGAGCCCGCCGGCGCCCTCGACGAGGACGGTGTCGCCGAGCCCTTGCGCGTCTGTCGCGGTGATTTCTCCGGAAAGGTCGAGGCCGGGATAGAGCGTGTCCGCGACCTCGCGGCTCGCCCGCAAGGCTTCGGCCTTGCGCTCGCCACTGAGCGCGCTGAACCGCGACGCGCCAGGGACTGGGCCTGACTGGCGCGCCGGCGCGAACATGATGGCGGTTAGAAATCTCGGATAGAACCCGAATTTCTGATAGAGGGCCACGTGCTTGGCGCTCTGGGCGAAAGTGAAGAGCCTGCTATGCGTGGTCCCCCAGGCGTCGAACTGGTCGACGGTCTCGACGAGCAATGGGCGATTCCTCGGTCGTGCAAATCCGGACGAACCGTGAGCGGTCCGAAAAAACCGACGCTGCCCCATCGCGTGGCGAAGTTCGAGCCGACCAGGCCGCCGTCGAGGGTCGCGCCGAAGGCGGCGACGTGAGGCGCACGCCAGCGGCCGTAAACATAGTCGCGGTCCGTCCAGAAGCTTTCTGGATCGGGAGCGCCAAGAAACGTGCCGAACGCCACCCGGACGATGCGTGCCGCTTCCGGCAGATCGCGTTCATCGAGAGGGGCGATCGCGGGCGCCGGGCGCGCGTTGTCAGTGGCTGTCGACATTGGGACCTCCAAAAGGGTCATGCCGCGAAGTCGACATGAAGCACGTCAGGCGGCAAAAATGCCGGAGTAGTGTATGATCGGAAACAGCGCCCTTCACCGATACTCGGTCTCGACCTCGCCTGCCTTCGGCGGCTTGGCGTACCAGGTGTTGAGCAGCGTCATCCGCGGCCGGGCGTTGTTGAGCGAGATCGTTTCGCGGCCGTGCCAGCTCGCGTGCAGGAGGCTATGCGCGGGGTGGATGACCACGAAGGCGAAGCCTGTGTTGGGCAGGAACGCAGTGGTCTTTTCCCTGACAAGACCGTAGGTCTTCCATGCGAAGACGCCCATCGGCGAGATCTTGTAGACCGTGGTGCCGAGTTCCCGCTGGCTCTCGTCCTCGGGCATGTAGATCAGCACCGTCAACACCTTGCGGCGCGTGTCGGGATGCGGCTTGATCGCATAGCCGTCGAAGTCGGCGTAGAGGACCGGCTGCGGATACATCGGCACCGGCCAGGGCTCGCCGCTCGCCTTCTGGCGGATCTTGAGCCCGCTGCGCAGGCGCTCCCGCAGCGCCGCTTCGATATCCGGCGCGGACACCGCGTCCGAGACCGTCCGCCAGAGCTGGGTGCGCTCGGGGTCGCCTGCTTCGACCTGGCGATCCCAGAGCGTGTATTGCTTGCGCGTGCGGGCGCCGTTGAGATCGACATACTGGCTGAGGTCGGGCCAATGGCCGATGAGCCGGCGGTAGACGTCGTCAGCGAAGAAATTCTCGAAGATCAGATGCGGATAGGGCTTCTCGAACACGGTTCCGCCGAGAATCGAATTCTTGCCGTGGTTGATGATCGAATCGAACAGCGTTTCGGAAGCGACGGCGTCTGCGATCATGCTTTCGAACCTCAAATCTCGCGGAACGTCAGAACTCGCGTATGCGACGGGCGAGGGTCCACGACCATACTTGGTTTGACGGCGGGCTCAAAGGGCCTCGACGCCAGGCCTCGTCGACGACCGCCGTCACAGCCGCTTTGTGACGAACCGCACGATGCGCGTCATGATCGTGGCAGACGTCTGATCGAGCGCGGCGGCGACAGCTGCGGCGTCGGTCGAGGCGACCGGGGTGCGCGCGGCAAAAATCTCCACGTCGACGACGCGGCCGCTGTTGACCTCGATGATCCTCGCCGCGACGTCCACGTGAACCTGGTTCGCCGCCGCGTCGAGTTCGAAAGCGCGGATGTCCAGGTCGAGCTCATAGTTGGCCGTCGCCCCTCCGCCGGCCAGCGACCTGGCGAGCCCGGCGTTCTGGAATGTCTCGACAAGGCGGCCTCGGAATAGTGACGAGAGTTGCTGCGGCCAGCGTCCCCCCGGCAGCAGGGACAGATTGAGCCCGTCCCGCACGAGAATGCGCTCGCTGTCGAGATCGAGCGTCGCGACGGGCTCCGCAATTTGGATCTGGGCCCGGAAGGGGCGCATCGGCGGCGGCTTCGCCGCGGTCAGGTCATAGATTGGCGGCGCCGGCGCGCTTGCACACGCGCCAAGCGACAGCGCGGCCGCCGCCGCGGCCACTATCCTCCATCGATTGCCCAAGCGCCCCCAGCCCCCCGCGTTACTGTCCGCCGCGATAATCCGGCAGCGAAGGCCTCGCTCCCCAGATGATCTGGCTCGGATTCTGTTTGAACGATCGAACTGTCTGGTCGATGTCCTCGAGCACGCGCTGCCCCTGCACGGCAAGCGCCTCGTATTGACGCAAGCCTGAATTGCTGAACCGGCTAAGGCCGACCGAAATCTCCTTCACCCGCACGTCGACGTCGTCCGCGAGCTTCTTCACCGATTGCGCCGCGTCGCCGAGCTGCGTCAACGCGCCCTTGGTCCCCGGCGCCCCCAGGAAGCTCTGGGCGCTCGTAATGAGCCCATCGATCTTGTCGGCCGACTCGTTGAGCTTGGCCGACATCTCGGAGGCGTTCTTGAGCGTGTTGTCGATATTGCCGCGGTTTTCGCGCACCGTGTTCGCGACGTCGCTGATCGAATCAACGATGCCGGAAACTTTATGCGGGTCGATCGCCTTGAGAACGCCTTCGGCGTCGGCGAGCGCGGCGTTGAGCTGTTTCGACGTGTCATTGAGCCGCGCCGCGAGCGAAGCGCCATCGCGCACCAAGGCCTGATAGTCGTTCGAGCTCTTGGCCAGCGCATTGCTGAAAGTCTGGACGTCGTCGACGACGCTGCTGACCTTCTGCGTGTCGATCGCCTTGACGAGCTTGTCCGCGTCCTCGGAGAGGGACTGCAGGCGCGCCGTCAGCGGCTGGATCGTCTTGCCGAGATCGGCCAGGCCCTTGAGCGCGGCATCCACATTGGCGCTGTTATCGCTCAGCGTCTTCGAAAAGCCGCTCGCGTTGGATAGCGTCGAATGAATCGCCTCGGAATTTTCGGCGATGAGCTTGTCGGCGCGGTCGAGGACCGAACCTGCCTTCCCCGACAGGTTCTGGATGTTGTCGACGATGCCGCGCACCTTGTCGGGTTCGATCGCCTTGACCAGCCTGTCGGCGTCGTCGGAGAGTACCTGAAGGCGCGTGGCGAGCGGCTGGATCGTTGTTCCAAGATCGGCCAAGCCCTTCAGCGCGGCGTCGACGCCATTGGAATTGTTTGCGAGCGCCATCGAGAACGTTTGGACGTTTTCGATCGTCTGATGGATGGGCTGGGCGTTGTCGACGAGCAGCTTGTTGGCGAGATCAAGCACGTACCCGGCCTTCGTCTGCAGGTCCGCGAGCGTCGCCGTGGGCAATGAGGGGATGACGGGAGGGTTGCCGGTGAGCTCCGGTGCGCCCTTCTCGCCGCCGATGAGCGCGACCGTGGCCGAGCCCGTCAGACCCTGCGTCTCGAGCTGCGCTTTGGTGCCAGTGTTGATCGGCGCGCTCTCGTTGGTGACGTCGACATCGGCGACGACCTGGCTGGGATCGCCCTTCACGAAATCGAGGTTCGTCACCTCCCCGACCTTGAGGCCGTTGAAGAGAACAAGAGCGCCGTTGGACAGGCCGGAGACCGAGCCATTGAAGACGATCTTATAATGTCGGTGCGTTCCCGCCGCGCCGTAGCCAGCGATCCACATGACAAACAGGAAAGCGCCGACGACGGCCGCCAGGGTGAAGGCGCCGATCACGACGAAATTGGCTCGCGTCTCCATCCTGCTCAGCGCCTCGCGTCCTGGGCCCGATCGGATTGGGCGCGACCATCCCCGGCGCGCTCAGCGGGCCGCTTCTCGGCCGCCCCGGCGCGGACCACGCCTCTCTTGCCGTGAAAGTAGGATTTAATCCAAGGATCCTCGGATAGCAGAAGTTCGTCAATCGGACCAACGGCCGAGACCTTACCGTGGCCGAGGACCGCGACCCGGTCACAGATGGCGTAGAGGCTGTCGAGGTCGTGGGTGACCATGAAGACTGTCAGCCCCAGCGTCTTCTGCAGCGTGCCGATCAGATCGTCGAAGTCCCCGGCCGAAATCGGATCGAGCCCCGAGGTCGGCTCGTCAAGAAAAACGATCTCGGGGTCGAGCGCGAGCGCGCGCGCCAGCGAGACGCGCTTCGTCATGCCGCCCGAGAGCTCCGCTGGGTATTTGTCGGCTGCGTCCTGCGGCAGGCCGACAAGCTGGAGCTTCTGCGCCGCGAGGCCGTCGAGTGTGCTCTGGGAAAGATTGAGATGCTCGCGCATCGGCGCCTGGATGTTCTGCCGAACAGTCAGGCTCGAAAACAGCGCTCCCTCCTGAAAGAGAACGCCCCACCGTTCTTCGATGAGGCGCCGCTCCGAAGGGCCAATCTTGTCCATGTCGTAGCCGAAGACTTCGATCGTTCCCGCCCGCTTATGCAAAAGCCCGAGAATCGTCCGCGTCAGCACCGATTTGCCAGCGCCGGAAGCGCCGACAAAGCCCAGCACCTCGCCGCGATAGAGATCGAGGTCGAGCCCGTCCATGACGAGCCTGTCGTCAAAGCCGACCTTGATGCCGCGCACGCTGATGACGACGTCACGCCTTCCCAATAGCGTCGATGGGCGGGTCGGGCTCAATAGTCCACCGCGGTAAAGAACATCGCGAACACGCCGTCCATGACGATGACCATGAAGATCGACTTGACCACCGAAGCGGTCACGCAGCGTCCCAGCGACTCGGCCGAGCCGCGCACCTCCATGCCTTCGGTCGACGCGATGAGGCCGATCACGACCGCCATGAACGGCGCCTTGATGAGCCCGACCAGGAACGTTTCGGTCGCGATCGCGCCCTGTAGGCGCGAGATGAACACTTCCGGCGTCATGCCTGCGTAGACCCAGCTGACGATGAGCCCGCCCGCAAGCGTGGCCATGTCGGCGACGAACGTCAGAATCGGGAGAGCGATCGCCAGCGCCACCAGGCGCGGCATGATCAGCACCTCGAGCGGATCGAGCGCCATCACCCTTAGCGCGTCGATCTCCTCGCGCATGTTCATCGAGCCGATTTCGGCTGTAATGGCCGAGCCCGTCCGGCCGGCGATCATGATCGAGGTCATCAGCACGCCGAGCTCCCTAAGGCCCAGCACGCCGACCAGATTGACCGCGTAGGGCGAGGCGCCGAATCGGGCCAACTGGAATATGCCCTGCTGCATGACGATCGCGCCAACGAGGAAGTTTATGAGCGCGATGATGGGCACGCTGCGCAACGAATACATCTCGAGATGGTGCACCATCGAGGTCCAGCGCCAGCGCAACGGGTGCGGGGCGAGCCGCAACCACATCACGACGATCTCGCCGAGATAGTCGATAATGTCGATGAGGTCGGCGCCGGCCGTGTAGACCGACTCGCCGACCGCTGCCAGCAAGGTCACCAAATGAGACGTGCGGACCTGCTTGGCGGGCTCGAGTGGCCGGTATCCGGCCTCCTGAAGAAGGAGCGCATATTCGGGCCGCGCGCCGCGATAAGCCGCCTGGACCCCGTCACCGGCCAGCTCCGCGCGGGCGCGATCGATCACCCAGGCGCCGGCCGTGTCCATCCGTTCGATCCCCGCCAGATCGATGATCGCGTTCCTTGCGCCCCGGGCGGCCGACGTCAGCGAAGCGGCGCTCGTCTCCAAGGCCCGGCCGGCAGCGACAATCCACGCGCCTGCCAGCGAAAGGACAACGCCGTCGTCGCCGGTCTTAGGGGTTACGGAAGGCGCAACGGACACCAGTCGCTCCGGCTAACTCTGTGTTTTGGCTCTTATAGCCTGCGCCGGGCGCTGTCGAGCCGCGGCGTCCGTCCACAGGAGTTCGCCTGCGCCATCATGAGCCGCGGCGATCAGGACAAAAACAAAACAAGTACGAATCGGAGACCCCGGAAACGGGACTCAAAATCGCGATAAAAGCGAGTCGAATCTTCGTCAAAGACGGCGTCTTCGCCGCACCAGCGTCAATTCTTCGTCACACGCCCCTCTCCCCGCCTGCCTGAAAGCGGGACTTAAAGACCAATCCGCGCACAAATCGCGTTAGAATCGGCGACATCGCCGAATCGCCTGGATCGTCGGCACTTTGGCAAGGCAGATTTGTCGGACCGCCGCCGCGACGTCAACTGGGGTTAACGCCTTCCCAACAATCACTTTCCGGCAATCCACGCGGACCGGCCGCATATCGCTTTCGACGGACGCGCCTCCACGCGTCGCGCCTTCAATCCATCGCCGCCGCCTTGAGAATGCAAACCATCGTCGCATGCGCCGGCTTGCGGCCGAGGTTGCTGATGCGATGAGGCATGTCGCAGCGATAGCGCAGCGTCTCGCCCTCGGCGGCGATCTCCTTCGAGCCTCCGACGTCCACCTCGAGTTCGCCTTCGAGCACGGAAAGGCATTCGACCGAGCCGCGGGCATGGGCGGTCGATTCGAGCACCCCGCCCGGGTCGGCCTGAAAATCATACCATTGCAACCAATCGACGGTCTTGAGCCAGCCTGTCACCGCGAGACGGCACAATCCGTCATCCGAAACGAAAATCGGCGTCGTTCCTCGCCTTAGATGTTCGATGAACGGTCCCTCCTCCGCGCCCTGCAGGATCGATTCGATCGACGCGTCGAGCGCGTGGGCGAGCCGCCAGATCGTCGTCAGCGTCGGATTGGTCTCGTTGCGCTCGATCTGCGAAATGATTGATTTGGCGACGCCGGATTGCGACGAGAGGTCGGCGAGCGACAGCCCGTAGCTCTTGCGCAGCCGCTGAACGGCGAGCCCGAGCTGGTTCGACAGCGCAGCCGCGCCTGCTTCCAGCACCTTCGCCCTGTCCTTGCCTTCCACGCCCATCGCGCCGGCCTCGTCCATGAGATCGGACGCATCATAGCCGACCCCGTACGGAATATCGAACGGTTTCGTTCTTTTCTCAGGCTTTGCGGGGGCGGGGTGCCAATCGAATTCGGCGCACCTGATGTTCCCACCACAGAATGGCGACGCCGGCGGCGATCACGACGCCCGAGCCCATGATCACGCTCGGCGTCGGCGTCTCGGCGAAAACGAGATAGCCGAGGGAGGCCGCCCAGATCATCGAGACGTAGTCGAAGGCGGCGATGATCGACGCGTCGGCGAAGCGATAACAGTGGGTCATCAGGATCTGGCCGCAACCGCCGAGGAGCCCGATCGTCGCCAGGCCCGCGAACTCGAACAGGGACGGCATGACGAAGCGCTGGCCCGCGGCAACGTCGGCGAGGGCTCCGCGCTCCGGCCAAAGCGCCGCGACCACAAGGACCGCAAGGCCGATTATGGCGGTAACGCACGAAAAATAGAACACGATCGCGCCCGTCGCCTCGGACTTGGTCAGCCTTCGGGTCTGGATCATCGCCACCGCCGCCGAGCCGGCGCCAAAAAGCGCCACCATTGCGCCGATGCGCGACGGCCCCGGGGCCTGGCCGAAATGGCCCGACAGCATGAGGAGAACGCCGGCGAAGCCAGCCGCGACCGCCGCGGCGCGCGTGAGCCGAAGCTCCTCCCCGAGCACGATCGCAGCCAGCGGCACGACCATGAGGGGCGTGGCGAAGGTGAATGCGGTGGCGTCGGCGAGCGGCAAGAGCGCAAGAGCGAGAAAATTGGCGAACATGCCGAACGATCCCGCAAGCGACCGCCCGATATGGCCGATCGGTCGGGTCGTACGCAAGGCCGCGGGCCATTCGCCCCGCACAGCCAGCCACCCGGCCAGGGTCGCCATGGCGAAGATCGAGCGGAAGAAGACCACTTCGGAGACTGGAAAGACCGGCGCCGCCGCCTTGATGAGCGCCGACATGAGCGCGAACGCGAAGGTCGCGCCGATCTTGAGGCCAATTCCCTTGAGCATCCGAGCGCCTTACAGAGCGCGTCACGGAGGCGCAACGGCGCGGCGGGCGCCGTTGCGCGCCCCCTCAAAACGTCCCGGGAAACGCTCCGCCGTCGATCAGGATGTTCTGCCCCGTGATGAAGCCTGCCTTTGCGCTGGCCAGGAATGCGCAGAGCGCGCCGAACTCGGCCGGGTCGCCGAAGCGGCGGGCGGGATTTCGCGCCTCTGCTTCCGCCCGCGCCGTCTCGAGCGGAATCCCGCGCTGCGCGACGGCCCGCTCCATCGATGACCGAATGCGGTCGGTGTCGAACGTTCCGGGCTGGATCGAATTGATCGTCACGTTATCGCTGACATGCGCGCGCGCCGCTGACGCGAGAAACGCGGTGACGCCGGCTCGCGCCCCCGACGAGACGTCAAGCCCGGCGATCGGCGCGCGCACCGAACCCGAAGTGATGTTGACGATTCGCCCGAACTTGCGCGCCGCCATTCCCGGCAGGAGCGACTGAACGAGCGCGATCGGCGTCAGCATGTTCGATTGGACGCCTTTGAGAATGTCCTCGCGCGTGATCGCGGCGAAGGCCTTGAATGGGGGCCCGCCGTTATTGTTGACAAGGATGTCGGCCTCAGGACACGCGGCGATCAGCGCCGCGCGCGTGGCCGGGTCGTCGAGATCGCCCAAAACCTCGCGGACGCTCGCGCCCGTTGATTCGTGGATCTGCTTCGCCGTCCCCGCAAGCTCGTCGGAATTGCGCCCGTTGACCACGATTTCGCAGCCGGCTTCGGCCAGCGCCATCGCGCAGGCTCGGCCGAGACCCTTGCTCGACGCGCAAACGATCGCCTTGCGGCCAACTATCCCGAGGTCCATAGCCCATCCCTCCTCGTCTCGACATCCCAAAGTCGACGACATATAACGGCCCCCGCCGTATTGCGTCATCGAAGCGACACGAGAATCTGCGCAGAGACTGAAAGCTCGGATTTCTGATACGAGAGGGCAACGTGTCCAAACCCCACGGCGCCAATCGCTACCGCACGTTGTTCCTTTCGGACCTGCACCTCGGAACGCGCGGTTGTCAGGCCTATCTCATTCTCGACATGCTGCGCCATGTCGACGCGGACACGATATACTTGGTCGGCGACATCATCGACGGCTGGCGGCTACGCTCGGGCTGGTACTGGCCGCAGGCGCACAACGACGTCGTGCAGAAGCTTCTGCGGAAGGTCCGGCGCGGGGCGCGGATGGTTTTCGTCCCCGGCAACCATGACGAGTTCGCGCGCCAGTTCTTCGGCCTGACCTTCGGGGGAATCGAGATCAAGCGTCAGACGGTCCATACCGCGGCTGACGGCAAGCGCTTTCTCGTCATCCATGGCGATGAGTTTGACGTCGTCGTCCGTCACTCGAAGTGGCTCGCCTATTTCGGCGACTGGGCCTACACGACAGCGCTGTTCGTCAATACCCATTTCAACGCCGCCCGCCGGGCTTTGGGCTTGCCCTATTGGTCGTTTTCGGCCTGGGCGAAGCTCAAGGTCAAGAACGCCGTCAATTTCATCGGCTCGTTCGAGAAGGAGCTTGCGGGCGAAGCCAGACGCCGCGGCGTCGATGGCGTCGTCTGCGGACACATTCATCACCCGGTCATCCGTGAGATCGACGGCGTGACCTATGTCAACACCGGCGATTTCGTGGAATCCTGCTCGCTTGTGGTCGAGCATCACGACGGCCGATTCGAGGTGCTGCGCTGGCCGACCAGGCTCACCGTCGCAGCGCAGGTCGAGGACAACACGCCCTTCGAGGACGAGCCCGAAGAAGCCCGGGCGGAAGCGGCGTAATGCGCATTCTGATTGCGACCGACGCCTGGCGGCCGCAAGTCAACGGCGTCGTGTCGACGCTTGAGCGCATGACGCAGGCGGCCGACGAATTCGGCGCGAAATTTGAATTCCTCACCCCGCAGGGCAAGTGGACGGCGCCGCTGCCCACCTACCCCGACATTCAAGTGGCCATCACTTCGCTCGGGAAGGTCAGCGCGCAGATCGAGGAGGCCGACCCCGACCACATCCATATTGCGACCGAAGGCCCGATCGGGTGGCTCGCGCGGCGCTACTGCCTCAAGCGCAAGCGCATCTTCACCACCAGCTATCACACGCGCTTTCCTGAATATATCAAGGCCCGCATCGGCGTTCCCGAACGCTGGACCTACGCGGGACTGCGCTATTTCCACGCGCCGTCCGCGGCGGTCATGGCCCCGACGCCGTTCATCGGCGCCGACCTCACCCGGCGCGGCTTTTCCCGGGTGCGGCTCTGGACGCGCGGCGTCAACCACGCGCTTTTCCGTCCGCGCGCCAATCCCGTGCTCGACCTGCCGCGGCCGATCTTCCTCTGCGTCGGCCGAGTCGCGGTGGAAAAGAATCTCGAGGCGCTGCTCGAACTCGATCTGCCGGGCTCGACCGTCATCGTCGGCGACGGCCCCGCCCGAAGCTCGCTCGAACGCCGCTACCCCCATGCGCATTTTCTAGGCGCCATGCACGGTGAGGCGCTCGCTCAAGTCTACGCCAGCGTCGACGTGTTCGTTTTTCCCTCGCGCACCGACACATTCGGCATCGTGATGATCGAGGCGCTGGCCTCCGGCCTGCCGGTCGCGGCCTTTCCGGTCCCGGGGCCGATCGACGTCGTCGGCCCCGGCGCGGGCGTGCTGAGCGAAGACCTAAGGGCGGCCTGCCTCGAGGCGCTGACGATCCCGCGCGAGTCGGCGCGTGAATATTCCCTCCGCTACACGTGGAAGGAGAGCGCCCGGCAATTCCTTGAAAACATCGAGTTGAGCCGCCCGAAGCGGATGGGCGTCCGGGTGAAAGAGCCCGAGCTCGTCGGCGGAGCCTAGAGGCCGAAACTAGCCGCGCAGTTTTGTCCGCACGGAAGCCTTTTCAGTGGGCGCGCCTTTTCCATCGCAGTCGCTGATCCAACCGAAACTACATAATACTGGATATATGAGTACAAATTGCGCCTCAGCCCACCGGTCCACTCGCCGCGGGCGGCTTCAAGAAGGATGCCATCAGTCCGGCCGCTTGGCAAGAAAATCTCGGTTTTCCCGAATGCCTGCCGACGCCCCTAGCCTCCCACGACGCCGAGAACAACGCCCGCGCCCGCGGTGAGCACGACCACGACGAGCGGGGGTGCGCGCCAGACGACGAGCGCCGCGAAGCCCGCCGCAGCGACGGCGAAATCGGCGGACCCTAAGACCGCGCTCGTCCAGACCGGATCATAAAGGGCGGAGGCGAGCAGGCCTACGACCGCCGCGTTGACGCCCGCCATCGCGGCGCGCGCCCCGGCGCGGGCGCGAAGCGCATGCCAGAACGGAAGCGCGCCGAGAAGGATCAGCATCCCTGGCGCGAAGATCGCGATGAGCGCCAGCGCCGCGCCCAGCGCGCCGCCCGGCGCGGGCGCGACCGCGCCGAGATAGGCGCCGAAAGTGAAGAGCGGGCCGGGCATGGCCTGAGCGGCGCCGTAGCCAGCGAGGAACGCGCTGTCCGACACGAAGCCCGGCTCGACGACGGCGGCGCGGAGCAGCGGCAGCACGACATGGCCGCCGCCGAACACGAGCGCGCCGGAGCGATAGATCGCCGCCAGGAAAGCCAACGCGCCCTCGCGCGCCGGGAGCAACGAGAGCGCCAGAAGGGCGAAGAAGGCGATGAGGAAGACGACCGCCATCCGGCGGGAGACTGGCGTCTCCGCGGCGCCGCCCGCCGCCGCCTCGGCGCCCTGCGGGCAAAAGACGAGTCCTAGGACGCCGCCGGCGACGATCGCGCCGATCTGGCTGATCCCCCCCGGCGCGAAGGCCGTGAGGATGAGGGCGAGGATGGCGATCGTCGCGCGCGGCCGATCGGGCGCGAGGCTCCGCACCATGCCGAGCACGGCTTGCGCAACAATGGCGACCGCGACGAGCTTCAGCCCGTGCAGCAGGCCCTCGCCCGCCGGCCCATGCAGCGCGCCCGCTCCGTATGCGACGAGCGTCATCGCGATCGCCGACGGCAGGGTGAAGCCGGCCCAGGCCGCGAGCGCGCCGAAATATCCCGCGCGCATGAGGCCGATGGCGAAGCCGACCTGGCTGCTCGCGGGCCCGGGCAGGAACTGGCAGAGCGCGACGAGATCGCCGAACGCCCGCTCGTCGAGCCAGCCGCGCTCGACGACAAGCGCATTGCGGAAATAGCCGAGATGCGCCACCGGCCCGCCGAAACTGGTCAGGCCGAGTCTTGTGAAGACACGCAGGACTTCAAAGGGAGAACCCGCGTCGCGACGCTTAGGCGCGCTCCCGATCGCGCTAGTCATCGAACTACGCAAACGTCATTGCGAGGAGCGACAGCGACGAAGCAATCCAGTGGCCGCCGCCGCATCCCTTCGATCCTCTAGATTGCTTCGCTGCGCTCGCAATGACGAAGGACCATTAAGGACTGACCCCGTTTCGCCATACCGAAGATGCCGTAGCGAAGCTCGGCCGGCAGCGATGATACTCTCATCCCCGGTCCCGGCGAAAGCGACTCGCTCTGCGGCGATCACGCTCGCCATGCGCTTTGCGCGAGCATCCAGAGCACCAGCAGCGCATAGGCCGTGACGATGGCGACCCGTAGCCAATGGGAGGCGATCATGAGCCGGTAGTGATCGGGCAGAAGCCCCCCGTCCGGGCCTTCGAGGCGCGCCATCAACGGGCCCCACCATAGTGCCGTGCCAAGAAGGAGGGCGAGCTGAAGGGCGACGCCAACCCACGCCGCCCACGCCGGAACTCCGGGCGCGCGCAGCCACAGCATCAGCGCCGAGCCCAGGACAAGGAGCGCCGAGGGCGCGAGAATGACGCCCCAGATGCTGCGCCACCACGCCCGATGATAGGCGTGAAACTCCGGCTCGCCGACGTAGGTCCAAAGCGGGTAGCCGGATAGCTGCACGAGCCACACCTGTCCGACCCCATAGAAGCTCAGCGCGCATGCCGCCATCAGCAGCCATTCGCTCCCGGTCATCGCGCAATCTCCTTTCCTCTCGGAGAGTCGCGCCGATCGCCCCCGCGCGCGTTCTCGAGCTCGGCGACAACACGCTCGAGCATGGCCGCGAGCCGCGTCCGAAGGCCATCGCCGAGCGAAGCGAGACCAAGCTCGTAATCAGCCGAGCGCGCCGCTTCGAGCTTGCGTAAGAGAGCGCGGGCGCGCGCGGTCACCCGGATCGCCTTGCGGCGGCGGTCGACCGGGTCCTCGGCTCGATCGAGCAAGCCCTGCTGCACGAGGCGCTCGATCATCTGGCTCAGCGCCGCAGCCGACGCCGTCGACCCCTCGGCAAGATCGGAAAGCGACGCCGAGCCTAGCTTTTCGACGCGGCTGATCAACAGAACTTGCGGCAGCGTGACCGCGGCGTCGTTCATCAGCTTAAACACCGCCCCCGAGCGGTGCGAGACGAGGTCGACGAGACGCCGCAGCGCGTCGCCTGCACGGTTGGGTTCGATCCTGGCGCGACCGCGCGGCAATCGACGGACTCAAGCAAATTGCTTAATGCATATTAAACTTCAAGGCGCATTTGTCAACCAGATCATTGTCATTCCCGACGGGCGCGAAAGCGACCGATCGGGAATCCGGAGGCGACGCGCGCCGCGCTCAAACGACTCTGGATTCCCGGTCAGACCTTCGGTCTGCCGGGAAAGACTATGAGGCGATCCGGCTTGACCCGGACGAAACCCATTGTCATTCCCGACGGGCGCAAAGCGACCGATCGCGCGGCCCGGTAAAGTCTAATCGGGCAGCTCCGCCTCGATCTTGTCGAGGAAAGAACCGATGCGATCCCGATCTACGGCGCTTCCATAAAGGTTGGCGCTGAGGGTGAGTTGGCCGTCGTATGAGCTCATGGCGAGCTGGAAGTACGGTTTGTACTTTATCGAACCGCATAAAAAAGCGTCAGTCGGCTGCAGATTGCCGAAGGCCATTCGGTCCGGATCCAATATTCCCACGTTTGTCATGCAGATGAATGGGTTTTTCAGTTCCGACTTCAGCCGGCGATTGGCGATCCGGTCCCCGAATATCCCATACAGCAGGCTGAGCTTGATAAATCCGTTGAGACCGATGTCGGCCGCTTTTTTCTCGTCCATGACGGCTTTCACCCGGCCAAGCGTGTCCTCGAAGCGCTCCTCGGGCTTAAAGTCCAGTTGGGTGATCTGCATCGAGCTGAGGTTGGTCAGGGACTTGAATTCCCCGGTCTCCCCGAGGTAGCGGCGCATGTCCACCATCACCGGTATTTGGAGTTCGACGCCGGGCGTCAGCGCCAGCAGCCGAAAGAGGCAACGATAAAGGGCGGTCAGAACGGCGTCGTTAAGGGTCGCCCCTTTCGCTCGGCAATAGTCCTTCAGCGCCGCAACCCTCTTCCGCTCCAGCAAGCGCGTCAGGATAAAGGGCCGCACGTCTCCGCCCTCGCTCAAGGGGAATCGATGATTTCCACTCCGGTTATTGTCCTTGCTTTGCATCAGCAACGACTTGAGCTTGACGCTCATCGCGAAGCGCCTGAGCACTCCGCGCATGCTTCGGTCTCCGATGATCTTGGCCGGCCTGTAGGCCGCGTTGGCCGCCAGTTCCGAGTATATTGTACATAGAAAATATAGGTATTGTTTGAAATCCGCCGCATCGCAAATCATGTGGTTCATTTTGAGCGCGACGGCGAAAGGGTTCGAATCAAGTTGGCAGACCCTGATCTGGGGGCCGACGCTTTCATCGACAGAAGAGACGAGGAACTCCTCGAACTCCATCTGCGCCGTCGTCAGGATGAAGGCCCGACCGAAGTCGCTTGCGTCGAGGCTCGTCCAGCGCGGCTTGGCGCCATCGATGTAGCGGAGGCCGAGGATGGGAATGGCCTCAATCGAGGCGATGACCGACGTCTTCAGGACCTCGGGGTCAGGCCCATGCTCGAATCTCAGAACGCAATGGAGTTCGTGGTCATTAAACCCGTTGACTTTGAATAACACCTGAATCTGGTCGAATATTTCTGCCGTATAATCCATATGTGGCGACTGCCTCGACTTGATCGAGCCAAAGACGCGTCATTGCGAGTTGGGATCGCCTTTTTGGAGCGATCCCCTGAATGAAACGGCCCAGGGCAGCCGGCAAGCGCCTGGCTTGCGCCCCCGGCTTGCGCCCCCTCACGCCGCCGCGGTCAGCCGCTGCGCGACCATCGTCCGCAGGGCCGCGAGGTCGTGGGCGAAGAGGCGGATGCCGTCGGAGAGTTTCTCCGTCGCCATCTGGTCCTCGTTCAGCATCCAACGGAAGCGCTTCTCGTCCATCGCGATCTTGGCCGGCGCCGGGCCGGCATGGGCCGGGTCGAGATGGCGCTTGAGCTCGCCCTCTTCCTTTGAAAGCGCGTCCAAAAGTTGCGGCGAAATGGTCAGCCGATCGCAGCCGGCCAGCGCCTCGATCTCGCCGGTGTTGCGGAACGAAGCGCCCATGACAACGGTCTTGATTCCGTAGGCCTTGTAGTACGTGTAGATCTCGCGCACCGACTCCACGCCGGGGTCGGTCTCGGGGGTATAGGGTCCGCCGCCCGCTTTGACGTGCCAGTCGAGGATGCGCCCGACGAAAGGCGAGATGAGGAAGGCGCCGGCGTCGGCGGCGGCGATCGCCTGGGCGATCGAGAAGATCAGCGTCATGTTGCAGTCGATGCCCTCGGCCTGAAGCCGGCGCACCGCCTGGATGCCTTCCCAGGTCGAGGCGACCTTGATGAGAATGTGGTCATGGCTGATCCCCCGCTCCTTGTAGAGGGCGATCAGCCGCTTCGCCTTGGCGACGCTGCCGTCCGTATCGAACGAGAGATCGGCGTCGACCTCGGTCGACACGCGGCCGGGGACGATCTTGGTCAGCTCCGCGCCGAAGTTGATCGCGATGCGGTCGGTGACGTCGCCGACCCTGGCGCCCTGGCGGCGTCCCCAGACGATGGCCTCTTCCACGAGCTGCGCATAGTGCGGCATCTGCGCGGCCTTGAGGATGAGAGAGGGATTGGTGGTCGCGTCGGTCGGCTTATAGGCTCGGATCGAATCCATGTCGCCGGTGTCGGAGACGACGGTGCTCATGGCGCGCAACTGGTCGAGCTTGTTGGGCATGGCGGAACTCCCGTGAGAAGGGGCGGCGAAACGACAATGTCGGCCCTACGGCCGTCATTTTCAAGCTCGCGTGGGAGTCTGGAGGATGCCTCCACGCAGCGCAGCGAGCCGGTGGGGCTTTCCCTGGCGCAGGACCGTCCTGGGCGTCAGGCGGCGCCGACGAAGAGCGCACAAACGAAAGAGGCCGCCGGCGAAGGCGGCCTCTCGCGACTTTGGTTGAGATATTGGGTCAGGCCGCGAGTGCGGCGCTCTTCTTCGCCGTGCGATAACCGGCGAAACCGAGACCCGCGAAGCCGAGCAGCATCATCGCCCAGGTTGAAGGTTCGGGCGTCGTCGCAAAGCTCGGCTGGCCAAAAAACACGTTCGGGCCCCAAATCCCGTCCTCGCCAGGGATGTCGAGAAAGCCAGAACCGGTAAGGAAATCGGGAGTGCCGATCAGCGCCCACCGCGATTCCTGCCCCGAGGTGTCGAGAATGCTAATTGCCGGATTCACTGCGAAGCCGGGATCGTTCCAAGTGTAATTGTCGGAATTGCTGACGCCCGCCACTTCATACGAAACCCCGGCCACTAGATCGATCGGGGAGATCGTAACGTACCGGAAGTGACCGTTGATCGGATAGATGTCGGTAACGTCCGCCGACGCCAGAAGCGTTCCCGTTGTGAGGCATGCAGTGTCGGCGCACTGATAGAAGGCAACCGCATTTGAGTCCACGTTCCCCGTAATGGGGTCGGCGTAGTAGCCGAGACCGGAAAGGGTTACGTCGGAATTCACGGTAAACGCCGTGGCGAAATCCCATTGTCCATTAGTGAAGCTGTTGCCGGGGGTCGTGAACTCCCAGCCAGGGTCCGCGGAAGCTGACGTCGCCAAAGCAATCGACATGGCGAGATAGGCGCCGCCCCAAAGAAGAGACTTTCGTGTCATTTCCAAATCCCCGTCCGTGATTACTGTTGCACCCGCACTGGAGGCGGATGACGGCGTCCACATTACGCAATGTTAATGAACCGCGGAATGCGTATTTGTACCTATTTCCCGTTCGCCGATGCTAATAGTAAACTAACCTAGTGTAGTAACGGTGATAACCTAGATATTATCCGCGCGCCCCCGGCGACATTTTTTCACTGAATTTTTCTCAGAGTTTCCTATTGTCTGGGCGTTTGCGCGGCCGGAGAGAGGGGCTTCTGCTCAACCGGCGTCGCCGTTGGCGCGGCGGTTGGAGGCGGGGCGTTGGGGTCCTGGTATTTGGTCGCATCGATGACGGACAAGGTATTGGCGTCTTCGGCCCGCGGCGCGGTGATCGTCGAGCCGATCTGGCTCAAGACTTCGGGCGAATCGGCGTAAACCGCGTGGCTGATCAAGCGGTCGGCGTCGGCATAGGCCGTGATGTCGACGACCTTGGCGCCGAGCTTTTCGATCTCCTCGCGGTCCTCGGGCTTCGAGGCGTCGATCGCGCCGACCCGCTGACGGGAACTTGCGAGCACGCTCGAGAGCGACAGGGCCTTGTCGTTCGGCGTGGCGAAGACGGTGACGTTCGCCGGGCGGATGCGGGCCATCTGCGAAGCGAACACGTCCATGTCGATGTCCGGCGAGGCGAGGATCACGTTGTCCAAATGTCCGCTCAAGGTCCGGTCGCCGGCGATCGCCGAGGCGCGCAGGGCCTCCATCGAAAGCCAGCCGCCCATCGAATGGGCGAGCACGTGGATCTTGCCGACGCCCGGCGTCTGGCCGAGGTCGTGCAGCAGCGCCTGCAGCGCGTCGCGCGAGGCGGTGGCGCTGTCCTTGTCGGAGACGTAGCCGAAGAGTTCGCTGCGCGAGGGCCAGGTGAAGAGAACCGCGACGCCGCCGAAATGCGCGTCGGCGACGATCTGGGCGGCGCGCGAGCGCGCGTCGTCGAAACTGGTGTTGAAGCCGTGCACGAAGACGAGGATGTCGCGATTGACGCCAATCCGCCCCGACACATGCGACGCAAGCTCGGCGCGGAATTCGTCGCCGTCGAGCTCGCGCTCGCCCGCGAGCACGACGTCGTTCCTGCCGTTGGCCTGGCCCCATAAGGGGGCCTCGATCGAGCCCGCGCGATGACCGGGCGGGATCGTCATGGTGGCGAGCGCGAAATGCGCCTCGGGCGCCTGTTCGCGCGCGGCCGCGCCGCTCTCGCCCTTGCGGGTCGAGGCGATGAACACCTGCACCGGCTTGGGCTTCTGGGGGATGCTCGCCGAGGCGAACGGGAGCATCGAGCCCGCGTCGCCGATCTCGCTCATGTCCGGGCCGATGCAGGCCGAGGCGGCGAGCGCGGCGGCGAACGCGAGCGGCAGACGCAGCGAGCGCAGGGCGCGAATTCCGACGGCGCGCGAAGCCGCGTTCATCCTGGTCCTTTCAGATTTCGTTAAGCAAATTCGCACGGATCGCGGTCGCGGCGCGCCGATTGCGGGGGCTCATGCGTCGCCGGTATGGCGAGAATGAGACGCATCAGCCGCGGCGAATGATCGCGCGAAAGACGAAGCGCGCGATCGCGATCAGCGGCAGCGCGAGGCCGATGCGGCTCGCGAGCGGCCATCCGCCCTTCGCGAAGGCCCATGCGCCGACGGCTGAGCCCAGAGCGCCGGCGGCGAAGAAGGTCGCAATATAAACCCCATTGAGCCGGCCGCGCGCTTCCGGCGCGAGCGCGAAGATAGCGCGCATTCCGAGGACGACGTTGGCCTGGACGCCGAAATCGACCGCGATCGCCGCGGCCACGAGAAGCGCGCGCGCGATGGCCGAGCCCTGCGGGACCGCCATTGTCGCAAGAAACCCGAGCGCCGTGAGACAGATCGCGCCCGCCGTCGCCGGCCCGGTGTATCCCCGGTCGGCGAGCCGCCCTGCGATCGGCGCGGCGACGGCGCCCGACACGCCGGCCAGCGCGAAGAGGGCAATGCCGCGCTGGGTCAGACCATAGTCGGGCCCGGCCAGCAGAAGCGGCGTCGTGGTCCAGAAGAGGCTGAAGGCGGCGAAGAGGCACGATTGATAGAAGGCGCGCAAACGCAGAATCGGCGTCGACGCGGCAAGGCGCGCCATCGAGCCGATCAACGCGCCGTAACTCATGCGCGATTCGGGCGCGCGAACCGGCAACGTACGCGACAACACGACGCCGAGCGCGACCATCAGCGCGGCGGAAACGGCGAACACCGCGCGCCAGGAGGCCTGCGAGGCGATGAAGCTCGCGACCGGCCGCGCGGCCATGATGCCGACCATCAGGCCGCTCATCACCGCGCCGACGACGCGTCCGCGGATGGCGTCGGGCGCGAGATGCGCCGCGAGCGGGACCAGGATCTGCGCCCCGACGGCGCCGAGGCCGATTGCGCCGCAGCACGCGAGCAAGGCCGCAGAAGAGGTCGCGAAGGCTGCGAAGGCGAGCGCGATCGCGCTGAAGGCGACGCAGGCGATGACGAGCCGCCGGTTCTCGACGAGATCGCCGAGCGGCACGACGAACACGAGCCCCGCGCCGTAGCCGATCTGCGCCATCGTCACGATGAGCCCGGCCGCCTGCGGCGCGAGGCCGAGCGACTGCGCGATCGGGCCGATCAGCGGCTGCGCGTAGTAGATGTTGGCGACGATGAGGCCGCAGGCTGCGGCGAGCAGGAGGATCGTCGCGGCGGAGATCCGGGGCTCTGCGGGGGCCACGGGCCGGCTCAGCCGAACCACTGATAACCGCCCTTGTCGAAGACGATGGCGCGCCCCTGAGCGATTGGCGCCTCCGCGGCGATCTCGGGGGGCACGCCCGCGATGAGGGTCATGAAGGCGCGTGCGACCCCGCCATGCGCGACGATGAAGGCGTCGCCGGCGAGCGAGGCGAGCCACGGCTTGAGGCGCTCGGCGAGCATCGCGTAGCTTTCGCCGCCCGGCGGAACGAAGCGCCATTTGTCGGCGCGGCGCGCCATAACGAGCTTCGGGGCGCGCGCCTTGACCTCCGCCCATGTCAGCCCTTCCCACTCGCCGAAGCTGAGCTCTTTGAGCGCCGGATCGAGACGATAGCGCTTCGGCGGAAGGCCCATCGCGGCGCGCGCGAGCTCCATCGTTTCGCGCGCGCGCTTCAAGGGCGAAGCGACGAAGGCCCCGGCCGCCTCCAGTTGGTCGATCTCCTCGCCGAGGCGCGCGCGCAGCGTTTTTCCGATCGCGCTCGCCTGGTCGCGCCCGCGCGCGTTGAGTGGAATGTCGCGCTGGCCCTGCAGCCGGTTCTCGGAATTGTACGAGGTTTCGCCGTGGCGCACGAAAATGAGGCGAAAAGGGAAAGGCGTCACGCCGCGGCGGCTCTCATGGCCCGGCGCATCCTGTCAAGCGGCGAGCGGCCGAAGGCCATATTTTTCCGCGAGCGCCAGACAGTCCGCGATGGGCGCGACCCCCTCGGTGGTGGAGACCGCGCACATCGAGGCGGCGGCGGAGGCGCACGCGAGCCGCAGGCAGGCCGCGATCGGCCAGTCCTCGTGCAGGCCATAGATCATGCCCGCGGCGAAGGCGTCGCCCGCCCCGTTGGCGCCGACGATGGCGCTGCCGGGCATCGCCACCGACCCGAGCGCGAGCCGGGTCCCGTCGCGGCCGCCCGCGACCGCCCCCTCGGGAAAATGCGCGACGATCCAGCGCATCGGGCCGAGCGTCAGCGCCTCGTCGATGGCGCGCCGAACTGCGCCGACGTCGGCTGTCCCGTCCGCATGGCGCGTCTCGAGGCCGGCGAGCGCGCCGATCTCGAAATCGTTGACGATGAGCGTATCGAGATGCGGCAGGCACGGGCGGCCGAGCTCGGCGAGGCGTGCCGCCGGAATCGTCATCAGCTCGAGATTGGTCATGAGGCCGAGGCTCTTGGCTTTGCGCAACACAGCCACCCAGGCGTTCGCCTCGCCGCGCCAGGGCCGGTCCATCGCCGCATGCGCGCCCGGCAGCCCGAGGTGCAGAATGCGCGCAGAGCTCGAAGAGAGGTCGAAATGGTCCGGCGTCATCGCGGCCGCGACGCCCTGATGGTAGAAATGCGTCCGCCGTCCGCTGCCGCGCACGTAGAAGGCGTCGACGCTCATCGTCGCGCCGCCGGGCAGCGCCTGAAGCTCGCCGCGCTCAACGCCGTGCGAGCCGCATTCCCGAGCGAGAAACCGTCCGAGATCGTCGTCGCCGACGACGCCCATCGCCTCCACCGGAAAGTCCGGATCGAGCCGTTTGAGGTCGAGGGCCATATTGAAGCCCGAGCCGCCGCCCTGGCGGTCGATCTCGATGACCTCGTTCGAGGTGTCCTCTTTCGGCCAGCGCGCGATCGACTTGTTGAAATCGACGCAAAAAGTGCCCGCCGACAACACGCCCCGTCGCGCGCTCATGTCTCGTCAGCCGTGCTTCAGGACGGGTTCGGTGATCTGGCTGTCCCGCTCGAGATCCCGGACCGGCGCCAGGCATTTCCTTTGCAAGGCCTCGTGGTAGTCCTCGACCGCCTCGAGCGGGGTCAGCGCGCCGTCGGAGACGGCCCGCATCAGGCGCACGATGTCGAGCGGCGACTCGGCGAGATTGATCTTGCGTCCGAAGAGGGCGACCCGCGCGCCGTGCTTTTGCGCTCTATGGATGAGTTCGAAACAGTCGCGGGTTGTGCCCGCGCCGCCGCCGAGAACGCCGACCACCAGGCCCGGGTCGAACGAAGCGAGCTCCTCGAGCGCCTTCGGCCCGTTGTAATTGATCTTGAGGAAACGCGGACGCTCGGCTTCGGTGAGGCCGGCGAGGCAGCGGATGATCGCGTCGTTGACGAACTGCGGCATCGTCTCGGGAGAAAGGCCGCGCTCGACATTCGGATTGAACACTTCGAGAAAATAGGAGACGCCGTGCGCGGCGGCGTCGGCGCGAAACGCCTTGAACGCCTCGAGCGAAGCGATGTCGGCGTCGATGTCGTTGGTGAAGGTGATCGAATAGAGGCCGAGGTCGGTCAAAGGCCGCACATGCGCCAGCGAGGCGGTGCGAAACGGCCGCGACGGCGCGTTATGATAATAGGCGCCGCGATGGCGCCAGATGTCGGTCGTGTCGTTGGCGCGGATGGCGGGTTTGACGCCCGTGCCGGCGAAGGCGTTGCGCTTGGCGAGCTTTTCCAGATTGCTGACCGAGGTCAGCATGATGTCGACGATGTCCTGACGCAGGATCGCCTCGATCGAATCGAGAAACTCCTCCCTTGTGTTGAACCGCGAGGCAGATCCGTCCTTCGGCCGCGCCGGCCCCACGGCATGGAGGCCCGGCCCCATGTCGGGGTCCTTCGCGTCGGCGATGATGAAGTCCGTGCGCTTATAAGCCCCGGCGCGGATGCGCGCGAGCTTGTCGTCGAGCCGATACATGCCACGCCTCCGCCGCGGTGGGCGAAAAGAGACTATAGACCGGCCCTCAAATGAGGCAACCGGATGAGACCGGGCCCAAAGCTGGCGCGATCCTGTGGCAGCCGCTAGGTTGGGCGCTCGCTCAATTCCCTTCAAATACGGGTTCATCCATGTCGCAACGCCTTCGCATCCTTGTTATCGGCGCGAGCGGCGAACTCGGCCGGGCGATCGTGGCCGAGCTCTCGCCGCGGCACGACATCATCTCAGCCGGGTCGAAGTCAGGCGACATCCGCATCGACATCGCCGATCCGGCGAGCACAGTCGCGGGCCTGAAAGCCGCGGGCCCGCTCGATGCGGCGGCTTGCGCGGCCGGCGCCGTCAATTTCCATCCGCTTTCCGCAATCAAGCCGGCGACGATCGAGCACTCGTCCTACGGCCTAGGCCTCAGCAACAAGCTGATGGGCCAGGTCAATCTCGCGCTCGCGGCGCGCGACCATCTCAACGACGGCGGCTCGATCACCCTCATTTCCGGGGTGACCGCCGACGCGCCGATCGCGGCAGGGTCCTCGGCCAGCATGGTCAACGGCGCGCTCGCGAGCTTCGTCATGGCGGCGGCGATCGAAATGCCGCGCGGTATCCGCATCAATCTCGTGAGCCCGACGGTGTTCGAAGAATCAATGACGGCCTACGGACCCTTCTTCCGCGGTTTCGATCCGGTCCCGGTCGCCCGCGCCGCGCGCGCCTTCAGCCGCAGCGTCGAGGGCCTCGAGACCGGCAAGACCTACCGGGTTATCTGACAACCCGATGACGAGAGCGCTCCTTGTCTATGTCGCGCTGACGGCGCTGATGCTCGCTGTCTTTGCGCTTTTGCCCGGCCTCGACCTCGCCGTTGCGCATCTCTTCTACGACCGCGGCGGCTTCATTGGGCATGACAGTCTCGAACGCTTCGGCCGCGATTTCTTCCGCGTGACGCCTTTCGTCGTGCTCACGCTCTACGCCGGCTTATGGCTCGCGAAGCGCCGCGGCGTCGCGGTGAGATGGGCGCCGAGCGGACGGGCCATGATCTTCCTCATCGCCACGATCGCGATCGGGCCGGGGCTCATCGTCAATCTCGGCCTCAAGGATCACTGGCACCGCCCGCGGCCGGTCCAGACCCAGGAGTTCGGCGGACCGAGCGAGTTCCGGCCGTGGTACGACGAGAGCGGCGCCTGCAAGAAGAACTGCTCGTTCGTCTCGGGGGAGGCCGCGACCGGCTTCTGGATGGTCGCCCCGGCGAGCGTCCTGCCGGAGCCCTGGCGAGCGCCAGCGATCATCGCCGCCTTCGCCTTCGGCGTCGGCGCGAGCCTGCTCCGCATGGCCTTCGGCGGCCACTATCTCTCGGACGTGCTGCTCGGCGGGCTGATCACGCTGATCGTCATCGAAATCGCGCGCATGGTGATCTGGCCGCGACCCGGGGTCGAGACGCCCGAGGGGCGTCGCGAAGGCGAGAGCAAGACGGCAGCCGAGCTTGTCGACGCGGCGCTCCATGGCGGCAGCCCAGCCCCGGAGCCTCCGCCGCGCCTCCCCCACCGCCCTTCGGGCGGTCCCCCTCCCCCGCTCCGCGGGTGAGGATGGCGCCTCGGTCGCCGCCCTTTCCTCCCTTGCGCTTGCAAAGCGCGGGGGAGGGGGAGCACGCGCAGCGTGGTGGAGGGGGCAGGCAAATCATCTCTAACTTCAAGCGATGGGCCTACTGATCTGCCGCACAACTCTTGCGCGACGCGAGCGCCCCGCCTATAACGCCGCTCGGGCCGTAAGCGCCGTGTCGGAGTGTAGCGCAGTCTGGTAGCGCACCTCGTTCGGGACGAGGGGGTCGGAGGTTCGAATCCTCTCACTCCGACCAATCTTTACAGGCGCTTAGAAGAAATTATGAAAGCGATGGATGAGGCGGCGGATCCGCTTCAAGCCCTGCGGGCAAGTTCGCGCCCCGAAAGACCGCCCGTCTGCCGCGGGCCAAGCCGACCCGAAGGTCTCGACGCTCGGGGCGATTGTCCGCGCCCTTGAGTCGGCCGGCGCGAATTGACGCGCGCGCCCCTTACCCTCGAAGGCCGAAGGTCAGGCCGCCCGCCAATGACCGGGCTCCGCCTTCTTGTTCAGGTGCCGGACGCGAGCGACATGCGGAGTATGGCCCTGCTTTTTCGCCCATTCGATCGCTTCATGCTGCGTTTTGAACGTGGCCAGCGCATGGTCCGCGTGGTCTTCGACGACAAAATCCTCGATATGACTTCCCTCTGGCCGACCCTTGGGACGCGCCTCAACGTAAACGTTCGCCATGGGGTTCCTCCTTCGGATTCATTGGCGAGACGGAGAACTACACGAATCCCGCGCGGCCCCCAAGTATAAGGGAAGTTCTCACTCCGATCGTTCCGACTGCGTTGAAGAACGATCGAAATGCCCGCGCTGGCCGCGCCGCGCGCAGCCTCGCGAAGATCGGGCTCGATGCCGAATTGCCGATCAGCGCACCGCCTCACTCCGCAAGGCCTCGCCCCGCAATCGAAAGCAGCGTCACGCCAATCGCGGCGGACAGCACCGAGGCGGCAAAGACTGCGATCTTCGCGGCTTCAAAATCGGCCTCGACCGGGAATGCCTGGCCGGCGATAAAAAGGGACATGGTGAAGCCGATGCCGGCCAGCGCGCCGGCGCCGGCCAATTGGGCCCATGAATATTCGCGCGGTTTGACTGCGACCTTCAGCCAGACGGCAAGCGCTGAGAAAATCATGATTCCGACGGGCTTGCCGATCGTAAGCCCAACGACGATCGCCGCCATCAGCCGCTCGCGCCCGCCGAATGTGCCTGGCGTCAGGGCGACGCCGGCGTTGGCCAGCGCAAACAGCGGAAGCACCAGGTAGCTCGATCGCGCTCCGGCATGTCTCAACAAGCGGTCGGCCGGCGATTCCAGCCGATCATGGATCGCATCGAGCGCGCGGTGCGCCGGGACGGACGGTCCATGCCGCAACACCTCGCCGCCGCCCTGGGCCTCGGCGGTGATGATCGCGTTGGCCTGCGTCGTGAGCGAGATCAGGTTCGCGGGCGGTCTCGTCGGGATGAACAGCGCGAGGATCACGCCCGCCAGCGTCGGGTGCAGCCCGCTCGCCAGCACCGACGCCCATAGAGCGACGCCAACCAGGACGTACGGAAAGAGCGTGTAGACGCGGGACCGGTTGAGCATCGCGAGCGCGCCGACGAGCGGGACAGCCACGGCGAGATAGATCAGGCGCAGCTCGCCTGAATAGAACGCCGCGACGGCGAAGATCGCGCCGAGATCGTCGACGATGGCCGCCGCAGTGAGGAAGATGCGCAATTCGACCGGGACGCGGCTCCCCAACATGACGATCAGCGCGACGGCGAAGGCGGTGTCGGTCGACATCGGCACTCCCCAGCCGTGTGACCATGGTCCGAGGCCGACCACCAATAGATAGAGCAACGCCGGTGCGACCATGCCCCCGAGGGCGCCGGCGACCGGAAGCGCGGCGGAGCGCCAGCCGGTCAGGTGGCCGACCGTGAACTCCCGCTTGATCTCCAGACCCACCACCAGGAAGAAAAGCGTCAGCAGTCCGTCGTTGATCCAGT
>Ga0209040_10000380_pt1 | contig 33636 bp, 31 predicted proteins | sample BogFormECP12_OM3_FD_188240 | JGI IMG/M metagenome (GOLD analysis project Ga0209040, IMG submission 188240) | Bog forest soil microbial communities from Calvert Island, British Columbia, Canada - ECP12_OM3 (SPAdes) (version 2) | ecosystem: Environmental > Aquatic > Freshwater > Wetlands > Bog ... | reverse complement strand
CTATGGACAGGGACAGCGTGGGAGATGACACCGATGCCCCCACCAAGGATGGGCCAGACCGGCCAGAAGTACCAGGCGCCCACGGTGACCGCAAGCGCCAGCCAGATGCCGATCATCAGCAGTGACGCCGCCAGGTAAGCGGCAAGATGAAGCTGTACGCCGCGGCGCGCAGCCACGACCCTGGCTGCGCGGCGGCGGGGGTCGCCCCGGGCGATCCGCGCGACAGGCAGATCGCTAAGCACCTGATTCAACGCCCCGGCGGTCTGCGCCTGCATGGCCTGGCTCAGCCGGGTCTCATATTCGGCGATCGACAGATATCCCTGGGTGAACGCTTGACCGAGGCGGGTGACGACCTTCTCCCGTTCACGGTCGCCGACCCGGATTTGGGGATCGCCGTTGGCCGGGTGATGCGCTCGTCGCGCTGGTAACGGTGTGACCATCGTATTCATGGTTTGCTCCTCGATAATGATTCCAGCGGGTGTGGGTCAGCTGACGATCGGCTCGGCGAGTGCTTCCTGAACACCGTGGGCAGCAGCGGTTTTCAGCGATTCGGCGACGAGCTGCGAGTCTTCGTTCGCATCGATGTCGACGACCTTTCCCCAGCGCATCCGTATGATGTGCACACCGTGGTTCTCATACGGTGCGCCGTCGGGCAGAGTCTGCGTGCCAACCCAGCGAATGATGACCGTCGTGTTGTGTGGCCAGCCCTTTACCCAGACATCACGCACGGTCAGCTTCAACGTGGGGCCTAGGCGGCCCAGCCGCTCAAACCAGCGGCCCAGTGCGTCGCGGTCGTGGCGCTCACCGCCGAGTGCGTGCTCTCCGCCGAAGCGGTGATGGATGTCGGCGGCGCAATCCTTGAGAATGGCGCCGTAGTCATGCGCGTTGACACGCTCGAAGTTTTTGGTCGCGACCCGCTTGACGATCGTGTGGTACATCGTGGTGTTCCTTTCCGCTCTGTGTTTGACACTGTCAAACATCTCCAATCAGCATGGCAGAGCTGTTTGACACTGTCAAGCAAAATCGGCGAGAATATGTGCATGGCACCCGCCGCCCGCCCTCAAGTACGCGAGGCTCTGCTGGCTGCCGCGCGCGCAGAACTCGTCGAACATGGTCGCGCCGCGATCAGCCTGCGGGCCGTCGCCCGACGCGCTGGCCTGTCACACGCCTCGCCCAAATACCACTTCGGGGACCGGTCCGGGTTGCTCACGGCGATCGCCACAGAAGGGTTTCACGCACTGGCGGATCGCCTGTCCGGAGTGCACGAATCAGACGCTCAGCGGCAACTTGCGGCCCTAGGGCAGGCTTACATCGACTTCGGCCTGTCCCATCGGGCCCTTTTTGAACTGATGTTCACACCAAGCGAATTGCACGCCGCCGATGCGGAACTCATTGCGGCACAAAAGCAAGCCATCGGTGCGTTGACCACCGCGGTGAGCCGGCTAACCGGAATCGACGCGATATCGTCAAACACCCCGCAGCTGGCGCTGGTCAGCTGGGCACTCGTCCACGGCCTCGTGGTACTTGTCCGTGACGGTGCCCTGCAGGCAGCGGCCACGCCACAAACCCCCAACGCCGCAGAACTCGCCCACACCCTCACCGACCTGTTCACGCAATACGTCGCTGACGATCTCGCCGGTGCGAAGACCAACCGTGCCACGGAAATTATTGCGCAGTAACCACTCACGCAAGCGCACTGGCGGACTTTCAAGTGTCGCGGCCAACGGCATGGATCTTCACCGGGGCGTAGACCCGCACCGGACCCCTGGCCCAAGGCAGCCAAGGCGCGAATTATTAGCAGTCTTGACGGAGTAACAGCCCCAGGCGAAACGACCGACCCAGCAGCGTGGAGCCAATTCGTGTCGCCACTCCGGAGCCACTTCGAGTTGACCTCGCCGATCGACCAACCTTCATCACTGAGCTGCAATTGTGAGCAGCCCCACGATGACTTCACAGCCAGGACACATGTTGCCCCGATACGCTCGGCGGCATGCCACCGCGACTGGACCTTTTCACTAATCGCTAGCGCGCCAACTCATTTGGTGGCGCGGCACACAACTACGACACTCATCGCCCGCGCTACCCCGATCAACTGATCGACGACGTGCTTGCGCCTGGTGTTCGCCGGGTGCTCGAGGCGGGCGCCGGCACCGGAATCGCCTCAATGCAGTTCATCGAAAGAGGTGCCGAGCTTCTTGCGGTTGAGCCCGATACCCGGATGGCCGCGGTCGCCCAAGCAAAGGGCATTCCGGTTGAGATCGCGACATTCGAGCAATGGGAGCCCGCTGGACGTCGATTCGACCGCGTGGTGTTCGCGGCATCGTTTCATTGGGTCGATCCCGCGGTGGCGCTGCCCAAGGTACGCGGCATCCTCGACGGCGGCGGGCAGCTGGCGCTGATATGGAACCGGTTGAGACCCACCAGACCTACCCGTGCGGAGTTCGAATCGATCTACCGGGACTACATGAACGTCGAACGGCGCAGCACCGACGGCAATCCCGACGAAATCGTCGACCTGCTCACGGCCGCGGGCTTCACCGTCACCCAGCGACGCTATCCGCATGACCTGCACTACTCCGCGCAACAGTGGGTCGATATCGCGTTCACCTTTTCCCATCAGCTGATACTTCCCGCCGACAAGGCGTCCGACCTTCGGGCACGGCTGATCGAACGAATCGGGTCCATGGGCGTGGCGGTCGGCGGCGATGCAGTGTCGATCCTCGCCACGCCGGCATAACCGCTGCGGCTACACCGTCGGCTATACGGAAAGTACGGTCCCGGTTTCTTTTTCGCCGAACTCGAACACCTTCGCTGCTGCTTCGTAGTCGCATGCGACAGTGGACCGGCCGATCAGAACCGGGCCGCCCTGTAGACCGAGCCGGCCATCGACGCCGACATAACTGCCCGGTGGGATCGGCTCGCTGATGCAGTACAGCGTCGGCGCGGCCCCTTCTTCGATGTCGTTGCCAAACCTGTTTGCCAACACCCCGACCACGCGATGAAAACCCGCCATCACTGGCGTGTCGGATACGTGGGACAGATTGGACGACACCCAACCTGGGTGCGTGAGCTGGGTTGTGACCCGCGACTGCGCCGCCCGCAACCGGCGGTCGAGTTCGAGGCCCCAGAGCATCACCGCAAGTTTCGAACGCGCGTATGCCGGATACGCCGCCCAGCGGTGCGAGCGCAGGTGCATGTCGTCGAGCCGCAGGGTCGCCGATTTATGGGCATCGGATCCGACGTTGATGATCTGCGAGCGCACCCGCCCCAACAGCAGGTTCGTAAACGCGAACGGGCCCAAAAAGTTTGTGCCTATTGTCATCTCGAAGCCGTCCACGGTGTCGGTGCGGTGCTGGACGACTGCCCCGGCGTTGTTGATCAGAATGTCGACGTCGCCGTCGAGTTGGTCGGGGAATGCGCGCACCGACGACAGGTCCGCGAGATCGAGTTTGGCGACCGACGTAGAGCCGCCGATCTCGGCGGCGCGCTGCGCGCCCAGCTCGGTGTTGCGGACGGCCATGATCACGTGTGCGCCCGCGCGAGCGAGAAGACGCGCCGTTCCGAGGCCCACGCCATTGGTCGCTCCGGTCACGATGATGCGTTTACCGGTCAGGTTGCCGAGTCGGCTAGGCGACCACGCTGTCGTCACTGTGTTTCTCCTTCGTCAAGCCGAGACTAGCGTTGTCTGGCGCCGCCGTGCCGGTTACCGCGTGCGGGTGGAACCGTCTGGAGGCTCGGCGTAGGCTGCGAACAGAAGCGAGCTGTTTACAGAAATGGCGGCTTCGGTTCCGTAAACGCCTGCAGAACTTGACATTTCATCGAAGGAACGCCAATGACCGAGGTGCACACGACGTTGCCGCCTGCCCTGGAGCGGGCGCTGGCCCTGCTCATCGATCCACCGGCCGAACCGGATGTGAGCAAGGGATACCTCGACCTGCTGGGTAATGCGGCCGAAGACGCCGGCCCGGCCAAGAACACCGGTCCCATCCAGGCGGTATGGGCGTCGTCGATCGGGTCGATGCTGTTCGACAATACCCAGGCGATTGGGCGCAGGTTGCTGGCCGCATGGCAGCTCCCGATCGAGTGGTTGAACATCCCACACGGCGGTATCGCGTTGGACGTCGGTTCCGGTCCAGGCTCCGTCACCGCATCGCTGGCTCGCGCGGCGGGACCCGACGGGCTGGCCTTGGGCGTCGACATCTCCGAGCCAATGCTGGCGCGCGCGGTGCGCGCTGAAGCCGGGCCGCAGGTCGGCTTCCTCCGGGCTGACGCACAACGGCTGCCGCTGCGCGACCAGACCGTCGATGCGGTGGTCTCGATCGCCGTGCTGCAGCTGATCCCCGAGCCGGCGGCAGCACTGGCCGAGATCGCCCGGGTGCTGCGACCGGGCGGGCGAGTGGCGCTGATGGTGCCCACCGCCGGGCGCGCCGCCCAGCTTTGGAAGAAGCTGCCCAATATCGGGGCCTACGTCTTCGGCGAAGACGAACTCGGCGACATCCTGGAAGATCGCGGCTTCGTCAGCGTTCGAACCAAGAACGTCGGCACTTTACAGTGGGTGCGCGCCAAACGCGGGTGACACCGCGGATCGGCACGGCTCGTCATACCAGCGGGTGGTTTTCTCGCACTCCCCCGTACATGCCCCATCGGACGATCAACGGCATCACCACGCGTTCGACCGACCACGACGGGAAGCGCAAGGCATGACCGGTGGGGAAGAAGACCTCCAGCCCGTTGGGCTGAATACCCAATAACGAGCCCCACCTTCGCCCCGGCGCTCGAAATGTGCGCAGCCGTCGACCTGCGAGCTCGGCGCGAATGTTACGGGCCACCAGTGCATCTCCGCGGTTGCGGGCGGAGCTGCGCAGCGGGTCGGTGGCCGCGATGTCTCCGATCGCGAACACACCAGGATGGCCGGGCACCCGCAGTTCGGGCGTCACGCGAACGAAGCCGTGCTCGTCGAGCAGCTCCGGTGGCAGCCAATCGGTGTTGGGTTGCACCCGCCCTATCGCCCACAGCACGGCGTCGGCCGTGGCCGCGGGTTGTCCCGTGCTCCAGTGCACCGGCGCGCTGGTGATCTCGTCGCCGGCGAAGCCGTTGGCGAGCGCGGCGCGGTGCCCGGGGTGAAGGCCAACGCCGAGGTCGGTCAGCCGAGTGTGAATACGTTTCCAAATCCGCGGGTGATAGGCGCCCAAAGCCCGCTCGCCCGGAAAGTACAGCTCGATCTGTTTGTCCGGCCAGGTGGTTGCCATATTGGCGGCGCTGCTGACCGCTGCTGCGCCGCCACCCACGACGATCACCGATGTGGCGGCAGCCACGCGGCCGTGCGCAGCGCGCAGATCGGCGCCGATCTCTGTGGCCGACTGCATGGTCGCCCGGCGCCAGAAGCCGTTGCTGACTCCGGTGGCGATGACCAGCGCGTCATACCCCTCGGCGAATGTCCCACCGTCGTCACGGCGACCGGAGACGGTTCGGGTGGCCAGGTCGAGTCCAGTCAGTGTGCCCTGAATGATCCGCACCCGATCCAGCCGGCGGAATCTGTCGAAGGGGATCCAGTAGTCGCGGGCCCAGTCGTCGGGGCGGGACAACCGGACGCCGAGTTCCTGGCCGCTGACCAGTGCCGGTTTGACCGAGACGCCCACGACGTCGGCGTGACGAGAGAGCCGAGTCGCGGTGAGGACACCGACGTCCCCCAGCCCCGCGACGATGACGCGTTTGCGGCTCATGCCGGCAAACTGTAACACGTTCTAACTATGTACTGATCTGGCATCGGCTTGACGCTTTCCATCATTGCGATGCAGATTCTGATGAGTTTCCTTCATTTTCACGGTCCGTCGGCCGCCGGCTTCATGCTGACTGCGACAGAGCCCGTGGAGAGGAGATCCGACCATGACTGATACAGCCCCAGCGGCGTCGACGAGTGACACGGCATTCGATGCGAGCGTCGCTCTCAATGCACTACTCGCCGATGTTGGTTTGTCGGTCGCTGATGCCGGTGGCCAGGTGACATTTGCCGGCCAGGATGATGGGCAACGCGATTGCCGCGGCAGCGATGCACCGCCATCGCGGCGGTCCGGGGCAGGATCTGCACCTAGACCTACGCCAGGCGGTACACCACATCAATCCCAGCTTTGCCTGGAAGCCAACACTGGCCGGGGAGTTCCCCTCGATCGCGTTGGTGTTGGATAACCCGTTTGCGCTGATTCCCTACCGCACCCGCGACGAACGCACGGTGATGGCCTCGGCGGTGTATCCGCATCAGTCGGCCAACTGGTGCCGCTTCCTCAACGTGCCACCCGACTTCACCAAAGTCGCTGAGGTGTTCGGCAATTGGGACGCCTTCGAACTGGAAGAGGCCGCCAATGCGGCCGGCTTGCCGGCGTGTGTGGCCCGAAGCCCCGAGGAGTGGCTGGCCCATCCGCACGGCGCATTGCTGGCCAGCCAGCCCGTCATCGGCTTGACCCGCATCGGTGACGCACCGCCGCGCGAGCTGGGCCCGTCCGACCGGCCGTTTGGTGGGGTGCGGGCGTTGTCGTTCACCCATGCCATCGCCGGGCCCACGGTGGGACGCGTGCTGGCCGAGCAGGGCGCCGACGTGCTGGGTGCGACCCGCCCGAATGATTTCGAGCACGACTGGGTCTACTTCGAAGCCAACATCGGATCCCGCAGCGCCTGGCTGGATTTGACCAAAGACAGCGGAAAGGCCAACGTCGACCGGTTGCTCGGCGACGCCCACATCGTGGTCAACAACCACCGCGGCCTCAAACTAGAGAAGCTCGGGATCGATCCCCACGAGCTTGCGCAGACCCATCCCGGGCTGGTGCACGTCTCGCTCACCTGCTACGGGTCGGCCGGACCATGGGCCAACCGCGGCGGCTTCGACATGAACGGGTCGGCGGCCTCTGGATTGATGGTCATCGAAGGCGGCCCCGATCATCCCCAGCTGCCGCCTACCGGGCTGATCAACGACTTCGTCACCGGCTACATGGGCGCGCTGGGCGCGGCCGCCGGCCTGATCAAACAACAGACCGAAGGCGGCAGCTGGCACGTCACCGTCAACCTCACCCGCAATGCCATGTGGTACCAAACCCTGGGATTGGTCGACCCCGGCGACGCCGGTTGCGACGACGGGCACAGCATCGGCGTCCCCGACGCCTACGACGCCGACACCCCGATGGGGCGGGTCCACATGCTCGCCCCACCGGTGAGCTTCAGCCACACGCCACCCGGCTGGCCCGATCCCATCCTGGTCCCTCGTGGGTCCAGCCGGCCCGAATGGTCCAGCATCAGCCGTTAGAACACCTGAGAGCGAGCGACAATTGTCGTGTGGGCGATGGGGTAGACGAGCTGGATGTCGCGTTGCTCGATGCGCTGCACCTCAATCCGCTGGCCAGCTTCGAAGAACTAGGCGCGGTCCTGGATGTTTCGCCGGTGACCGCGGCGCGGAGGTGGCGTCGGCTGGTCTCCACCGGCCGGGCATGGGTGTCCTCTGCGCCCGGCCCCCAGCTGCCGATCAAGGCTGCGCTGTTCGAAGCCGAGTGCCAACCCGGCGCCACGACGGCCGTGGCCAACGAGTTCGCCGCGATACCACAGGTGTTCAGCGTCAACATCACGACGGGTAGAGACAACATCTACGCCTTGGTGGTTGCCGCCGATCAACCGCTGCTGGCCGAATTGCTCGTCGACACACTGCCGGCAGTCTCCGGCCTGAACCGGGTCCAGTCGGCGCTCCTCACCCAGTTGTTCAGCGGGACGCGCTGGCGCCTGGGCGGTTTGAGTCCCGATCAGGTTCGGGCGGTAACACCCGAACCTGCCAAGACCAATCCGCCGCATGAATTCGACGCGTTCGATCGCGAGCTGTTCTTGGCGCTGCAACGCGACGGCCGGCTCAGTTTCCGTGATCTGGCCGCGGTGGCCGGGCGGCCGGAACCGACCGTGCGCCGCCGCATGAGCTTGTTGACCAAGGCCGGAATGCTGGTGTTCCGAACGGATTTCGCACGGGTACAAGCGGGTTGGCCAACTGCGGTGGCGCTCAAGCTCAGTGTGACCGGGTCAGCGGTGGCCGCAGTGGGCCGCAAACTGGTCCGATATCCGGAGACCCGGTTCTGTGTCGCGGTCACCGGCGGCGGAACGGCCGACATCTTCGTCACGATGCAGCTGCACAACGTATCCGACCTCGACCCGGTGGTTCATCGATTGTCGGCGGAACACCCGGGCGTGGCAGTGCTCGACAGCCGCGTGGTGCTGCGCTCCGTCAAGTCATGGGGACGGCTGCTCGGGCTCGACGGACGCGCACAGGACGTCGTCCCCGTGGACCTCTGGGCGCCAGTGACCTGATGTCAGGGACGGTTGGGCGCCGGCTGCTGCCGCGCGGTTCGAGATTTCTCCGGAGGCAATGAGCCGGAACCGTCGGATATTAGACACGAGCGAAGTACAATCCGGCGTGTGATGACCCCGTCAAACCCCTGGGGGAACGAACGTGGGCAGCTGTCGCATCGGTTGCAGGTGCAGAATCAGACCCTTCGTCGCAGGCAGGCGCGACGACTGAGTCGGCGCTTCGCGCGGGTCGGCGTCAACACCCCGCCCGAGCGGCTCCGGCAGATGCTGGCGGGTGCGCCCGTCACCGCTGGCGAGGTGGCGGACGTCAACTTCGCCTTCATCGCGACCCGGTTGAAGCGGGAGCAGTTCGTCGCGAAGTTCAAGCGCCTGAAACGCCGCGGCGTGCGGTCGCTCATCTTTGTGGGCCTGGTTCTAGTCACGCTGAACTTTTTGTTCTGCATGGCCTATTTCTTGTTCAGCTTGACCCTTGAGGCCGCGCCGTTGTGATTCGCCGCGTCTGACCGTGGGTCAACCGTTGACGTCGGGAAAGGTCGCGGCGGCGAGCTGGAGAATTTCCTCGCGATCGGCGGCCAAGATGAACCCTGACTGGATCGACGAGTCCAGCGCCGCTGTGAAGCGTTCCAGATAGTCCGCAACTCCGCCGGGGTAGAGCCGGCGCACGGCGGCGTCGTCGAATGGTTCGCCGGAGCCAAAAATCGACGACATCGTGCTCTCCTCGGTGCCGACACCGGAAGTCCGGGCAATCGGCACGTCAGCCCACGGCGTCCGGACGCCGCCCCGCGCGAGCCCGTTCGCATCGACAATGGGCTGGGGTGGCTCGGCATCGCTGAGTTCGATGGGTGCGGCACTGGTCGCCGGCTGGCTGGTGCGCACCCACCGGCAGAGCTGCGATAGCGCCGCCTGCAGAACGTAGTGGTGCTGCGGTGCGAAGTTGATGAAGTGATCCAGTTGCTGACCCATCAACATGTTGGTCGGCGCGTAGGCCGCGACGATATCGGTCAGCGCCGCAGAGCCGGTGTCGATCGGTGCCACGAGGATCGTGTAGTTGTCGGCATGAGCGGTGCCGGCGATCTCCCAAACCCGAAGTTGTTGGCTATCAGGCTGCCTCGCGCTGTAGTAGCCCCGTCGCCGACCGCCGAAAAGATCTGTTTCGGTGATGATGGTGACGAGCGGGACACGCAGGTCTGGACGAAACTTCACCGCCTGGGATGCGCTGCTGTCCAGCACGTCGAAAGTCGAGCCGCCGTCCAGTGGCGCGGAGGGCCCGAATCGCGAATGCACCAAGAAGCCGTCGTAGACTTGGGCGAGCGGGTCGATAGCGTTGATGTATGTCGTCAGGAACAGCGCGGATTGCGACTCACCCAGAGCAACGACGTGTTCGGCCTGTAGCTCGCGCAGAACGCCATTGCGCTGCCCATCCCTGATGATTCGACCGGCCTGGGTGAAGATGTCGTAGCAGAACGTATCGCCGGGATGCCGAAGGGCCGCATACCGTTTCGGATCCTGGCTTTTCAGCGACATGTCCACGCCCATCAAGTTCGTGCCGCCCTCGACGCCGACGCGTTGGGCCGACACCGCGACGTAGGCGTAGCCGGCGCGAACCATTTCGCGGTGCGCCATCATCCACACTGCCGGAGCGTCGATGCCGCCGCTCACATTCAGCCACTCAACGAGTACCGTCCCGTTGAATTGCGCTCGATCCGCCGGCGTCAGCACCACCATCCGGGTGGTGAAATCGGCCGAGCCTGCGGGTGTCACGCTCCATCGGCCGTCGGGGCCGAGTTCGGCGGCTGAGCTGAAGGACGACGCTGTTCCGGACATGAAGAATTCCTCGGCGACATAACCCAAGCTGGCTACGTCGAAGGCGCCCAACAGAAGTGCGGGTTTGCCCGCCGCCGGCGTGACGGCTAGTTGATCCGCCACGGTGTCACCACGACTAACAGTGAAAGGAACGCAGCCGGAACGCCAGTGATCGGCACATGCGCATCATAGCTTGACGTGCTCCTTGGACTAGAAGTCCAAGGATTCCCGTAGCGGCTTAGGCCATGAAATCGCGTTCATGGCACACCCTTTGCCGGATCCCGGCTGGTGGGAGCCCCTGGCTAGTCGCAACGGATGAGTGATGCGGTCAAGGTCCATTTGAGTTGCTTCCTAAGCGTTTTCGAACTTAACGGCCCAGAGTCGGAGATGGATATCTTATGGCAAGTCAAGTCGTTAACGGTCGCGACACGACGACAGCCGTGCCGTTGGCAATGCGGGACCCGGCTCGGTTAGGGCGGCGACTCAAATCAAAACTCAGAGCCCATCGGAGAAATCGGCGCTGAGCCAGCGGTCGGGGCGGACGGTGAACAGCACACTGCTTTGACCGTCCATGCTGCGGACGAACGCGCGTCCGCCTTCCTCGCCGAGGTAACGGATCGCAATGGCTTCTCGCACCTCCGCCGGTGTGGGCGTGGTGGTGTCGACGACGGTGCCCTCCACGACCACGTACTGGTACGGCGGCTCCTCGTTCTGGACGACCAGCGTCACCGCGCCGGCCCGCTCGATGAGCTTGGACTTGCGCGCCCCCGCGCCAGTGTTGATCCGGATGTTCCCACCAGGCGTGTAGTCGTACCACATCGGGACACTGGCCGGCGGCCGGCCGTCGGCGGCCACGGACAGCACGCCCACATGTTTTGCTGCGAGGAACTCTTGACGCTCGGTCTCGGTGAAAGCTTTCATACGCGCCTCAACGCGCGGAGTCCGCGAGGCTATTCCGCCGTTCCCGGCGCCATGTGCCATCACTTGTCCAAAGCGAGGATCAGCTTGCCGGTGTTTTCTCCGCGGAACAGCCGCAGCAGCGTCCCCGGGAAGTCACCGACGTCGCCGTGCTCGATAAGCTCATGTGATCGCAGTTCGCCGGTGTTGAGCCACTTCGCCAGTTGCGCAATGCCGTCCGGGTAGCGATCGGCGTAGTCGAAGATGACAAAGCCGGTCATGGATGCGCGCGCGACCAGCAACTGCATGTAGTTGGACGGTCCCCGCGGAGTGTCGTTGTACTGCGACACCGCACCGCAGAGCACGATACGAGCGCCGCCGGCGAGCCGGCTCAGGGCGGCTTCCAGCGTTGCACCGCCGACATTGTCGAAAAAGACATCGATGCGGTCGGGTGCGTGGGTTTTCAGCTCTGCGCGCAGGTCGGCGCTCTTGTAGTCGATTGCGGCGTCGAAACCGACGTCCTCGACGAGCCAGCGACACTTTTGCTCGCCGCCGGCGATACCGACGGCTCGGCAACCCTTGATTCGCGCGATCTGTCCCACAATGCTGCCCACCGAACCGGCCGCGCCGGACACCAGCACGGTTTGGCCCGACTCGGGCCTTCCGACGTCGAGCAATCCGAAATAGGCGGTCAGACCGCTGATGCCGAGAACCCCCAGATGCACGGTGGCCGGTGCCAAGGTGGTGTCGATTTTGTTCACGTCGGCGCCGTTGGACAGTGCAAAGCGCTGGACGCCGAATATCCCGGACACCTCGTCCCTTACCGCGAATCCGGGATGGCGTGATTCAACGACGTGCCCGACGCCGAGCGCCCGCATCACCTCGCCGATCTCCACCGGCGGCACATACGAGCGGCCGGCATTCATCCAGGTGCGCATTGCCGGGTCGATCGATAGATAGTCGACCTCGACGACGAATTCACCATCGGCCGCAACGGGTTTGGGCTCCTCAACGATCGTCCAGTCCGTGGCCTTCGGCAACTCCACTGGACGCGCGGCCAGCCGGCATTGGGTGTTCACAGCGTTCACCAGGCGGTCTCCCGGTCTGGTGAGGTGACTCGACAACTTTGCGCGGCGCACTGCAGCGCGGCCCGACCGGCCGGGTCTTCGGCAGTTACCGGTATCGCCGCGACGGTGTCTGCCCCGGCTTCAAGATAAGCCCGCAGCCGGGCGGCGACCTGTTCCGGAGTACCGACTGCGGCCAACTGCTCGGCCAGCTCGAGGGGAATCGCCGCCGCCAACTCCGACCGGCGCGCGCCGCTGCGGGCCCGCTCGACGAATTCGGCGAACCCGAGCTCGCAGAACATCTCGCCGTAGCCGGGTGGGGCAAGGTAAATGGCCAGCTGATTAGCTAACTGCCGCAGTGCGGCCGCACCGGGTCGGACGGCGACCGGTACCCACACCGTCAGGTGCGGCGCCGTGCGACCTGCCGCCGCGGCATGATGGTCGACCTGTTGGCGCACCTGCGCGACCCGCTGCGGCGACGCCAGATTGAGCACCACCTCGTCGGCGAGCCGCGCCGCCAGCCGCGTCATGATCGGGCCGAACGCGCCGACTCCGATGCGGGTGTCCGGGAGCGGGTGACGCAACCGAAATCCGTGGCTGCGGACAAAGCGCCCGTCATAGTCGGCGCGCTCGCCACGCAGGATCGGTCGGAGGCATTGGATTGTTTCGCGCATGCGCGCTGCACTGGGTGACCACTCGCGGTCATGCCAGCCTCCCACGATGATTGGGCTGGAGGCGCCCAGCGCGATGTCGATCTGACATCCGGTGAGGGTCGCCACCGAGCTGGCTCCCAGCGCGATCGCTGCCGGGTTTCGCACGCTGATCGGCAACGGTCCCACGTTCAGCCGTAATTCCGGTGCGCGCATACCGACCGCGGTGGCTAAAGCGAAGGCGTCGAAGCTCGCCATTTCGCCGATCCACAGTCCGGTCAGTCCAGCGTCGTCGGCGGCCGTGGCGATGTCCAACGCCTCCTCGTCGGGCCGGTCCAGCCAGAACGGCAGCACCGCTTCGATCGGCGCCCTCACAGCATTGCCGCCTCGGTGGCCTGGCCGAGCAGGATGCGGCCGGGCAGCTCGCGAGATGCCTCATTCACCTGGAAGTGCGCGGTCGCGGTGAAGGCGTCGCGGAAGCGCCGCTGCAACGGTGCTCCGTCGTAGATGGCACTGCCCCCGGCGAGGTCATACATCGTGCGCACCACGTCGGCCGAGACGCGCACCCCGTGCGTGGCGGCCAGCCGTAATCGCGTGCGCGCCTCCAGCGGAACGGGAGGTCCGTCCTGACTTGCTTGCCACGCCGCGTCAATGGCCTGGTAGTACCCCGCCCGCGCAGCTTCCAATGCCGACTCGGCCGAGGCGACCGCCGCCTGGATGGTGGACCGCTCGGCAAGCGTGCGACTGGCTGCGACGCCCTTTTTGGTGCCGGCGAGGTCGACGAAATTGTCGATCGCCGCACGCGCGTTGCCCATCGCGGCCGCGGTGATGCACGCCGCGAAGAATCCGAACGGCGGGAATCGGTACAGCGGCCGGTCGATCACCGGCCCGTCGAATATCGAGACCACCCGCTCATTCGGGACAAAAACCTCGTCGGCGACGCTGTCGTGACTGCCGGTGCCACGTAGGCCGAGGGTGTGCCAGGTGTCCAGGATCTGTAGCTGCTCGGTCGGCAACGCGACCACGGCCGGGCGATCCTCGAGCACGCAGCCGGCGAACAGCACGTCGGCGTGGGTGATGCCGCTGCAGAATGCCCACCGCCCCGACACCACGACGCCGCCGGGCACGCGACGGGCCTTGCCCTGCGGAGCCCACACACCGGCGGCCACACCGCGTCCGTCGCCAAACAGCTCGTCACGGCTCACCGGCGGCAGATAGGCAACCAGCAGGCTGCTGGTGATCGCGATCGACACGCACCAGCCGGCCGACGCGTCGCCGCGCGCCACCTCCTCGGCGCAGCGCAGTGCCGTGCCGGCAGGCAGCTCCAGAGCGTCGGCCTCCACCGGCGCCCCTGCTCGCAGCAGACCCGAATCTCGCAGCACGCCAACCAGTTCGGCGGGAAGTCTGCGGTCAGAGTCGATTTGATCTGCCATGCCACGTGCTAAATCGGCGATTTCGCGGGCCCGTAACACGACGGGCACGGTGGCGACTTCGGTGTCCTGCATACTGCCTCACTTTGCGCAGACGAGCTCGGTGGTTCAATTACCTTACCGCATGCGGTTCAGATTATGAACCGGTACATTATGAGAACCATGGACTACCCCGACCTGTCCCACCGCTTCCAAGGCGAGTCCGTTGCCCGGGCCCTGGAGGTCGTCGGCGAGCGTTGGACACTGCTGATCCTGCGCGAGACGTTCTTTGGGGTCCGCCGTTTTGGCCAGTTGGCTCGTAACCTGCAGATTCCCCGGCCCACGCTGTCGTCACGCCTACGCACCCTCGTCGAAAACGGGCTGCTGGAAAAGGTGCCCTACGCGCGGGATCCCGACCGTCACGAATACCGGCTGACCGCCTCCGGCCGAGACCTGTTCGCTGCGATCGTGGTGCTCATGCAGTGGGGCGATCAACACCTTCCGCAGCCCAAGGGTCCGCCAATCGTGTTGCGCCACCAGCCATGCGGGCACATCGCCGATCCGGTTCTGGTGTGCTCTCACTGCCACAAGAAGATCACCGCACGCAACGTCACCCCCGAGCCCGGACCCGGCTTCCAGACCGAACAACCCGCGCTCACCGGCGCGGCGCTCAGGCGACCCGAAAAACCGGATAGAGGTCGACGATCCGCTCGAACTCGGTAAGCGGCGCGTGACGGTCGACCGGGAAAAACGGGCGCGCCCCCGCCGCCACTTCGAGGTATCGACGCAAGATCGCGGCGCGGTTATCGGACAGGTCCTCTACCAAAGACACGTCTTCGGGTCGACCGCGCCGCAATACCGCATGGCCATCGGCCCGCAGGTTGCGCGCCCAGTTCGTCTTCTGGCCGAGCATGGCCACCAGATAGCGCTCGCCCTGGTAGTCGGCGACGACCACCGGGAACGAAATCATCCGCCCCGACTTGTGGCCACGTACTTCCAGGGTGGCGGCTCCGCTAGGTCCCATGCCGGCCGCAAAACTCAAGGCGCCTAAACGGTTTCCGATGCGCGCCGTCCATCCGGGACGGCCACCGCGATACTGCCATCGTTGAATCGCACTTATAACACCACGCAGCATGTCTTCACACTACTGCGGGCTCGCTGACCGGCGAACGGTTACATCTGCGCCCAAACGATTTTCGTCTGCAGGTAGGTCTCGATGCCGGCCTTGCCTGATTCGTAGCCCCAACCGGATTGCTTGTAGCCGCCGAACGGCATCGAGTGGTCGAACTGCATCTGACAGTTCAGGCCCACGGTCCCGGCCTTCAGCCGCTTGGCCAGCCGGTGTGCGCGGCCCAGGTCATTGGTCCAGGTAGTGGCGGCCAGCCCGTAGGTGCTGTTGTTGGCCAGCGCGACGGCTTCGTCCTCGTCGTCGAACGGCAGGATGGTGACCACCGGCCCGAAGATCTCCTCCTGGAACAGCCGGCTGTTGTCGGGATTAACGTTGGTGACCACGGTCGGGTGGACGAAATAGCCCTTGCGGTCGAGGCGATGGCCGCCGGTGACGAGCTCCACGCCGTCAGACTTGCCCTGGTCGAGGTAGCCCAGGACGCGGGTGAGCTGCTTCTGGCTGATCAGTGGACCGACCATGGCGCCCTCGTCCTTGGGACCACCCAGCTGCATGACGTTGGCCATGTTGGCGATGCCCTCGACGACCCGCTCGTAGACGCCGCGCTGGGCGAAGATGCGTGACCCGCACACGCAGGCCTGACCGGAGTGGATGAAGGTGCCGAACGACGCCATCGGAATGGCCAGGTCCAGATTGGCGTCGTCGAAAATCACCACCGGGGACTTGCCGCCGAGTTCCAAGGTGACCTTGTTGAGGTTGCTGTCCGCCGCGGCGTGCACGATCGCCCGACCGACCTCGGTCGACCCGGTGAACGCGACCTTCTCGACGTCGGGGTGCGCGGTGATGGCCGCGCCGGCGGTGTGGCCGTAGCCGTTGACCAGGTTGACGACGCCGTCGGGTACGCCGGCCTCGGCCAGGATCCGATCCAGAACCAGCGCCGAAAGTGGTGTCTCCTCAGCGGGTTTGACGACGCTGCTGCAACCCGCGGCCAGTGACGGCGCAAGCTTGGCGCAGAAGTTGAACACCGGACCGTTCCACGGGAAGATCAGCCCGACCACGCCGTAGGGCTCTCGAAGGGTGTAGGTGTGCATGTGCGAGTCGACACCGGTCAGGCCGCCGGTGTTCACGTCGCGCGCAATGCCGTCGATCTTCGTGCACCACCCGGCGTAGTAGCGAAACCACTCGGATCCAACCTTCGTGATGATCTGCGCTTGGGCCGGCGGGATGCCCGCGTTGAGCGATTCGAGCTCGGCGAGGATCTCCGCATTTTCTTCAATCAGGTCGGCCACCCGCCACAACACCTTGGCTCTGTCGTAGTCGGGCAGACCGGACCACACCCCCGACTCGGCCGTCGCCTTCGCACGGGCGACCGCGTCGTTGATGGCGTCGGGGCCGCAATCGGTGAACTCGGTGATCTGCTCTTCGGTGGCGGGGTCGATGATCGGAATCACGTCACCGGTGCCGGGTCGCTTACGGATGTCCTCCAGCACAGCCTGCACCGTCATAGACGTATCCCTTTCGCCTCGCTGCGACTCTATCTCTGTAGAGATGGATTCACGAGTGTAACTCAGCGCCGATACGGTCCTCCAGATAGGTCGCTTCGTAGGACGGTGGCGCAGGTGCGCTCAGGCCGTCGCGGAATTTAACCGCCGATGACTTTGCGATAGGCGCGTGGACCCTGGTAATCGTTGACGGCGAAGTGCCAGGTGGCCTGGTTGTCCCAGATAACGAAGTCGCCGGGGTTCCAACCGAATCCGACGGTGTAGTTGGGCGACGATGCGTGCGCCAGCAGGAACGGCAGGATCGCTTGGCCCTCGTTCGGTTCGATACCGATGAGCCGGATCGCCGACGAACTGAGGAACAGACCCTTGCGGCCGGTGTGGCGGTGGGTACGCACCACCGGGTGCTCGATTGTCTCGGTCACCGGCGGCCGGTTGTAGGAGCCATCGCCCGGGTAGGCGCTGTACACGGCGCTGACCTTTTCCAAGAGCACCTTGAACGGCCCCGATAGCCCGTCGTATGCCGCCTGCAGATCGGCCCAGAGCGTGCGCCCACCGATCTCGGGCACCACCTCATAGGTCAGCGACTCGATGTTGAACGGTGGGTTGCGCCACGTGCCGCCCACGTGCCACGTCGAGGCGCCGCCCGCCTGCTCGAGATCGAAGGTGTATACCAGCCGATTGTCCGGATCCCGGTGCAGCCACAGCGGGTGGTCGAACGGCTCATCAAAGATTCGCACCGCTTCGACATGCGCATCGGGCGACAGATGCTGGTTGCGAAACACCAGGATCTTGTGCCGCCAGAAGTCCTCCCGCAGCGCGGCGGCGGTTGATTCGTCGACACCGTTGGCCAAGTCGATGCCGGCGACCTCGGCTCCGAGGACGGGGCTGACCGGCACGAGTGCATACGAAGCGCTTCGGGTGGTCGTCATCTGTATCCCCTTTGCCTAGCTTGACGCCATCGTAGGTTTCGTCGCGCCCGAGGCGGAATGGTTTTGATCCGGGTGCGCGGATGCAGTTAGCACCTGCGAGACGATCGCATATCCCAACGGCGACTTAGCATTTCATGCGTTACTGTTGCCATGTGCAAGGTACCAACCGAGCCCGACAGCATGATCGCCGTGGCTGGCCGGTTTAGAGTGGCTCAGCCAAGCCAAAGCGTCGGACAGGAGAACACCATGCCGTTGCCGACAGATCAAAACCTTTTGAACCTCAGTGACAAGATCCTGGCGACCTTCGCTCAGATCTTCGGCGAGCATCCCGGGATTCGTCCAGCCCACGGGAAGGGCACCCTACTGAATGGCACCTTCACACCCTCTGCTGCCGCGGCCGACCTGTCGATCGCTCAGCATTTCCAGCAGGCCTCCACACCGGTCCTCGTACGATTCTCGGACTCGACCGGGTTGCCAAACTCCAGACACCGATCCCAACACTCTCCCCAAAGGAATGGGGGTCCGATTCATCCTGGCCGAGCACGTGCACACTGACGTCATCGCTCATTCAATCGATGGCTTCCCAACACGCACCGGCGAAGAATTCCTCGAATTCCTGGGCGCGCTGGCAACCAGTGACCTGGCCAACCCGGCGGGCTCGCCGCTAGAGGCCTTCCTGGGTTCGCACCCGGCCGCGTTGCGTTTCGTGCAGATACCCAAGCCCTTCCCGGCCAGCTTCGCGCAGGAATCGTTTTTCGGCGTGAATGCGTTCAAGTTCAGCAACGCGTCGGGCGAGAGCAGGTTCGGGCGCTACCACATCACCCCGCAAGCGGGGACCTCCTACCTCGATGAGTCCGTAGTGCAATCCAAGGATGACAACTACTTGTTCACCGAGCTGGCCGAGCGCATCGCGGCCGAACCGGTGCGCTTCACACTGGCGGTGCAACTCGCCGACGATGCAGATGTGGTCAACGATGCCACCGTCCGCTGGCCGTCGGATCGAGAGATCCGGGAACTGGGAACTGTTGAGCTGACCACACCGGTCACCGACGACGCCGCACAGCAGAAGCACGTCATCTTCGACCCCATCCCACGGCTGGCGGGAATCGAGCCATCCGACGACCCCCTGCTGGAGCTGCGCGCCGCGGTCTACCTGATCAGCGGGCGCAAACGCCGAGCTGCGTAGCCTCCGGGAATGGGCTAGGGAGTGACTGAGTTCGTTTAGAGGTGTTGCCCGCGAGAACTGATGGAGATTCGGCGTGACGACTGGCAGCCGTGTCGATCTTTCCGATTTCCTTGCCGTCCACCGGGCCGACCCGCTCGCAGCACCGCAGCTCGCAGATCTCGCGATCGAGTGCTCCGCTAGGTACGGCTACGACGCGGAAACAGCTGAGCTGAAGCGCATTTGGAAGGCCTCGGCATGAAGTTCCTGCTGATCACGCTCATCACTCATGTACCGGATCCGGTCACGGGTGAGAAGAAGAGTCCTGCCGATCGGCTGCGCGGTGTCCTCGACAAGGCCGTGCTCGCCGAAGAATTGGGGTTCGACGGCTTTGCGGTTGGCGAGCGTCACGAGGATCCGTTCATCTCCTCATCTCCACCGGTAGTGCTGAGCAACATTGCGGCTCGCACATCGAAGATCGGGCTGTTCACCGGGGTGACGACGTTGAGTCTGCTCGATCCGGTCCGCGCATTCGAGGACTATTCGACGCTCGACAACCTGTCCGACGGGCGGCTCGAGCTGATCATAGGCAAGGGTAACGGCGCGGCACAGGCCGAGTTGTTCCACGTGACCACCGACGATCAATGGGAACGCAATCGCGAAGGTTACGAGCTGTTCCGACTGCTTTGGGACAACGAACACGTGACGTGGTCTGGCCGCTTCCGGCCGCCACTGGTCAACGCCAAGGCACTTCCCCGCCCGCTGCAGAGCCGAATCCGAATCTGGCACGGCAGCGCAACGAGTACAGATTCCGCCGACCTCGCCGCTCGTCACGGTGACCCGATCTTCTCCGCGAATGTCAGCAATCCCATCGAGCCCTACGCCGCGCTGGTTCGTCACTACCGGGAGCGGTGGGAGTTCTATGGCCACCAACCCGAGGACGCCCTGGTCGGCGCCGGAACCGCCGGTTTTTACGTAACTTCGACGTCACAGGAAGCGGTGGCCACCTACCGTCCGATGTTCGAGGCACGCCTGGCTGCGCAGCGCCGCGTCGGGATTCCGGTGGTGTTCGAGTCCATCGAGGATTTCGTCGAGCGAAGCTCAGCATTGGTTGGTAGTCCCGAGCAGGTGATCGACAAGGTGGGTCGCTATCACGACCAGCTCGGGCACGAAGTGATGCACCTGAGTGCCGATGCCGACGGTGTGACGGCCAACCAACAGCGTCGTAGTCTCGAACTGTTTCAGTCCGACGTCGCGCCCGTTCTGCGTGAACGCATCCCGAGTCGGCCGCTCAACTCACAATTGGTTCGGCTGAAGGTCAAAAGCTAGGCACCAGAGCGCATCCTACTTCCAAGCGAAGACCGGTTGCTCCAGGTCGTCGACCGGATCGTGGCGGCCCTCCAGGCATAGCCAGCGCAGCTGGAGCAGCACAGCACCAGTCGGTGCGTGGATGAGGTCGTTTCCCAAAGGTATCTGCACAACCGGCCGTGGGCTCTCCGGAATGGTAACGAATCGCGGCGAGTCCGCGCGCTGCAATTGGTGCAGCCCCACTCGGTAAACCGCCACGACCTCGTCGGGCGCCGGCCGGGGGTTGAGCCGTCCGCCTGCCCAGATCACAACCGGGGTGATGACGTATCCGGACCGAGTCGGATAGTCGTCGAGCAGGCCCAACACGGTCGGGTCGGCCAGTTTGACGCCAACCTCCTCGTCCAGCTCCCGCAGCGCGGCGTCGACCGCGCTTTCCCCCTGGTCCACACGACCGCCGGGAAGTGCCCACTGCGCGGCGTGCGACGTAAGGCGAGAGGCCCTGCGGCACAAGAGGAACGCGGCACCGCCGGACACGTCGACCATGCGGCCGTCGAGACCGGCCTGCGGCATCGGGCGCCCAGCGATCCAGTCGTCCACCGGCGCCGGGTCAATCCTGTCCTCCCCGACCTCTGAGTCGACTAGCACCACCGCGACGGCCGCGTGCCGCTTCGTCCCGTCGGCCACGATGCGACGGTCATGACCCGCCAAATGATCTCGAATCTGCTCACGCAGCACTTCGTCATAAGGGAGGGTCATTTCCCGAGCCTAAAGCGAACTGAGTTTCGATGCGTTCGCCGTAGTGCTGTTTGACTGCTTCTGCCAGCGTGGGAGACGATGACCGCAACCCGTAGCGGTCAGGGGAGGTTGTGAGTCGAAATGGCTGACATCACCAAGCTGATCCGCGCTGACCATGACTGGTTCCGCGAGCGGTTCGCCAAGCTGGACGATCTGCAAGCGCAGACGCCGATCGACCACGCCGCACTCGAGCGAGTATGGCGTCCGCTCGGCGAGAAGCTTGACCTACACGCCTACATCGAAGAGAAGATCTTCTATCCGCAGCTGCTCAAGCGCGGCACCGACGATCCCGAAGGCGAGACGCTCGACGCCATCGGCGATCACAACGACATTCGCGATGGAGTGCGCGCCGCGAACGCGGCAACCATCGGCACCGACCAATGGTGGGCGGCGGTCGGTCAAACCCGCAAAGCCAACGACGACCACATGAGCGAAGAGGAACGGGAAGGACTTTCAGACTTCCGCCGCCATGCCCCCATCGGCCTTCGTGAATCGCTCGGGCGGCAGTACAGCGAGTTCATGGCCCAACATCGCACCACCAAGGGAATACCAATCATCGACCGCGATCCGCAACGCTACGTCGAGGAACTCGAGAACCCCTCGCTGTCCCAACGCACGGACTACTCGCTGCGCATCGGCAGCCTGAAAGGCGAATGATCGTGAGCACCATGGCCAATTCCCACCGCGACGTCGTGGCCATCACGCAGCTGGTGAATCTCTATGGGCTGGCCGTCGATAGCCGGCAGTGGCACCTGTTTGATTCGATCTTCACTGCCGATGTGGACGCTGACTACGGCGCGTCTGGTGCGCAAGGCTGCCGATGGCAGCCCGCTCTGGGACGGCACGGGCTGGTACGACGACACGTTGGTGCACACCCCGGGTGGCTGGCGGATCTGCGGCCGGATCTGCCGCATCACCTGGTGGACCGGTAACCCGTCGGTCAACGAAGGAATCCCGGGAGTGAAGTTCGACCTAGCCACCAGTGTGCTGCGACGCGAAGCCGATGCCGGGCGCATCGGCGTCCTCGGCGCACACGCCAACCCCGACGTATCAAAAGTCTGGCGCGCGTCGACACCAAACGTGCCAATCGTCAACGACTCGCTGCCGAGTCGCTGACGATCGACCCCTTATTGACGAATCTCTTGGGCGGAGCGGATTAGCCGTGGCCGGAGCCGCAGCCGACGCCCGGAAGACATCCGTTACCACCCAGCACGCCGCCCGGACCCCAGAACTGGCCGCCGGTACCGCAGCCGACGCCGGGGACGCAGCCCTGCCCACCGGGACCGCCGCCGGGGCCGGTGAACTGCCCACCGGAGCCGCAGTTGCCGTTGACGTCGCATCCGCCTCCGCCTGGGTCTTGCTTGAAGACCACATGCGTCGGTGCCATGCCAGTCATCGCCGGGCCAGCCGCGAAAGCTTCAGCTGACGCCACAGGCGCAACAGCAATCGCCGCAGCAACAGCTCCACCAATTACCAACGGTTTCATCAGATTCAATTTCGCTAACATGTGCGTCGTATACCCACTTCCACATATGTACAAAACACCCCTATCAAACATAGCTTGCGAAGCCCTGGAGGCGATTTCGTTCTTGAGCGAGTAGGCCCGTCGAAGCTTCAGTCCCGGTGGTTGACGATATTGATCACATTGCCGTCCGGGGCCCGCACGAAGAACCGGCGCAAGCCCCACGCCTCTGTACCCAATGGATGCGCGATCTCGTAGCCGAGTTTCCGGGCTTCTGCATAGGCAGCGTCGATGTCGTTGGTGCAGACGGAAATGACCGAGTCTTCAGCGGCGGTGGCATCGCGCGTTACGAGCTGAACGACCGCCCTGCGGTCGGCCGAGGTATACCGGGCCACCCATCCCATGTTGAACTCCTCGTTGGTTAGTCCGAGGTAGTCGGCGTAGAAGCTCTTGGCCGCCTCAATATCGGCCACTCGAAGGTTGGCCATAACTTTTGTAGCTTGCATGTGCTTCTCCTTGTCGGTCACGGCGGCAGAGCCAGTCCGCCATCTTGCACGACGTTCTGTCGTCTAGCTTCGACTGAGCTCTGAAAGTTAGGAGTTACCCTGGCCCCGTGAGTGGCGACCGGGTGCCGGGCGGGGTGGTGCACAAGCTGCCCGCAGACCTTCGCGCGGCGCTAATGGCGAACTCCGAGGCGCTCACTGCCTGGAAGGACATCACGCCCTTGGCGCGCAGTGAGTTCATCTGCTGGGTCGAGGATGCCAAGCAAGAGGTGACTCGAAAGCGGCGCATTCGGCGGACCCAGGAGGAGCTCGAAGAAGGCCAGCGCCGGCCCTGCTGCTGGCCGGGGTGCAAGCACCGCGAGCGTACTGGCGAATAACCGCACGCGACATTCCCCTTCGCCGACCCCGCCTCCGAAGACGCCGCCCTCTCCGAAGCCAGCCACGCCGCCGAGCAACGCGTCCTCACCGCACCGCTGGACCGCCGGCAATAGCCTTCGCTCTTCTCGATAGCCGTCGACGTAATACGCTTACCGCATGGCGGAATGGGCGGGTCGGCATCGCGACGAGTTGGCCGGGCTTCCTCACTACCACGTCATCGCTGAAAACCACGACGATGAAGTCACTTACAGCGACGGGTTCACCTGGCCGTGCGCGCGCGGGTTCGCCGCCGACCTGATCTCACCGCCCGCGGGTGCCCACTCGCGCACGGTGATGACATCCCGGCCGACGAGCAGGCGACACCAGGATTTCTCGAGCAAGTGATGCACCAGCGGCCTTATTGGTCGGCCTAGTACGAATCCGCCCGTCGGGCGATCGCACTCGTTGCCACTAGGGGCGCGCGGCAGAAAGGACAAACGTCGTGGAATTCATCTTCAAAGATGAGGCGTTCAAGTTCGAGACGCTGCGCGCCGCCGGATTCGCCGGTGACGCGGGTGCTGACATCGGTGAAGTCATCGCAACGACCTCGCGGATCGTCGAAGGAGACGAACTGGGATGGACGAACGCGTGGCGCGCGACCGCCGACCGCACGGCCGAGCGCGGTGAGACCTCACTTGCCCTTGGCGACACCGTCAGCGCGCGGGAAGCGTTTCTGCGGGCTTCTGCCTACTACCGGTCCGCGGAGTTTTACTGTCGCAAAGATCCACGTCACGATCCCCGAGTCCTCGAACTGTCGCGGCTGTCGAAGAAGTATCTAGTGAAGGGCAGCGGCCTGTTGGAAGGACCGTTCTCGGAAGTCCTTATCCCATTCGAGGACACCGACCTGCCGGGCTACCTGTACCTGGTGGACAACAGTCGCCGGCCGCGACCGACAGTGATCTACACCAACGGCTTCGATTCCACCTCGGGGGAAGGGTATTTCGTCATCGGCGCGGCAGCCTTAAGACGCGGCTACAACTTCCTGGCCTATGACGGCCCCGGGCAAGGGTGGATGATCCGAGAACGAAATGTGGTCTACCGCCCGGACTGGGAAACCGTTCTCGGCCCGGTGGTCGACTTCGCTCTGACGACGCCAGAGATCGACGACAGCAAAATCGTCCATTTCGGCTACAGCCTCGGCGGCTACTTGGTGGCGCGCTATGCCGCATACGATCATCGATCGGCCGCCATCGTCTGCAACGACGGCCTGACGACCTTCTATGCGTCCTACCCTCCGATTCCCAAGGCGACGCTCGACTTGATCGAGCAGCATCGCGATGACGAAGCGCTACCGCTGCTCGAGAAGATGGCGAGCAATGACACGAACGCGCGTTGGGGTCTGCAGAATGGGGTATGGGTTTACGGGGTTGACTCCCCGGCTGAATACGTTCGGAAGACGGCCGACTACACCCTCACCGAAGGGATGATTCGCAGCATCCGCACTCCCGTCCTCATCCTGGAAGGTGAGGACGACAAGGTTTTCGAAGGACAGGCTGCGGCGCTGGCACGACAACTGCAGGCACCGCACAAGCATGTCTTGATGCGCAGCGCCGACGGTGCGGGCGCCCATTGCCACGAAGGTGCGATGTATCAGCTTCACGAGGCCGTCTTCAACTACCTGGCGTCCACCTTGGCGTGAGCGGCCGTGAGCAATCGATGCGTAGCGTTTCGCTCAGATTTTTATCGCCGGCAGCAGTCTGGTGAGGTTCCACAGCTGGTTGCGGCGGGCGGACAGGGACGAGATCGCCAATGCCACGGCCCATATGCCGACAAGCACGATGACCGCCTGCCACAGCCGGAAATCGATGCCGCCCAGTATCAGCTGCCGCAGTCCGTTGACTCCGTAGGCCATTGGGTCGTAGTTGTGCAGAATCTGGAATGGCCTTGACGTGGTTTCCACCGGGTACATGCCGCCGGCGCTGACAAGCTGCAGCATGAGTAAAGCCATGATCAGTACGCGCCCCACCGCCGGGCCGACGAGAGCATTGATCGCCTGCGTCGCGGCGACGAACGCGCAGGAAACCAGAATCAAGAATGCCAGCATCGCGACAGGATGAGCGGCGTGCATCCCGAGGGCAAATCGCACCACGCCATAAAGGATGACCGCCTGCACGATCCCGATCACCGCTGCGGGTAGGTAGCTCGCGAGCGCCACCCGGATTGCCAGCACCTCCGCGGCGATAGCGCGGTTTTGCAAGGGCCGCAGCACCATCCACAACACGAGTGCACCGAAGAACAAGGCGAGTGTCAGGAAGAACGGTGCCATGCCGGTGCCGAAGTTGGGCGCGGCGTTCTCATGTGTGGTTTCGAGGTTAACCGGGCCGCCGATGGTGTTCGCGATCGCGGCCTTCTGCTGAGTCGTCCAGTCGGGCACTTGCTTGGCGCCGTCAGCGAGTTTGGTTGCCAGCTCAGACGATCCCGTCTTGAGTTGCCCAGTCCCCGATGCCAGCTGCCCGGCACCGTCGTCGAGTTTGGCGATACCACTTGCCAACTCAGCGTTTCCGGAAGCCAGCTGTTGAGCTCCGTTGCGCAGTTGGGTGAGCTTGTTCGTCAGGTCCTGTCCCTTGCTGCCGACTTGGTCGAGGGCGGACTTCAGCGCGCTACCGGGTGCGCCCAGCGTCGAGCTCATCGCGGTAGCGGCGTTTTGCGCGTCGGTGAGCTGCTGGCGGATCTGAGGTGTGAACTGGTGTTGTCGGAGCTGATCCTGTACCCCGTTCAGCGTCGCCGCGGCGTTGCGTGAGGCCGGATCTTGGCTCGGGGATAGCTGATCGATCACCGATGAGAGTGAGTTGGCGGCGGCGTCCTGCGCCATGGCGATGGCATTGATCTGGTCGGCCGCCTGCTGCATCGCGGTTGCACCCTGGCGCAACTGCTCGGCGTTGCCGCCGACCGTCGAGAGCGCCTTGCTAACCGCGAGCAGTGGGTCGGTGGCCTCGTTGATGCCGTCGGAGAGTTGCTTGGCGCCGGTGGCAAGCTGCGCCGAGCCGGATCGGGCGGTGTGCAGACCTGTCGAAAGCTGGTTGGCGCCGTCATCGACCTGAGCCGCTCCGTCAGCGAGTTGTTTCGCCCCGTTGGCGGCCTGCTTGATCCCTGAACCGGACGAGACGACCACGGACAGCACCTGATTGACCGCTTGCCCAGAGATCCGGGTCGACACGGCGTTGAGCACCTGGCTGATAGCGGTGCGGCCGATACTTGTCGAAATGTAGTTGTTGGCGTCGTTGTACACGGCGATGAGGTTGGCTTGTCTCGGTTGCCCGGTCACTGGCGATGCGATCGCCGCGCTGAAGTCGGGAGGCAACTCGATCATGAAGTAGTACTTGCCGTGTTCGACTCCGTCACGTGCTTCTTCGGGATTCACGACATGCCAGTCCAGGCTGCGGTCGGCGGTGAGGCTCTTGGCGATCTCATCGCCGGCGTTGATTTGCTGCCCGGAGACGACGCCGCCGCGGTCGGAGTTGACCAGCGCCACGGGCATCTTGTTCACATGGCCGAAGGGATCCCAGTACGCCCACAAGTACAGCGCTCCGTACACGAGCGGGAGCAGCATCAAGACCACGATCGCTGCGCGGGTCATCCGGCTGCGGCCGAAACGCTTTATTTCCGAACCAAATGCGAGCCCGGCAAGCATCGTTAGCCCCTTCCCGTCAGGGTGCGGTGATCGTGTAGGTCATGGGCGGGGGCGTCAGTGCCGAGCGGGTTGGTCACGCCCATGACGACGGTGCGCTGCGTCGCGATCGCGCCGAGCCGCTCGACCGCGAGCGCCCGCCGTGAGTTGTCCCGCACCTGCTCGAGGTCGCCGATCACCAGGATCGGACGGCTGGAAAACAGCGCCAGAGTGATTCGCAGCAAGAACAGTTCCAGGTCGGACAACTCCACGATGTAGGACTCGGCCGACGGCGGGGCCACCTCGCCGAAGACTTCGCCCAGTTCGGCCTGGCCGGACTGAGCCGGCACCCGCGCATACCACGGCGCTAGCCACCTGCGCTGCTCGGCGAGCACGGTCTGCACGGTCACTGACTCCTCCAGGTCATCTATGTCAGCGAATGCCGCGATCGAGCAGTGCCGGCGGATGGCGCGTGGTTCCGAATCCCCGAGCACAGTCACGGTGCCGTGGCTGGCCTTCAGCCGTCCGGCGAGCGTCAACAGCAGAGCTGTCTGCCCCGGTCCTCCGGGCATTTGAATGGCGTGAAACCCCGGGGTGAGGGCGAGATCGATATCCGAGAAAAGCGGCTTGTGCTCGCCGTCCACCCCCAGCCCGATGGCGGTGATCAGCGTCGGCTCAGGCTCGGTGTCCGTCGGCATCGGCGGCGCGGCAGCATCCTGCTCGTCCTGTGCGTCCATTGGGTTTGCTCTTTTCGCAGATGGTGGACGTTAGGTCCATTCGATCAAAACGCGCAACGGTGAGGTAGACGCGGGCCACGCTGGCGCTTAACTGGCAGCGGGCTGTCTGAGCGGCCCGCAGGCAACATTGTCGGGTGCGCTAGATGTCAAGCGTGGGCCTGAACGCAGATCCTCTCAGGTCCCAATGTTGACCGTTTGGATAACCGCCGCTAGCTGATCGGCAATCACCGGTGTGACGGCAATAGTTGCGGCGGATTGGCACGTGTGCGGGTTGCCCTGGCATCGGTGACGTGCGTTCCGGCTTCGCGGGCTAAGAGTGTTCCCGCGGCGGTGTCCCAGGGTTTGTTGGACATCATGACGCACGCATCGAGGGCTCCTTCGGCATCCGGATGCGTTGGACGCGGGGTATGAGTTTGCCGGCCATCGACGCACTGCACGACGGCACTCGGGTGCTACACGATCCGCTGGTTTTCACCGGGACCTAGCAGCGGGGTGGATCAGCAAGGCGGTCAGGGTCGGTGTCTCCGACCGCACCCGCGCCCACCCGTCCAGCGCTTCAACACGACGGTTAAACACCGAACCGGCGCAGGCGAGGTTCCGCGCGACCACGCGGTCAATGTGGTCAGTCGCCGCCGGCCGCTGGAGGTTTAGTTGGTGACGCGCGAACCGGTCACGGGGCTGGTGGCGGCGGAACCTGCTGCCAGCCTTCTGTGTCCGAATAGGTCCAGCCGCAGGGCAGATAAGCCCAATGGGTATAACCCGTATCGCTCCATCCCCAGCATTTCGGCCCTTTCGGGTCAGGTGCCGGAGGTACGTCTGGGTCTGCCAGGGCAACGCCGCTGCCGCTGGTCAGCAGGCCGGCCGCCAGGGCCGCGACAATCATCGGTTTCATTTTCATAATGGGATTCTTTTCGGGTCCGCGTTGTTCGTCAAATCGAAACGGCCGATTACGGGTCGCGGATGCGCCGGAAAACTCGACCAGCACGTCGCTGGTGCGGGGTTCGCGCGGTGACGCTGCAGCGTCGGTCCACCGAATCGTCTTGCCATGCATTGTCTTTCGATGGCGCGATCGATCGCGGTCACCGACTTTGCACTGGAAGCGGCGACGACGACACGTTCCGCACGGCAGAGTCACCGACCAAATGACCCGTTGACCAAGCTGCAAGCTTTGCCCGTTGACATCACCCGCCTCGCCAGCACCAATGGCAACGATTTCGTCGGGTCTCAATGGTGGCAGCGCGACTGGTTCCAAGGCGAACTGATCGCCGCTATGCCAGATCGCAGCGACCGTCCAAGAGCCTCGCTCATCGGCGTGCCCATTCCTCGGCGAGCAGCCGGTAAGAACACACCCGGTCTTCGTGATCGTGGGTGACCGTCGTAATGATCAGCTCGTCGGCCTCGGTGGCATCACGCAATCGCTCCAACTGGTATCAGAGCCGGCAAAAAGTCGATTACAACCGGCAAATCCTGGCTGAGGGGCTGGCCAACCTGACCGGTGGGTTTTTTCAGAGCCTGCCTGGGTCGGGTTCGCTGACACGCTCGGCCATCAACTTTCAGGCCGGCGCCGTCACGCGGTTCTCCGGAATCGTCGCGGCCGCCGCCGTGTCGGTCGCGCTGCTGCTCTTCGCTCCTTTGCTGCATTACATACCTCAAGCCGCCCTGGCCGGATTGCTGCTCATCACGGCGGTGCGACTTGTCGACTACCGGCGATTGATCGACACGGTGAAGGCCTCGCGCTACGACGCCGGTCTGGTGTTTATCACCGCACTGACCGGAGTGATAATCGACCTCGACAAGGCGGTCCTACTCGGGATCGGTTTATCGGTCCTGCTATTCGTTCCGCGCGCAGCCAAACTCAAGGCGTCCGAACTGATCGTCACACCCGAGCGAGTGGTCCGCGAACGGATACCCGGCGATCTCGTCGACCCGTCGGCCGTGATCTACGACCTCGAAGGAGAGCTGTTCTTCGGGGCCGCACCTGATTTGGACCGCTACCTCGAAACGTTAGAGGAGCGGGTAAGAACAAATGCTGCGAAATTCGTTGTGCTGCGGCTTAAACGGGTGCGACATCCGGATGCCGTGTGTGTCGAGCGATTGCTGCGGTTTGTGCGAGAGCAACAGGAACACGGATTAACGGTCCTACTCGCGGGCGTGCGACCTGACACGCTCACCGTACTGCGCAACATGGGGCTGCAGCGCTGGCTGCCGGCCGAGCAGGTATTCCCCGAAGAGGACACCGAGTACTCGGCGACCCTCAAAGCAGTGCGCTACGCCCGCACGAAACTGGCAGTCGACAGTACACACCCTATTTCGACGAATGCGATCAACCACCATCCGAATCCGGTCCTCTACTACCTTGTCTGACAACCGATACGCGAAGTCCCTGTGCAATGAGCACACCAACGCCGTCGGCTAGACCTTGACCGGCACGTACCCCGTCAATCCGCCGTCGATAACGAACTCTGAGCCTGTCGCGTAGGAAGACTCGTCGCTGACTTGCCGCGGAGCTGTATGCCGCAGGCTAGGATTGCCTTTCGTGCTGATCAGTTTGCTTGCCGGACTCTCCAACAAGTCACCTCTCGACAGCTGTATCCGTGAGCTCACCCAAGCCCGCGACGACGGGTTCGAGCGGGTCTGGATGACGCAGATGCCGTACGACTGCGACCTGCTCACAGTGCTGGCCGCCGCAATGCACGAGGTGAGCGACATCAAGGTCGCCAGCGGGGTCGTGCCGATCCAGAACCAGCACCCCATGCTGATGGCGCAGCGGGTGTTGACGCTCAACCAGATCGCCGGCGGACGATTCACCCTCGGTATCGGGGTCACCCACCGCGCCGTCACCGAGGGAATGTGGGGGATCTCCTGGGACCGGTCGGTGCGACGCCTCAGCGAATACCTTGATGGGCTGCTTCCGCTGCTGGCCGGGGAACAGGTCAATGCGACCGGCGAGATGTTGACAACCAGAGGCGCGCTCCAGATTTCTGGCGCGGCCACGCCCGACGTGTACGTCGCGGCGCTGGGCCCGCAGATGCTTCGGCTGTCCGGTCGCCGCACCGCCGGAACCATCACCTGGATGACCGGACCGAAGACGCTCAAGGAGCACATCGGGCCCACCATGCGCGCCGCGGCGGCCGAGGCCGGGCGGCCCGATGGAGCTGTCAGCGTCGCCGCAGCCCTACCCATCGCCGTCACCGACGACGTGGCCGCAGCGCGTGCAGTGGCGGCCGAGCAGTTCGTGATGTACGGCCACTTACCCTCCTATCGCGCGATGTTGGATCGCGAGGGTTACGCGGGACCGGAGGACGCCGCGCTCATCGGCGATGAGTCCACAGTGCACGACAGGCTCGATGAGGTGCGCGCCGCGGATGTCGACGAGTTCGTCGCGATTGCGTTCGACCCTTCGCCCGAAGGCCGGGACAGGACGCGGGCGTTCCTGCGCAGCAGTGCTTCGCCCTGACAGAACCCTAAGCGGAGATTAGGGACTCAGCCTTGTTAGCCGGTGTCGGCCATGGTGAAGGGACCGGCCGCTGCCGGACGATCTGTGGCCACCAGAACCACTTGCCCAGCAGCGCGGCAATCGACGGCGTCATCAGTGACCGGACGACAAGCGTGTCGAACAGCAGGCCGAGGCCGATCGTGGTCCCGACCTGACCGATGACTGTCAACTGGCTGACCGCCATCGTCATCATCGTGAAGGCGAACACCAGCCCTGCCGAGGTGACGACCGATCCGGTGCCGCCCATCGATCGGATGATCCCGGTATTCAAGCCGGCGTGGATCTCCTCCTTGAACCGCGACACCAGCAGCAGGTTGTAGTCGGCGCCGACCGCGAGCAGGATGATGACCGACATCGCGAGCACCATCCAGTGCAGTTCGATGCCGATGAGGTGCTGCCAGATGAGCACCGAAAGTCCGAAAGATGCGCCCAGCGATAGCACAACGGTGCCCACGATCACCGCCGAGGCCACCACGCTTCGCGTGATGATCAGCATGATGATGAAAATCAGGCACAGCGATGCGATTCCGGCGATCAACAGGTCGTAATCGCTGCCGTCGTGCATGTCCTTGAAGGTGGCCGCAGTGCCGCCCAGGTAGATCTTCGAGCCTTCGAGCGGCGTGCCCTTAAGCGCCTCTTTCGCCGCCTTCTTGATCGCATCGATATGCGAAATCCCTTCCGCCGTCATCGGATCACCGTCGTGGCTGATGATGAACCGGACGGCGTGGCCGTCGGGGGAAAGGAAATTCTTCATACCGCGCTTGAACTCGGCGTTGTTGAAGGTCTCCGGAGGCAGGTAGAACGAGTCGTCGTTCTTGGATCCGTCAAATGCCTTACCCATGGCGCTGGAGTTTTTCTGCGCCTCCGTCTGCTGGTCCTGCAGACCTTTTTGGGTCGAGTACATCGTCAGCATCGTCGTCTTCATGGTCTTCATGTTCGCGATCATCTCGGGCATCAGCGCGGTTAGCTGAGGCATGAGCGTGTCGAGGTGATCCATGATGGGTAGCAGGCTCTCGATGTCGTCGGTCATCGTGTCGATACCGTCGAGCCCATCGAAGACGGACCGAAGAGACCAGCACACCGGGATGTCAAAGCAGTGCTTCTCCCAGTAGAAGTAGCTGCGGATAGGTCGGAAGAAGTCCTCGAAATCAGCCATGTGATCCCGTAATTCGGCAACATCGATGGTCATGTCGTGCATCTTTCGCACCATGGCATGCATATCGTCGGTCATCTGCTGGGTCAGGCTCTGCATCTTCACCATGCTGTCGATCGTGGTCTGCATCTCGTCGGCCTGCTTGAGCATGTCGACCATCTGATCTTGTTGGTATTTCTGGTTCAGCTGCTGGGTGACGCCTTGCATGCTGATCTGAAAGGGGATCGAGGTGTGCTCGATCGGTGTGCCCTGGGGCCGGGTGATGGCCTGCACGCGCCCGATGCCAGAGACCCGGAAGATCGCCTTGGCGATTTTGTCGATGACCAGGAAATCTGTGGAATTGCGGAGGTCATGGTCACTTTCGATCATCAGCAGCTCGGGATTCATCCGCGCCTGGGAGAAGTGTCGATCCGCGGCCGCGTAGCCGGCGTTGGCCGGCAGATCGGCGGGCAGGTACCTGCGGTCGTTGTAGTTGGTCTGATACCCGGGCAGGGCGAGCAGGCCGACGAGTGCCACCCCGATCGTCATGATCAGGATCGGGCCGGGCCATCGGACGACGACCGCGCCGATCTTGCGCCAGCCGCGAATGCGCTGCGTTCGCTGGGGCTCGAGTATCTGCCGGAAGCGGGTTGCCACAGAGATGACCGCGGGGCCGAGCGTCAATGCCGCCGCGACGACGACCACCATGCCGATGGCCAACGGGATACCCAGCGTCTGGAAGTAGGGCAGGTTGGTGAAGTGCAGGCAGAACGTCGCGCCGGCGATGGTCATGCCCGACCCGAGTACAACGTGTGCGGTGCCGCCAAACATGCTGTAGTACGCATCTTCTCGGGACTCGCCTGCAGCGCGGGCTTCCTGATAGCGGCCTATCAGAAAGATCGCATAGTCGGTGGCCGCCGCGATCGCCAATGTGACCAACAGGTTCGTCGCGAACGTGGAGAGCCCGATGATCTTGTAGTAGCCGAGGAAGGCGACCATTCCGCGGGCGGCAGCGAGCTCGAGCATGACCATCGCCAGCGTGAGCAGCATCGTGATGATCGACCGGTAGACCAATAGCAGCATCGCAATGATGACCAAGAACGTGACGGTTGTGATCACTTGCAGGCTGCGGTCACCGGCGATGTGTTGATCCGCCGACAATGCGGCAGGTCCGGTCACGTAGGCCTTGACCCCCGTGGGTGCAGGCACGCTTTTGACGATCTGTTGGACGGCCTCGACCGATTCGTTGGCCAGCGCTTCACCCTGGTTACCGGCGAGGTAGACCTGGACGTAGGCGGCCTTG